>Ga0070761_10000582_pt1 | contig 23514 bp, 22 predicted proteins | sample HubBroMetageREF1_FD_66724 | JGI IMG/M metagenome (GOLD analysis project Ga0070761, IMG submission 66724) | Reference soil microbial communities from the Hubbard Brook experimental Forest, New Hampshire, USA - Hubbard Brook CCASE Soil... | ecosystem: Environmental > Terrestrial > Soil >... | reverse complement strand
ACGTTGTCGGCCCAGCACTCGGCCTTCTCGTTAATCGTGAATCCGAGCGAGGGCAGGTCCTCTGAAATTACGGCGCCGCGCGGCGCCATCGAGCGATGCGCACCGCCGTGCTCCGGAATAATGCCGTAGCTGCCGATCTCGATGTCCTTCAGGCGCAGGCCGAGATTGCCGGGCTTGGCGCGCACGCCCCATTCGCCCATCTGGTTCATCCAGCCGAGATCGGGAGTGCCGGATTCGTAAAGCTTCTGAAGATAGACCGAAGGCTCGAGTTTGTATTTAGCTTCGGAACCAACTCGCTCTTCATCCTTGATATGGACTGATCCCATCGGCTCTCCTCCTGAATGTGCGCGATTACTACATCGGCTACCAGAAGCGTTTCCGCAAAGTCAATCCGCGGTTCGGCAGAGCCGGCCGTTTTACATTGCCGCGCCGCGATGCTTTTGTATGCGAGGCTCCTCACCAAAACCGGCGGAACAAACGGAGGACGCATCGTGTCGATACTCTCAGAGTTCAAGCAGTTCGCAATCAAGGGCAACGTGATCGATCTCGCGGTCGGCTTCGTGGTCGGCGCCGCGTTCGGGAAAATCGTCACGTCGTTCACCACCGACATCCTGATGCCGCCGATTGGGCTGGCGCTCGGCGCGGTCGATTTCTCGAACCTGTTCATCAACCTGTCTTCAAAGCACTACCCGACAATCGCTGCGGCGAAAGCCGCGGGCGCACCGACGCTGAACATCGGATTGTTCCTCAATACGATCGTCGATTTTGTGATAATCGCGTTCGCAGTCTTCATTCTCGTGAAATGGATCAATCACCTGACCGGCGCCGACAAGCCCGCGCCGCCCAGCACCAAGGATTGCCCGTATTGCGCGACTGCGATCCCAGTCGCAGCCAAGCGATGCCCTCATTGCACGTCGGAACTGAAAGCGGCGTAGTCCCAATCTTTTCGGTTCACCTTCCTGCTCGGGAAGGGGAACCGGATTATTTGGGGTCCGTCTCCGGCAAGGGTCTTACTGTTCCTGGCGAACCGCCAGGACCGGGCAGGGCGCGCTGCGCAACACTTTCTCGGCGATACTGCCTTCGACCAGCCGCGCCAGCCCGCGACGGCCGTGCGTGACCATCACGATCAAGTCGGCGGGCAGCTTCGCCGCGACCTCGACGATAACGTCGGCGGGGTCGCCCATCTGGTCGAGAATCTCCCATTTCACTTCCGCCAGACTTTGCTTCGCAATGGCGGTGAGCTTCTCGCGATCGAGATTCTCCTGGCGCTTGATAAGATCCACGTACTGCGGCATCCCGGTCACGTCCATTTCCACCGGGACGATATGCAGAATGGAGACGGTGCCGTCGTTGTCTTTGACAATTTTCGCCGCGAGCTCGAGGGCTTTCAGCGAGCTCGGATCGAAGTCCACTGGAGCGAGAATTTTTTTAAAGGGGAAAGCCATTTCATCTCCCAACAGTTATGACTAATTGGCCTAGAACGCGTGGCGGAACAGCCAGAACAGGAACGCTGCCAGCATGATCGAAGCGGGCAGCGTCAGAACCCACGCCATCGCGATATTGCGCACCGTCTCGAGTTGCAAGCCCGACTTGTTGGCCATCATGGTGCCCGCGATGCCCGACGACAGCACGTGGGTCGTACTCACCGGCAGCCCATACCAATCGGCAGCGGCGATAGTAGCAGCCGCGGTAATCTCGGCTGCGGCTCCTTGTCCGTAGGTCAGATGATCCTTTCCGATTTTTTCGCCGACCGTGACGACGATACGCTTCCAGCCCACCATCGTACCGAGACCTAGCGCCATCGCGACCGCGACCTTTACCCATCCGGGAATAAACTTGGTCGCCAGGTCGATGTGCTTCTTGTAGTTATCGAGCACCGTCCAATCCGCGGCGTTGAAGGCCGAGATATTCTGCTTCTTCATCAGCCGGAATGCTTCGCTGGTAAGATACATGTCATTGCGGAAGTTGCGCGCGTACTGCGGCGGCACCTTCGCCATCTCTTTGTAGATTCTCAGTTCGTTAGCGGTGTCATTCACGATTTGGCGCAGCGCCAGCATCGTGTCTGGAGTGAAATTCTTCGACCGGACGTATTCCTGCACCACGTCGCGAGGATCGCCAGGGACCACCGCGCTCTTTGAAGCATGCTGGTCTAGAACTGAGACAGTCTGCTCCGACACCGCGACGAAATCCGCGGTCGCACTCGCGGGCACCGCGCGATTGAGTGCATAGGCGGTGGGAACCAGACCTATCAGAATCAGCATGATAAGACCCATGCCCTTCTGACCGTCGTTCGATCCATGCGCGAAGCTGACCGCAGTGCAAGTCAAAATCAGCAGGCTACGAATCCAGAACGGAGGCGGCTCGGTTCCTTCGGGAGCCTCGTACAGGCGCTTGTCGGTGATGAACGCCTTGAACAGCAGTAGCAGGCCGGCCGCCACCGCGAATCCCACTAGCGGCGAAACCAGCAGCGACTTACCGATGTTGGCGGCCTGCCCCCAATCCACGCCACTGGTGCCCGTCTTCACCGCCATCAACTGGTTGGCGATACCGACACCTATGATCGATCCTATGAGCGTATGAGAACTCGATGCGGGAAGGCCCAGGTACCAGGTTCCGAGATTCCAAATCATGGCGGCGACCAGCAGCGCGAACACCATCGCGAAGCCGCCTGAGCTACCGACCTGTAGGATCAGCTCGACTGGCAGCAACGACAAAATGCCGAAGGCTACCGCGCCCGAGGAGATCAGCACGCCCGCGAAGTTACACAATCCCGACCACGCAACCGCGATGTGAGGCTCCAACGAGTGGGTATAAATCACGGTCGCTACGGCGTTCGCGGTGTCATGGAAGCCGTTGACGAACTCGAAGCCGAGCGCAATCAACAGCGCGCCGGCCAGCATGAGATACGGGCGGATACTCGTAGCGTGCTCTACACTAAGGTCGGAAATCAGGTGGGTGGCGACGTAGAACAGGCCGGCAGCGAGAATCAATCCGAAGATGATCATCGGGCCGGCGCCCGTCTTTCTCGCGAGTTTGTCGCTGACCGCACCACTAGCAGGAATTGCGCGTTCGATAGTCGCTGCCACGGCGTTCTCCCTTCACATTCTTTCAGGCTTTGTGAAACGGCACTTATAAGCTGGACGGCTTACGGACGTATCATCGTTATGTTGCGGGAATGTGATCTCGCTGATCGGCCGCGAGCAATTTATTGACCAAGCGTGCCTCATCAAAAAGAGCGGGCGCGGAGAGGATCTGCCCGCGCCCGCCCTTTTTCAGCCGGCTCCGAACTCGGGGGAACGGTTCGGAGCTGTCCTGCTGAAGCATTCTAGAAACTATTAAATCGCACCCCGGGCAGCGGCTGTGTATCCTCCATCTGAACCGCCTGCAGACTGAACGGGTCGAGTCCCAGCGCCTCCAGGATCGTGGGAGCTACTTGGGCAGTCTCGACCGGACTGGTGACGGTCTTGGCGGAGAACGACGGATTCGAGACGAGCATCATCACGTTGACGTCGTCGTGCGCGAAGCCCCCGTGCTCCGCGAGCTTCTTCTTGCTGTTCGAATAGGTCACGCCGATATTGGGCGTGATCAGGATATCTGGCGCGCGCGAATCTCCGGCATTGTAGTACAAGCCGATCGAGGGACCGGAGAAGATCTGGCCGATGCCCGCGATGTTACTGGACAACGGAAGCGCCGGGGACATCGTCTCGAGCGCGCCGACTTCGGTGGCAACGTCGCACGAACTCTTCAGCCAGAGCAGCGCAACGTCATCTTCTGTCGGTCCGATCTGGTTCAGCTCGGAATCGGGGATGCACGAGGCCAACAGAGTTGCTGGATCGTCCGATCCGTCCGGGATATAGCGGCTGGAATCGACCGGTGATTGTCCGTGCTTGGCGGTAACGATAATGAGCGTCGAATTGAGCAGATGTTGCGACTCAAGCGCGCTGACCATCGCGCCGATCGAACGATCGACAAACTCGATCTCCTGGAGCAGCGACGGAGTGGGCGTGCCAATCGAATCAAGGTAACCGCCCTTGGCGCTGTAAGTCGGCGAGTCAGGTGGCGTCCCACCATTGTGCTGATAGATCAACTTCTGGCCGATACTCACCGCCTGGAAGTTCATGCCGAAGATGTTCGGCACCTGGGCTCTGTTGGTGCCATCGTGGTTCTTGCCGTCGATCTCGTTGATGATGGCGTTGACCTTGAGGCCGTCATAGCACTGGATGTTCAGGAAGCTCCCCGTGTAGTCGTCGTCAGCAGCGACCGCGAATTGGTCCGGCAACGGGTTGCATCCGGCAGGGATCAGCGCCGGATATGCACCAGTCACGGGGTTCAGATAGTTCGCCGAATTGGAGTTGATTTCCGGTGAGTAGTAATCGTTGACGTTGGTGTCGGAAGCGGTACCGCTGGGGCCGCCTACTGCGGAGTACGACGGATGCTTGTCAGACCACGCCGTGTAACCTCCCGCGTCGTGGATAACTCCGAAAATCGTATTGACGCGGACGAAGTTCCAGGGATAGACCGGATTACAGCTCCCGTCGCGTTCTAGGCGGGTCGAATCGATCGAGTTGATCCCGCCATCGCCGCTCGGCGCGCCGCCATTGAGAAACATTTGATTGTTCGCGCCGGTGCCCACGCCTTCATTGATATTGATGCCTTCGTCGAATTCGGTGCTGGTTCCGGATGGGGTTCCAGGCGTGCAAGGGCCACTGCCTAACAACCCATTGTTGGTCGTGTCCATCGGCGGATTCAGCGCGCGGTCGTAAGCCACGTCGTAGTTGACCCCCATCGTGCGCGGCGATCCGCCTGTCATCAGCGCCATCAGTCCGGGAAATGAATCCGACGGCTTGGAGGTCGAAGTATTCAGGTAGTTGACGCCTTTGTTTCCAAGCGCCGCGAGATTCGGACAAGTGCCGTTGGCTGAGCAGTTCAGGTAATCGAGCGCGTGCATGCCGTCGATGCTGATCAGCAACACGTGCCTGATCTGGTTTTGGTAGCCCGGAGGGCCTCCACCGGGGCCGTGGGGATCGGCGAGTACGGCAGAGCCCGACGCAGTCGCCATCAGGCACGCACCCCCCAGTACGCTCACGAGCCATCTTCTGTTGGTTGGTCTTCTCTTCTCCATGTGTGGGATTCCTCCGCAAGGTTTGGATGTGAACGATTCGGAGGATTTAGCCGACGCGATCGTTTGCACCGATGACCACGCAGTTAAGCCGAATTAAAATTCTCGGTCATAAAATGTGACCGGCATGCAATGCCACAGAGTGAGCGAAGGGCGCGCAAATGCGTGTAGCTACGCGGTGCGAATCCTGAAAGCAAAGTAACTCAAGCGCGCATCTGCACTGAGTGTTGCGAGTCGCGAACTATCGCGTGCATGGAGTGTAACGTCGACGTTTTGCCGACTAGTGGAGCGGCCACGCCTTGGGCATCGCGATTCCGGGCGGAAGCCGCGTGTACTGGTTTCCGCGAGATGAATCGACCTGCGCTTGAATTAGATCGGTAACCCCACTCAGATCGGCGCCGATCAGGTTCGTGCCGGTCAGGTTCGCGTTATGCAGGTCCGCGTAACTAAGGTTCGCGTTGCTCAGGTTTGTGCCGATCAGATTCGCATTGCTGAGGTTCGCGCTGGTCAGGTCCGCGCGGTAAAGGTTCGCGCCGTTCAATTGCCCGCCATCCAGGTCCGCGCGCTGCAGATTCGCGCCGTTGAGCTGCGCACCGCCCAAATTGGTTTTGTTTAGTTTCGCGCCGAGAAGCACGGTTCGGTTCAGGAACGCGCGGTAGAGGTTCGCGCCGTTCAGCCCGGCGCCGCTGAGATCCGCGCTATTCAGCCGCGCACCGCTGAGGTTCGATCCTTTCAGGTTCGCGCCTGCCAGATCAGCGCCGTCCAGGTGTGCCCATTGCAAATTTGCATTCTCCAGATTTGCCCCTTCCAGATTGGAGCTACCCAAGCTTGCCGACTGAAGGTCAGCCCCATGCAGATCTATGTCTTTGAAAAAACCACCTTCCCCAGAAAGGCCGAGCAGATCCACTTTGTTGTTGTAGAGGTATTCGAGCGCGTCTCGGCGGCCGCCCCCTTTGGAATTCACCGCCGACCACGCAACCCATACTGTTGCCTGTTCGCGACGCGAAGCGGTGCAAATCCAGATGACTACCCCAACCACGACTATGGCTTTCCCTGCGAACTCCAAAACTCGGAACATCGCCAGGTTATCCAGGCCGTATGCAATCCAGGTGCAGGCCCATTCGAACCATAGGAATGGCGCGAGGAACCGGGAACTAGTAGCCGGCTTTTGAGGTTTCTCGTTTTGTTGACGGGCCACTTGGAGCCACGTTTCCTACGTTTGACGCAGTGCTGTCAACGTGGCCGAACCGACTGCCTCGAACAGATCTGTAGGTAAGGACGCTGTAGCTGACGGCAGGCTCCGCGCGCGGGACGGTCAAGCAATGAAGTTAGCGCTTAGTCTTAGGGACATGCTTCGGGAATTTTGACCGACGCTTCGACAAATTTCCCCAAATCCACTCCCGAAGGAATGAAAGCCATTCCGCCCGGATCCGACATGCCGTTGACAATCGGCGTAACGAACCCGGTAGTCAAATTAGTCTGTGCAACGAACGATTCGATCGGATTGGCCGCAGTCGGCGTCTCGAAAACACTCACGGCCGAATAGGCGCTCGCGGCAAAGTAGGGCGCAGTGATCGCATAAATCGCATTCAACCCCTTGTCCGCGACCAGCAGTACACCCGCGCTGTGCGTGGTGAATACCGTGTCATCGAGCTGCGTGTTCCCGATCGTAGATCCACCCGCTTCCGACGTCATCGGAACGAGGAATGTGTTCTGACACTTAAGCCCAGGATACTGCACGATCATCACTTCGCCATCACCTTGCGAATCCAAAACCAGTTCGCCGAGCGGATCCACGATCATCGAGTCAGGATCCTGAAGATTGAGCATATCCGGCATGCCGGTAGTCACGTTAGTAACCGTGGCATTGGCATTCAGGATGCCGGTCAAGACTGGTTTCTTATCCTTCAGACTGAACGACACGATCGCCGGCGCAGTGTTAGGGTTGATCGTAGGCGAGGACGCGCTGATGTAGACGTCCTTGTTAATGAAGTCGATATCGTCGTAACCACCGCCGTGCGGCCCCGTTCCAAGCTGGTAAATCGTTTGCTTGCCGGACTTCAAGTCGATTATCACCAGGTTGGCGTTCCCATCCTCGTTCTGAAGGACCCATAGGTCTTTGGTCAGCGGATTGTAGCGGAGTCCGTCATTGTGCCCGACGATATTCTTGAAATTCTGGATCAGGTTCCCTTTGAAGTCGTACTCGATAACATTACTCATGGCTCCGTCGGATCCGTCCGGCGCACCTCCATTACCGTATCCGACAAATACGTTAGTCGAGCTGAAGGTTATCGAATCAGGCGCGCTCAATCCTGATGGTGCGTTCGCAAAAGTCGTGACCAAGTAGGGCGGGACCGCCACGACCTGAGCCCATCCGCTGGCCGCGCTCATGGCTATCAGCATGCCAGCTAAAATGGGCGCGTAGGACGCCGCGTAGAAACGTTTCATACGCTTTCCGATGGTTGGTGACTGCATATAACTGTCCTTAGGCTGGACCAACTATTACGCATAGGTGCCAGCACGCGCAGTTTGAACTGCCGCCCGGCGTCGGACCGCCTCTGTCGCGTCAATGAACAGTTAAATCTAAGTTACCTTGCTCGGCACCCGCCGTTTCATGGGGAGCCTAGGCACGGCTTATCAGCGGCGGGCAATGCTTCCGCCGATGCAAAACGGAACTTGCGCCGGCGCGACGGCTGCGACCCGCTGCGACACCGACGTGATCACTTCGTACGGGCGCATCATCTCGTTGTCCTCGTGCTCGAGCAGGTGGCAATGCCAGACGTAGCGGCCCGGGAAGCCCTCGAACCGTGCGATGATTCGCGTGACCACTCCAGGATCGGCGCGGACGGTGTCCTTCCAGCCCGCTTCGTTCGGATCGGGCGGCGTGGCGGGTGCGAGAAAGTGAAGCGTTCGAGTCTGTTGATAGGCGAACACGTCGAATGGCCGGCGGTCGAGAATCTGAAAGCGAACCAGGTGCAGATGGATAGGATGAGCGTCCTCGGTAAGATTGATGAGGTTCCAGATTTCCACCGAGTTGAGTAACGGCTGCTCGGTAATCGGATCGCGCCAATGCGATCCGTTCAGCAGCATCACCATCGAATTGCCGACGTAGTCGTCGTACTCAATCAGCGTGAGCATCCGCGTCGCGACGGCGGCCGACTCTGCCAGCTTTGGCACCGGCCGCAGCTTCGCCGGCATCACGCCGGGTTCCTTCGCCGGATCGTGTGCGACCCGGAATTGCATCACCTCCAACGCTTGATGCTTCAGCACGATTCGCTCGCCGGCGTGGCCGCTGAAATCGAAAATCAGATCCGCGCGCTCGGCGGGATACAGCAGCAGGCTTTTCAGCTCGACCGGCGCAGGCAGCAATCCCAGGTCGGTTCCTATCTGATGGAACGACCCGCCGTTCGCCAGCGACAACGAAAAGAATCGCGAGTTCGCCGCGTTGAGCACGCGGATGCGATACTTTCGCGGCTCGACCTCGAGGTAGGGGAAAAGCTTGCCGTTGGCGAGGATGGCGTTGCCGTAGACCTCGGGAATCCATGGAGCGCCGGGGATTCCCGAGTCCGGGTAGTAGAGCTGATGCTCGCGATCGAGCAGGCGGTCGCACAAAACCAGCGGGATTTCGTATTTTCCCGACGGAAGATTCAGCGCGGCCTCCGCGTCGTCGCGCACGATGAACAGTCCGGCCAGCCCGGCGTAGATGTTCAGCCGGTTAATCCCCATCGCGTGATCGTGATACCAGAGCATCGCGGCGTCCTGCTGGTTCGGATACCAGGCGACGGCGGATTTGCCGGGCGGATACCAATTCTCGGGATAGCCGTCGCTGTCTGGCGGGGCCTTCGCGCCATGAACATGAACAACCGAACGCACCTCGGGCAGGATAGCCTCCGCCCCGTGAAGCTTGTGATCGATCGGAAAGACGTGCTTATCCGGCAGAGCGTTGACCCACTCGACCATCAGCCCTTCGCCACTCCTGGTCTCGAAGGTCGGGCCGGGGAAGCTTGAGCCGTAGCCCCACATCCGGGTCGGTTTGAGATCGCGATGCAACCGGGCGTCGCACGCGCGCATCTCGATTCGGTAGAACGGAACCTCGGCGCCGGACGGGGCTTTGCGGCGCGCATCGGCGCGAGCGATCGCGGTAAACGGCAGAGGATCGACGAACCGCGCGAGCCCGTCGGTATTTAACGTGGGGCGGAATTTCGGCGCCGGCCGTATGAACGCGCGCATCGACGCCGTCAGCGCAACTCCCAGCAGCCCGCTATTTTTCAAAAACTCCCGTCGTGTGATCGGCAAGGCTACCTCATTCCTGTCATTCGCAATGTGACGGGCATGCGCCCCGTGAGGAGCGCATGCCCGTTGACGTACCGCGAATGTCGCAGTCAATCCAGTGTTAGAAAGGGAAAGAGAACTCCGGCTCGCCGGTCGACGGCGACAGAATCAGTGGGAAGTTCTGCGGCCCGTGATCGAAGTCCATCATCGAGGTGATCGAGTTGGAGATGGCGTCGAAGGAGCCGCCACCGAGCCGCGTCCCGCCAAGCCAGTTGTCCTCGACGAATCGAATGACGGACGACTGGTTGGTCAGCGTGTGATCGACGAAGTTGGGGCGCGAGTACGGCGAGATCACCAGGAACGGCAGGCGCGGCCCGAAACCACAGCGGCCTTGCGCATGCGGGAGCGTGGTCGGATTGACGCCCGGCAGCGAGGCCTCACCGGTGCCGCACATACCTGTGCCGGTCAACGCGTCAAAGCTGCTCGCCGACTGGTTGAGGATCGGCGACATCTGGTGATCGTACCAGCCGTCCGAATCGTCCCACGCGATCACTACCGCGGTGGAGTTCCACTGGGGCGACTGCTGGATCGCATTGAGCACTGTCACGATAAAGGTCTGCTCGTCGAGCGGATCGGAATATCCCGCATGACCCTCTTCGAAACCGGGCGGCTTGATGAAGCTGACCGATGGCAGGTTGTTCGCCTTGAGCGCGGCAAAGAAGTCGTCGCTGTCGTACTGATGGTTCGCCGCGTCGGTCTTTCCGATATTCGCGATCGAAGTGGGACGCGCATGAGTCAGGTTCTGCGTGCTCGCGTAGAACTGGAACGGCTCATGGTGCTGGATGTAATCGTTTTCCGTTACGCCCGTCACCGCCGAAGTGGTGGTGCGGCCGCAGCCGGTGGTTCCATTGGGATTGGCCAGAGACAGATTGAATCCGCCGTGGAACCATCCCCACGTGATGTTCGCGGCTGTCAGCACTTCTCCGATGTTCGGTCCCGTCATCGAGACCTGGTGGCTCGACGTCGAGCAGACGTCGCCCGTCGGATCGGCGTCGCCGACCAGCGTAAGTGAGCTGTCGGTGTTGGTGACCGTCACGCTGCTGACGTTGCTGCCCGTCATTGGCACGGCGCCGTTGGTCTGACCCGCAACGAGGCTGAGCGCGCCTGGCGTCGACGGTCCGAACACGGTGTCGTAGGAGTTATCACTCATCGCGAAGCGCTGCGCGTAATTCCACAGCGCGGTAACAGTGTTACCGTCGTAGTAGCCCTCCGTGAGGCCCTGGGTGGTGACCCCCGACGGCGGCGGAAACGGCGGCGTACCCGCTACTCCAACCGAAAGTGGGAACAAGTCCATCAGGCCGTTGTCGAACGCTTCCTGCTCGGGCTTGTAGCTGTGGTCCTGGTCCGCGGTCGCGGCCTGGCTGCGATCGAGGCGAAACGGATTGATCGCGCCGGAGCCGTTCGCGGAGTTCAGGAAGTTCGGGTTGTTCGTCAGCAGCGCGCCACTTAGTCCATTGACGGTCGGCGTGCCCGGCTGCGCATAGAAAGGCGGCTCGTCCGCCAGGTTGGCAGCAACCGGATAAGTCGCGAAGTAGTGATCGAACGAGATGTTTTCCGGAAAAATGACGACCAGATGCTTGATCGGCGTCGCGGTGGATGGCCCCGGCGGCGTCGGACCGAACGCAGAGACCGATCCTTGTTGAATCAGCAGCCCCGCGAGGGCGAGCGCGAGCGACCGCGCAGTTTTCTTTCGCATTCCCCTGTTCCTCCCTGAAATGTGTGTTGCACGCGGACGAAATTGATCCGCGAGATGCGCAACCTTAGCCGCGGATTTTGACGGCGCGATGAACGAGTCTTTTCGGCGCGATCAATTTCGTGTGACGCGCGTGATTTCAATTGTGAGTCGCGGATAAAGATGGAAGAGACAAAAAGAAACCCGCGTCGTATGATGACGCGGGTCTCGATCACTCAAGAGATGCTATGTGCTTCGTTGCGTTACTCGCCCGCCTGCGCGACGTCAGCCATCGCCTTCGCGGCGCGCTCGCAAATCTCGCTCAGCACTTCGTCGGTGATCACGGTCGAGAGCGCGATCATCCCGCGCGGCGCCAGGAACAGACCTTGATTCATGGCCGCCAGATGGAAGTTGCTGATTGCACGCGCGTCCTCGCGGGCGATCGTCGGGGGCGGCGGATCCTTGAGAAAAAATACGTTCAGCAGCGATCCGCATTGCCGCACGGAAAACGGCAGATCCACCTGGCGCGCCGCGCGTGCCAGCTCCGCCGCCAGCCGCTCGCCCTGCCTCGCCATCTTGTCGATTCGAGCCTGCGTCAGCTCGCGTATCGACACGGCTCCGGCCGCGCAGGTTACCGGGTTGCCGTTGAACGTGCCCGAATGAAAAATCGATCCGCGATTGCGCGGATCGAATGCCGACATTACGTCTTCGTTGCCGCCGATCGCGCCGACCGGGAATCCGCCGCCGATAATCTTTCCGAACATCGTGAGATCCGGCTTGACCTCGAAAATCTGCTGCGCGCCGCCTTCGGCCAGCCGCAGCGTGATCACCTCGTCGATCACGAACATCGCGCCCGCGCGACGTGTCGCTTCCGCCACCCGCTCGAGAAATCCCGCCGGCGGTTCCACGACGCCCGCCGATCCGAGCACCGGCTCCAGGAACACCGCCGCGATTTCCGCGCCGCGCTCCGACAGCAACGCCTCGAACGCCGTCGCCTCGCCGAAATCCGCGAGCATCGTGCGCTCGCCGTCCTGGCCGGCCAGCCCGACTTCCAAATCGTCGTACGATCCATGGTAGCCGTAGCGCGCCATCAGGATCAGTTTGCGCCCGGTCAGGCGCCGCGCGACGTTCGCCGCGAGCATCCCGGCCTCGCTCCCTGAATTGCAAAATCGCACGCGCTCGACCGACTCGACGCGTTCGCACAAGAGCGTCGCCAGCTCGGTCTGCGCCTCCGATCGCGCCGGCCACGAGCTGCCGTCCTTCACCGCCTTGGTCGCCGCCGCCACGATCGGCGGATAAGCATTGCCATGCACCAGGCTGGTGTAGTTTCCGAGCAGGTCGATGTACCGGTTGCCGTCAACGTCCCAGAGGAAAGGACCCTCGCCGCGCTCGAGGGTGAGCGGGTAGGGCCTGTAGTTAGTGGTCGTGCGCGTGTCGCCGCCGGGCATCACGCGCTCGGCGAGCTTGGCGTGTTGCGCGGAGTTTTCAGTCGCTCCGCGATATTGTTCCTCGATACTGGTCATCGTGGCCGTCCCTCGGCGAGCTGCAGCGATTGGTTGCGCTTCGGTTTCCATTGTATTTTCCTCCATCGTTTGCGGATAGCCGGTCCCCGCAAGTCCGGCTGGCCGCCGCCGGCAACCTCGCCGACGAGCACTACTGTCTACTATGACCGCGCGAACGAATCAAATTGTAAGAAATTATAACTTGAAGACAGCCCGGGGTGAAATCCAGTCCCAAGGACTATCGCGGCAGGCGGTTCAAAGCTGTGCGGCGCTCCTAGTCGCTAGTTCACCGCCGCGATCGCTTCCATCTCGACCATCAGCCCGTCCACTGCCAGCGACGTCACCCCCACCATCGTCGAGGCCGGCGGCTCGCCTTCCGGGAACAACTCGGCGCGCGCCTCGCGCATCGCGGAATAATCAGACTGCTTGTAGTTCACGATGTAAGTGTTGGTCTTTACGATGTCGGCTGGCGTGGCTCCTGCGGCCGTCAGCGCCGCTTTCAGATTGCTCGCCGCCTGGCGAATCTGCGCTTTCAGGTCGCCCGGCCCGACCAGCTTGCCTTCCTTGTCAACCGCGACCTGGCCCGAAATGAATACCAGCTTGGCCGGCGCCGCAATCGTCACGACCTGGGTAAAGCCGCGCGGCGTCATCAGCGTATCCGGATTGAGATATTTTTTTTCCACGTCGATGCTCCTGGCTCAAGTTTTGGTTTTCCCGTCGCCGTATTGTAGTACCTGCACCTTCTCGACCGTGATCAGTCCCGAGCCCATCATCTGGTCGAGTACCGGGAGGAACGCGTCGATCTTCGCCTGGCTGTCGACTATTTCGATGACCATCGGCAGGTCTTCCGATAGCCGCAGAATCTTTGCCGAATGCAGATGGCTCGACTGGCCGAAGCCCATCGGGCCGCGCAGCACCGTCGCGCCGCCGAGTTGAAGCTCGCGCGCCTTCAACACGATCGCCTCGTACAGCGGATGATGATCCGAGCGCTCGCTCTCGCCGATATAAATTCTCAGCAACACCGCTTCGCGTGGGATTCGCATTGCTACACTCCCCGGTTGAGCGCCGCCGCGGCGACGTACCCAATCGATACTGACAGGATGCACAGGATAACCGAACCAGCGGCGTTCAGCACGGCCGGCATCCACTCGCCCGCCTGCATCAGGTAAAGCGTCTCGAGCGAGAAACTCGAGAACGTCGTGTAGCCGCCGCAGATTCCGATCATCACGAACTGGCGCGCCGGCGTGCCCACCAGATAACGTCCGTCGGGACCCGTCAGCGTCGCGAAAAACCCGATCACCAGGCATCCCGAAATATTCACGACCATGGTGCCGTAGGGAAAAGTAGCGCCGGTGTGGCCGGTCACGAAGCCCGAAACAAAATACCGTCCCATCCCGCCAAGCGCGCTGCCAATCGCAATCAGAACGTACGCTAGCACCCGCAAAACCTCCCCTCAGTTTCCAGCCGCAAGATAGCCGGCGTCTGCGACTGCGTTCACAATCAAATGAAGATAGATGAGTCCGCCATACGGATGCCACCGCTTGAGCATCGCCGCCACGCCTTCGTAAGTGGGCGCGCCGCTCGCGCCGACCCACTCGAACAACTTGTTGCGGCCGCCGACGTCGTCGCCCGGGAAAATGTTGATGCGCCCGAAGCTGCGCAGCATCACGTATTCGGCCGTCCAGCGTCCCACTCCACGAATCTTCAAGAGGCGCGCGATTGCGTCGTCGTCGCTGAGCCGTTCGATCGACGCGAAATCGCGGTCCTTGGGATCAATCGCCAGCTTAGCGAGTCCGATCAGGTATTCTCCCTTCTGCCGGCTGAGCCCCAGCGCACGCAGCGCGTCAGGATTCGATCGCGCAATCACGGCCGCGAGCGGGAAAGATCGCATCCGCGCGCCCACGCCATCAACCTCGCCCGCGGTTCCGCACGCCTCAGTAATCCGATTCAGCACATGCATACCCGCGCTCAGTGATACGAGCTGGCATGCGACCGCGTTCGCGAATCCTTCGAACGCCGTCGCGTAGCGCACCGGTTTCATTCCCCGCAGCCGCTCGGCCAGCTCGCGCAGACGTGTATCGCCGCGCGCGATCCGGTAGAAGTCCGCAAGATCAACCTCCAGCCCGAGCATCGTTGTCATCAGCGCGGCGACCTCTGTCTTCATCGCTTGCGGACGCGACGCTGTAAGATGCACTTCGATTTCCGGACGCGATCCACCTCGCGTTTGCCTGACAGCGACGGCCACCGGCGACTTGCCGATTACCAGCACGCGCCGCCAGATGCCGTCGTCGAATCGATCGACGACGTTGTGCGCACGCCGGCGCAGCGCCCACACCGTCAGGTCGAGCCGGAACGGTGGCCGTGGCTGAAGCGTGAAGGTCAGCTCGGCCACGCGCGGCGGCCGGATCCGCTATTCGATTTCGCTGTCAGGAATTTTTTGCTGCTTTGAGGCGGTGCTGCTTGGCGTGCTCGCCGCAGGCGACGCGCTGGCCGCGGGCTGGTTCTTGTCATGCTCGTATTTGTAGCCCGAGTAAGCCACTCCGGGAATCATCATCGCGAGGCATCCCGAACAAATAAACGCCGCGGCCGCTGCCAGCGCGAGCGTCACCAACAATTCCCGCGTCTTGCGCATTTCACCAAACGATCGCTACGCTTCGCTGCTGCCGATGCCGGCGTGATGCTCCAGCGCGCGCACGCGCCGAATTATTTCGGGCAGCCGCGTCAGCACGACCGCATAGCGGCGGAACTTGCGCACGTCCACCGCCGGAATGCCTGACACGATCGCGTCGTCCTTCAGGTCGTTGTGGATTCCGGCCTTCGCCACCACCATCACGCGGTCGCCGATTGTCACGTGATCGGCGCATCCCACTTGTCCGCCGAACAGGCACCATTTGCCGATGCGGGTCGATCCGGAGATTCCGGTGTGGCCCGAGAAGCGCGAGTACTCGCCGATTTCGCAGTTGTGCCCGATATGGACCTGGTCGTCGAGTTTGACCCCGCGATGCAACACCGTCGCGCCCATCATCGCGCGGTCGACCGTCGAATTCGCGCCAATCTCCACATCGTCCTCTATTATAACGATCCCCACCTGCGGAATTTTGATCAAGTCGCCGTTCTCCTCGACGAAGCCGAAACCGTCGGCGCCGATCACCGCGCCGTTCAAAAGCGTCACGCGATTTCCAATCAGCGATCCCTCGCGAATCGACACGCCGCTATGCGCAGTGAAGCGATCGCCGATGCGCACGTTCGGATAAATCGTCACGTTCGGATGAATCACCGCGTCGCGCCCAATCGACACGCCCGAACCGATCACCGCTAAGGCGCCAATCGACGCGTTTTCGCCGATGGCCGCGTCGGGCGCGATCGCAGCGCGCGGATCGATTCCCGGCCCAGGCCGGTACGGCGGAAAAAAAATCTCGAGCACGCGCGCAAAGTCCGCATACGGATTCGCGCTGATCAGCGTCGCGCATTTCGCTTCTGCCGCGAGTTCCGCCGTCGTGATCGCTGCGGACACGCTGGATTGCAGGGCCGGCGCATACTTCGCGCTCGAGACGAAAATGATCATGCCGGGAGCGGCGGCCTCGATCGGCGCCGGTCCGAAGATTTCCACGCCGCCGTCGCCGCACAATTCGAGTCCCAGCTTCGATGCGAGTTCCTTGAGTTTCATCTTGATGCCCCGAGTTTCGCAGGTGAGAGTTTTCAGTCGCGGGTCTTCAGACTCAACGCGATGCGCGCATCGCAATCGTCGCATCAACCAGCTCCGCCGGCTCGATTTGCGTCAGGCAGTTGTAATGACCGAAGCGGCAGGTCCGCGCCAGGCACGGGCTGCATTCGAGCTTGCGGTAAATCACCCGCGTCTTCGGTCCCATCGGACCGGTGCGGACGGGATTGGTCGATCCGAAAATAGCGACGGTCGGGATTTCAAGCGCTCCCGCAATATGCATGCAGCCCGAATCGTTGCCGATAAACCCGTCGCACAGTGACAGCATCGCAATCAGCTCGCCGATATTGGTGTGCCCGGCCGCGATCATCGCGCCGGATTTGCTCGCCGCCGCGACCTCTTCGCACTTCGCGCGTTCCGACGGCGCGCCTACCAGCACGACCTCGGCATCTTCGCGACGCGCGATCAAATCGATCAGCGCGCCGTAATTCTCCGCCGGCCATTCCTTGGCCGGTCCGTAGGCGGCAGCGGGTGCGATCGCGAAGAGGGGACGCCCGGGACGCTTGCGATTCGCCGCGATCCATTCGCGCATCCGCTCGCGATGCGGTCCGTGTACGTCGATCGCAAAATCATCGGCCCAGCCGTCGGCGACGCCGGTCGCGCGGATCATCGCGAGCCAGTAATTCACCTGATGTCCGGTCATCGCTTCTGATGTTGGCAAGGCCTTCATCGTAAGCATCGCGCCGCGCGCGTCTGCTATGAAGCCGGCGCGGCGCCGGACTCCCGCCATCGTGAGCCACAACGCCGACTCGAAGCTGTTGGGAAACAACACCCCCAGGTCGAAGCGCCGCGACCGGATTTCGCCGACAATTCTGCGCCGATCGAAAAACCCCGACAGTCCGCGTCCAACCGCGTACGGAATCACCTCGTCGATCCATCCCGCGCCGTCAAAGAAGCTCGCGAGTTCCTTCTTGATGAGCACGCCAAGATGGGCGCGCGGCCACGCGCGACGAATCGCCCGCAGCGCCGGCAGACTCATCACGACGTCGCCCAGCCAGTTAACTTCCTTGACCAGGATGCGCTCGGGCGGCGGCTCGATCGCGCCTGCGACCGATGATTGCGCCTGCGCGCGCGCATCAAGCGCCTCATGCCGCCGAACATTCTCTGATTCCACGCGAATGATTCTCCGCGACGCTCTTCGATACCGTCACAGATTTCATCATGCGCGCGCGCCCAAATAAACCCGCTCATCGTCCGTGCCTTTCTGCGCAGATAGCGCTAATAATAGATTGGACTGTTGAGAATCGCAGGAGGGGTTGCTGCGATGGCTGGGCTGAGAGACCGACCGCTGATGCGCGATGCGTTGCTTGCCGGCGTAGTGATCGCCGCGAGCGCCGCGGCTGTATTGGTCACGCTCGATCGCGGCCCTCAGCCCAAACGTCATTTCGGTTCCGTGCCGGCTGCGGCCACGCACTACGCTGACGATTCGATACCCGCCGCGAAAACCTCAAGCGCGGCAACGCACGTCGGCCATCCCTCTACGGCCTCGAGCGCTCGGCCTCAACAGATCGGATTCAGCCCGCCTTCACAGAAAAAGCAATCCGACGACACGCCACTAGTCGTGATGGTTCCGGATTTGCCCGGTGAAAATCCTGCGCCCCTACCACCGCCGCCAGGCGCGTGGACCGAACAGGGGAGCGCCGGTCCTGTCACCGGCGTTCAGGGCCAGGGTCCGATCGCGATGAGCGCGGTCGGCGGCATCTCGGCGCCGATTACTTCGCCGACGGGACAATCGCTGCCGGCAGTGCCGGGTTCTCCGGCGGCGCCGTCGGCTCACGCGGTCACTCCTGCGGCTGTATCAAACGTGAGCGGTGTAGCTCCGCTGGCAGTCCATCACGATCATCACGATCTGACTACGCATTCCGGTTTCGTGCTGTTGGCAGGCGGGCAGGGCGGCGGGCAGTTCGCGCTCGCCGCTGCTGAGCTGTTTGATCCGGCGAAAAGCGCGTTCGCATCCGCGCCGTCGATGAAGGATGCGCGCACGGATCACACGGCGACCGTGTTGCTCGACGGCAAAGTTCTGGTCGCGGGCGGCGACGGGGCCTCGGGCCGCGCGCTATCGTCGGCTGAATTGTATGACCCTGTCAGCGGAACATTTTCAGCGCTCGATGCGAAGATGGACACCGCGCGCGCTGATCACACCGCGACCCTGATTTCCGGATGCAATTGCCCGGCCGACGGCAAAGTGCTGCTCGCGGGAGGGAGCTCGGCGAGCGCCGGGCTCGGCTCGACTCTAAGGAGTGCGGAACTGTACGACCCTGCCACCGGCAAGTTCACCGCGACCGGCCCGATGAAGGCGACGCGCGCGCGTCATTCGGCGACGTTGATTGCCTCCGGTCCGCTGGCGGGAAACGTGCTGATCGCGGGCGGCACCAGCGATGAAAGCGGTGGCGATGTCGCCACGGCTGAACTCTACGACCCGTCGACCGGCCAGTTCACTTCGACCGGCACGATGAGCACGCCGCGCGAGGATCACAGCGCCACCTGGCTTTCGCCGAGCGTCGTCACCGGCTCCCTCGCCGGCAGCGTGCTGGTCGCCGGCGGCAGCGACGCGAATGCCTCGACCGACAGTGCTGAAGTTTTCAATCCTCAGACCGCAACATTTTCGCCGGTGGGTGCGATGACCACGCCGCGCACGTTTCAATCCGCCGTGTTGCTGGACAATGGCAAAGTGCTGATCGCTGGCGGACAGAGCAGCGACACCGATTTTCTGCTGAGCGCCGAGCTGTTCGATCCCGCGCACGCTACTTTTGCGGCGACCGGCTCGATGCACAACCTCCACGCCGGCGCGACCGCGACCGTGCTCGACAGCGGCAGCGCGTTGATTGCCGGCGGCCGCTCAAGCTTCGCCGACCTCTACGACCCGACCGCCGCGACCTTCTCGGCCACCGGCAAGATGGTCACCGACGTCGCCGAATCGACCTCAACCTTAATCAGCTCGAACCCACGCTGAGAGATCTCTCCAACCCAACTTCCTAACAGGGACGAAGTCCCGCATCCTTTCCGATTATCGGGTGCAGGGGTCACCCCTGCCGAAGGAAGGGTGAAACCCACCGCGGGTTTCACATTCAATAAAGTGTATTACTTCTTCAGCGCCGCGATCACGTCGTTGACGATCGCGTCGGCCTTCGCACGCATCTGATCGTCGGTCGCGTCTTGAATCGGATGTGCCACGAAAACGCGCCGAAGTTCCGGCAGTCCCAGCGCCTCGGCCTGTTTGTGCGCCGCGTCGACGAACTCATTCGACGCGATTACAACCGCGGGCTTCTTATTGATCTCGAACCATACGGAGTCGTGCACACTGCACGTCGTGCATGACCCTCAATCGGCGAGCGCTTCGATAACGAAGTCAGCCTCCTGTGCGATCCGGCGGCGCAAGTCGTCGGGCGCCGGCTTGGTGAAGGTTGGTTTGCGGAAGCGTTTGATCTCGATGCCGGGCAGCCGGTCCTGGAGATGCTCGGCGAGCCGATCGATCAGTACGTTGCCACGCGGCTTGGCGATATCGAGCAGAGCGATGCGGCCGGCGATCGTGTCGGAGCGTGCAGCCAGCGTGCGTCGAATCGGCACGCGCTCGTCGGTTGGATCGACAATTACCTGTTTCATTTCGCCTCCTCGATTGGCCGGCTCACGCTGGACGATCCCATCGGACCCGAGACCCATCCTGCGAACACCGCCGAAAATTTTCCGGCGTTGCCGCCGGCCACGATGATATTGATATCCTCCGGCTTGCGAAACTTCGCAATCGTCTTCGCCAGTTGATCTTCGGTCGGAGTGCCGAGCGCGCTCAGCGGAATTCCTTCACCACTCTCGTCGTCGCGGATCAATTCGCGCGTCGGCCGCGCGGTCACTTCCTGGATTCGCGCGCGCACCTGCGCTTTGCTCCATTTCTCACGCGCGAGGGTGTCGGCATGCTCGGGCGAGATGATCAGCAGAATCTCGCCGGAGTTGTGCTGCTTCGGATGCCAGCATGCTTCCAGCCCCATGCCCAGACTGCCGGCCAGCGCGCGCGCCGTTCGCGACGTCTGATCCGCAATTTGCCGCGAGCCTGCTTCGAGCCCGAACACTGTCACGACGTTGTCGTCCTTGCCGAAGCCGCGCTCGACGTGCAGCGGCTCCCACGGACTGCGCTCCTCCCACTCGGCGAAGCAGGTCGTGAACTTTCCGATCGCGCCGAGCGTCGATCGCTCGATCTCGCCGGGCCGCGCGCCGCCGACGTTACGCAGCACCAGCTTCAGCGCCCGCCCGATAGTCGCGTTGGATCGCGTGCCGTAGCCCAGCGCCATCATGCCCATGTTCATGTCGAGGCGATGACGAATTGGGCCGTTGACGACGATCACCGGCGTCGCGCCCCACGTCGTCGACATGATGCCGTGGATATTGAACTCGTCCGTGCAGACCGCTTCGAGCGCCGCGATCACGACCGGCAGATATTCGGGCTTGCATCCCGCCATCACGGCGTTGACCGCAACTTTCTCGACCGTCACCGGCGCCAGGTTCGGCGGCGCGGTAGCGACGACCTCGCGCGGATCGCGCCGCGTCCCCGTCAGCATCCACATCACGCGCTCCGGCGTCGGCGGCACCACCGGCAAGCCGTCGGTCAGCCCGCGCTCGAACATGAATTCGAAAACGTCCTCGGCATCGCCCAGCTCGATTCGACGTGCGGTCAGCTTGTCGCCGCGCGCATTCGCCTCGAGGCGTTCCGCGATTCCCGGCTCGACTGACTTGGAACCGCATCCCGGCCGGGACTCCGGATATGAATTCCAATCGACGGCCGGCGACTGCTCGCCCGACACTCGCGCCAGCTCTGCGAACATCTCGCGCCAGTCATCACGTCCGAAGCCGATGAACCGCCGCCGCTCATGGCCGAGCGCGTCCGCGAGGATGATCGTCGGAACCGTGTCGAGGTCGCATTCGAACGAAACCTTCAGCGCGGAATCGTCGAGCATCGGAACGGCCAGCGCATGTCGCTCGACGAGTTTCGCGTTGCCCTCACTGTCCTGGCCAATCGCCCACACGTCGACCGACGCGCCGAACGCGCGATGCGCCGCCTCGATCAGCGGCATCGTCATTACGCATGTCGGGCAATCTTCCTTGACGAAGCAGAGCAGGGCGGCTCGAGCGGACGGAAATGATCGCGCCGTTCCGCGCGCGTCGCGCAGCTTGAAGGCGGGCAACAAATTTTTCGTCGAGCCGTTCACTCCGTGGCGGCGGAATTTTCCGGAAGCATCAGAAATCGATGCTGCTTCGGAGAATAGAACTCGACCGACGCGGTTATCAGCGCCTTGTCCGCGACGCCGCCCGCGATCAGCACCTCGCCGTCGTTCAACAATGTCGCAGTGTTCGTCAGCCGCGCGACGCTGGTACGACCGACGTGGGCAAAGCGATTGGTCTCGGGTTGGTACACTTCCGCGTCATGCATTCCGACAACGATCGGCCCCTGTATCAGATATCCGCCGACGACCAGCACATTGCCGTCATTGAGCATCGTCGCCGTCGCCAGGTAATGCGCTGAGCTCATGTCGCCGGTCTTGATGAAGGTGCCGGATTCGGGATCGAAAATCTCCGCCGTATTGAGCGGCGTGAGCGAACCGAGATTGCGAATCCGGCTCGTCATGATTCTCCCACTCTTGCCGCCAACGATCAGCACGCGCCCATCGTTCAGCTTGACCGCGGCCGCGCCCACGCGATCGCTCTTCATATGCGCGCGAACCGTGGTGAATCTGCCTCTGTTGGGATCGTATTCTTCGGCCGTGTCGTACGAGATATAGCCGCCCGGCATGCCGCCGCGCCCGCCACCCGCGATCAACACGTTGCCCGAGCCGAGTAGCGCCGCGACATGCGCGACACGCGGCTGATGCAGATGCCCGGTGCGGCTGAACGTGCCGGCGGCGGGATCGTAAATCTCGGCGCTGTCAGTAGCCTGGATTCCGTTGGGACTGCCGCCCGCAACCAGCACGCGCCCATCGCGAAGTATCGTCGCCGTGTGACCTTCGCGCGGTGTCGACATCGATCCGGTCGCGCTGAATGTGCCGGACGCAGGATCGTAAATCTCGGCACTGGCGAGCTGCGATCGATAGCCGGCGTTCCGATCTCCGCCGGTCAGCAGCACGCGCCCATCGCGCAGCATCGTAATCGTCTGTCCTGTCCGTGGCGCCGTCATCGAACCCGTCGCAGTGAAGGTGCGCGCAACTGGATCGTAAAGCTCGGCGCTCGATAGCACGCCGCCGATTTCTCCGGTCGCCGTGCCGCCGCAGATCAACACGCGTCCGTCTCGCAGCCGAATCGCGGCCGCGTTGGCGCGCGGCGTCGTCATCGCGAGCGCTTCAACGCGGTTCCCCCGCGGAGTGGTGACGAAAGCCGGCGGCGTCTCGGTCACACCGCCGCCCGCACACGCGCTGATCGCGACCGCAATGAAAAACGACAGCGGAACAATATACTTACGATTCATTCCAGACCTCGCGCGCTGAATCATAGGCCCGGCGCGCTGCGATGTGAAGTTACTTATTTGGCGAGCGGACGCCGTGGCGAAGTGCGTTCATGGTCGCGCGAAGGAACATCAGTCCCGGAAAGACGCCGCTGTTGCGCGGTTTGGTCTGCGGTTCGGCGCCACGACCGAGTTCGCGCACGAATTTGAGCAATTGCTCCACGCTGACGCGCGAGGCGACGGCTTCGAGCGCGCGGAAGCGCACCACTCGCTTGCGATCGATTACAAATGAAGCGGGAAACGCGATACCGCCCTTTTCGCCGCTGTTGAGCAGGCCGTATGCCTTGACGACCTCGCGCCGCGTGTCGCATAGCAGCGGAAACTTTAATCCGAATTCCTGGCGGACCGTCTCAGCGCGAGCGGCGTCGTCGACCGAGATCGCGACCAAACCGGCGCCGGCTGCGCGAAAATCCTCGAGATGCCCAGAATAGTCCGCCAACTGGCGGAGGCAGAACGGTCACCAGTGTCCGCGGTAGAAAACCACGACGCACATTCCGCCGGCGACCAGCTCATCGAGCCTGCGCACGACGCCGGTCGAGTCGGCGATCGCGAACTCGGGAGCTTTTTCGCCGACCGACGGGATTTGGCGTTCATCCATGAGACAACAATAGCCGCGCTGGCGCGTTAGAGGAACATCGCGCCTTCGCCGACGATCGCGCATCGCCCGCCGATTCGGATTCCGAA
>Ga0070761_10000580_pt1 | contig 23554 bp, 21 predicted proteins | sample HubBroMetageREF1_FD_66724 | JGI IMG/M metagenome (GOLD analysis project Ga0070761, IMG submission 66724) | Reference soil microbial communities from the Hubbard Brook experimental Forest, New Hampshire, USA - Hubbard Brook CCASE Soil... | ecosystem: Environmental > Terrestrial > Soil >... | reverse complement strand
AGCCAGCCATCGCGGTCATAGTCGGCAAGCGCCGCACCAGTGAAAGTACCTTGCGGGGGGCTGGCGAACTTGAATGCGTCGGATTTCTGGCGGAACTTTCCGCCCCCCTGATTCAAAAACAACAGTGGACCACTGGTGCACACAACGATCAGGTCCTGGCGACCATCGTTATCAAAATCGGCAAAGAATGCGCACGCGGTGTTTTCCAGTATCCCAACTCCGGATGCTTCCGTGATGTCCTCGAACGTTCCATCTCCGCGGTTGCGATAGAGCCGGTTGGGCAAGCCCGCGGGTTGACACACGTATAGGTCGTCGAACCCATTACCGTCAATGTCTCCGACCGAAACGCCATTGTGCCCATAGATGTCGATACCGCACGCCCCGTCGAGAACTGTGCGCCAGTAATCGGCTCCTTGGAGCAACTGCGAAGCGTAAGACGCATTGCCGCCGAATACCTGCGCGGCAATATCCACATAAATTGGATCGCCCGAACGAGCGCTGGTCTCGTCGAGAGTCCGCCAGTTCTTCAAGTGGAAGCTGCCGTCCGAAGCGGTCTCCCATTCGACCTCCCAGTGCCCCACCCTTTGTTCGCGATAGAACTTAAGGCCCGAGCCCACCAACTCGTAACGCACGCGAGTTCGCAAGCCGGCTGGAGGCCTCGCGTCGTCCTTCGGGTCGACGTCCGATGACTTCGCGGGAATCGCATCAATACTCACCACCTGGAACTCGGCGCTCACGATTTTCGAAAAAGGATTCATCGCGGAGCGTAATTCCTGAAGAAAGGCTTCTCCTCCCTGAGATGGAAATTGCGCGAATGTATTCTGATGAACCTCGAGCACTGTTCCCGAACGCACAAGCCGCGATTCGACGGGTCGCAAAGAGGATGCCGAGAAGTCGGGAATAAGGACCTTCTCGAGCGCCCGCGTGTCCTGCGGAGATTGCAGCAAGCTCGAACTCCATTCGGCGAAAATCGCAGCGATCTGGTCCTGATATTTCTCGGTAACAAACTTGTCCAGGCCTGCTTGTGTTTTGAGCAGCGTGGCATCAAGCGGCATCTGCGAGCGATAGTGAGGATGCAAATGAAAATCGATATCGCCCTTCGGCGAGGAGGTATTCTGGGAATCGAAAATTGCAGGGAACGCAAGACCGCGTAGTCGGGCGGGAATGAGCGCCGTGGAAGCTCCCCGGCAGCAGCGGATCAAAAAATTGCGCCGACGAAAGTCGACCGAATCTTTACTCTTCGCTGGCTCAGTCAGACTTTTGACCTCCGGATATTGTGGAACCGAAATTTAACAGCCACGTCAGAGCCCGTCAAGGTTGAGCTGGAGAAGTGGCCGCCACGCGAACCTCACCAAAAGCGATTCCGCTTCGCGTCATCGCTGGAGCAGGCGCATCTATAATAATCCTGCTCCCCCGAGATGGAGCATCCAATGAAGCTCGATGAACAATTATTGAGAAGTGTGCCTAAGGTCTTGCTGCACGAACACCTGGACGGCGTACTGCGACCGCAAACTGTAATCGAATTAGCGAATGCTGCAAAATATTCCGAGCTTCCAACCAATGATCCACAAGCGTTGGCCAACTGGTTCCATCAAGGCGCCAACAAGGGCAGCCTCGCGAAATATCTTGAAGGATTTGCGCATACCATCGCGGTCATGCAGACCGAAGAAGCGCTGGAACGCGTGGCCTATGAGCAGGTCGAAGACCTCAGTCGCGATGGGGTGGTCTACTTTGAAACTCGTTTCGCGCCCATCTTTCATACCCGGAATGGATTAACCCACCAACAAGTTGTATCTGCGGTTCTAAAGGGATTGGAACGCGGGCGAAAAGCCTTTGGAGTGCCTTCAGGATTGATTATCTGCGCCATGCGCAACATGGACGTGTCGCTGGAAATGGCGGAGCTCGCTGTCGATTTTCGCGACCGTGGCGTTGTCGGATTCGATCTTGCCGGCGAAGAAGGCGGGTATCCGCCTAAGAAACATGTAGAAGCTTTTCACTACATTCAACGAATGAATTTTAATATCACCGTTCATGCAGGCGAGGGCTATGGAAAGGAATCAATTTGGCAGGCGATTCAGTATTGTGGAGCGCATCGCATCGGGCACGGGACACGTCTGATTGAAGACATCGCGATCGCCGACGGGAGAGCGGTGAAATTAGGAGACCTCGCGCAATACGTTCTCGATAAGCGAATCCCGCTGGAGATCTGCCTGATCAGCAACGTGCACACTGGAGCCGCGCCCAGCGTGGCCGAACACCCCTTCAAGATTTTCTATCAGGAGAAATTTCGCGTTACCCTCAACACCGATAACCGGCTGATGAGTGATACCTCCATGACGCGGGAATTCACCGCTGCCGCCGAGACCTTTGGCCTCACGCTCGACGATTTCGAAAAAATTACTATCAATGCAATGAAGAGCGCGTTCCTACCGTATAAAGAACGTTGCGGAGTCATTTACTCGATAATCAAACCGGGCTATGCCAAGGCCCGTAACTCGATTTCGTCCCGAGCGACAGCGACAAAAGGATAAGTTCGGCCTCGCAACCTCTGCTATATTTACCCTCTCGCGGAGGTGCATCCATGTCCCGAACCGTGCGCTGTGGACTGATCCAGGCAGGTAATGTACTGACGAGCGACCGCTCGCTGCCACAAATCAAGAAAGCCATGATCGACAAACATCTCAAGCTCATCGAGCGGGCTGCGAAACAAAAGGTGAAAATACTTTGCCTGCAGGAACTGTTCTACGGGCCATATTTCTGCGCCGAGCAGAACATCCGCTGGTACGAACTCACCGAGCGAGTTCCCGATGGGCCGACCACCAAGCTGATGCAGAAGCTCGCGGCGAAATATCGCATGGCAATCGTCGTCCCCGTGTACGAGGAGCAGATGCCGGGAGTGTATTTCAATACTGCCGCCGTGATCGACGCGGACGGAAGTTACCTTGGCAAGTACCGCAAGCACCACATACCTCACGTCCATCCTGGCTTTTGGGAAAAGTTCTACTTCACTCCCGGCGATCTCGGCTATCCCGTTTTCAAAACCAAGTACGCTGCTGTCGGCGTTTATATCTGTTACGACCGCCATTTCCCCGAGGGGGCGCGCATCCTGGGCCTCAACGGCGCAGAGATCGTGTTCAATCCTTCCGCGACTGTAGCCGGGCTTTCGGAATACTTGTGGGAACTCGAGCAACCCGCGCACGCAGTGGCCAATGGTTATTTCGTGGGCGCGATCAATCGCGTGGGTACCGAGAAGCCATGGAACATCGGCGAATTTTATGGCAAGAGCTACTTCTGCAATCCTCGTGGCAAGATCGTAGCTCAGGCCAGCCGCGATAAAGATGAAGTCCTCGTCGCCGACCTCGACCTCGATATGATTGCCGAAGTACGAAAGGTGTGGCAGTTTTTCCGCGACCGCCGTCCCGAAACCTATGGCCCCCTAACCGCGCAGACTGGGCGGGCTCTGGCAGCTGACTAACTCTTATGACCACAAGCCGAATCGAAGCCAGTCCGCTCTACAATCCCGACCTGGCGCCGGCCACCAACGATCGGCGCCATTGGGGAATTTACAACTATGCCGCGCTCTGGGTATCGATGTCGGTCAATATTCTCACTTACATGCTGGCCGCAAGCCTCATTCAGGGGGGAATGAACTGGAAGCAAGCTGTGGCAACCGTATTTCTCGGCAATACCATTGTCCTGATTCCGATGCTGTTGAATTCGCATCCTGGAGCACGTTATGGAATTCCTTTTCCTGTGTTGGCTCGAGCCTCATTTGGAGTTCTTGGAGCTAACGTAGCCGCGGTTTTGCGCGCATTGGTGGCGTGCGGCTGGTTCGGCATTCAAACCTGGATCGGCGGCGAAGCCGTAAGCACGCTGCTCGCAACTTTGTTCCCTGCGTGGAGACACTTTCCTTACAGCACGGCGGTTTGCTTCCTGGCTTTCTGGCTTATCAACCTTGCCGTGATTCTTAAGGGTGTCGAATACATTCGCGTTTTGCAAGGCATAAGCGCGCCGGTTCTCTTAGCCGTCGGAGTTCTGCTCTTGGCGTGGGCGTATCGCAGCGCCGGCGGGTTTGGCCCCATGCTCGCAGCCCCTTCGCGATTCGCCAGCTTTCCGGATTTTCTCAAGTTCCTAGTTCCCGCATTGAATGCGACGGTAGGTTTCTGGGCAACCGTCTCGCTCAACATTCCCGACTTCACGCGCTTCGCACGCAGTCAACGCGAACAGATGATCGGCCAAGCGCTTGCTCTGCCGGCCACCATGACGCTTTATTCGCTGATCGGAATCCTCGTCACATCGGCGACCGTAGTCATTTACGGAACGGCGATCTGGGATCCAGTCCAACTGCTTAGCCGTTTTCATTCGCCGGTCGCCGTTGTTATCTCATTGCTAGCGATTCTGCTCGCGACCCTCAATGTGAATATCGGCGCCAACGTCGTTTCTCCGGCCAATGACTTTTCCAACCTGTGGCCGCGCAAGATCAGCTTTCGCACTGGCGGGGTGATCACCTGCTTCATGGGAATTGCGATGATGCCGTGGAAACTATTGGGAAACTATAAAACTATGATCTTTGGATGGCTGGGCGGTTATGCGGCATTCCTCGGACCGGTGGCAGGCATCATGATTTGCGATTATTTCGTGGTGCGACGGCGCGTACTCCTGGTCGACGACCTTTACCTGCGCGGCGGAGCCTACGAATATTCTCGCGGCTTCAACTGGTTCGCCGTAGCCGCGTTAGCAGCGGGAGCGGGAACGGCTCTTGTGGGATTAATCGTTCCAGCGCTGCGAACGCTCTACGATTATTCCTGGTTTGTTGGCTTTGTAGTTTCGTTCGTGTTCTATTACGGGCTGATGGCGGCCTACCGGAGAGAACCGGGAGTGCCTGCGGCAGAAGCGGCTTCGTAGACCTCGAGGGGAGATTGCTTATTCCTGGAACGTCACGCACACACCGTTGGGGTCAATCGCGCCAAACTCTTTTGTTCCCCAAGGCTTGGTTTGCAATGGGCCGTTGGGATGCACCTTGCCGCCGCGTTGTTGATATTCGGCATACATCGCCTCAATACCTTTCACAGCCAGCCGGACCATAGTCTGGTCACCGACTTTTCGCGCGAGTACTTTGTCGTTCATGCCTGCGATGTGCAGGTACGCGTCGCCGCGATTGATCCCTGCATAGGTCGGCGGAGTGTTGTCGCGAAAGGTTTCCTTGAAACCGCAGACTTCCGTCCACCAATTCAGAGACTCCGCAGTGTCAGCGGCGGGTAGAACGGGGATGGCGCCTTTGATGATCGGTTCCATTTCAAGAAGTATAGAATTCTTGCGGGCTTTACACCCTAGTCAACGAGCTATTGAAGTGCAGGCAATATCTCTTTCTTGTATTGTTCGAGTGTGTCTTCTTCGTCGCCGCACATCAAGTAAACATTAAACTGCGTCACACCGACGCTGGCTAATTTGCGAAGTTTTTCCCGATGTGCCTCGGCCGGTCCAACCAAACAAAATCGATCCACGACATCATCCGAAACGAAGTTTGCGTTGCTGCTATCCACTTCGCAATGATGCTGGTAATCGTACCCCCCTCGATTGCGGACAAACGACGTCAGCGCTGGCGGCAACTCCTCGGGCTTGTAACGCGAAATTAAATCTACTACATGATTTGAAACCAGTGCCGGAAACCAGCGTACGCGCTCCCGCGCCAGCTTGAGATCGTCAGACATCCACACCGGCGCAGCCGCCATAACTTCAATCTTGCGCCAGTCTCGTCCGGCTTGCTCGGCGCCTTTTTTCACGAAACTAAGACACCACGCGATCAGATCAGGATCGGCGAACTGCAATATGACACCATCCGCGACTCTACCAGCCAGGTCGAGCACCTTAGGTCCATATCCCGCAATCCACACCGGCGAAGATTCCTTTGCCCAGGAGAGCCGCGTAGGCTGGCCTTCATAGTCGATTTCATGTCCCGCAGTAAGCTCGCGAAATGCTTTCACCGCGCGCTCCAAATCTCCAGCGCCAACCGGCTTCTTGCCCAGGACTCGCCGCGAACTGTCGCCGCGCCCGATGCCAAGCTGCATGCGCCCATTTGAAATCAGATTCAGCGTAGCAAAGAGGCTCGCAGTCACGGTGATGTCGCGAGTGGCAGGATTGGTGACGCATGGGCCAAGCCGCATGTTCTTCGTGTTACTCGCCATCAAGGTAAGCACTGGGTACGGCTCCAGCCACAGCACGTGAGAATCGAAGATCCATCCATATTGAAAACCCGAGGCTTCCGCCTGACGCGTGAGCGCGATAATGCGCTCGACGGGCATGTCAGGTTTAATGGTGATGCCAAAGCGCATGTGATCTCCTTTGTTAACCTTCGCGCCCTTTGTGCTTACTGGTTTTGTCTTTCCAAAATCGTCAGTTGCACAATCGCTGCTCCGAGGTGTCGCAGTTTAGCATAAAATCTGTGCTGCCAGTTGAGGAGGAAGCGATGGGCTTTGACACCATCATCACAAACGGACGCGTGGTGACGGCCACTGACACGTTCGCCAGCGACGTTGCTATCAGCAACGGTAAGATCACGGCCATCGGAGAAAATCTCCCTCGCGACAATGCTACGAAGATTGTCGATGCCGCTGGAAAGTATGTGTTGCCGGGAGGAATCGACGTACATACTCATCTCGACATGCCCTTCGGTGGCACCAACAGCGCCGATGATTTCGAGACGGGCACGAGAGCCGCCGCGTTCGGCGGGACCACGACTTTGATCGACTTCGCCATCCAGTACAAAGGCCAGACGCTTCGAACGGCCTTCGACACATGGATGAAAAAAGCGTCGGGCAAAGCCGTCAGCGACTACTCGTTCCACTGCATCATCACTGACCTAGCGGACGCGCAGCTCGAAGAAATGAATGCTCTGGTTCGCGAAGGCGTCACTAGCTTCAAGCTGTTCATGGCTTATCCCGGCGTATTCATGCTCGATGATGGCAGCATTTTCAAAGCACTGCGTGCGACGGCGAAGAATGGGGGTTTGGTCTGCATGCACGCCGAAAACGGCAGCGCCATCGATGTAATTGTTCAGCAAGCACTGGCTGAGGGGAAAAAAGCGCCGAAATATCATGCGTTGACGCGGCCAACCACCGCCGAGGCGGAAGCCACATCGCGCGCTATCGCTCTCGCAGAGATGGCCGGAGCGCCGGTTTACATCGTGCATTTGAGCTGTAACGATGCTCTCGAAAAAGTTCGCGAGGCTCGTGACCGCGGCCTACCTGTCTACGCTGAGACTTGCCCGCAATATCTTTATCTTTCTATTGAAAATTTTGATGTTCCCGGATTTGAAGGAGCGAAATACGTGTTCACTCCCCCATTGCGCGAAAAGTGGCACCAGGAAAAACTTTGGAATGGACTGAAGCAGGATCACCTGCAGGTGGTTTCAACTGACCACTGCCCATTCTGTTTCAAAGAACAAAAAGAACTGGGAATCGACGACTTCACCAAAATCCCCAACGGAGGTCCGGGAATCGAGCATCGGATGAGCTTGATTTATTCCGGCGGCGTCGCCCAAGGCCGCTTCAATGTCAACCGCTTCGTAGAACTCGTTTCTACAACGCCGGCAAAACTATTCGGCCTCTATCCCCGCAAAGGAACGATCGCAATAGGAAGCGATGCCGACCTGGTAATTTTCGATCCCGCCCGCAAGCACACCATTAGCGCACAAACTCATCACATGCGCGTCGATTATTCAATGTTCGAAGGCATCCAGGTAACGGGCATGCCCGATGCTGTATTCTCTCGCGGCCGGATCATTGTAGAAGGAGATAAATTTGTAGGGCGCCCCGGCGCCGGAGAATTTCTCAAGCGCTCGCTGTATTCAATGTAAGCTCGGAGTCCCGAATGGACTTCGTCGGCTGAAGCCCAAGCGATTTTCTATTTGAATAAGCTAGATACCTAGACGCTCACCGGTGCTCGTTCCAAAGAGCGCATGGTGTTCAGAATGGTGAAAATGACATTTTCATTGCCGACAGCCGTATTGATCATCATGTGATAGAGACAACGCGTAGGCCAGTCGGCATTGAAGTAGCGTTTCACGAATGTGATTCGGTCCCGGTCGATCGTCTCCAATAAGTCTTCTGCTTCTCTCGCGCTCTTGCCGACTTTGAGCAATCGGTTGAGCTTCTCCGCGTGGGGCGCATAAAGAAAAACATGGAAGGCATCTGCCCGCAGACGCAAGAAGTACGGAGCCCCTCGACCAACGATCACACAGTTACCGGCCTGGGCGACTTTCTCCATGACCTGCTGTCCGACGGCCACAAAGCGGTCGGTGTCGAATGTGTCCGATCCGGGCAACGGTATGCTGCGCTCGTGACTTCCGCGCAAAAAGACTTTGACCAACCGCTGAAAGGTGCCGTCGGCTCGCTCCTCGCAGCGTTCCACGGTCGAACACTCCACATTGGCAACTTTGGCGATCTCTTCCGTCAATGCGTGATCCCAGACTTTCCAGCCGAGCTGCTTGGCAAGTTCGCAGGCAATCTCACCGCCTCCGCTTCCGTATTCGCGTTCGACTGTGATGATCCGGTACATTAACGTCCCTGATTCTTATTTTACCCAGACCTTGGGTTCAACCGACATCCCCGGACGCAGAACGTGTTCTTTGGTCTCGCCAGGATCGAACGTGATCTTCACCGGAATGCGTTGCACAACTTTCACATAGTTGCCGGTCGCATTCTCCGGAGGCAGCAAGCTCGTGATAGCGCCGCTTGCTCCTGCGATGCTCTGCACGTGACCGTTGTAGTCCTTGCCATTCGTGTCCACGTGGATCGTAACCCTCTGGCCGACTTGCATGTGTTTGAGTTGAGTTTCTTTGAAATTCGCGGTCACCCAGATGTCGTCGAGGTTGATCACCTTCATCAGTTCCTGGCCAATCGAAACATTCTGCCCGACTTCCACCGTGCGGTTGGTGACAGCCCCGTTTACGGGAGCAAGAATCGTCGTGTATTGCAGATTCAGTTGTGCCTGTTCTAATGCAGCTTTCTTGGTTTCGGCCTGGGCTTCCGCGGATTGCGCACGCGCCTGAATGGTTGCGATTTGTTGTGGACCGGTACCCGCTGCTCGAAGGTTCGCCTGCGCCTGGGCAAGCCTGCTTTGCGCCTGCCGAACCTGATTATCCGCCGCGGATGCAGAAGCCCGTGCCGCCTCCACTGCCGCAGCGCCCGCGTTGGCTGCGGCTACGGCTTGATCATATTGTTGCAGCGAAATCTCTTGTTTATCGACAAGTTGTTTGTAGCGCACCAGATCGTTTTGCGCCTTCACGTTGTTGGCTTCCGCCTCTGCCAATTGCGCTTTGGCGGCGGAAAATTGCTGACGAGCAGCAGCGATTCCGGCGGTCGCGTTGTCCACATCGGCTTGCGCGCTGGAGGTTTGGCTGGTGGTGTCGACGGAAGTGATCGGCACATTGACCCTAGCGGCCTCGGCGGTGGCCTCGGCGTCCGCATAGTCCGCCTTCGCGTGATCCAGGGCCACTTGATAGTCCTTGGGATCAATCTCAATCAAAGGCGTCCCCATCGGCACATACTGGTTATCTTCGACTAACAGCTTCAATACATGACCCGAGACGCGCGCGCTGATCGAGTTCAAGTGGCCGTCGATCTGCGCATCATCCGTATCTTCGTAGCTGGCGAAGTAGCGCCAAAGAAAGAATCCGGCCACGACCAGCACGACGACCCCCACAATAAGAAACACGCGAAACCGGGGATTGCCAGCTCGAAAACTCTTCCAACGGAGATCTCTGTCCGACGCGGGCAATGGAGCCGGCTGACTTGCAGGCCGCTGAGTTTGAGGCTGATCGTCCTTCACCACCGTGTCTGTATTCTCTGCCATGATTTGCGTACCTGATTTTACTTTTGATTCTGAAGGTATTGCTTGACCCCCTCTTCAGCAACGCCCACGGCCTTCGCGAGCTCGATCTTGGCCAGGTTGTGGGAGTACAAGGCCGAGATGTATGTCTGGTTAGCTGAAGTCAGAGAGTCCTGCGCCTGAACCACTTCCAAGTTGTCGGTTACGCCCGCCGTAAACCGGTCCTGTGCCTGCTCGAGCGTCTGCTTCGCAAGATCAACCGAGCTTTTCGCTACCTCGACCTGTTCCGCAGCGGAGTTGAGGTCAAGACGAGCGCTGCGAACTTCGTAGTCGATCTGACCGCGGAGGTTCTCCAATTGCTGGCGGCTTTGGCGCAGTGTAGATTCGGCCTCCAGAACATCCGCATGGGTTCTGCCACCGGCAAAGATCGGAATATCCAATGTGGCTCCCACATCGAATACGCCGTGCGAACTGCCGGGACGGATGCCCGCCGCTCCGTAATTTCCCGCGATCTCAAGCGAGGGATAATATTCTGCCGTGGCCGCCCGACGAAATTCTTCGGCCGACCGCACCTGCTGCGCCGCTGCCAAATAGTCCGGCCGCGACGCGTAGGCACGCTGCAAGTCCTGCTCCAGCGGCAAAGTAGCTAATGGCTCGTACGGAGCCGCAGTGGTCAAATTAAACTCCTGTCCCGGAGGCAGTCCGATAACCCGCCCCAGCGTGAGTTTCTGTTTGGCGTAGTCATTGCGTGCGACGATTAAGTCTTGTTGACGACTCTGCAGTTCCACATGCGCCCGGAGGGCATCGATAGCCGGGATGACTCCGGCCTTTTGCTGATCGGCAGCCTTGTCATACAGGGCCTGCGCGGTCTCAACATCGGCTTGTGCCGTGGCCACTCGTGCCGCCCCGGAGAGCGTCACCAGATAGGAATTCCCTACCGCAAGCACGACTAAATCGCGGGCGTTTTTCAAAGAGTACTGTGCCGCTCGCTCGTTGTATGAGGCACCCCGTTTACGCTCGATGGCATGATAATCGAACACTGACTGCGTCAGATAGGCGCCCGTTTGGAAAACTCCGATTGGACCGACTACGTTCGGTATCCCCGGGAAGTTGAAGCGAAATCCGAACGCCGCCAGGTCGATTTGCTCGACACTTTGATTGACAATGGCATTCACATGGGGCAGTAGTTCGCTTAGCTCTTTCCACTTTTCCCCCTGAGCTGTCAAACTGGTGTCGCTCTGCAGCAGAAGGCCGAGGTTGTTTCTTAATCCGCGATCGACTGCGTCTTTGAAAGAAAGCGGCAATATCTCTCCGGTCGCCTTGCCTTCGGGAATACTGCCTGAGAACGGGCTCTGGCTAAGAGCTGCACCGGGATTACTAGTTTGGCTATTACTCGATTGGTTACCGCTGTTGGAAGACGAACTGGATTGCGGAACTGGCGCTGGTGCGAGCGTCAACGACTGCCCCCACGCCGGTTGGCAAAGCGAAAGAAGGCCAGCCAGGAAATATGCAACCGCCGGACAAGCAAAAGATATCCTCTTGTGGCGCAATTGGTTCCTCGGACTGAGGTCGTTCATAGATAGTCAGGGGCATAAGCAGCCCAATAATAACGTTATGTTGATTCAGGCTGCCGCGTTATAGATGCAAACCATTGTAGCTGCGTAGCGATGCAAGGTGGAGCGTTTACTTACGTACACCCGCAAGGCGAACTCCTATACTCCACCCGAAATCGGCTTGTTTATTTTAGCCAAAGAATGAGTAGAATACATAAAGCCAGCCTCGCAGTCGGCTATGTTTACTCAACTTTATCCCGGCATCCAGAAACGTCAGACTACGTTGCTGAGCGCTTCATTGGCGCTGCATTTCTTATTCCTCGGATGGCTTCTGCACAGCCCAGCCCCGATCTTCGTTGCTCCCTCCTCGGTGGTGAGAGGCCAATCTGGCAGTACCGTAACTCGCATTTACTTCGGAGGTAACTCCGGGGTTGCGCAAGACCAACCGAAACCACGCCTCACTTGGCAGCGCCCGGCAAAAAAAGAAAGTGCGCATCGCATGGAGCCGCCACCTGCGAAGCTGGAAGTTGGAAACGAGATCGCGTCGGCCCGCCCAGGCGGCCCGGCAGCCGGTTCTCTTTATGGATCGCTCTCATATGGAAGCTATGCCGGCCCAGAAATTCGCCCCGCCCTGCCGGTCGTATCTCCTGACCCGGTTTTCGGGTCGGACGCGCAGGGTGTTCAAGGTGACGTCATCGTCGAGATCACAATCGACGAGGCCGGAACCATCGTGCAAAAGGTAGTGGTTCAAAGCCTCGGGCCAGCCATCGATCAAAGAGTACTTGCGGCGCTGGAACAATGGCACTTCACTCCTGCATCCAAGAATGGTGTACCCATCGCATCCAAACAGGACGTCTACTATCATTTCCCGCGTTAGATCCGACAGAACTCTAATCCGAGCCAACGGGAACGCATTCAGCTCGAACGGCTACAAGGCACGAGCCAACATCCGCCGCTGCCTGCGTTCTTGGCTGGTGTTGCTTGTCGTTGTTGGTGCCGAAGCGCTCCGGGCCCAGGAGATGACCGTCGAACTCGATCCGGCCAACACGCGGATCGAATTCACAGTACCAGCCACTCTTCACACTGTGCACGGAACTTTCGCACTGAAGACCGAGACAGTTCACTTCAACTTGTCAACCGGTTCGGCCAGCGGTGTTGTTGTCGTCGACGCTACCAGCGGCGACAGCGGAAACAAGGGTCGCGACCACAAAATGCACGAGGAGATTTTGGAGAGTCAGCGATATCCCGAGATCACATTCACGCCTACGAAAATTTCTGGCAAACCTGATCTTCGTGAAAACTCCAGCGTGCAGATCGAGGGCATTTTCAGACTCCGTGGCACCGATCATCCGCTAACCCTGACCGTTCCGGTACGCATGCAAGGGCAAAGTCTCAGCGCTAAGGTGCACATCGTCATTCCATACGTGGCTTGGGGCCTGAAGAACCCGAGCACATTCATGCTTCACGTGAACGAAAAGGTAGATATCGATATCAGCACCGCCGGACGAGTGCTACCGCAGGCGGCGCCACCACCGAACAATCGCTGACGATCTCCGGACCCAGCGTAAAAAGCAATCTGAGCGCAAATCCGGCTTCCACAGCCTCCATTCGCCGTCGCCACCTCGTGCCCAATCGATATGTTTCTCTGGACAACCATTCTGGGAACGGCTCAAAGCTCTTTGGATTCCGACTTTTGCCGGCTCAATTTTCGGGGACGTGATTGCCGTCACATCGGCTTGTGACAACCGACGCTGCGGCCACGTATATTTCTGCTCTAGAATCTGTCCACGGGCACCGTTTTCCCAGCACCCGGATGTCGGGGTCAAACGGTCAGAAAAACTCTCATAAACCGATTCATCTTTCCCATCCATTCAAAGCCTATGTGTGGCCGCATGTGGGCGATCAGGAGTTCACTATGCAGCCCTCAAAATCGAATGCTTACACGCCTTCAGGCGGTCTCTACGGAACCCGTCTTCCCAGCCCACGCCAGCAACAAGTCATTGAACTCGTCGCCCAGGGACTCAAGAATTGCGAAGTCGCTGAAATCATCGGCACGTCGGAATATGTTGTGAAAAATCACCTTCGCATTATCTTTGACAAACTTGGATTCTGGAATCGGGTCGAACTTGCGCTCTGGTACGAAGCCCGCAGGCACGAAAGCATCGCCGAGAACACCCGCGATCGGGCCATGGCCTGACAGTTTTGGAAAAAACGCATCCGCCTACTGGTCGCGGTGAACCGTGTCCATGGAGAAGGCTGGGAGGCAAACGGCGATGTATTCTGCGCCGCCAGACGTCGGAGTGGAATATTGTATCCATTCGCCTCCGTGCGTGATGACCGCTTGGCCAGCCGCCACGTCGATGTGGCCATCCTTGTGCCGTACTCGCACCATGCCTTTAAGAACGAGCGTGAACTCGTCGAATTCCGGTGTCTGTCCAGGTTCTTCCCAGCCCTCAGGACTACGCATATGAGCGACGCTAACGCCGCCGGTCTCGGTGTTGATTCGTCCGATATATTCGTCGATCAGCTTGGGTTTTATTCCAGCGGCGGAAATACGAGTTGGCTGCGCTACAAAAGTGGGCATGAGTGCTCCTTCTGAGAAGAACTACTGTAGCAAGAGCAGGCACGACTCAGGAAGCCACAATCGATTTATCTCCGCCGAACTTTGCGGGCTGTTCCCAGCAATCTCCGCGATTTTAAGATTTTGAAGGTTGAAGGACCTGTTAACATACGCTGGTTCGTATGGCTTCCAGGTTACCGAACGCCGCCGTTCAAAACGAAGCAACCGCCTCGTCGGCATCGCGGCTGATGTCGCTTGATTTATTTCGCGGGGCGACCATTGCCGGCATGATCCTAGTTAACAATGCGGGAGACGAGCCCGCTTCTTATTGGCCGCTCAAGCATGCGCAGTGGAACGGCTGGACGCCAACCGATTTGGTGTTCCCGTTTTTTCTGTTTATCGTCGGCGTGGCAATGCCGTTTTCCTTCAGCGCGCGGCTAAAACGTGGAGACTCGCGGCGAGAACTTCTCCGGCATGTGCTTTGGCGCGGAGTGGTGCTTTTTGCTTTGGGCATGTTTCTAAATGGATTCCCCAGTCAATATCATCTGGCATCCTGGCGCGTTTACGGCGTTTTGCAGCGGATTGCGATTTGCTATGTGATCTCTGCGATTCTTGCTTTGTGGACGAACTGGCGCACATGGATTGTCGTCATTGTCGGCTGTCTGTTCGGCTACTGGATTCTTATGCGTTTCGTTCCAGTGCCCGGATTTGGCGTACCTACTCACGATATTCCATTGCTTGATCCCGATCACAACCTTGCGGCGTGGCTCGACCGTCGGCTGCTCGCCGGACACTTGTACGAGGGCACGCGCGACCCAGAAGGCGTGTTGAGCACCATCCCCGCGGTCGCCACCAGCCTGCTCGGAATGCTCACGGGGCAATGGCTTCGTTCCTCGCGCTCTGCGCAGAGTAAGGCGCTGGGCATGGTTTTGTTTGGGGTTATCGGGGTAGCGGCAGGGAAAATTCTCGACCTCGGCTTCCCCATCAACAAGAAACTTTGGACGAGTTCCTATGTGATTTTTACGGCCGGTCTGGCTCTGCTCTGTCTGGCGCTGTGTTATTGGATTGCCGACGTCAAGAAATGGCGTAGCCTTTGGACGAAACCACTGCTGGTATTCGGAACGAATGCGATTGCTGCTTACGTGTTTGGCGGAGCGATTTCGGCTTTGCTTGATCACTTCCAAACCGTCGGAGGAATGAGCTGGCAGGAGTTAATTTACGAAAACACGTTCGTTCCACTGGCGAACCCCGCGAATGCGTCCCTGCTGTATGCGTCGGCGTATGTGCTGGTTTGCTGGGTGGGGATGTGGCTGCTCTATCGCAAAGGCATTTTCTTGAAAATCTGATTGCGGCATTTCAAACCAAATTGTCGTTCCGAATTGTGGCTTTCAAACCAAATTGTCATTCCGAGTGAAGCGAGGAATCTGCTGTCCCTGGAGGCACGACGATGCAGAGTCCCCAGCGAGAGTAGCTACTCGAAATGACCGTGTTGTCTTGCCGAATGCGTCGCAGTAATCTGCACTCCCTTATAGCGTAGTATTTTCCTGAACAGCGGATTGTCCCGATCCTATCCACGATGAATGTTTCCGCACAGAGCAACTGTTCCTGGATTCGAATACGTGCTCTCCTGATCTTCGCTGTGACCTTTTTCTCCTATGCATATTTTTACGAAGGGGCCGGATGGAATCAGAATTCCCGCTTCGATCTGGTCCGCGCCATCGTTGAGCATAGAACTTTGAGCATCGATGATTTTCAGCAAAATACCGGGGACAAAGCTTTCGCTAACGGGCACTACTATTCTGACAAGGCTCCGGGACTCGTGCTGCTGGCCGTTCCAACGGCTTGGATTGGACGCGCGATCCTGCACGCGCGGGGAGTGGATCCGGCGTCTCCTCGTGGCTTATTGGACCTCGCGTACTGCGTAACAGTTTGGGGCGTTGCTCTGCCAATGGCCTCGGCATGCGCGTGCCTGTTCTGGATTGCGCTGCAATCAGGATGCAGTGGGAGTGCCTCGGCGTTCGCTGCTCTCGCGCTGGGGCTGGCAACGCCGATGTGGGCATACTCGACGTTGTTCTGGGGGCATGCGCTGGCAGGAGCATGCTTAGTCTTTGCCTTCGCTTGCGCCTTGCGCTTGCGAAGTTATGTGAGTTCAACGGCGGATCTGTTTTATGGATTGGTTCTTGGTCTGACGGCGGGGTGGGCCACTGTTACAGAATATCCTTCCGCGCCAGCCTCTGCGATAGTTGCTGGTCTGTCGCTGGTCTTGATTTGGAAAAGTGGATGGCGTCGGCGCTCGCGCATCGTCTTTGCTATTGCCGCCGGGGCCTTGCCTTGCGCTATCGCGCTAATGGCTTATCAGCATGCCGCATTCGGATCCATTTTTCATCCCAGCTATACCTATTATCCGCCGGGCGCTTTCTCGTGGATGACGCATGGCTACCTGGGCTTGACCTATCCAAAAATTGATGTCGCGTTGAAGCTGTTGTTCGGCTGCCGCCGTGGACTGCTGTTTTCGGGGCCAGTCGCACTAGCTGCGCCTTTCGGTTTGCGCTTGCTTTGGAGACGACCGGCGACGCACGCTGCCGCAGTCGCGGCGACTGCAATCGCTGCTTATTATTTCCTCTTTCACGCTGCCTTTGCCTCCTGGCCCGCGGGTTGGTCGTATGGCCCGCGTTACATGTCGCCCGGTTTGCCGTTGCTGTGCCTGGGATTAGCGCCGCTGTGGGATTACGCTCGGCCAGCCTGGAGGATCGTGCTTGGAGCGCTGGCTGCGGCTGGCGTGGTGCTAACGCTGATGGCAGTTTCAGTCTCAGCGCAACCGCCCGACGAGTTTCACTGCCCGCTGCGCCAGTTCTATTGGCCATCGTTTTGGGCGGGAAGATTTTCTCTGAATATTGGGACTGTGCTCATCCCTGCCGAGCAAGGCACAAACCAGGTGCATGGCGCGTTCAACCTGGGACAGTTGGCGGGTCTCCACGGCTTGGCAAGTCTGATCCCGCTGTTGATGCCGTGGGCTCTTACGGCTGTTCTTTGGGCAGGGATCAATCGAATCGAGCGGCCTGCATAACTTCAAAATTCACCAGCATCCGCGCCGTTCACCTTACTCAAGTATGAATATGGTTCCGACTAGAGTCGCAATGACCGTTGTGACTAGCGATTCTGGCCGCAATTCGAACTGCGGTGGACAATTCCCATCCTCAAATCCGGGTTATTCGGCAAATCGAAATACATAACATGTTTCGTCAGACGCACCTGAATCGGCTGATTGGCAGTAAATTCTGACGGCAGGTATTTAAACGGCGTCTCGTATCGTCCGACATAGGTTTTGCAATCGATGCGTACCGAGACTTCGTAAGTGTAATAGCGCGACGTTAACGGCGCATCGGATGGGTTGCTGCCTCCGATCATGGGCTCAGTAGAATAGGCGTTATGCTGCTGTACCTTCACCACGACGCCTTGTACGTAGGCGTTGGCATGGCCGCGCTCCACGGCGTAGAGCGCCGGCGCGCCAACCACGAACGACACGATAAAAATAAAAAGATTGCTTTTCATCATCTTCTTCTAAATGAGATCGCTTGCCAAAGTCGCAGAACGTTGCCGGACCGTAACTCGAACGAATATTCAAGGGCGATCTCAGAAAATCGTCCCAAACCTGCTTATGACCCCGCAGTTCGTGGAACTATAAACGTAAAGATGCGAAAAAACTCGAGTTGGATACTGGACGATGGAGGGGGTCTGATGTGCAGCGACAAAGATATAGCCAGAGCAAAGCCCATCGGCATCTTAGAGCTTTATGCGATTCGATTTACGCCAACTGCCCGAACCCTCGCCTCCACCTATAAAAGAGCCGCCCGATGGCCCCGAGAACCCTGACGTGCCTGTGCGAGAGCCCGATCCAGATGAACCATTTCAGATGTCGGCCCGCGAGAAGAGCTGAATCGCGCGAATCGATTCCGGTGGGCTTGCCAAGAGTCCAAAGGGGGTTGACCGCGACGGGCTCCGAGGCCAAGGGCTGCCGAGGGTCGGAGTACAGTGTTTACCCGATTGCGTTTGCCGCTCGGGGACGCTATTGTCCACAGGGGGTTTGGTATGTCTCACGAACTATTCACCGTCGCGTTGGCCGGCCTAGTGGCGGTTGTCGTTGGATCCATCTTATTTCGCTTCCTTGTGCTCCCGTGGGTGTACCGCGCTTTGGACTCTGAATAAAGAACCGGCCCAAGATATCCATCGTCGGAACGCATTTCATTTTTTCACATCTTCTTCGCTCGACACGTCGATCAGGGCGAAGACCAATCAAATCGCGCCGAGCTACCAGTGGGAGCGAATTGAACCGAAGCTCAGATCCTCAACAAGCCATTTGTCAGTAAGCAACCTCGGGGCATAGCCTAGAGGTAGGAGTGTCCCATGAGCGCTATCGATGTCAGCATCCCCGCCGAAATCCCAGAACTCAGCCCATACGCTCCCACTCGATCCACAATTAAGGCGACGCCACTCAACCCCGAAGAACTGCGTAAGACAGAAGCATACTGGCGCGCCTGCAACTACCTCAGTCTGGGCATGATCTACCTGCAGGAGAACCCTTTGCTCGCGGAGCCGCTGCAGCCCGAGCAGATCAAGAATCGCCAGCTCGGGCACTGGGGATCAAGTCCTGGCTTGTCTTTCATGTATGTTCATCTGAATCGGCTGATCAAAAAGTACGACCTCGATGTGATTTTTCTCGCTGGCCCTGGTCACGGCGCGCCTGGGATCCTAGGTCCAGCGTATTTGGAGGGGACATACTCTGAGATTTATCCGGAGAAAAGCCAGGACGTTGACGGCTTGCGCGAGTTCTTCAAGCAGTTCTCATTCCCTGGAGGTATCGGCAGCCACTGCACCCCGGAGACGCCGGGATCGATTCATGAAGGCGGAGAGCTGGGCTATGTCCTGTCCCACGCCTGCGGCGCGGCTTTCGACAATCCAGAGTTGATCGTTGCAGCGGCGGTCGGAGACGGCGAATCCGAAACCGGACCGCTGGCGACTTCGTGGCACATCAACAAATTCTTAAACCCTGCGCGCGATGGCGCAGTTTTGCCCATCCTGCATCTGAACGGATACAAAATCGACAATCCGACTTTACTGGCGCGAATCTCGCATGAGGAATTGGAGAACCTGCTCCGAGGTTACGGCTGGACGCCCTATTTCGTGGAAGGTTCTGACTTCGACGCAATGCATCAAGCGATGGCGGCAACCACGGAACATTGCATTCTCGAAATTCGTGAGCATCAACGAGCTGCACGTAAGCAAGGCGTTTTGAGCCGGCCTCGGTGGCCCATGATCGTGTTGCGTTCTCCGAAAGGATGGACCGCGCCACGCGAAGTGGAAGGCCATTATCTCGAAGGCTTCTGGCGGGCTCATCAAGTTCCGCTGGCCAATGTTAAAAACGATGCCGCTCAACTTCGAATTCTCGAGAATTGGATGCACTCGCTCCAACCCGAACCCTTCTTCGATAGCGGCGGTAAATTAAGCCCGTGGTTCAGCGAGCTGGCGCCGTCCGGCAATTGGCGAATGAGTGCTAATCCACACGCCAACGGCGGACGCTTGAAGAAAGCTCTACGTTTGCCCGATTTCCAGGACTACGCGGTCAAAGTCGAAAAACCAGGTGTGACCCAGGCTGAAAACACTCGTCCGCTTGGCGCTTTTCTCCGTGACGTAATGAAGCGGAACATGAACAATTTCCGGGTTTTCGGTCCCGATGAAACCACATCGAACCGCCTTGATGCGATTTATGCGGTGACCAAGAAATTCTGGATCGAGGAATTCTTCCCCGAAGACAACGATGGCGGCAATCTTGCCTCCGACGGACGAGTCATGGAAATGCTCAGCGAACACACCATGGAAGGAATGCTCGAAGGCTACCTCCTGACGGGACGGCATGGTTTCTTGTCTACTTACGAATCATTCGTGCACATTATCGACTCAATGTTTAACCAGCATGCGAAGTGGCTGGAAGTGAGCCGGCACCTCTCGTGGCGAGAGGCTATCGCATCGTTGAATCTTCTGATTACTTCCACGGTGTGGCGGCAGGATCACAATGGGTTCACTCACCAGGATCCCGGTTTTCTCGACGTGGTGGTCAACAAGAGCGCCAATGTCACACGCATCTACCTGCCTCCTGATGCGAACTGCCTGCTGTCGGTGGCCGATCATTGCCTTCGCAGCGAGAACTATGTGAACGTGATTGTCTGCGACAAGCAAAAGCACTTGCAGTATTTGAATATGGAGAAGGCCATCATTCATTGCACCAAGGGCATTGGCATCTGGGATTGGGCCAGCAATGATGAATCTGGCGAACCCGATTTCGTGATGGCTGCCGCCGGTGACACCCCCACTCACGAAGCGCTGGCAGCCACTGCCCTGCTGCGAAACGAATTCCCTGATCTCAAAATCCGCTTTATCAATGTGGTCGATCTGTTCAAACTGCAACCCGACACCGAACATCCGCACGGACTGTCTGATTGGGATTTCGATTCGCTGTTCACCGTGGACAAACCGGTCATGTTCAATTTTCATGGCTATCCGCAACTCATCCATCGTCTGGCCTATCGGCGCACCAATCACCACAACATTCATGTTCGGGGTTACAAGGAAAAGGGCAACATCAATACACCGCTGGAATTGGCCATCGAAAATAACATTGACCGCTTCAGTCTTGCCATGGACGTCGTCAACCGAGTGCCAAGGCTGCAAAAGATTGGCGGACACGCAAAAGAGCGATTCCTGAATCAACAGATCGAATGCCGGACTTATGCGCACCAGTTCGGTGTCGACAAGCCCGAAGCGGCTAATTGGACTTGGCCATTTTGACCGCCGGACGCAGACCTACGAGGGGTGCGGCTCGCCCTGGATTACGCGCACCGTGTCCCGAGCAATGAGGAGTTCCTCGTCCGTTGGAATGGTATAGGCGAGCAACTTCGAGTCGTCCGTACTGATCTTGTCTTCGCGGCCTACAATCTGCTCGTTCCTCTCCGCGTCCAGATGTAGACCGGCCCATTCCAGCCCTGAGCTAATCCGCGTGCGGATATCCGGCGAGTTTTCTCCGATGCCTCCGGTGAAAACTACAGCGTCGGCCCCGCCCATCGCAGCCAGGAATGCGCCTATATATTTTCGTGCGCGATAGCAGAAGATCTCGATGGCAAGCCGGGCTCGGGGGTCATCATGCTCTTTCAGTTGCGCCTGCAATTTTCGCATGTCGTTAGTGAGCCCTGAAACGCCGAGCAAGCCCGACTGAGTATTCAAGAGCGTGTCCACTTCGGACGGCGACAGTCCCTCTTTTTGACCGATAACATTGACGACAGCTGGATCGAGGTCTCCCGAGCGAGTGCCCATGACCAGGCCTTCCAATGGCGTCATCCCCATGGACGTATCCACGGAAGTTCCCGCCTTGATAGCGGCTGCGGAACAGCCATTTCCCAAATGCAGCGTAATGATGTTTGTTTGCTCCCGCGTGAGCCCGCGCAGGGCCCGATAGCGAAACGCGACATAGCGATGTGAGGTTCCGTGGAATCCGTAGCGACGAATGCGATAACGCTGATAGAGGTGATACGGAAGGGCGTACAGGTAAGCTTGCTCAGGAAGCGAGTGATGGAAAGAAGTATCGAAAACGGCTACTTGGGGGACATCCTTGCCGAAGAGTTTTCGAGCCGCCAGAATGCCCTTGATGTTATCGGGATTGTGCAACGGCGCGAGATCGATGCAATCTTCGATCCCTTTTAACACCCGGTCGTCTACCAGCGCCGATTCCTTGAACAACTCCCCGCCATGCACAACGCGATGTCCCACAGCTTTCACATCGGTCGCGCTCTTGATTTCAGAAATGCCTGACCGATCCGAAACCAGGTAGCGAACCAGATACTCCAGCGTTGCAGCTGTGTCCTGCAACGACGCCGTGAAGGTCTGACTTGGTTCGCTCCGGCGCTGAATGCGGACGATCGCTTCACCGCCGATGCCTTCTACCTCGCCGCGACAGATGCGATCGTCCTTGTGTTGCTTGATCTTTTCGAGATCGGTGGCAATGACCTGAAACTTCAGGCTAGAGCTTCCCGAATTCAGAACCAGCACATTCATTGCAAGGATTTCCTTCAACTGCGTGTGTCCCATCCAAGATAAGCTCCGCCGTCTGTTGGCCGCAACCGTTTGCGCAGCTACATCATCGAAACGCATTTGCAGTTTGATAGGGCGGGCGGATACCATTGCCAAATGCCGTGGAGTCGTGTCGTGATCTGCATTTTGGCCGGCGGACTTCGGAATCTTTGGCAGGCTGCATAAAATGCGAATTGTTTCTCTACTGGCGAGCGCTACAGAAATCGTCTGTGCCTTGGGCGCAGGCCGAATGCTTGTAGGGCGGTCGCACGAGTGCGATAACCCGGAGTGGGTGAAGAAACTCCCACCCTGCAGCGCGCCCGCATTTGACGTGTCGGTTTCGAGCGGGGAAATTGACAACGAGGTTCGGCGCCGGCTCCATGCGGGCGAACCGCTGTATCACGTTCACGGTGAATTGATCCGCGATCTGCGCGCCGATCTGCTCATTACACAATCGCATTGCGAAGTGTGCGCTGTAACCCCCGGAGACGTACAGCGAAGTTGCGGACATGATGCGCGGCAACTGGCATTATCCGCCACGTCTTTGGATGACATATTCCAAAGTATCCTGCGGATTTCGCAAGAGCTTGGCCTCAAGGAGCGAGGCGAAGCCTTGGTGCGTCGCGAACGCGATCGCTTCGAGGCGGTCAGGGAGAAGGCCGCGAGGTTCAGCCGGCCAACCGTCATCGTGCTGGAGTGGACGGACCCGGTATTCGCCATGGGAAACTGGGGTCCGGAACTGGTTGAAATTGCGAACGGCGAATTGCTCATCGGAAAAAAAGGCGAATACTCGACCGCAATTTCTGGCGAGCAAGTTCGTGATGCCGATCCGGAATACCTGATCGTGGCGCCTTGCGGATTTGACCTGGAGCGGAGTCTGTCCGAGCAAAGCGTATTGCAGCAATGTTCATGGTGGCAGGAGTTAGGAGCGGTGCGAAAGGGGAACGTCGCGTTTGCGGACGGCAATCTGTTTTTTAATCGCTCCGGAATGACCGTCAGCCGAACGGCGGAGATCATTGCCGAAATCCTCCACGGCGTCCCGTTCGGCGTAGAAACCGAGGGAGTGAGTTGGCGCTGGATCGAACCATCTGTCGTGAACCAAGCTCTGAGGTCCGAACACTATTCCGCAGGGTCGTAGTTCAGATTTTGCCCGAGCCATCGCTCAATCTCTGCCACGCTCATGCCCTTGCGTTTGCTGTAATCGGCCACTTGATCGCGGTCGATCTTGCCCAAGCTGAAATATCGCGATTCGGGATGAGCGAAATACAGACCGCTCACGCTCGATCCCGGCCACATGGCAAACGACTCGGTGATCAGCATTCCGGTGTTCGCCTGCACGTTGAGCAAACGCCACAGCGGACCCTTCTCCGTGTGATCCGGACACGCCGGATAACCCGCAGCCGGCCTGATCCCACGATACTTTTCCTGAATGAGGTCCGCGTTGCTTAGGCCTTCTTTACAACCGAAACCCCATTCACAGCGAACTTGCTTGTGC
>Ga0070761_10000579_pt1 | contig 23564 bp, 20 predicted proteins | sample HubBroMetageREF1_FD_66724 | JGI IMG/M metagenome (GOLD analysis project Ga0070761, IMG submission 66724) | Reference soil microbial communities from the Hubbard Brook experimental Forest, New Hampshire, USA - Hubbard Brook CCASE Soil... | ecosystem: Environmental > Terrestrial > Soil >... | reverse complement strand
ATTGACGAAGTGACCAGCACGATGCACGAGATGAGCATCAACGTGCAGAACGTGGTGAAGAACACGCAAGTGCAGGCATCGAGCGTGGCGGAAACTTCCGCTTCGATCGATCAGATGGTGACTTCGATCGAACGCGTAGCGGATACAGCCAAGTTGCTGGTGGATATATCACACCGGTCGCGCGAGGAAGTGCAAACCGGCATGGTGACGATGAACAAGGCGACCGAGGGATTGAACCGAACGAGCCACGCGATTCAGTCTTCGGCGGAAATTATTGACGTGCTGGGGCGGCGCGCGGACGACATTGGCAAGATCATCGAGGTGATTGATGATCTGGCGGAGCAGACCAACCTGCTGGCTTTGAACGCGGCGATTGAAGCGGCGCGCGCGGGCGAGCACGGATTGGGTTTTGCCGTCGTTGCCGAGGAAGTGCGCAAGCTGGCGGAAAAATCCACGCAGTCCACTAAGGAAATTTCGGAATTGATTCAGGGCATTCAGAAGGAAGCGCGGGAAGCCGTGGACAACATGGAAAAGAGCACGACCATGGTGCAGGAAGGCTTGCTGCTGAACAAGGACCTCAGTTTTGCGCTGGAAAAGATTTCGGACGTGGTGTCCGAGGTGTACAAGTTCTCGCAGGAGATTGGTGCGGCCACTACCGAGCAGTCCAGCGGATCTTCACAGATTGCGAAGGCAACCAACCGGCTGACGGAAATCACGCAGGAAATCAACTCTTCGGTCGAGGAGCAGGCATCGGGTTCGCAGGCGGTGGTGCGCGCGATGGAGAAGATGCGGGAGCTGGTGCAGCAGTCCACTTCGAGTTCGACGGAATTGGCTGCGGCTGCCGAGCAGATGTCAAAACTTTCACGCGTGCTGCTGGAATCCATGGACCGCTTCGTGCTTGACGAAGGGTCCCAGGAGGGGCGGCGCCATTTCGGGCGGCGGCAGAGTCCGGGCGGCGCGTTTAGCGGTGGCGGCGGTGAGCATGAGCGCAATGCTTCGGCGGAATATGCAGAACTGGCGCGTTCGTAGAGCGCGTTCACAGACAACATGGACAAAGACATCCAAATCGTAGGATTCCGGATCGGGCGGGAGACGTTCGGATTGCCGATTGCGATGGTGCGGGAAATCGTGCGCGTGCCGGAAATTACCTCGGTGCCGAACGCGCCGGATTACATCGAGGGCGTCATTAATTTGCGCGGGCGAATCATTCCGGTGGTGGATTTGCGGAAACGCTTCGGCGAGAAAGTGATCGAAGCGAGCAAGCGGAACAGAATCGTGGTGGTGGAGCTGGAGAGCCGGGCGATCGGATTGATCGTGAATTCGGCATCTGAAGTGATCAAGATTCCGCCCGCTGATATTGAAGCGCCGCACTCGGTGTTTCAGGAGGGCGAATTAAATTACATCACCGGCGTGGGAAAACTCCGCGGACGGCTGGTGATGATGCTCGATCTGAGCAAAATACTGCACCGCGGAGAGCTGCGCCGACTGGAAGACGCGGCCGAAACCGCCGCGGCGCTGGCCACTGACCATCTGGCACGCGTCTAGTGTTGGCCGCTGGCGCCAGCAAGACCTAGCGCGAGAACGAAAACGACGAGGAGCGAATGTCCACTCTCACCGCACAGGTTCCGCTCACCGAACCCGAACTGAAGCTCCTGCAGACGCTGGTGTATCAGGAATGCGGCATGTATTTCGATGAACGGCGCACACATTTTTTGCGCGACCGGTTGCAACGCCGCCTGAAGGCCTGCCAGATTGATTCATTCTATACGTATTACCGATTGCTGACTAGCCGCGAAGGCAAACAGGAATTGGTGGCGCTGCTGGAAAATCTGACGGTGAACGAGACGAGTTTTTTCCGGATTCGTCCGCAGCTGGAATTATTTCAGAAGTCCGTGCTGGAGGAGCTTTTGCGGCGCAAGCAGGAGCGGCGCGATTGGTCTTTGCGGATCTGGAGCGCCGGGTGTTCGACGGGCCAGGAACCCTACACGCTGGCGATTCTGATTTGCGACGCGCTGGCTTATTACTACCTGCGGAATCCCCTGCCATTTGAAATGCCTACGCCGAAGCCGCTGATTCCTCCGCCGTGGAAAGTGGAAATCGTGGCTTCGGACATCAGTTATTCGGCTTTGCTGACGGCGCAACAGGGGATCTACACGGAAGCGCAGATGGAGACGGTGGATTACACCTGCCGGCTGCGCTACTTCGACAAGGTGGGCGACAAATACTCGGTGAAGCCGGCGCTGAAGAGCCTGGTGCAATTCGACTTTCACAATTTGAAGACGGAATATCTGCCGCAACGCAATGACGCGATTTTCTGCCGCAACGTCATGATTTATTTCGACGAGGCTGAGCAGAAAAGACTGATTGATAAATTCCATCGCTGCTTGAATCCGGAAGGTTATTTGTTCGTGGGGCACGCGGAAAGCTTGTTCGGGCTGACGAAGAGATTCCACATGATTCATCAGAACAACGCGACGGTGTACCAGCGAATCGAGGGGCCGCAGTGACGTTTTCTCCTGATGATCGAGCCTCGGAGCTTCGCGATCTCTTTTTCGAGAGCGCGGAGGAAATTCTGCAGGCGATGAACGATGCGGGGCTGGCGCTGGAGGAACGTCCGAGCGACAAGGAAAGCCTGCGCAGCGTGCGGCGGGCGGTGCACACGTTGAAGGGAGACTCCGCTGCGTGCGGCTACCGCGAACTGAGCGAGCTGGCGCACGAATTGGAAGACGTTTTGACGCCTGATCTGGTGAAGGAACATGCCGGGCTGATTGCGGAGGTGGTGCTGACGGCCGCCGATACTTTCCGCGACATGCTGGCGGCGTATCGCAGCAATCTGCAGCCGCCGGACGGTGGAGCGTTGCGCGAGTACGTGCAGAGGTTGCTGCACAAACCGGCGACGGCACGGCGCGCGAAACCCTTGGAAGAGACCACGGCTACATTCAATTGGACCGAATACGAGCGATTGCTGATTGCGGAATCGTTCCGCCGCGGGGAGACGGTTTATCAGGTGGCGATGCACCTGGCCGGCGAGGCGATTTCGCCCGCGGCGGCATATGAATTGGCCAAGAAGGCGCTGGAGCGCGCGGGGAAGATTTTGGCGCTGCGTCCTGAAGACAGCGCTGAAGTGGTGAGTGGCGGGCTGGTGGAAGCGGCGCTGGCGAGCAACAAGCCGGCCGATTGGATCCGCAAACGCTGCCAGGTGCCTTCGGTGGTGGCGCAGATCTCGGTGAACCGCATCCCGCTGATGGAGACGGGGCCGCGCGACGTGCTGGACATCCTGGTGGAATCGGAAGCGGCGGCGGTTTCGGCGAGCGTGGGGGCAGGGGCTGCAGACGACGGCGAGATGGAAGATGAGGATGAAGCGCGATCGTCGAGCGCGCCCGCGGGACTGGCGCATGCGGTGGCCGAGAACACTTTGCGCGTGGACGCCGGACGGATTGATACGGTGATGAATTTGGTGGGCGAACTGATTATCGGAAAGTCTATGCTGCAGCGGACGATTGCGGAATTCGAGCGGCGGTTCGCGAAGGATGCGCTGCGCGGAAAGTTTTCGGATGCGCTGGCGTTTCAATCTCGGATTCTGAACGAACTACAGAAATCGGTGATGAAGATTCGCATGGTGCCGGTGGAGCAGCTGTTCCGCAGATTTCCGCGGATCGTGCGCGACGTGGCCAAGCAGCGGAATAAAGAGATCGCGCTGGAAATCGCGGGACAGAGCACGGATCTGGATAAAAGCATTCTGGACGCGCTGGCCGAGCCCCTGGCGCATTTGATTCGCAACGCGGCGGATCACGGAATCGAAACCGCGAATGAGCGCGCAGCGGCGGGCAAGCCGGCGCACGGCACGGTGCGGCTGGACGCTTATCACGAAGGCGACCAGGTGGTGATCGAAGTTTCCGACAACGGTCGCGGAATTGATCGCGAGAAGGTGATACGGCGGGCGATCGAGCGCGGCTTGATGAGCGCGACGGAAACTTCGCGGATGAACGAAGCGGAGATCAATCATTTGATATTTACGCCGGGATTCAGCACGGCGGAAAACGTCACGGAGATTTCGGGGCGCGGAGTGGGATTGGATGTGGTGAAGTCCGCGCTCGACAACCTGAAAGGCTCGATCGAGATTGAAACCGAGGCTGGCAAGGGGACGACGTTTCGGCTGATCGTGCCGCTGACTCTCGCAAGCATACAGGCGCTGCTGTTTCATGTGGCCGGGCGGCTATACGCCGTGCCGATTGCGTCGGTGGTGGAGATAACGCGGATCAACGAAGAGGAAATCCATCGCGTGGACGATCACGAAGTATTTCAACTGCGGCAGCAGGTTCTGACCCTGGTGCGGCTGGAGCGGTTGGAATCTGCGGAGACAGCGGAGCGCGCGAAGAGAGTTTTCGTGGTGGTGATTGGCGCGGGCAGCCGGCGATTTGGATTGGCGGTGGACAAGCTGATGGGTGAAGAGGAGCTGGTCATAAAGGCGTTGGAGGACCAGTTGGTCACTTCCCCGTTGGTGAGCGGTGCTTCGATCTTAGGCGACGGGACAATCGTGCTCATACTGAACATTCCTGCTGTGGTGTCACATCTCGCGCGCATTCCAGCAGTGGGGGCCACGGCATGAGCGAAAAGATCCGCGTCCTGGTGGTGGATGATTCAGCGCTGATGCGCAAGCTGATTCCGCAGGTGCTGCAGCGGGATCCGTCGATTGAAGTGGTAGGCACGGCGATGGATGGCGAAGTGGGGTTGCGAAAGTTGGACGAGCTGCGCCCGCACGTGGTGACGCTGGATCTGGACATGCCGCGGATGGACGGGCTGGAGATGCTGCGGCAGATCACACGGAAACATCGCGTGCCGGTGATCTTGGTGAGCGCGCAGACGGAGCGCGGCGCTTCGGTGACTTTGAAAGCTTTGGCGCTGGGCGCTTTTGATTTCGTGACGAAACCGCCGGAAGCGGCTTCCGGACGGCTGGATCAGATTGCGGCGGAGCTGGCGCTGAAGATCAAGGTGGCCGCGGGGTCCGGCGCGCCGAAAATGATCATTACGGTGCCGCCGACGAAGCAGAAGGAGCAGCGGCGGACGGCGATGCCGAATTGGCCGTCGCGGATTGTGGCGATCGGAATTTCCACCGGAGGCCCGAACGCGCTGCAATATTTATTTTCGCAGCTGCCGCAGGATTTTCCCGGCTGCATTCTGGTGGTGCAGCACATGCCCGAGGGATTTACGGAAATGTTTGCGCGGCGGCTGGATGAATGTTCGGCGATTGAAGTGAAGGAAGCGCAATCGGGCGATTTGCTGCTGGCGGGACGCGCGCTGGTATGTCCGGGCAACCGGCACCTTAAGGTGCGGCGGATGGAGCATGGGAACGTGGCGATTTTGGTGGACCAGCCGCGCGTGAATGGGCACAGGCCGTCGGCGAACGTGCTGTTCCATTCCGTGGCGCAGGAATTCGGCAGCAACGCCGTCGGCGTGCTGATGACCGGCATGGGCGACGATGGCGCGGATGGGCTGGGTGCGATTCAGGCCGCGGGCGGACTGACGATTGCGCAAAGCCCCGACACATGCATCGTGGATAGCATGCCGCGGAGCGCGATCGAGCGGGGATTTGCGGCGCGGGTGGTATCGCTTTCGAGTCTTTCCAGTTTTTTGCAGGCGAAATGCATAGCGGAGCGGCCGCTGAGCGAGCAGGCGAACCAGGATTCGAGCGCAGACATTCTCACTACTGAATCGGGATTACGAAGGAGATCGTGATGAAACAGTTCGAAGCATTGACGCGAAAGAATGACCATCAGGCCGTGAAGTATTTGATCGTGGACGATTCCGTCTTCGCGCGCAAGAGCCTGGCGAAGATGGTGGAATCGTTCGGCGGACTGGTGGTGGGGGAGGCCGGCGATGGGTGCACGGCGATCACGGAGTATGCGCGAACGCGACCGGACATCGTCCTGATGGATATCACCATGCCGCAGATGGAGGGCATCGAGGCGGTGGAGCGCATCGTGCAGGAGCATGCGGAAGCGCGGATCATCATGGTCTCTTCGGTGGGCTACCAGGACAATATTCTGGCGGCGCTGCAGAAGGGCGCGCGGCATTTCGTGCAGAAGCCGGTGAAGCCGGATGCGCTGTACGAGATTATTCGTTACGTGCTAAATGATGATGGCGTGACGGCGCCGGTGGGCGCGGCAGAGGAGAGCTCGCGATGAGGATGGATCTGATCCAGCCGTTTATCGGCTCGCTGGACGCGGTGCTGGCGGAGATGATGAAAGTGCCCGCGAAGATTGTGGACCTGACCATGGAGGAGGAAGGATACCGGCGTCGCGGAACGGCCGCGGCTGTGAGTTTCAAAGGACAGATTGAAGGGCGCGTAATTCTGGATATGGAGCCGGGAGCGGCGGCGCAGGTGGCGAGTTATCTGGCGGGTAGCGAGGTGGATCCTTCGGCGACGATTGTAACCGAGACGGTTTGCGAATTGGCGAACATGGTGATTGGGAACGCGGTGACGCAGCTGAATGATGCGGGATTTCATTTTAAGGTGCTGCCGCCGGAGGTTTTGACGCAGGAGCAGTGCGAGAAGGCGGGGCAGGATTCGGAAGCGACGATACTTTGTTTTGAGACGCCGGGCGGGAATGTGCATTTGAATATTGCGATGCAGTACTTGCAGCGACGGACTGGGGAACGGACGCCGGTGGCGGTGCATTAGGATTTACATTTTGGCGATGGACTGAATCGGCGCGACCGGTGTGCGTGGGATGATCCTGCGCAAGAGAAAGTCAAAGACGCCCGCCTAAAAAGCACGCGGCCGCTACAGATTCAAAAACAAACTCAAAATCTGAGCTTCGCGAGGATTATTCCTTTGGTGGTTCGGGTTTGCGATATTCCACGCCGTGACGGAACAGACCTGCCTTGGGCAATTCTTCGCAGTACACCACGCGCGCGGGGATAAAGATGTTGGCAACTTCGGGCGTGTAGGGGACGGCCACATCAATTGCTTCCTGCGCTTCGTAGCGGCGTTTGCTGCGGAAGCACATGCCTACCGGAGAGATATCTTCGCAGACGGCCAGCTCATCGTCGGAGTTGGCCTGGCGGACACAGGCTGTGAGACGGGTTCTCATGCGCAGGCGTCCGCGTTCGCGCTGCTCCCCGCCCGGAGGTGGTTCCGGCGGATCGCTGGGGCTGACGCGGCTGCGCATGGCGCGTGAGGCGAGTTTCTTTTCGCTTTCGTGGGGAGCTTGCGACCAGATGCTGGGTACGCTGCACGTCTTGCAGTAGCGCGCGATTCCGCGGGTGCCTTCGAAGCCGCGCAGTTCGAGCTCGTTTAGGTACACGACTTCGCGGGCGCGGCAATAGGTACATTCGAGGAGCATCCGCGCGACGGCTTCCTGGGATTCGGCGATGTGCGGGAATTCGATGGCCCAGACGTAATTTTCGGGCTGCAGAATTTCGACCCCGTAGACGTAGCCTTCTTTTTGGCGGCCGAATTGGCCGACGATGCGGACCTGGCTTTGGCGGTGCTTTTCGGTGGGGGCCAAACGCCGGATGAGAATGTGCTGATCGGCGTTCAGGTCGCGGTCGAGGAGGATCACCGCGCCGGTGCGATTGATTTGCATGGTGCGGGCCGGCTGCGCGAATTCCTGGTCGTTGCCATCCTTGCCGGAAGCTTCCAGCAATAAAGTCAGCGAGACGCGATCACTGCGACGCTGCGAAGCCGTCCCCATGCAATTCCTCCTGGAAAGAAAATGGGTTAAACCGTATGCCACGATAACATACTGGCGGCGCAGGATGGACTTCGGACGATACCCGTAGGCGGTTGAGGCGGCTGGAGCTAGAGATTTATGTTGAACGCAAAGGAGTTCGAGATCGCAAGAGTACCAGCAAAGCCCATTGACGGGGGCATTTTCGGCGTGCTACGCTCTTGGTCGGTTGATTGCTCGTTCTTTACGAAAGGATTGCGGTTGGACCAATAAAAGGAGTTCAGACCATGGAATGGGTAACCCCTCAGCACGAAGAAATCGACCTGAACTGCGAAATTAGCTCCTACGCTAACGCCGAGCTTTAATCCCGAATGCGCGTGAAGGTCCTCGGCTCGGCGGCCGGGGGTGGTTTTCCCCAGTGGAATTGCGGTTGCTCCAACTGCTTCGCTCTGCGCTCTGGAAGGCTGCGCGGACACGCGCGCACCCAAACGCAGATCGCCTTCTCCGTAAACTCCAAAGAATGGTTTCTGCTGAACGCCTCGCCCGACCTGCGCATGCAGATTCTTGCCATGCCTGAGCTTGCTCCGCGGGAGGGGTCGCGACGCTCGCCCGTCGCCGGCGTGTTCCTGACCGGCGCTGACGTTGATGCCGTGGCGGGTCTGCTTCATCTTCGCGAATCCACGCCGCTCTGCATTTTCTGCACACCGGCGGTGCAACGAATTCTCCGTGAGGAAAACAGTATGTTTCGGGTGCTGGACCGCGCCACGCCCGCGGCACAGTGGCGCGGGATCTCGATGCTGCCGCAGATTGGTCCTGGGGCGGCTGGCGATCCGTCCGGCGAGTCATCTTTCCGCTACTCAGCTGTGCCGCTTGGAGGAAATTATCCGGACTATGTGAGCTGTGCGCTACGCAGCAAGCTCGCGGCGGACGAAGCTAGCGTCGGGCTGCTTATCGAACTCGGCGAGAAAAGATTGTTTTTTGCGCCTTCTCTTGCGAGTGGAAGCAAGGAATGGAAGCAGCTGGCGGAATCGAGCGATTTGTTTTTTATGGATGGCACATTCTGGAGCGATGACGAACTGATCCGGGTAACCGGTGCAGGCAAAACGGCGCGCGAAATTGGTCACGTGCCGCTTTCCGGCGAGGGCGGGCTGCTCGAGCAGTTTCCGGAAAGCGCGCACGGACGCCGCATCCTGATTCACATCAACAACACCAATCCTATTCTGGACGAGGATAGCGCGCAGTATCGCGCGGTGCGCGCGGCGGGTTGGGAGATAGCGCACGACGGAATGGAGTTCACGCTGTGAATGCGTCGCATCCAGGAGCATTGCTTCCCGCTGACGAATTTGTGGCGCGTTTTCACGCGATTGGAGAAGAGCGCTATCACCACAAACACCCGTTCCACCTTTTAATGCACCAAGGGAAACTCGGGCGCGGTCAACTGCAGGCTTGGGCGCTCAATCGCTATTACTACCAGAGCCGCATTCCTATGAAGGATGCGATGATTCTGGCGCGCAGCGAAGATGCTGAATTTCGCCGTGCATGGCGAAAGCGCATCTTCGATCACGATGGAGAGGGCACGCATCCCGGCGGCATCGAGAAATGGCTGCGGCTGGTGGAAGCGACCGGGCTGACGCGCGAGCAGGCAGAGCGGGGAGACGGAATTTTACCGGCGGTGCGATACGCGGTGGACGCTTACGTGGACTTGGTGCGTTCCGGCACTTTTCTGCAAGCCGTGGCTTCCTCGTTGACGGAACTTTTCTCCGGGGAGCTGATCGCGCTGCGGATGGACGCGCTCAGGAAATACTATCCCTGGCTTTCCGGCGGGCTTGATTATTTTCAGGGACGCCTCACGCAGGCGCCAGACGACGCAGCGTTTGCGCTCGCTTGGGTGGTGAAACATGCGCGAACACGCGAGGAGCAGGGACAGGCGCTGGGGGCGCTGCGAGCGAAGTGCAATATCCTATGGGCGCAGCTTGATGCGATTTATTTTGCTTATGTATCGCCCGGGTGGCCGCCGCCGGGCGCTTTCCGGCCCCATGCGGACTAAGACATGAAGCTCGAACTGCGTGCGCGGCCGCGACTGGCGGCAGGATGCCGTCTGAGCGAACCTAATCGCGGGCCACGCATGTTGTTGATGCCGGAGCGCGCACTGCGACTAAATGGCCCGAGCCTGGAGATCGTCGAGCGCTGCGACGGAGCACACACGATCCAGCAAATCATCACCGAGTTGCAGAAGATTTATTCGAAAGCCGAAGCGGAGCGCGTGGAGAAGGATATCCTTGGGTACCTAACGCTGCTGCACGACCAGCGCGCTTTGGATTTAACAATTGACGATTCCACCGGGCCATTATGACTGCGACCGGTCCCCATCCGCTTGCGCTGATCGCTGAGCTCACGCACCGCTGCCCACTCCACTGTGTATATTGCTCGAATCCCCTGGAGCTTAAGTCTCGCGGATTCGAGCTTGCGACGGAAGTATGGACGCGCGTGCTGGGGGAGGCTGCGGAAGCGGGTGTTCTGCACGTCGATTTCACGGGAGGCGAGCCGCTGGCGCGACCTGATCTGGTGGAGCTGGTGCGGGCCGCGCGAGGTTCCGAGCTGTATGTAAATTTGATTACATCTGGGATGCCGCTGGATGAACGGCGACTCGCTGAACTGGTGAAGGCCGGGCTGGATCACTTTCAATTGAGCTTTCAGGGCTTGCGCGAAGATGCCGCGAGCGAAATTGCTGGAATGCGAGCGCTGGAGCAAAAGCGGCAAGTTGTCGCGTGGGTGCGCGCACATCGCGTTGCGCTTACGTTGAATTTTGTGATTCATCGGCAGAATCTGGATCAGTTGGAGGAAATGATCGCATTCGGAGAAGAATCGGGCGCAAACCGGATGGAATTTGCGCACGTTCAGTATTACGGCTGGGCATTCGCGAATCGTGAGCGATTGCTGCCCACGCGGGAGCAAGTGGAGCGTTCGATCAGCGTGCTGCAGCAAGCGGAAGCGCGGCTGCGCGGGAAGGTGCGCGTGGAATACGTGGTCCCGGATTACTACGCGAAGTATCCGAAGGCGTGCATGGGAGGATGGGGTCGCAAGCTGATGTTGATTACCCCGAGCGGCGACGTGCTGCCATGCCACGCGGCGCAGGTGATTCCGGGCTTGCGCTTTGGAAACGTGCAGAGCCAGGCGCTGCGGGAGATTTGGGATTCCTCCGATGCGTTTCAAAAATTCCGGGGCGAGGAGTGGATGCGGGAGCCTTGCCGGACTTGCGATCACCGCACGCAAGACTTCGGTGGGTGCCGATGCCAAGCGTTTTTACTCGCGGGTGATGCCGCGGTCACCGATCCGGTGTGCACGCTAACGCCGCAGCGGATGATCGTGGACGAAATCATCGCCGCGACGAATGCAACGACTCCAACAGCGATCGTCACGAAACCCGACTGGCTCTACCGCCCCAATCCCGCCTGAAACGCGATTGCGCCGTGCAAATTCGAAAGCCAGGTCAACGACGCCCGCGTGAAAAGCAGGCGGCCGCTACAAATTCAAAACCAACGACAACTGCGCGGAGCTGACGGCTTGGCAAGCTGAGGCGCAGCCCTTCGATCTGGCGCTGCCGGTTCTCAGGATGAATCGCGCTGCAGCGCGATTCACAAGCAGCGCCCCTACCGAGGCTGACGCATGAAAGTGGTGCGCGAGAGAGGGCGAGGCAAGCCTCGCCTGGATCGTTTTCTTGCCGGACATCGCGGTTCGACGAAAGCGGCGGCAAGCCGCCGCACTGCAAAATTGGGCGCGCAGTTTGGGTCGAGTTGTGGCGCGCGGTGCGGTTAATTCGAGGTGAGGACGGGCGGGGGATATTCGGGGAGTTTGGCGTTTTTCTTGTCGGTGCGTTTGACTTCGAGTTCGTCGAAGAGGACCGACGGGCAGATTACTGTGGTGGGGATGCCGCCTTCGCGGTTGCTCACCAGGGGGTCGTTCCCAGCGGCGACAAGATTGCTGCGCAGGGTGCGAGTGTCGAGCTCATTGAAGACCGCGCCGCGGACGAGTTCTTCGTGGCCGTCGCCGACGTATACACGATAGAGCAGGCGCGGGTTGTATCCGACCAGAGTTTCCGCGTAGTAGCCGTAGGGTTTGCCTTCGTCTTTACACATCGCAATCAATTTCTTTTTTAGTTCTTCGGGCGAGCTGGATTCCTTGGGCTGAAGGATCAAGGTGCCGATATTGGGCGACGGCGCCTGGCCGGGAGCGCCGCGGCCGTGGCCATTGGAATCGGCAAAGTCGCGAATCGGCATGCGGCCGAGGAGATATTCGACGAGGATGCCATCCTTGATAACCGGAACAGGGGCGACGCGGACGCCTTCTTCGTCAATCTGATAACTGCCGATTAAAGATTTACCATTGAAAGATTTCATGGTGGGGTCGTCAACGACGGTCAAGAATGTGGGCAGCACGCGGCCCTTGTAATTCGAAGAAAATTCTCCGGTGGTGCGCGCGGAATCGCCGGGCTTGGGACGTATTCCTAGAATGTTTGGGCCGATCATTCCGTCGAGGATGTCGCTGGCGGCATCGTTCGAAAAAAGAACGGGACCGCGATAATCTTCTTCAACCGTGGGAGCTTCGCGGAGAGCTTTCAGAGTCTGAAGCATTTTGGTGGAATCGGCGAGGAGCTTTTCCTGCGAGGGCAATTCCGCGGCTGTGGCGCCGACATAAAAGGGCGAGCGGCCGAGTTCCATGCCGTCGTCCGCCTGGGTTTCGGCGGAAAGGTTGAGGGAATAAACGGTGTAGCCCTGGCGGGTGCTGCTGCCTTCGGTGTTCACAAAATAATCGTTTATGGCGCGAAACCTCACGTACGCGGAAAGGGACTGAATTTTCGGGTCGGTGCGATAGAGATTGGTGACCTTCTCGAGAGTTTCCTTCCAGGGCGCGGGCGAGAAATCGAGTTTGGCGAATGGGCCGATGGATTCCAGCGCGGGGGCGCGCGCAAAATCGTCAAAAGGTTGATCGGCGGTGTACTGGCTGAGAACCGCTTTCTTGGACGCGAGCGCCTCGCTGGCGACTTTGTAGGCGCGATCGGTAGCGAGCCACAATTCGCGGCGGAGAGCGACCGCATCGTCGTCGCGCGGGGCAATATTCACGACGCCGGTGCCGGGGCCATAGTAGCTGTCCTGCTTGTAATCACCGACGCGGACGACGACGCGCAAGGTGCGCGCGTGGACGCGTTGATCCTGGCGCAGGGCGCCGAAGGCCGCCTCGGCGGAAAACTCGTCCACGTCGGAAAGACGATATTCGATGTAATAGGGCGCGGGGACGTCGTCCATTTTGAGCTTGGATTTGGAGCGGTCCAGCTCTTCGCGCATGGCTTTGAGCAAAAGATCGGATTGAACTGCGGCGGATTGCGCGGCGGGCGCGGCGGCCGCAGGTGCAGCAGATTTTTGTTGCGCTTTGGCGGCGGGAACAGCGCCGGCGAGGAAGAGCGCGAGCAGCATTGTGGAGGTGAGCGCGGAGCGGCGCAGTCGTGATGAGGTGCCGGCCGCGCGAACCTTAGCTCGTATCAGAGCGGTCATGGTTTTGCTCCGGGCGCGGCGACTTTGGTGGCGTTCGCGGGCGGCGCGGCGGATGCTGTGGATTCAAATCCCGGCGGCGGCAGAATCGGTGGGCGTTCTGAGCCGCGACGGCGTTTCTGAACTTCAATTTCGGTAAAGAGCATCGCGGGAGCGGCGGCAGCTACGGGAACTTGACCGGATTCGGCGCCACAGATTCCGTTGAACACTTGCAGGGTGTCGCCGGTGAGCACGATGTTGTTCAGGGAGAGCAGCGGCGTGCCGACGATGTCCACACCGCGGACAAGTTCGTCGGGGCGGCCATCGGCATAGACGCGATAGACCATCACGGGAATAACCTGGAAGGCCTGGGGAGACGCGCGTCCGGTTAAGGTGAAGCCACCTTGGATATCGTCGAAGTACAAGCCGTAGGGTTTTCCCTGCTTTTTGATTTCGGCGATGAATTTCTCGCGCAGTTCGGAATCTTTCACGCTGTTGGCGGAGGTGACGATCAGATTTCCCTGGCGTCCGGTGGGCATGAGGCCCGGCTGACGGCGGCCGTGGCCGTTGGACTGGCTGAAATTTTTGATGGGCATGCGGGACATCAGAAAATTCTTGAGTATTCCATTTTCCACGGCGACGACGCGCGCTGCGGGGACACCTTCGTCGTCATAGTCATAATGGCCGGCAAGTTGCACACCGTTGAGTTCCTTCATAGTGGGATCGTCAGCGACGCTCAGGAAGGCGGGCAGGACGAGCTGATTCACTTTTTTGGTGAAGGTCTGGCCTTCATTTTCGTCGCGCTGGCGATGGCCTTCGAGGCGGTGGCCGAGAACTTCGTGGAAGAACACGGCGGCGGCGCGGCCGGAAAGCATCGCGGGACCAGCGTAGGGATCGGCGGAGGGCGCGGCGCGCAGGGCTTTCAGGTCGGTGGCAATCTTCTCCACTTTTACGGCGAGCTCGGCGTCGGAAGGCAGCTGGCTGGCGCTCGCTGCTTGAAACGACTCCACACGCATCAATTCCATGCCATCGTCGGCACGCGTTTCCGCTTGAATCACGAGGCGCGCGATGGCGCCGGGGCGAATCAGCGCAGTGCCTTCACTGGTAGCTAGATAGGAGCGATCAGCGGAGACGTCGAAGGAAACGTAGGAGGAATAGACGTCGGGATATTTCAGGAAGCCGGCCGAAATTTTTCTGGTGCGCGCTTCCCATTCTTTCTGATCGGACGGGGCACGCAAGGGAGAAAGATTCAGATGATCCTGCGGAGCTTCGCTGGAAAAATCGGGAGATTTGTCTTCTTCTTCGGAACGCACCGCGTTGCTGGTTTTGACTTTGAGGAATGCGGCAGAGGCTTGCTCGTATTCGCGGTCGGTGAGTTGCCAGAGCACGCGGGCGATGGCGCTTGAATCGTCATTCAGCGGGAGCAGGCCGGACGTGATGCCGGAGCCGCGGCTTTGGCTGTGCGTGTTGTCAAGCGCGACGGAGCCGACACGCATCATGACGTCTGCCTGACGACGATCCACGCTGGCGGAGTAGATCACGCTGCCGTTGGAGGCGGCGACCGCAGTTTCATCCGTGTCGGTGACCGCGTAGCTGAGGTAGTAGGGTGCAGGGTCGGTCTTGGCTAGGGATTTGGTGGCGCGTTGCAATTCTTGTTGCATGGTAGTTAGGACGACGTTGGCGGCGGGATTGGAGGTGAAAGCGGCCAGCGGGATGATGGAGAATGTGAGTACGAGCACGGCGAAAATTGAGAACCAGGCGAGGGGTCGTTGCATTGGGCTGGTGGGCTCTTTCTTCAATGGACGAAACCAGCATACTCGCGGGAGGTGGGAGGCGCAACTGGGGCGGCGGGAGACGATGTCGGCTTATGCACCAATTGTGGGGCGTTGGAGGTGCATGGCTTCGGCTGTTACGTCGGTGTATTTGAGGCCGGAGCCGGTGTTAAACAGGACTACGCGGTCGCTTGGCTTAAGGTAACCAGAGGCTAGCAAGCGGTCGTAGGCGGCGGTAGCTGCGGCGCCTTCGGGGGAGAGGAAGAGGCCTTCGTTTTTCGCCCAGTCTTGCAGCGACGAGAGGATTTCGGCGTCGGGGATGGCGAGGGCGACGCCGCGGGATTCGCGCAAAACCTCCAGCATGATGGAATCGCCGTAGGGTTTGGGGACGCGCAGGCCGGAGGCAAAGGTGGCCGCGTTGCGCCACATTTCGCTCGCAGTCGCGCCCTGGTCGAATGCTTTGGCTACCGGCGCGCAGCCAGAAGATTGCACGGCGATCATGCGCGGACGTTTTCCTGGTTTCACCCAGCCGAGTTCTTCGAGCTCGGCGAATGCTTTCCACATGCCGATCAGGCCCACGCCTCCTCCGGTGGGATAAAAAACCGCATCGGGATATTCCCAGCCGAGTTGCTCGACCAGTTCGTAGCCCATGGTCTTTTTTCCTTCGACGCGGAATGGCTCTTTCAGCGTGGAGATGTCGAACCAGCCTTCGGACTTGCTGCGCTCGGCGACGATGCGTCCGCAATCGGAGATGAGGCCGTCAACCAGGGTGACGTTCGCGCCATAGGTGATGGCTTCGACGTAATTTGCGAAGGGGACATCGCGGGGCATAAAAATGTGGGCGGCGATGCCGGCTGCGGCGGCGTAGGCGGCTAGCGCACCGGCAGCGTTTCCTGCCGAAGGGACGGCGAGCGCGCGGAGACCGTAATGACGCGCCATGGTGACGGCGAGGGCGAGGCCTCGGGCTTTGAACGAGCCAGTGGGATTTGCACCCTCTTCTTTCAGGAATGCGTTGGGATAGCGGCGGCTGGGAAGCATGGGAGTCCAGCCCTCGCCAAGAGTGACCGGGCGGGCGTCGGGCAGCACCGAACGATAACGCCACATACCGGGCCACGGAGACTTGCCAGCTTCGCCAGCGATGGCGTCGCGTGCGGCGATGCCGCGCAGCGGTTGCAGATCGTAACGGACGTAGAGAGAACCTTTGCATTGCGGGCAGAGGGTCTGGGGCGTCGCAGCGGAAACGGTGGTGTGGCAACGCGAACATTCCAAATTCTTGATTGGTGGCATGAGGATAACGATAACAGATGGCACGAGCGCGAAATAGGATGCGGGAAGTGCAGGAGAAGTTGGCGCTCAGTGAGACGTGTGTGATTTTCCTGCGTGAGACGCGGAGGAAATCAAGCGAGAGAGATTGGTAGCGGTACCGGGAATCGAACCCGGGTTTTCAGGTTGAGAACCTGACGTGCTGACCCCTGCACCATACCGCCGTTTATGCGCGATGAAGCCTAGCCGCGAGCGCCTGGAGATAACGCCGCCCCTGCCTGCAACCAACAGATTGTAGCATCGGCATCCGCGCGCGGGAAAGTGGCAGTGGCGGAGAAAAGTTGCAGCGAACTGGAACGAGGGCGGGATTTGGCGACCCGCGGCGAACGTGGCGGGCATATTCGGCGACCATGCCTCTTCCCTCTTTGGAGTAACTGCCGGAGATCTCGCCGCTTGGACAGCTTTTTCGTCTGAATCGCGGTTGGAAACACGTGGCAGATGTCATTTTAGCGTGTTGCAATCGAATTGGATTTCCGATATGTTCTTTGCATGAATCGGGCATTTCCAGAAAACACGTGTTGTTCCCAATGTTGTATGGCACGGCGACGTGTGTTTTCCGGCGTAGGGAGGCTGAAGAGCTAAGTATCCGGCCTTAATTCAGCACAGCTGAATCCCACCGCCAGAGTTGTACTGGCAGGTGGGTTTTTTTTTGCTTCGACGCGCTGAAAGCCGTTTCATTGCTCGCGCGGCGGGCGAGCGCTTGGGGGCGCAGGGAGGTAAGGGGATGAGCGTGATAGGCCTTACGGACTGGCAGAAGGATTTGACTGCGGGCGAGGCGGAGTTGTTGCACGAAGTCGCGCTGGCGCTGCGGACGATTCGCTACGGGTCGGTAGTTCTGACCGTGCATGACGGGCGGATCGTGGAGTTGAACAAGACGGAGCGAATCCGCAAGAACGGAACGTAGCAGGAAAAGAGAAATCCCCGGAAAAGAATTGCAGGGCCCTACCCCGACGCGGGGCGGAGGAAAGCGAATTACGATCGGCCGACCGGTCCACTGGAGGCGCGAAGCCAAAATCTCAGGAGGCTTCCATGCCGAAACCCAGAGGAATGAAAACGAAAATCATTGCCATTGCGTTCTGCGCATTCGTGAACTCTCTAACGCTTACAAGACCAGCCTTGGCGCGCGCAGCAGGGCGCACACTTTCCGGAGATGGCGACGACAAGACCACTGCGGCAGCGCCCGTCCGCGCGGCGGATTCCGCGAAGGATGGATCGAAAACAGCTGCGGCTGACGCGAGCGGAGCGTCCGGCGCGTCAGGTGGCAATGCGGCGTTAGTGAATGAACTTCAACAACTGAAGGGCACGGTGCAGGCGCAGGCGCAAAGGTTGATCGAGCACACGCAAGAGCTGGAGTCCGAGCGAACAGCGCTCCACGAAGAGCTGGACCGCATTGCGAAACTCGAATCTGCACTGAACGTGACACCCGACAACGCGAAGGAGAATCCAGCGGCGAGCTCCGCTACAGCGACGCCCGCAGCGGCAGGATTGCCGGATGCGCATGTGATTCGCCCGCCAGACGGGCAGGGGCCCGATAAACAGCAGGTGAGCATAACTCAAGTGGAACATCCGCTTTCGTTCAAGATCGGAGCGGCAGACTTCACGCCCGGCGGATTTGCGGACGTTACCGGAGTTTTCCGCAGCACTAATACTGGAACGGGGCTGGGCACAAACTTTAGCAGCATTCCGTTCAACAACACGGTGCCGCAATCGCAGTTGACGGAATTTCGCGTCACGTCGCAGGCATCACGGCTTTCGCTGAAAGTGGACGCGAATGTTGGGAATTCGACGTCGGTCACCGGCTACATCGAATCAGACTTCAACGGCTATCAACCGCCGAACGCGCAGGAGAGCACCAACAGCGACACATTGCGGCTGCGATTGTTTTATGCCGATGTGACGCACAACAAGTGGCAGTTCGTGGGTGGCCAGACGTGGTCGCTGCTGACGCCCAGCCGCTACGGGCTCTCGGCTGCGCCGATTGACGTCTTCAGCACGCTGCGTCTGGATACGAATTACGTGGCGGGATTGGTGTTCGCGCGGCAGGCTGGGTTCCGCGTGATCTATCACGCGACGGACTGGTGGACTGTGGGCGCTTCGCTGGAAAATCCACAGCAATTCGTACCCAGCTCCGTGGTTTTTCCGGGAGGCACAACCGGCATTTTCCCGGGACAGTTCGACAACGGCAGCGGAAGCACCAGCGCTACCAGCGCCACATCGAATGCGTTGACGCCGAACCTGCATCCCGATTTTGTTGTGAAGACAGCGTTCGATTGGAAAATTCGCGAGCGGGCGTTTCACGTGGAGGCCGCGGGTGTGGTGCGGAGTTTCAAGGTGTACGAGAACTTGAGCACGCCGGCCGACACCAACACGATTACCGGCGGCGGCGCTTCGCTGAATGCGAATCTGGAAGTTTTCAATGGATTCCACTTGATCGCCGATTCGTTTTACGGCGACGGAGTGGGGCGCTACATCGGAGGGCTGGGACCGGACGTGATCGTGAAGCCTGACGGATCGCTTTCGGGAGTGCGCGCTGGATCTGGGGTAGCCGGAGTTGAATGGCAGATGAAGCCCAACTTCCTGGTGGACGGTTATTACAGCGGCGCGTACTTCCAGCGGAATTATGGCTTGCTGGCGTCCACGGCCACGCCAACGCCGACGTGCGATGGCGTATCCGGCTTCACTTGCGTGGGCTTCGGATTTCCCGGGTCGGCGAATACAAACAACCGCGCGTATCAAGAGGCGACGTTTGGGTTCATCCCGACGCTGTGGTCCAACCCGAACTACGGGAAGCTGCAGCTCATCAATCAGTATTCGTATGTGGAGCGCAGTCCGTGGTCGGTGCCGAGTGGAGATCCGAAAAACGCACATGTGGTGCTGGTCTATGTCGGGCTGCGCTACTTTATTCCGTAGAACCGCGGATATGCCCGCTTCGTCCTACACTGCGGGGGGCGAAGCGGGCGCTACAAGTTCAAAGTCAATTTCAAGATGTTAGAGCGGTGGTGCGGATATTTAATCGGCGCTGCGCGCCGGGAGCGTCGCGGCTGCCTCGATTTTCGTTACCTTCGCTACGCCGTTCACCGGCAGTGTGTCGCGTTATCGTGCCAGCGTTGCGCCGACCCTTTGAACCCGCAGCGTTAACCAGGACTCTCGCCGTCTTTAGTTGTTGACCTGACTCCTTATTTCTGCAAGTATCGAAACATGCCGACCTCACAAAAGAAGAACGCAGAGCAGATCGCCAAGTTTGCCGATATGTTCTCCGCGATGGGTGCCGAGCCGCGACTGCGCATCATGCAGCTGCTGCTGTCCGCGCATCCCGAGGGGATGGTCGTCGGCGAAATCCAATCCGAGCTCGAGATTCCAAATTCCACGCTATCCCATCACCTCGACAAGCTCAGAAACGAAGGCCTCGTCCTCGTCAGCCGCGAAAGCACCTTCCTGCGTTACTCCGCGAACACCGAGGCGCTGCAAGAAGTCCTGCAATTTCTCTACGCCGAATGTTGCACGCGAAATAGAGCCGTCGCGCCTCGCGACGTAATTCAAATCTGTAAATAGGGAGCCCTTATGACCGAGCCAAGCATCCGCGACGCCGTGAAAGAGAAATACGGAAGCGCCGCGCTCCGCGTCACCAGCGGCGGTAGCTCGTGCTGCGGAGCGACGCCAGCGACCAGCTGCGGCTGCGACCCAATAACTTCGAACCTATACGACGCGGCGCAGTCCGGCCAGATTCCTGCCGAAGCGATGTTGGCTTCGCTCGGCTGCGGAAATCCCACGGCGCTCGCGAAGCTTAACGCTGGCGAAACCGTTCTCGACCTCGGCTCAGGCGGCGGCATCGACGTACTTCTCTCCGCGCACCGCGTTGGTCCCACCGGAAAAGCCTACGGCCTCGACATGACTGACGAAATGCTCGCCCTCGCCAACGAGAACAAGAAAAAAGCTGGAGTCGATAACGTCGAATTTCTGAAAGGCGAAATCGAACACATTCCGCTGCCCGATAATTCCGTGGACGTCGTCATCTCGAACTGCGTGATCAATCTTTCGTCTGATAAAGACGCTGTGCTCCGCGAAGCTTTTCGCGTGCTGAAACCAGGTGGCCGCTTCGCCGTCTCTGACGTTGTGACGCGTGGCGAAATGCTTCCCGAAATTCGCAAGAGCGTTCTGCTCTGGGTCGGATGCGTCGCGGGCGCCCTCGAGGAAAACGATTATCTCCGCAAACTCAAGGACGCCGGATTCGCGGAAGCCGAAGTCGAACCCACGCGCATCTATCGCGTCGAAGACGCTCGCGAATTTCTTTCCGGCCAGGGTTTCGACGTGGACGCCATCGCGCCGCAGGTGGACGGCAAATTTTTGAGTGCCTTCATCCGCGCGACAAAACCAACGTTCAAAAGCTAAAACGCGGAAATCCTCATGTCCCAACACTTCAACGTGCTGTTCCTTTGCACGGGAAATTCTGCGCGTTCCATCATGGCCGAAGCTATCCTCAACGGTAAACGCAACCCTCACTTCACCGCGTACAGCGCCGGAAGCTTGCCTTCCGGCGCTGTACGCCCCGAAGCCCTCAAGCAGCTCCGTGCCGCCAATCTTTCAACCGACGGTGCGCGCAGCAAAAGCTGGGAGGAATTTTCCAAGCCCGATGCCCCGGAAATGAATTTCGTTTTCACGGTCTGCGATAACGCCGCCAAAGAAGTGTGCCCGATCTGGCCCGGCCAGCCCATCACCGCACACTGGGGTATTCCCGACCCAGCCGCGGTCACCGGCACGCCGGAAGAAATCGACCGCGCGTTTAGCGATGCTTTTGTCACGCTCGGCCGCAGAATCAATCGGTTCGTCAGTCTGCCGCTCGCCAGCCTCGACTCGCTCGCGATCAAAAAAGAAATCGACCGCATCGCGTGCCAATGACCCACACCCTCGCGCGCGGAATCGTTTCGGAGTTTGCCGGCACCGGATTTTTAGTCGCCGCGGTCGTCGGCTCGGGAATCATGGGCGAGCGTCTCGCGGGTGGCAACGTCGCGATCGCGCTCCTCGCCAACACCATAGCCACCGGCGCGGCGCTCGCCGCTTTAATTCTCGCCTTCGGACCAATCTCTGGAGCGCACTTGAATCCTGCCGTGACGCTCGCCGACGCCATCGAGCGCGGCGTGTCGTGGACCGTGGCCGCGAGTTACGTGCCCGCGCAGTTCGCCGGAGCGATCTGCGGGGCAATCGCCGCGCACCTGATGTTCGGCCTACCCGTCATATCGGTGTCCCACCATGCGCGGAGCGGTTCGGCTCAGGTATTCAGTGAATTTGTCGCAACCTTCGGATTGCTCTGCGTCATCTGGGGCTGCTCGCGGCTGCGGTCCGCGGTCGTTCCGTTCGCCGTCGCAGCGTACATCACCGCGGCGTACTGGTTTACTTCCTCAACCTCGTTCGCAAATCCAGCTGTGACTATCGCCCGCTCGCTCTCCGACACATTCGCGGGGATTCGCCCCACCGATGTGCCGGCATTCGTGGTGGCGCAGCTCGCCGGGGCGCTCGCGGCGACCCTGTTATTCCGCTGGCTCGTCCCGCGGCTCGACACCACAGCCAAATCAATTCTCGTCTCGCGCTGAAAAGCGGCGCGCGACGCGCTCAAAAAAAAGAAGGCGTGAACCAACGGCTCGCGCCTTCCCTCGTTCAACTCCCTAGCCTGCTTCTAGCAACCGTTGCAGGAAGTGCAACAGTCGGCGGAATCGCAGCACGCCGCGTTCGCCGCCCGCACTGCTCCTGCAAAACCGAGCGCAATCACTGCCGTCAAAATTCCGCTACGCCCGATACGACAGGACGGTCCGAAGGCACGGTGCTGCAACGCAAAGCACGCTGCTTCATACGGCATTACGGGCAGGGTTGCAGCCGCGGACGTGTGCGGCAGTTCGGCGATCGCAGCCGTAACCAAGATTTTTTCAGTCGGGACTACGGCCCGATGGATCCGTTCCGTTGGCGTCGGCCCCCTTCATGGAAGCGGTGCTGAACCATGCTTTGTACCAGCAGAAAACCGATGACTGCCAACACGATTATAAACAGCAAGTGTCCCATTCCGAAGCGTGGCGGCTTTGGTTCTCCAGGAGTCGTGATATTCGAATCACTCTTCATGAGGACTGCCTTTCCCTCAGATCGGGAGAACCATGAAACTCTTGTCAGCAAATCACGCTGCGGGGGAATATCCGTTGTGCACGCTTCTCGGTTTTCCTAATCTCCCTCTCTTTTCTCTTGGCTTCGGATCAATTGCCGATGATCGCAGACTTTCATCCTAAAGACACTCGAAACGCGCTTCTGTCCAATTAAGAACGATCTGGATTCGAGTCAGACTGTAGGGGAACTCCGAGACTAGCAGCGCGTGTTGTGGTCCTTACAGGTAGTACTTTTCTATTATTGCGCGTGTTTTCTTGACCACTAGAATGGGCGGAGTTTTTTGCCCCTGCGTGCCGGGCTGCAGTACGACTGCGGCAGACAAAACTGAAAACGCCGAGGAAATAACGAGGAGATCTCTTGAAACAACTTCTTGTTTGTGTGTTGTTACTGGTGTTCGGGGGCGCAATCGAGGCGCAAGAGCCCGCGGCGGAACCGATTCAAATCGCAAACGTGACGTTTTCCGGCAGTGTGCGCGAGAGATACGAGGCCTGGGATTGGTTCGAACCGACGACGGGCAATAATCTTTATGGCTTTTCGGGAACCGTGGTGCGTTTCGGATTCTCGCAGGAGCACACACACTTCGACTGGAACATCGAGTTTGAAGCACCGATTCTGCTGGGGCTGCCGACTCACGCGGTGAATCCGGCTCCGCTAGGCCAATATGGATTGGGAGGCTCCTATTACGCGGCGAACGACAACAACAGGAACGCCGCCATGATCTTCCCGAAGCAGGCGTTCGTCCGCTTCAAGGGAGAGCATACGAGCTTGCGAGTGGGGCGTTTCGAATTCATGGATGGCGACGAGGTGAAAGCGAAGGACCCCACGCTGGCGTGGCTGAAAACCAACCGAATCAATCAGAGATTGCTGGGAAACTTCGGGTATTCGGACGTCATGAGAAGTTTTGACGGAGTGCAGTTTGGCTATGCCAAAGGACCGTGGAATTTCACGGCGGTGAGCGCGATACCGACGCGCGGCGTGTTTCAGGTAGATGGCTGGGGTTGGGTGAAGACGCCCGTGACGTATGTGGCGCTGACGCGCGAGGTGGAATTGGGAAAGAGCCGCGCGGAGTGGCGTGTTTTTGGAATCTATTACAACGATGACCGGAGCGTGGTGAAGACGGATAA
>Ga0070761_10000573_pt1 | contig 23783 bp, 23 predicted proteins | sample HubBroMetageREF1_FD_66724 | JGI IMG/M metagenome (GOLD analysis project Ga0070761, IMG submission 66724) | Reference soil microbial communities from the Hubbard Brook experimental Forest, New Hampshire, USA - Hubbard Brook CCASE Soil... | ecosystem: Environmental > Terrestrial > Soil >... | reverse complement strand
TCCGCGGGATCGGCGTGCGCATCGAGGACGACGTCGTCATCACCGAGACCGGTTGCGAGGTGCTCTCAGCCGCGATCCCGCGCACCGTCGAGGCCGTCGAAGCGTGGGTCACCGAAGCGCGGCGCGGCGCGGCCGAAGGCCGAACGCCGCGGGTTCGGGCGTAAGCCCGAACCCAGCTGTTACGCCGGCAGGCGCGCGTCGACCCAGTCGCTGATCACCGGGACGCTGATGTCGTCACCCTGCCAGACGCGGAAGGCGTAGACGACGCTCGCCACGACCGTCACCGGGACGATGAACGGGAGCAACGGCCAGGCGCTCCAACCGAGCAACGGGATCGACGCGACCGTCGAGAGCAGCGCGCCGAGGCCGTACATCCCGAAGTTGAAGCCGAGTGCCTGCCAGGCTTGGCGACGGACGAAGCGCGAGCCCTTCGCGTCCAGCAGCGCGATCAGCGCCAGCGGCCAGAAGGGGTAGCTCAACGCGACGAAGGCGCGCGTCTCCGGGCGGACGGTGGCGACCGCGCGGGCGGCGACGGTCACACGCGGCGGCGGCGGTGGCGGTGGCGGAGCCCAACTGGTCCCGCGGGACGGCCCGACCTCACCGTCGATCATCGTCGGACGGCGGGCGGCGTCGATTTTCGCGGCCAGCACGCAGCTCGGGCACTGGCCGGCGGCGTCGCGACAGCTCGCGCAGATGGGTCGATGGCAGCCCGTGCATTGGGCTACCGATGGGACGGCGTGATGGAAGAAACAATCCACGGCTGAAATGGTCACCTCGTTGGCGGTGCTCGCGTCGAAGGTACCGGGCGCCGGCGGCGAAGGTTTCGCGGTGAACCCGACGCTCCGGCGCCTGCTCCGCGAAGCGCGGCCCTATTACGGCCGGCTGGTCGTCGGGAGCCTGCTGGGCGTCTTAGCCGGGATCGCGCCGCTGACGCTGGCCCGGGTGGCCGGCTTCCTGCAGAGCGACATCCTGGTCCCCGCCCCGCACTGGAACGTGGTTGGCCTGGTCGTCGTGCTGATCGTCGTCTCGCAGGTCGTCGGCAACGTCGCCTCTTACGGGCAGGCCTACCTGACCGCCTATAGCGGACAGCGGATGGTCGCGACCTTCCGGGCTCGGATGTTCGAGCGGATCGCCCGGATGCCGCTGCGCGAGTTCGATCGCTGGCGGCCGGGCGAGTTGCAATCGCGCATGTCCTCGGATCTGGGGCTGTTGATCGACGCCATCTCGATCTCGCTCCCGCAGACCATCCAGTCCGGCGTGATGTTCGTCGGCGCGCTGGTCTACATGTTGACGCTGGACTGGTTCCTGACTCTGGTGCTGTTCGCGGTCGCGCCGCTGGTCGCGTGGGTGGTCGGGCGGTTCAACGCGCTCATCGTCACCGGGACGCGACGAGCGCAAGAGCGCATCGCCGATCTGCTGAGCAACCTGGTCGAAGTGCTCGCTAACGAGCGCGTCGTCAAGGCCTTCCGCCGCGAAGAATTCGAGTCCAAACGCTTCGCCGGCGCCAACGAGCGCTACTTCGGCGCGTACATGAAGGTTACGCAGTTCAACCAGACGCAGGCGCCGGTGCTGACGCTGATCGTGATGCTCGCCTTGTGCGCGATCATCGCGTTGACCGCACGTGAGGTCGCCGTGGGGCGGCTCAACCCCGCCACGGCGTGGGAGTTCTGGACCGCGACGGCTCTGCTGATCAACCCGATGAACCGCTTCTCGATCTTCTTCGCGGACTTCGCGCGCGCGTTCGTCGGCGCCGGTCGGGTCTTCGAGATCCTCGACCTGCCGATCGAGCGCGACGATCCGCCCGACGCGCTGCCGCTGCCGCGGGTGCAGGGCTTCGTGCGCTTCGAGCACGTCGGCTTCGCCTACGACGAGGAGCGCTGGGTCCTGGAGGACTTCTCGGCCGAGATGCGGCCGGGCGAGGTCGTCGCGCTGGTCGGCCCCTCGGGCGCCGGCAAGAGCACGATCGTCAACCTCGTCCCACGCTTCTACGAACCCCAGCGCGGCCGGATCACGCTCGACGGCGTCGACCTGGCGCGGGTGCGGCTGGGCGATCTGCGCGAGGCGATCGCGATCGTCCCGCAGGAGTCGCTGCTCTTCAACGGCACGATTGCCGACAACATCCGCTACGGCCGGCTCGACGCCACCGCGGACGAGGTCGTCGCCGCGGCGCGCGAGGCGAACGCCGACGAGTTCGTCCAGCGGCTCGCCGACGGCTACGCGACCTTGGTCGGCGAGCGCGGCATCCGGCTCTCCGGCGGCCAGCGGCAACGGGTCGCGATCGCGCGCGCGATCTTGCGCGACCCGCGCATCCTGATCCTCGACGAGGCGACCAGCTCGCTCGACTCGCACTCCGAGGCCCTGATCGAGCAGGCCCTCGACCGGCTGCTGCCCGGGCGCACGACCCTGATCATCGCCCATCGCCTCTCGACGATCCGCCGGGCGACGAAGATCCTCTACATCGAGGCGGGCCGGGTCCACGAGACCGGGACCCACGAGAGCTTGCTGGCGGCCGGCGGCCGCTACGCGACCCTCCACGCGACCCAGTTCGGCCGCTGAATGGGGGTCGACTACACCCGGATCGCCGGGAAGAACGTCGACCGCCTCAGCGCGCTCAGCGACGGCTTCCTGTTGGTGGTGACGCTGATCCCGTTCTCGACCGCCCTGCTCGGGGCGTTCATCGGCTTCCGGGTCGCGCTGGTGACCTACTGGCTGGTGATCCTGCTGCTCGGACTGGTGCTCTTGGCGAGCTGGCGCTATGCCGTCAGCGCCGACCTGGTCAAGGACGACGTCCCCGACCAGATCCGCCGGGCGGTCCAGCGCCGGATCGTGCTGGCCCAGACGCTCTACGCCTGCGCGGCGGCCCTGTGCCTGATCGGCACCGGCTGGAGCATCGCCTGCATCTTTCTCCTGCAGCTCAACTACGCCATCGCCCCGCGGCTTCGCTGGCTCGCTGACCTGTAGGGCGACCCGACCCGACTAATATCTGAAGCATAGCGTGCCGAAGTCATGAGCAATGGGCGACCTTTCTTTCGGCCCGACCATCGGCATGCTCAAGGACGCGATGCACGGAGCGTCCGAGACGCACGGCGTGATCGCGAACAACATCGCGAACATCAACACGCCGAATTTCCGGCGCTCCGACGTCTCCTTCAAGGAAGCGTTGGCAGCGAGCGAGGCGACCGACGGCGACGACGATCCCGACCAGCTGGCCATGGTGACGACCGACGATCGGATGATCGCGATCGGTGGAGCGCAGGACGCCCAGCCGTTCAAGGTCACGACGACGGTCGACAGCACGACGCAGATGCGCGTCGACGGCTCGAACGTCGACGTCGATCAGGAGATGGCGAAGCTCTCGCTCAACTCTGCGTACCAACAGACGATTGGACAGCTCTTGCAAGTGCAGTACACGCGGTTGCGCCAAGCCATCACGGAACAAAGCTGATGGGAGCGTACGAATCGATCGAGGTCAGCGCAAGTGCGCTCTCCGCCGAGCGGCTCGCGATGGACACGATCGCGAACAACATCGCGAACGCCAACACGACGCGGACCCCCGAAGGCGGCGCCTTCAAACGTCAACTCGTCGTGTTCGCGCAGAAGCCCGACCCAACGTCGGGCGGCGGTGGTGCGACCAGCGCCGGCTTCAGCTCTTTCGGGCAGATGGGGACGCCGGACTCGGTCATGAACGACGACTCGGCCTCCGCGCGGGCCGGCGTCGAGGTGACCCAGATCGTCCCGGACCAGACCCCCGACCGGCTCGTCTACGACCCCGGCAACCCCGACGCGGACGGGCAAGGCTACGTCCACTACCCGAACGTCGAGGTCGTCAAAGAGATGGTCGACATGATGGCAGCCTCGCGCGCGTACGAGGCGAATGTCACCGCGATCCAGGAAGCGCGCACGCAAGGCAACACGACACTGGGGCTGTTAAAATCTTGATGGACTATGCCAGCGCGATCTCCAAGGTGATTCCGGGGACCTTTGCCCCGGACATGGGCGTCTCGACCAAGGCGGACGAGAGCCCCAACGTCACCGCGATCCCGGGCGGTCCCGGTGCCACCGGTGCCAGCGACGGCGCGTCCTTCAAGGACACGCTGGGCAAGCTGATCTCGGACGTCAACGACAAGGTCCTCGCCTCCGACCAGGCCTCCAAAGACCTGGCCACGGGGAAGACCAACGATCTGCAGGCCGTCGTCGGCAAGGTCGAAGAGGCAAACCTGGCCGCGAACTACCTGCTCTCGGTCCGCTCGAAGCTGATCACGGCCTACAACACGATCTCCCAGATGCAGATGTAGCGCACCGCCCCCGGGGGCGTTTGCGAGCGTCTGGACGGCCGGCACGCCCCTTGGAGGGTGGGCCGGCCGTCCTCGTTCCCTCCCCGGCGGCGGGCCGGCTAAAGTTGGGGCGCTGGACCGCCGATCATCCCTGGGAAGCGGCCGGACGACCCTCGCACGGGCGAGGCCGCTGCGGATCCCGACCGACTGACGGATCCGCGTTCAGGCCGACTCCGGTACTACCGGAGCCGACATCCGTGCGAAGGGGTTTTTTCTTTTGGTCCGTGGCATGTACACGGCGACGTCGGGGGCGCTGGTAGCGCAAGCGGCGGTCGACACGATCGCGAACAACCTCGCGAACGTCAACACCGCCGGCTTCAAGCAGACGTTGCTGCAAATCCAGGCGCAACCTCAGATCGACCTGTATCGCATACAGACCGATCCTGGGCAGCTGCCGAATGCCCGCACTCCGGGCGTTCCCACGCAAGTGCCGATCGGCTCGCTCGGCAGCGGCGCACAGATTTACGACACGCCCAGCGACCTGCAGCAAGGCGGGCTCTCCACGACCGGCAACGACCTCGATGTCGCACTGTCGGGACCGGGCTTCTTTGCCATCCAAGCCGGCGACGGCACCCGCGCCTACACCCGCGACGGTTCGTTCGGGCGCGATGCGAACGGCTACCTGGTAGCCTCCAACGGCGACCAGGTGCTGGGCACCGACGGCAACCCGATCTTGCTTCCCGACACCGGCAAGGTCGGCATCTCCCGCGACGGCACCGTGACGGTCATGCCGCAGGGCGTCGGGCAGACCAACGCCGCGCAGACGGTCGGTCAGCTCCAGATCGTCGAGTTCGGCAACGCGAACGCGCTGCGGCCGCAAGGCGCCGCGCGCTTCATCGACACCGGCGCCGCGGCGCCGGCCGCAGCGACCCAGACGACCGCGCTCCAGGGCTCGCTCGAGACGAGCAACGCCAACGTGATCACGTCGATGATCGGCCTGATCACCAACGAGCGCTGGTTCGACATGAACATCCAGATGATCACAGCACAAGACAGCACCACCGGGCAGGCGATTCAGTCCGTCGGCCGCAGCACGCCGACGTAGTAGGAGCAAACCCACCATGATGAGAGCGCTTTCGACCGCCGCGACGGGCATGATCGCCCAGCAGTACAACGTCGACACGATTTCCAACAACATCGCCAACGTCAATACGACGGGCTTCCAAGCGAACTTGGCCAAGTTCCAAGATCTGATCTATCAGAACTTGCGCGCGCCGGGGACGCCGGTTGGTCCGTCGATCGTGCCGGTCGGGCAGGACGTCGGGCTGGGCGCGAAGGTCGGCTCGTCCGAGAAGCTGTTCACCCAAGGGACGCTGCAAGAGACGGACAATCCGCTCGACGTCGCGATCGAGGGGACCGGCTTCTTCCAGGTGACGCTGCCTGACGGGACGACCGCCTACACGCGGGACGGCTCGTTCAAGGTCGACGCGAACGGCCAGATCGTCACCGCCGACGGCTACTTCCTCAACCCGCAGATCACGATCCCGGCGACGGCGACGCAGGTCCAGGTCGGCTCCGACGGGACCGTGACCGCGCAGATCCCGGGTCAACAGCTGCCGCAGACGCTCGGCCAGATCCAGCTGGTGCGGTTCATCAACCCCGCCGGCCTCGCGCCGCAGGGTCAGAACCTCTTCCTGCAGAGCGGCGCCTCGGGCGCGCCGACGATCTCGCAGCCCGGCCTCAACGGCGCCGGGACGCTCCAAGGCGGCTACCTCGAGCAGAGCAACGTCTCGGTCGTGACCGAGATGGTCAACTTGATCACCGCGCAGCGCGCGTACGAAGCCAACTCGAAGTCGGTCACGACGGCCGACTCGATGTTGCAAACCGCGGTGCAGATGAAGACGGCCTGATGATCGCGCTGCGGGCTCCCGCCCTCCTCGTCACCCTCGCCTTGGCTGGTGCGCTCTGCGCTCCGGTCGGCGTTCGCGCGTCGGTGGGAAGCTCGGAGACGATGCAGATCGTCGCCGGCGCGCGGTTGACGGCGCTCGCCGACCGAATCGCGCACGGCCTGGGCGACGGACCCGACCGGGCGGTCAGCCCGGCCTTCACCATCGCCGACCAGCGCGTGCCCAACGGCGCCGTGACGGTCGAGCCAGGTGGCGCGCCGTACGTCAGCCCGACCTACGTCGGGGTTCCGGTCGCGATCCGGATCGACGGCACCGTGGTGCGCACGGTCGTCGCCGGCTTCCGCGTCCTCACCTACGTCGAAACCGCGGTCGCCGCGCACGATCTCGCACCGGGAACCTTGATCAGCGCCGAGGACGTCACGCTGACCCGCGTCGCCGCCACCGGCCGACCGGCGGTCGGGCGCGACGTGCTGTTCGGTCGCCGCTTGAACCTCGCGATCGCCAAAGGCGTCCCGCTCTACGTCGAGGAGACGTCTCCCGACCGCGTCGTGCGGGCCGGCCAGGCCGCCATCCTCGTCATCCACGACGGTCCGGTCTCGCTCATGGCCGACGTCATCGCCCGCACCGGCGGCGCGATCGGCGACACGGTCACCGTCGTGAACTTGCAGACGCAGCGCGCGGTCGCCGGGATCGTCACCGGTCCCAATCGCGTCGAGCTCACCCTCCCGGGAGGAGAATAGCATGCGCGGACGCGCTCTGTTCCAGGCCTCGATCCTCGGTTTCGCCGCCTTCGCGTTCACCGCGCCGGCGCTGGCCGACACGCTCTATCAGGCGGCGCCGCCGCCGGCCGCGCCCGGGCATCCGCTGCGGCTGGGACCGGATTTCCGCGCGGCGCAAGTCGGCGACCTGGTCACCGTGGTGTTCAATTTCAACCAGGCCAACGCGCAGTCCGAGCAGCAGACGGTCAACAACAGCTACTCGCTCAGCGCGCAGCCCGGCACCGGCCTCGCGAACTTCTTCCTGCTCAAGAACGGCATCGGTCTGGGCGCGACCCGCGCCTCGTCCGAGGCGCACGCGCAGGTCGGCTCGAGCACGTTCACCAGCACGATGGAGGCGCAGGTCACCGACGTCCTGCCCTCGGGCGCCCTCAAGATCACCGGCGATCAGCTGATGATGATCAACGGGCAGAAGCAGACGCTGCACATCACCGGCATCGTGCGGCCCCAGGACATCGACAACACCGACACCGTCCAGTCGACCAACGTGGCCAACGTGCAAGCCGAGTTCAAGGGCAACGCGGACAAGAAGACCCAAGGCATCTTGCAAAAGATCGTCAATTTCCTGTTCTGATCCGATTGAAATGATGAAGATGAAGAAGACACTCGCCTCGCTCCTAGTCCTGCTGCTGGCGCTCGGGTCGGTCCCGATCCTCGCCTCGGCGCAGCGCGTGCTGCTCAAGGACGTCGCGCGGGTGCAGGGGGTCACGTCGAACCAGTTGGTCGGCTACGGCATCGTGACCGGGCTCAACCAGACCGGCGACTCGACCTCGGTCGCATTCACCTCGCAGACGATCCAGAACATCCTGCAAGCGTTCGGGCTGTCGGCCAACTCGCAGAGCATTCGCACGCGCGACGTCGCGGCGGTCATCGTCACGGCCTCGCTGCCACCCTTCGCCCACTCCGGCGACAACATCGACATCACGGTCTCGACCCTGGGCGACTCGACGAGCCTGCAAGGCGGGACGCTCGTGATGACCGAGCTGAAGGCCGCCAACAACCTCGTCTACGCGACCGCGCAAGGCCCGATCTCGGTCGGCGGCTACTCGGCCTCGGCCAACGGGGCGGGCGGCGCCAACAGCATCGCCGTGAACCAGGTCACCGCCGGCCGCGTCCCGCAGGGCGGCGTCATCGCGCGCGACATGATCACCAGCATCCAGCAGGACCAGTCCGGCTTCTCGTACGTGCTGACCACGCCCGATTACTTGACCGCTTCACGCGTTGCGGCCGTGCTCAACCACCGCTACGGTCCGGGCACCGCGCACGCCAACGACGCCGAGACGATTCGGGTCAACGTGCCGGCGCGCTACATCGGCGACGACGTCGAGTTCCTGGCCGACGCCGGTGAGCTCCCGCTGGATGCCGACGAGCTGGCCAAGGTCGTCGTCAACGAGCGCACCGGGACGGTCGTCATGGGCGGCGACGTGACGCTCGCGCCCTGCGCGATCGCTCACGGCAACCTCTCGATCACGATTCAGACGACCAACACGGTCGTGCCGGCGGCACCGTTCTCGCGCACCCAGCCGCCGGTCCAGACGAACACGCGGATCACGGCCACCGAGGGCAAGCAGAAGCTGCTCTACATCTCCGGCGCACCGACGCTCATGCAGGTCGTCCGGGCGCTCAACACGATCGGCGTCTCGCCGCGCGATCTGATCTCGATCGTCCAGGCGCTGCGCGAGGCGGGCTCGCTGCAGGCCGATGTGGAGATCATCTGATGTCGCTCGACAAACTGGCGCCCTCCGCGCAGAGCACCGCCGCCCAGGCGCCCCTGACGGCGCAACAGCAGCAGGCGCTCACCAAGCTCAAGCAAGCGGCCCAGCAGATGGAGTCGCTGTTCGTCAACATGCTCTTCAAAGAGATGCGGAAGACGGCGCCCGAGGTCTCGCTGAGCGGCAAGGTCTCGAACGCCGAGCAGACGTGGTCCGAAATGCTCGACGAGCAGCGCTCGGAGGCACTTTCCAAGACCGACTCGCTGGGGATCGCCAAGGTCCTCGAGCAGCAGCTGCGCAGCAGCGTGCTTGCTAACTCGACCGTCGAGTCGAAGGCAAAAGTGCAGGAGGAACGGCCGTGAGTCACGACTGCCTCGCGCTCGCCCTAAAGTCCGGCCGACCAGCCGACGATACGGGCTATAGCAAGGAAGCGCGACCGAAGCGAGGCGTCACCACCAATGATCATCAGTCGGGCCGAGATCCGGTCCGCACTCACCGCGTATCGCGCGGTGAAACGACGGCCCACACTCGACACGGTTGCGTTCGACACGGCCGACTCGTTCGAGCGTTCCGAAGCGGCTCAGTCGCTGGCAGCTTCGCTGTTCTCAGCGACGACCGAGCCGTTCTACCGGCCGCAATTGGTCGACGATTTGCAGCGCCGGATCTCCGAGGGCAAGTATTACGTGCCCAGCGAGGACATCGTCGACAAATTGTTGGGTCGCTTGATGGTCGAGGCCGCCTCAGCAGCCGCATAGCGGGTTCGACTGCGCCGAACCCGTCGCGGTCCTCGCTTCGGTGCGGTCCGCCCGTAGGCAACGGCGTGGTGGCGTCATGAGCAGCCAGTGGCAGCGTTTCGGCGAGCTGCTGTTCGCCGAGAACAAGCTGATGGCCGAGCTCGAAGCGGCCGCGCTGGCGCTGACGCAGGCGCTGGTCGGTAACGAGCCGGCCAAGATCAACGCGGCTGAGCGCCAGCTCGAGTCCAAGCGGGTCCTCCACGGGATGGCCTATGCCCAGCGCCTGGCCATGCAGCGGCGTGGCTTCGGCCACCTCGACCTGCGCCAGGTCTGCGCCTATGCGCCCCCGGCGCTGCGCCGCCGGCTGTACGCCGCCTCCCACGAGCTCGGGATCCGTGGCATCTCGCTGCGCCTGACCGTCCAGAACAACAAGTCGCTGATCCTGGCCGGGATGGACCGGTTGGCCCGGACGGTCGCCGTCCTCCAGCGGGCCGGGACCGAGCAGACCGGCACCTACCGCCGGCGCGGGATCATCCCGCCGCCCAGCGGCAGCGTCCTCGTGAGCCGACGCGCATGAGTTTCTTCGCTCTCAACATCGCCGGCAGCGCGCTCGAGGCGTTCCAGGTCGCGGAAAACGTCACGTCGGACGACATCGCGAACGTCGACACGACCGGGGCGTCGCAGCAGGTAGCCAACATCACGCAGCAAGCGCCGGTTGTCGCCTCGCCGGGCTACCCCAGTTATAGCGCGCCCGGGATGACCGGCGACGGCGTGGTGGTCAACTCGATCACGCGCATCCATCAGAACTCGTACGATCAGCTCTTCCGCGGCGCGTCGTCCTCGCAGAACTACTACACGACCCAGCAGCAAGTCCTGACCGCGGTGCAGACCGCGTTCGGCGAGCCGAGCGGCGGCGTGACCACGGCCTATACGAACTTGCAAACGGCGGTTTCGGCCCTAGCCTCGGACCCGACCGACACATCGGCCCGGGCCGGCGTGGTGACCGCCGCACAGGATCTGACCTCCACCCTCAACCAGGTTGGATCGGCCGTCTCGAGCGCGCAGTCGTCGGTCATCGCGCAGGCGACCACGGCCGTGAACACCGCCAACGGCTTGATCGACCAGATCGCCGCCCTCAACGGGCAGATCCGCGCGGCGTCGGCGATCGGCGCGAACGCGAACACTTTCGAGGATGAGCGCGACAACGACGTCGACCAGCTCTCGCAGTACGTGGCGACCTCGACCGCGGTCCAGGCCAACGGCTCGACGCTGGTCACGGTCGGCGGCATCGCCGTCGTCAGCGACACGCAAGTGTACCACTTGGCGGCACCGGTCGTCACGACGAACGCCTCGGGCGCGACGACGCTGGTCATCGGGATGGAGAACGATCCGGACCCGGCCGACCCCAGCCCGGTGCAGGTCGGTAGCGGCCAACTGGGCGCCTACGTCGACGTTTACAACGACAACTTGACGTCCTACGCACAGCAGCTCAACAACTTCGCCGGCTCGCTCTCCAACACGGTCGATGCCGTCACCCAGGCCTCGTACGACGGCAACGGCGTGGCAGGTCAGCCGCTGTTCGTCCCCGCGGTCGCCGGCGAACCGATCACCGCCGGGAACATCAGCGTCGGGATCACCGACCCTTCCCAGGTTACCGCCGCACTGGCTTCGACCGCCGCGGGCAACCTGGTCGTCCCGGCCAACGCCGCCAACCAGACCATCGACACCGCGGCGGCCATCCTGGGCGATAATCAACTCGCCTACCCCGGCGCCTCAATGACCTCGCCGAGCTCGCCGGTGATTCCGACCACCCAGGGCCAACTGACGGTGTTGGTCGACGGCGACGCGCAGACGTTCAACTACGACATCGGCGCGACCAAAAATTCTGATACGATCGACGACTTCATCAGCAACTTCAACGCGCAGCAGATGGGCGTGACGGCGTCCTGGGACAGCACCAACCAAAGCGTCGTCTTCGCGCGCGACCCGACGAACGAATCCACGGCCCTGCAAGCCTCGGTCGCCGCTGCCGGTGGGGCCGAGTCGCCCGGGTTCACGATCACCGACTCGAACTACAACGCGGCGGCCGCCGGCAGCATCGGGACCCCGAGCAACTCGATCTTGAATATCTTGGGTGCGGGCGCGATCAGCGGGGTTCCCCAGGACGCGACCAACGCTTACGGCTCGTCCGACGGCGCCGCCGCGAACGCGCTCACCACGATGTTCTCGTCCCCGGTCGGAGTCCCGCCGTTGACGTACACGGAGGCGACACCGATCCAATTCGCCGGCTCGGTGACGATCACGCCGCCGTCCCAGGACGCGTACCAGTTCGAGCAGCTCCAGGTCGGCCAACTCCTGACCCTGAGCGGCGGCACGATCGCGCCGGCGACGGCTCCGCCGCCCCCGGAGAACGTGGCGGTGACGTCGGTGAACCAGGCCACCGGGGCGATCACCTTCGTCGCGACGCAAGCACGCGGCTCGGGCGGCGCGACCCCGTCGTCCTACATCATTTCGACCACTCCGACGCAGACCCTCGGCACCTTTTACGGCGGGCTGGTCACTCAGGTCGGGACGGACACGGCGACGGCGACGACCGGGACCTCCACCCAGACGAGCCTGGCGACCAGCATCAACGCGCAGCGCCAGTCGGTCGACGGGATCAACGTCGACGAAGAGACACAGAACCTGCTGCAATACCAGAACGCCTACGAGGCCGCCGCTAAGACGATGAGCGTCCTCGAGACCCTGCTCCAGACTGCCATCGGCATGATCTCGACGACGACCTGATCTCGATAGGATATACTGACATGCGCATCGCCACCTCGACGATATACTCCCAGCAAACCGCCGCGATCGACAGCCAGTCCGCGCAGTACGCGCAGCTTGGGCAGGAGCTTTCCAGCGGGAAGTCACTCAACGAGCCGAGCGACGATCCGAGCCAGATCGCGCAGGACCTGGATCTGCACAACACGATTGCGACGCAGACGCAGCAGACGTCGGATACGACCGATGCGACCAATCAGCTGACCCAGACCGACAGCGCGCTCAGCGGCCTGACCTCGCTGTTGCAGAGCGCCAACCAGCTGGCCGTCGAAGCGGCGAGCTCCGCCCTGGATACGACCGATCGCTCCTCGATCGTCTCGCAGCTCAACCAGCTCATCTCGCAGGCAGTCTCGTACGGCAACAGCGAGTACGCCGGGACGTACATCTTCGCCGGGACCGGCTCGACGACGACTCCACCCGTACAGGCGGTCGGCAATCCGCCGACGTCGGTGACGTTCTCGGGCAACGAGGCGTCGCAGGGGCAGATCCTGCTCAACGGCGAGGACTTCTCGCTCTCGACCACCTTCCAGGCCGCCTTCAACTACAACGCCGCCGACGGTTCGCCGAGCGTGTTTCAAACGCTGATCAACCTGCGCGATCAGATTCAGACTCCCGCCTACACGGACGTGAGCCAGGCCGCGATCAACGCGCCCGGGCAGCTCGTCTACGGGACACCGACGGGTGCTGCGCCGGCTTCGACGCTGCTCAGCAACACCGCCGCCTTCGCGACGACGCCGGTCCCCGGCGGCGGAGGCGGTTATACCCTCGACATCAACGGCGTGAACACCGCGGTGATCCCACCGGGCGACGCCGTCGACGGCGCGGCGGGCAGCGTCGTCAGCGCGATCAATGCGATCACCGCACAAACCGGCGTGACCGCGACCTACAACGAGACGACCCAGAGCATGACGCTGACCGGGACGAATTCGTTCACGGTCGCCGACGCCGCGGGCGGCGGCAACCTGACCGAGGTGCTGAACCTGGCTGCCCAGGGCGACACCGTCCAACCTATCTCGACCCAATTAGGCGCCATCAGCAACGCGCTTAACGTTACGCTAACCGCTCGCTCGGCGGTCGGCGCGAAGCTCCAGACCCTGAGCTCGGTCTCGAGTCAACTTCAGACCGACACGACCGATAACACGAACGTGGAGTCGGGGATCGAGGACACCAGCGTCGCCTCGACGACGACGGCGTTCACTGCGACGCAGACCGCGCTGGAAGCCGCCTACTCGACGACGACGCGGCTCGAACAGCAAACACTCTTTAGTTACTTGTCTTGACAATTGTCGTGAGCGAAGATATGACAGAGATGATCGTGGACACCGAGGCCGAGACGACCCTAGAACTGCCTCGGTTCGGGACCTGCACCTTTCGCGACAGCGAGGTGATCGAGTTCCCCTGGGGGCTGCCGGGGTTCGCCGGCCTGCGGCGCTTCTTGGCGCTGCACCTGGACGGCCAGGAGAACTTCGTCTGGCTGCAGAGCCTGGACGACATCACGGTCGCCCTGCCGACCACCGACCCGTACTCGCTCTTCTCCGACTACAACCCGCAGTTGCCGCTCTATGCGAGCAGCTCGCTCGACATCCAGCGACCCGAGGAGTTCATTCTGCTCGGGGTCGTCGTGGTCGGCCCAGGCGCCGAGGCCATGACGATGAACCTCCTGGCTCCGATCGTGATCAACTTGCGCACCCGGGTGGCGCGCCAGATCACGCTCGAGACGGGCGGGTACGCCGTACGGACGGCGATCCCGCGCAAGGCGCCGACACCGGCGGGAGCCTGACCCCCAGAACGGGAACGGCGCCTCTTTGCCACGGAGGGCGCCGCAGTGCTGGTTCTCAGTCGGAAACTCAACCAAGCGATCATGATCGGCGACGACGTTCGGGTGGTCATCGTCGCAGTCGACCGGGACACGGTGAAACTCGGGATCGAGGCCCCACGAACGATCCCCGTCCACCGGGTCGAAGTCTACGAGGAAATCCAACGAACCAACCGAGCGGCCGCCGGGGAACCGGCCAAGCCAACCGAACGAGCCAAAGTCGCCGACCTGGGGCGAGGACGCCGATCTCCGGCGCCGAAACCCATCGACGGCTAAAGTCCGGGCCCTGTACGGACGATTAAAAACCATAGGGAGGGGTCAGGAAGCACCCCTCTGACACACGTGTGAACATTCACGGAGGAACTTCATGCCTGGCATCGGTGGGCTTTCCATCGCCAACAACCTGTTGGCCAATGAAGCAAGCCTAAATCTCAACAAGAACCAGCTGGCCTTATCGACAGTGGTTCAGCAGCTCTCCAGTGGGCTGCGCATCAACTCGGCCGCCGACGATCCGTCTGGTCTGGCCATCGCGGAGTCCCTGCAGTCGCAAGTCAACGGCTTCGACCAGGGCGCGCAGAACGTCCAAGACGCGACCAACGCGGCGCAAATCGCCGACGGCGCGCTCGGGACGACGACCGACATCCTTCAGCGCATTCGTACCCTCTCGGTCGAAGGCGCCTCGGACCTGACGTCGGTGGACGACCGCTCCAACTTGCAGACCGAAGTGCAGCAGCTGCTGCTCGAAGTCAACCGGATCTCGCAAGACACAACCTACAATGGTCAGAATCTGCTCGACGGCTCGCACGCGGGCTTCCAGCAGCAGGTCGACGCGTTCGCGACGATCACGGCCAACTCCGACCTCGCCGCCGGTGGGACGCTCGTCTCCTCGGTTACCCTGTCGCCGACCAGTGCGGCGATCTGCGACGGCACGATCGAAGTCCAGGTTGCCCAGATCGACTCGACCCAGCAGGGCCTGATCGTCTCGTTCTTCTCGAGCGCGGCGCAGACCGGCCAAGTCGTCACGACGATCACGGTCTCCGGTGGCGCGACCGCTGCCTCGATCGCGGTTGACGGCGTCACGGTCTCCTTCGGTGGAGCCGGTACGCTCGACGTCGGTGTGACCACCTACATCAAGGTCAGCCAGTACGTCTCGGCCAACTCGAACCCGAACTCGCCGGCGTTCAACTTCCAGTCGGGCGCGGAAGAGGGCGACACGATCCAAATCGGACTCGTCAGCACCTCGACCAACTCGCTGCGGATCGCGAACATCAACCTGATCGGAAACACCGGCTTCGGCTCGCTCGCCTCGGAAGATGCGATCGGCCAAGTCGACAACGCCCTGCAGTCGCTGCTCACCCAGCGCGCTCAGCTCGGCGCGGTCATCGTTCGCCTCCAAGAGGACCAGGACAACGACAACACGGCCGCCACGAACCTTCAGGCGTCCGAGTCGAACATCCGCGACCTCGACGTCGGTTCGGCAACGACCGAGTACACGAAGGACCAGATCCTGGTCCAGGTCGGTACCTCTGTCCTCGCCCAGTCGAACACCAACGCACAGTCGGTCCTAGCGCTCTTCCGCTAGTCCGGCTCCGGCTGGTGACCCAAGAGAGCCCGCTCCGGCGGGCTCTCTTCTTTTTTGGGGAGGGCGCCGATACCCAGGGAGAAGGTTATGCCGTGCCGCTAGAGATCGTCGACGAGTACCGCGAGGGGGCGTTTGCTCGCAGCCAGACCGGGCTGCTCTTCAACCTCCCCGTCCCGCCGGCGGACCGCGAACAGCTTCCCGTCGGCATCAGCTTGTGCATGATCGTCAAGAACGAAGAGCGCTTCTTGGCCGAGTGCCTCGCCAGCGTGGTGGACGTCGTCGACGAGATCAACATCGTCGACACCGGCTCGACCGACCGAACCGTCGAGATCGCCCAATCGTTCGGCGCCAACGTCATCGTCCGCGAGTGGCGCAACGACTTCGCCTGGGCGCGCAACGAAGCGATCAGGATGGCGACGCGCCGCTGGACGCTCGTCCTGGACGCGGATGAGGAGATCGCGCCGGAGTCGCTGCCGATGCTGCGCGCCTTGCGCGAGACGCCGGCCGATCTCACCGTCGTGTACCTGAAGATCGAGAACTTGGTCGACGACGAGGCGGGTGCCGGCTCGACGATGTCGCACATCCTGCCGCGCATCATGCCGACCAGCCCGCGCATTCGGTACGTCGGGGTCATCCACGAGAACGTCGTGCTCGACGGGGCCGATTTCTTGCCCGGGATCGTGAGCGACGTCTTGGTCAAGCACAAGGGGTACACGCGCGAGATGCTCGGGGCGCGTGCCAAGCACGAGCGCAACCAACCCTTGCTCGAGCGGGCCATCCGCGAGAACGGAGAAGACTCGTTCTCCTGGTACAACTTCGGCGTGACGGCCGTCGCGGCGGGCGACAACGAGACGGGCATCGCGGCGCTCGAGCGCGTCTTCGCGATGGAGAAGACGACCCGAGCCTTCATCTGGACGGCCTACGTGATGTTGGCCACCGCCTACGCCGAAGGGCGCGGCGAGATCGAGCGCGGCATCGCCTTGCTCGACCGCGGTCTCGAGGAGTCGCCGGACCATCCGAACTTGCTGTTCACCCGCGGCTATCTGCTGGGGTTGGTCGAACGGTTCGACGAGGCGCGCGCGTCCTACGAGCGCTCGATGCACATGGGATTGGGCGCACGCGCCTACTTCATGGTCGACGACGAGATCGGTGTCTGGAAGGCCAAGCTCAACATCGCCTCGACCTACGCGAAGCAAGGGCGGCTCGATGAGGCGGTGGCGTGGTACGAGCGCGCGCTGGCCGCGAAACCGGACTCCGCGATGCTGCGCACCGTGGCCGCGCGCGGCTACGAGCAGGCCAACCGCGTCTACGACGCCGAGCGTCTGTACCGCGAGGGTCTGGCGACCGATCGCGCCGCCGGATTCGTGCACTACGCAAACTTCTTGATCCGGCGCCGGCGCTTCGATGAGGCCTTCGACATGATCGAGCGGCGCCCCGACATCGTCGACGACCGCGCGCGGGCCGGGCTGCTGCTGACCGCGGCGCAGGTCGTGCGCAACGAAGGGCTGGGCGATCCGCTGCCGTACGCCGAGCGCGCGTACGCCCTCGCGCCGGGCGACGGGCGAATCCTCGGGCTGCTCGATGACCTCTACACGCAGCGTGGCGACGAAGAGCGGCGGACCCGCCTGCGCGCCGAGGAGATGAGCGCGCCGATGGTCATGGTCGCCGACTATGCCCGCCGCTCGCATCGGCTGCTCGAGGAGCAGCGTCCCGACGAGGCGCTCGCCACGGCGGAAGCCGCCCTCGCCTTCGCTCCGCGCGATCCCGTGCTGCGCTACAATGCCGCTCTGGCCGCCGCGCGGTTGGGCCGCAACGACGAAGCGCTGACGCACATCGACGCCGTGCCGGCCAGCGACGACCACGCCAGCGCGGCGCTCGCGTTACGCGCCGAGATCGAACGCCGCGCGCGCGACCTCGACGCCGCCGCGGCGACCGTGCGGCGCATGCGCGAGCTGCCGGCCCCCGATCCGCCGACGCTGAAGTCCGCGGCACTCGGCCTGGCGACCGCGTTCCTTGCCGCCGGCCGGGTCGCCGACGCGCAGGGGATCGCTGCGCTCGCGCTCGACTAGCCTGCGTGCGCTTCACCATCCTGGCCGCGCCGGGGAGCGATCCCGGCGAGGCCCGCGCTCGCGCCTCGGCCGTCGTCGACGTCGCGCAGCCGGCCGAGCTCGCCGCCGCCGCGCGCGCGGCCAGCGATCGGTATCTGCTCCTGCTGGCGGCGGGGGCGCGGCCGCTCCCCGGGGCGTTCGGCGCGTTGCGCACCGCACTCGAGGGCGGCGCGACCGTCGTCGGCGGCGCGACGCACACGGAGGTGTGGCGTCACTACGGCTGGATGCTCGCGCCGTCACCGACCAGCCCACTGCCGTTCGAGGCGATCCCGATCCTCGTCCCCCACGGCGAAGCCGGCGCCGAGACGCACCTGCGCGGACCGATCGACGTTCCGTCGCGGGGCATGGTGCTCGCCGAGCGGGAGCTGCTCCTCGAGCCGCTGCCGGCGGAGCCGTTGGCAGCGCTGGTCGAGCTCGGCGCGCGCGCGCGCGCAGCCGGCGGCCACGTCTCTTGCTTGCCGGCCTTCGCCTGCACGGCGCTGCCGGAGGACGCCGACGACCGCGGCCGCTTGAGCGCGCTGCGCGCGCTGGCGGACGTCCGTCCGGAGCTGATCGGCCATGCCCGCCTACCGATCGGCGTCCGCCGGCGGATCGTCGAGCGTGAAGTGCGTTTCGACGGCGGCTTGCGGCGACGGTTGCGCATGCCGCTCCCGCCGTTGACCGTGTTGATCCACGGCGCCGGCGCCGAACGCGCTGCGCGCCGCGCGCGGGAACTGCCGGCCGTGGTCGCCGCGCGCGCGGTCGACGACCCCGCCGAAGCGCTGCGCGCCGAACTGCGCGTGCGCGGCGACCGCAACGTGCTGGTAACGCAAGCCGCTCGGCTGCCGGAGCCCAGCGCCCTGGCCGATCTCGTCGAGCGGCTCGAGGACGCACCGTTCGTCGCCGCGGCCGCGCCGGACGCCGCCGGATTGCGCGGCGACTGCGTACTGCTCGCGGTGGGTCGCTTCCCGGCCCACCTCGAGCCTCGCGGGGCGTCGCTCGAGGCGGCGCTGGACAGCCTGCTGCGCGGCGCGGAACAGATCGGCCGGGCCGTCCGCGTGCCGGGTCATTCCGCCCTCGATCGCGCGCCGGAGCCGCGCCGAACCGCGCGCGTCGTCTTCCTGGCCGCCTCGAGCCCGGAGATCCTGCGCACATCGCTCGATGCCGCCGTCGCGACCTTGCGCACCGGTGACGAGATCGTCGCCGTCTGCGCGGCCGCCCACCAGACGGCGCGCGGGATCCTCGAGGCCAACGCCCTCGTGCGCATCGAGCTCGACGACGCCGACCCGCTGCTGGCGGACGGCGTGAACCGTGCCCTGGCCGACGGTCCGGGGCTGGTGTTCTTGATCTCCGACGACGTCTTGGTCACGACCGGAACGCTCGACCGTCTGCGCGCAGCCTTCACGCGGATCCCCGCGCTCGGCGCCGCGCTGCCGGCCGTTCCGGCCGCCGCCGGCGGCGAAGGCGTGCACGCCGTCAGCTACACCGATCTCGCCGAGATGCGTCTCTTGGCCGATCGGCGCGAGCGGGACCTGGCGCGCGACTGCGTCCCGATCGATCTCGCCGTGACGCCCGCGATCGCGATCGCGCGCGAAGCGCTCGACGCCGTCGGCGGCATCGATCCGGCATTCGGTCCGACGCAGCGGGGGATCGCCGATCTGGTCGCGCGCATCCGGGCGGCCGGCTATACGGTGGTTCGTTGCGACGACACCTTGGTGCACCGCTTCGACGAAGCGGCTTCGCACAACGCGGCCGCCGCCGCCAACGCGCAGCAACCGTTGGTCGCGGCGCCGGATCGCGCGACCCTCGCACAGGGCTTCGATCCGGCGCGACGCGTCCCGTTCGAGCGGCCGGCGCACGCGTCGGCGACGACCATCTCGCAGGGGATCGTGGTGCCGATCGGCGATGCGGCCGAGCTCGAGCGCGCGCTCCCGTATCTGGCTTCGGCGGCGGCGGCGTTCAGCGTCGATGATCCCGTCCGCGTCTACGTCGTGCTCGACGGCGAATTGCCGAACGCAGCCGCGACGGCGCGCATCCGCGCCGTGCTGGTCGCCGGCGGCCGGCCGCTCATCCAGAGCGTCACGGTCCGGGTCGAGCGCAGCGCCGATCTGGCGGAGTGGCGCGAGCGGATCGATCCCTCCGTGCGACTGGTGATCGCCGCCGGGCATCAGCGGACAGCGCTAGCCGACCTCGACCCGCTGGCGGCGAGCGCGCTCGGCACGCTGCTGCGGACCGCGCGATGAGAACCCATCGGGTCTTCGACGTGCTCGCGCCCTGGAGTACCGGGACGCCCGTCACCGATCCGGCCCGGCTCGCCGTCGTGCGCATCGAACCGGTCTTGCGCCAGCGTCGCGGCGCGCTGCTGCTCGACTTCTACTTGACCGGCGCCGACGGCGACACGATCGTACCGGGAGTGATCGTCGAACCGCCGCTGGTCGTCGAGCGCGAACGCGATCCGCTGATCTTCCCGGCCGGCTTCCGTGGTGGCGACGCGCTGGCGGCGGCGCTCGCCGAGCGCATCTTGCCGCACCTCGAACGGCTGCTGCTCGCCGGCGAACCGATCCACGAACACGTCGTGTCGTTCGCCGCCGCACCGCGCTTCGACGCCGCGCGCGCTGCGGGCGCGTTCGGTGCCGCCCCGTTGCGCGACGCGCTGGTCCGGCTCGCGCCGTATCGCTGGGCCCGCCGCCACGTCCGAGGACGGACGCTGCTGATCGACGCCCCCGACGCCGTCGGCGGATGGGCGCTGCTGCGCGACGTGGCGTCCGGTGGGATCGCGCCCGGCCGGCTCGATCCGGACGCCGCGGCCTGGTACGGTCCGGCACCGCTGGCGAGTGCGGGCGCCGAGGTGGCGATCGTCGGCGCAGGATCCGACGCGCCGGCCGAGGCGCAGACCGTCCTGCGGCTGGACGTCGACGGTCCCGCCGCGATCGAGGTCGTCGACCCGCTCCCGCTCGACGTCGGCTTCGTCTTCGACCGTGCCGAGGGCGCGGTGCGCCGCTCCTTCCGCGTCGAGCGCGCGCCGGAGCCGCACCGGCGCCCCGCGGCGCAACGCTTCGTCGCCGCACCGCTGGGCGGCTCGGCCGGCCGGATCGTGGTCGTGCTCGGCCGGGCCGACGCGCGGGCGCGTCCGTCGGCCGACACCGACGAGGCCGGCGCGCTGGCCGTGGCGCTGGCGGCGGAAGGTTTCGAGGTGGTCGCCGGAAGCGAGCCGGCCGATCTGGTCGGTGCCGATCTGGTCCACATCTTCGGGACGCGCGACGGGCGCCGCGTGCGCGCAATCGTCGACGCGGCCCGCCGCGCTCGCGTCCCCAGCGCCATCCACGCCTACGAAGAGGATCCGGCGGCCGGCGCCTGGTGGGGCGCGGCGGTTACGCGGCTGTGCTTCGAGTACGGCGCCGACGAGGCGTCGGTCGAGAGTTACCTTCAGATGCTGGCGCAGCGCGCCGTGACCCTCGAGGGAGCGCGGGCCGACGTCCCCTACGCCCCGGCCGAGGCCGCGCTCGACGATGCCGCCGCCGCCTTGCGCGACGCGTCGATCGTGTTCGTCAACACCGACGAGGAGGCCGCGACGGTTCGGCGCCGGAGCGGCCGCCGGACGACGGTCGCCGTCGTCCCGCCGCTGGTCGAGCCGTGCGAGGGGGCCGCGGTCGGCCCGCTGGTCGGCCCGGACCCGTTCGCCTTCCTCCACGCGCCGATCGGCCCGGCCTGGAACCAGTTGTTCGTCGCGCGCAGCGCCGCCGCTGCCGTCATCCCGCTCGTCCTGGCCGGGCCGGTCCTCGACGCAAGCTACCTCGAACGGGTCCGCGAGTTCGGCGGGCGCGAGCTGATCCTGCTGCCAGAGCCGTCGCCGGCCCTGGCCGCCGGCTTGCGGGCGGCGGCGGCCGTCGTCGTCGATGCGGCCTGGCTCGGAGACGGCGCCTCCCGCCTGGCCGCCGCCGCGCTGGCCGGGGCTCAGCTGGCCGTGGCCGACCGCCGGCCGTTCGCCCTCCCCGGCGTCACGCCGCGCCGGTTCGACCCGGCCGACCTGGCCTCGTTGACCCGGGCGCTGGGCGAGGCCTGGGACGAGGGACGCCGCCAGTCACCCACCCTGGTCAGCGAGGCGCTCGCCGCCCTCGAACCGGCCGGCGTCGTCCGGGGCATCGTCCGCGGTTACGCCGAAGCCGCAGGCACCCTGGCCTAAACCGCCTCGGCGCGGCGACCGATACCGCTAGTGGAGGATTCTGCACGAACATGGACGTTCTTTCGCTTGACGCGGCCACCGCGGCCGCGAGCGCTACCCAGGCGTCGCCCCCGCCGTCTCAGCAGGCGCCGCCCGCCGCGCCCGGGCCGGCCAGCGCGACGCCCGCCGTCACGGCCCCCGCCGGGTTGACCCCGACCGGGTCGACCCCGACCATGTTGTCCCCCAGCGGGAAGGCTGCCGCCGACGACGTGTTCCACGATCAGACGCTGCACTCGGCACTCTCGCAGCTCGTCGGCAACGGCGCGCAGGTGTCGGTCCAGTTCCGGGTCGTCCACGATCCCAACGAGATCGTCACCGTCTTCACCAACGCCCAGACCGGGCAGGTGATCACGCAGTTCCCGCCCGAGTCGATGGTACTGATCGCACAGTTCTTCAACAAGCTCGCCGGCGCCGTGCTGGACCAAAGCGCCTAGGGCATGAGCGGAATCTCCTCGACCGGCGCGTCCACGTCGGCCGACTCCACCGTCTATGGGACCGACGTTGCCCCAGTCACGTTTCCGGGCATCGCATCGGGGATCAATTACAACGCGATCATCGATAAGTACACGAACCTGACGCTCGAGCAGGAGAAGCCGCTCCAGTCTCAGGTCACCAAGCTGAACGCGCAGCAAACCGAGCTGATCAAGATCCAGAACCTGGTCACGGACTTTCAGGACAGCTTTCAGGCCCTGAGCAATCCGGCGCTCTTCACCTCCACGACGCCGAGCTCGACCAACACCAGCGCGATCGGCGTAAGCTCGATCAGCGGCCAGGTTGCAACGCCCGGCGCCTACACGATCGACAGCGCGACGCTGGCGACCGCGACGCAGCTCGCCGGCGATCCAGCGGCCGGCGGAACGGTCGACACGACCACGCCACTGGCCAGCGCCGGTACGTCGATCTCGCCGCAAAACGGGACGGCGGGGGCGAGCGGCAACCAAGGTCAGATCACGATCGACGGCGTCGAGGTCGACTACGACGTCAACTCCGAGACGCTCCAGGGCGTTGTGGCAGCGCTGAACACCGCGCTGCAGACGGTCGATCCGACCGGCTCCGTGACCTACGATGCGGCGACGCAGAAGGTCACGATCACCTCGAGCCAGCCGCTCACGCTGGGATCTTCGTCCGACACCGGCAACCTGCTGTCGGTCCTCAAGCTCGACACCGCGCAGATCACCGACGTCGCCGGCACGTATTCGACCTCCAGCTCGGCGGCGATCGGCGGCATCAACCTGGGCGCAACGTTCAACACCGACCAGAACGCCGGCTTTGCCACCGCCGTCACCAGCGGGACGTTTACGATCAACGGCGTCAAGTTCAGCGTCAGCGCGGCCGGTCAGAACCTCAACGACATCATCAACGAGATCAATCAGTCGTCGGCCGGCGTGATCGCAACCTACGACCAGACGTCCAGTCAGCTCGTCCTCACCGCCAAGGCCGACGGCCCGCAAGGGGTCTCGCTGGGCGCGACGGGTGATACCTCGAACTTCTTGCAGGCCACCGGTCTGCTGGCCAATTACACCACTCCCAACAAGCTCAGCGCCGGCACGCAAGAGACGGTCGGTCAGTCGGCGCAGGTCGTCTACACCGACGCCAGCGGCAACATCGACACCGTTTACTCGAACTCGAATACGGTCTCGAACGTCGTCCCCGGCGTGCAGCTCAGCCTGCAGCAAGCCGTCGGCGGCACGAGTGGGATCGCCCCGGTGACGATCGACGTCGCTCAGAGCAGCACCGCGCTGCAGAGCGCGATCGGCACCTTCGTGAGCGCCTACAACAAGGTGATCGGCGAGATCAACACGGCGACCGCCGCACCGGTCATCGGCTCGCAGTCCGACAGCTCGACGGGC
>Ga0070761_10000569_pt1 | contig 23862 bp, 21 predicted proteins | sample HubBroMetageREF1_FD_66724 | JGI IMG/M metagenome (GOLD analysis project Ga0070761, IMG submission 66724) | Reference soil microbial communities from the Hubbard Brook experimental Forest, New Hampshire, USA - Hubbard Brook CCASE Soil... | ecosystem: Environmental > Terrestrial > Soil >... | reverse complement strand
GCAGTGGTTCATCGGTATGGAGACGCTCATGAACCCGAAAACGAAAGGTGCAGCGTCTACAGGAGAAACCGGCGAGACCATGCGCAGCCGCACGCTGGCCGAGATTGCGAAAGTGAAGTGGGATCCGGCATGGGGTGAGGAGCGCATCTCGAATATGATCGCCACGCGGCCGGACTGGTGCATCTCGCGGCAACGGGTGTGGGGCGTTCCGATCGCTGTGTTTCTGTGCGACCACTGCGGCAAGCCGGTAAACGATCCGCATATCAACCGGAAGGTGGTGCAGTTCGTCGCGCAACACGGCGCGGATGCCTGGTACACGCCGGATGCGGACGCGATTCTTTCTTCCGGCCACAGGTGCGCGCACTGCGGCGGCACCAAGTTTAAGAAAGAGACTGACATTCTTGATGTGTGGTTTGAATCGGGATCGAGCCACGCGGCCGTGCTTGGCCACGAGCCGAATCTGCCCTGGCCCGCCGATCTTTATCTGGAAGGCGGCGACCAGCACCGCGGATGGTTCCACTCTTCCCTGCTCTGCGCCATCGGGTATGAAGGCAGCGCTCCTTATCGCATGGTCGCAACCAGCGGATGGACGCTCGACGAGCAGGGGCGCGCCATGTCGAAGTCGCTGGGCAACACGGTTGATCCGGTTGAGATCGCGGATACGCTGGGCGGCGAAATCGTGCGCATGTGGGTCGCTTCGGTCGACTTCCGCGAAGATGTTGCTTGCTCTCCGCAGATCATGCAGCGGGTCGCCGGAATCTATCGCGACATTCGCAACACCTTCCGCTTCATTCTTGGGAATCTCGATGGATTTGATCCGGTAAAGGATGCGGTCGCGTTCGAGCGGTTGCAGCCGCTCGATCAGTACATGCTGCGACAGGCGGTGGAAGTGTCGGCAGACGTGCAGCACTCCTATGAAGAATTTGCGTTTCACAAGATCTATCACCGCATCAATAATTTCTGCGGCGTGGAGTTGAGTGCTTTCTACTTCGATGTATTGAAAGACCGGCTCTACACTTCCGGACGCAGATCGGTGTCGAGGCGGGCGGCGCAAACGGTAATCTGGCGTATTGGCGAAGCGCTCGTGCGGCTGCTGGCTCCGATCATGAGCTTTACGTGCGAGGAAGTCTGGCAGTATTTGCCTCCCCTTGCGGGCAGACTGGAGAGCGTGCATCTGACGACGTTTCCGGAGGCGGAAGCCCTGCTGGGCGCGAGCGAGGCTGCGATCGCTCCCGATGCGCGACTGGCGGAAGACTGGAAGACGGTGCGGGGCGTGCGTGAATCGGTATTGAAGGCGCTGGAGGATGCGCGCAATCAGAAACTGATTGGCGGTAATCTGCAGGCCGAGGTTACGTTGACCGCGGCGGATCCGGTGTTCTCGGTGCTGCAGCGCTTTGAGAACGACCTGCGCTACTTCTTTATTGTGTCCGCGGTCGAGGTGAAAAAAGGATCGGGGAACGGCGACCGGCCGGTGGTGGTTGAGGTGGGCAAAGCTCCGGGGCTGAAGTGTGAGCGCTGCTGGAATTTCTCGACTCATGTGGGAGAAGACACGAACCATCCGACGGTTTGCGAACGCTGCAGTCCCGTACTCAAGGAAATTGAAGGGGCGTGATGCGTAAATATCATTTCCTGATCGCGTTGTCCGTCATCGCTCTCGATCGCGTCACCAAGTCGACCATCGCGCACCGGCTTTCCTTGCACGACAGCATTCCGGTGATTCCGGGATTTTTTCGCATCATCCACGCCGAGAATCCGGGAGCTGCGTTTGGCATTTTTGCGGATTCTCCTTCGGAGTGGAAAGTCGGGCTGCTGATTGTGTTCTCGGTGATTGCGCTGCTGATCGTCTCGCTGCTGCTCTGGAAGAACAGCCACACCATGACCTCGACTGGAATCGGGCTGGCGCTGATTCTGGGCGGTGCGATCGGCAATCTCTGGGACCGCCTGGTAAGCCGGCACGTGGTGGATTTTCTCCTCTTCTATATAGGGCCACACCAGTGGCCGGCGTTCAATGTGGCGGACAGCGCGATTGTTGTGGGAGCGGGGCTGCTGGTATTTGAGATCGTGTTTACGAAGTCGCCAAGCCAACAGTCAGCCTAGGGTTTGGGTATAAGAAACCCGAACCAGATGAGTTGCCTCGTTTCCGGCAAATGTTTGGCAATGACATCCGGCAACGCCAGGTGTTCTTCCTGAGATAGAAGTTCGAATATTTGCCGGAGGGTGCGATTCCCGTCCATAAGAGCGACTGACCTCAAGAGCAGAGGGCTCGCCTCGGTGTAGCAATATTTCAGTCCCTGGTAGCGGTTAAGCTCGGATTCGGTCACTTCCCAATTGCCGTTCTCCAATTTAGCTTTCTGAATCACGCCGACATCGGGCGAAACTACGAGCTTTTCATCGAGCAGGACAGGATCGCTGCTGTTGCCGAACCGTATCCGAACATCGAAGAGGGCGGAGACGCTTTCGCCGTAAGGTTCTGACAAATCCGCCGGCGCCTCGTCAAACCACAGAACATTGGGACGACTGCTGCAGCGCCTCATGGTGAGCATGCCGGTACCAATGCTCTTGACCTTCTGGTTTAGGAAATAACCGACGCCTTGGCGATATAACGCTTCGGTGTCAACTTTCTCCTTCTCGGCTAGCCACTCCATCTCTTTTTCTCCCGCAAGCCACTCTCTCACGTACATTTCCGGGGTTTGAGAGAATATCCGCATCCCCCATACATCACAGTTCGTCCCGGAAAATGATTTGGTCAGTTTGGCGCTCCAGTCTTCTCCATCGAGTTCGAACCATTCAAACATCATGTGGAAACAGCCATCTTCGTTAAGCAACTGCGAGGCTTCGCGCGCCAGGTTGATGCAGAACCCGTCTCCTTCATGGCCTGAGTGTTTAAACATGATGCGGCTTGAGAATACGCTGGGAACGGGGCAGATCATGAAAGGCGGATTGCAGACGATCAGGTCAAATCGCTGGTCGCGAACGGGCGCGGTGAGACTGCCCTGGAGGCAGGTGACATTTTGGAGTCCGTTCCATCGACAGTTGAAATCCGCGAACTTTACTGCCGTCGGGTTGAGATCAACGGCGTAAACGTGTTCGCTGTGCTGCGCCATGAGGGCGGCCAGGAAACCGCAACCTGTGCCGAGGTCGAGGCTGGTGCGCGCGGGATGGCGAACCATGAGATGTGCGACCGCTAAAGAAGAGCCCGAGACTTGCATCAGGGCATTCTCCGGCTGACTCTCAAGTTCATCGATTGCGAAAAAAAGATCCTGATAAGGCTGAATCAATACATTGGCGCGGACATTTTTGCCGTCCACTCGGATAAAGCCCGCATCCACCAGTTCCTCAATGGTCAGCGGATGAAATGCCTTGCTGGCATTCTCGGTGGTAACGGATTCCTTAAAGTGGAAAAGGCGCAGCAAGGCATTCCGTTGGGTTGGGGGCGTCGATTCGTCCGGAAGCTGCAGTGTTACATCGCCGAACGTGGGAGTGATTCCCGCTTCACAATAGCCCTTCTCTTTGAGGATATGTCTTAGCTGCTGGAGGACGCTGGAATCGGGGTCGAGCCGGGATTTCGGAGTCTCCATCATCACTCGTCGCGCCTCACTCATGACTCCTCACCCCTCTCATTGTTGGCGAAATGGCAGTCATTCGGCAACAACGGGAAAAAGCGGACCTGGTGGAAAAGACACTGCGGGGACTCGCATCCCGGCGGGGACGCGACTCTATCGATCGCAAGATCTGGTGAAATAAAGGAGGCTGCGGTTCGCCGCAGCCTCCTCCATGTTTCGTTCCCTGGTCTGGATGACTTTGATAATTGCGGAGACTACGACCAGCGCGTAGCCTCGGTAAGCACTTATTTCTTCTGCTTCATGGCAACATGCGCGATAGCTGGTGCCCTCTTGGCCATAGTCCTAAGGGTCCGCGCTTGGAGCGCGTTCGCGGTGAGAGTCTTCGACTGGCCGATGGACCCGGTCTCGTTGACGGGCTTAGTTGTGTCTTTCTTTTCTGAAGGCTTGCTGCTGATTAACGACTTGGTCTGAACTGGCATGGTGGTTATCCCTTCTGTGCGCTTTAGCGCTGGATACTATTGAAATTCTGCTTCCCCTTGGGTTCGATCCCACGTTCGCTGACCTAAGAGCACGCTCCGTGCCAAAACGGCGGTCTATTCCTGAACAAAACAAACATGCTGAGTTTTCATAGTTTTGCGCCTGTTCTGGGAGCGCTGCTGCTTTCGTTCGGGAAGGATTCTCCGGCAAAGGGATTAAAACTTCATCTACGAGGATGAATGTTTAATCTGGACGTCCACGTCTACTCACTGCCGATGAGGGCTGCCCGCTACAATGCTTGTGGAATCCGTTTTCGCCTAGGCCTACGGCCTGCCATGATCGAGCCCACAGAGAAGCCAATCTCGCATATCGAAGTTGCGCCTGCGCGACCGGGGCAAGAGTCGGTCATGGCGAACCTGCTGGAGCTGTACGCGCACGATTTCAGTGAGTTCCACGATTTGGAGATAGGCGCCGACGGAAGGTTCGGCTACAAGTGGCTTCCGCTTTATTGGAGTGATCCTGGCAGACATCCGTTTCTGGTCTGGGTGGGAGGCAAATTGGCGGGCTTGGCTTTGGTGAAGAGAGGGTCGGAAGTCTCTGGCAATGAGACTGCGTGGGATATGGCAGAGTTTTTTGTTCTTCGCGGATACCGGGGGCGCGGAATTGGAACTCACATAGCGCACGAGGTGTGGAGACGGTTTCCGGGCCAGTGGGAGGTTCGCGTGATGCAGTCGAACGTTTCGGCGCACCACTTCTGGGCGCGGGCCATCTCCAACTTTACGGGTGAGGCAATCCAACCGATTCGCGTCGAGCACGATGGCGAGTGCTGGAAGCTCTTCTCATTCGAATCCCCGGGCGTGGCGACCGGATAAGCGATAAGGAAGGGATTTTCCAGCTAGCAGCTTCTTGGTAATGCAGCGACTCAAAAAGGCTTGTTGGCGAGTATCGTCATTGTCACCGACCGCCGGGTTTTCGTTGCGGTAACATGGTTGGGGTTGCCGATATGGAGCGGGCGCTAATCTGGATCGGGGGCGAAGAAAAGGGCTGGGGCTGCTCCAATTGCCGCTGGAGATTCCCCGTCCCCACGCTGCTGAGCGGAGAAGAGGCTAAGAGTGCTTACGATCGCCTGGCCGCGGGGAGGTTTCGCGACCACAAGTGCGAGGCCGGAATCACTGTTTTTTCGGCGGAACCGGAAACAAGAAGGGACGATAGCGGTTCTTTCGCAGATCGTGCGCGGAAACTCATCAAGGGGGGATACAAACCGAAGGTTGCGGTCGAGATCGTGCTCCATGAAATGGAATTCGAACAAGGTAACAATCCGAGGATGATGCAAAAGGCGCGTGCTGACGCCGAGGATTTTCTGATGCGTGTCGGCAAGGGCCTCATCTGAAGCGGGGCTCCGTCCGGTTCTGTTCCGTGGGTGAATCCGCTACGGCGTTCCGTAGAGTTGGCGGTACACACTCGCATTGCGCAAGATGGCTTGCACGTATTCGCGGGTTTCGGTGAAGGGGATGGACTCGACGAACTCCTGCGGATCGCGGTAATGACCCTGCCCCAGCCAGTCGCCTACGCGGTCGGTGCCGGCGTTGTAAGCGGCCAGCGCGTATTCGAACTGCCCGTTGTACTTGTCGACCATATCTTTGAAGTAGCGCGTGCCGAGTTCTATGTTTACGGCGGGCGTGAAAAGCTGCGGCGCGCTGTATCCCTTAAGCTTGACCTGTTTGGCTACCGTCTTTCCTGTTTTTGGCAGAAGCTGCATCAGGCCTACGGCGTTGGCGCGTGAGAGCGCCAGCGCGTTGAACTCGGACTCCTGCCGGATCAGCGATGCGACCAGATAGGGATCGAGGCCGTTGAGCTGCGAATATTTGCGCAGATCGGTCCAATAGGCTTTGGGAAAAAGCGCTTCCCAGTAGGGGCGGGGAAGGTCGGGAATATCGACGGCGAAATAGTTCGGCGTCGAATGCTTCATGATCTCGATTCCACGATCGTAGCGGCCGCCATCCTGATACACGCGTGCCATCTCGGGTGGAGCCCAGGTTCCATCTTCCTGATTGGCGGCGGCCTGCAGCTCGCGGACCGCGGCGTCGGCTAGCGCTCCGTTCGAGAGCAGGCGCGCCCGCGCGACGCGCAGGTTGTCGTCGGGAGCATCGCTTGCGGCAATTTTTCTGGCGTTGGAAAGCGGAAGAACGCGGTCGAGCAGGTCGAAGTGGACCAGGTCTTCCTTCAGTGCTGCTTCCTTTGCCGGACCCTCCTTTGGCGATGCATCACCGGCGCTCGGCAAAGCTTGCAAGCGCTGGCGGCCTAGCTCCGCATAGTAGTAGTTGCAAAACCGCTGGGCGAGTTTCTGATAGAACGCCCGCGCCATTGCCGGGTTGCCTTCTTCTTCGGCGAGACGCGCACGCCAATAGAGAGCGTTCGGAACTTCCCCGGAATCGGGATAGAGCGCGATTTGCTGTTCGAACTCTTGCCGCGCCTCATCGGTTTTACCCTGCCGGAAGGTCAGCCACGCAGCCTTCCAGTGCGCTGAGGAGGCGTGCGTGCCGTTGGGAAAGCGCTGCTGCAATTCGCGGAAGTAAGCGATGGCGCGATCGTAGTCGCGCTTCAGTAGGTACATGTTTCCGGCCGAAAGCAACGCTTGCTCGAGCCACGGGCTCGATGGACCAAATTGCCGCAGTTCGTCCAGGGTGCGCTGCACGGCCTCTTCATCGCTGTTAGAACGGGCGGTCTCACTCAGCAGGTAGAGACGCTGGGCTTCGGCGTCGCCACTCTGCGTCCCCATGGTGGTCAGAATATGGCGGGCCTCATTGGAACTGCCGCCACCGTTTTTTTCGAGCGCTCCTGCCAGCGCCAGTTGCAGTTCGGGACGGTCGGCTGGACTGACTTCTGCAACAAGATCGTGATAATCATGAGCCGCGTCGCTGTAGCGCTTGGCTTTGAAGAGCAGATCGGCGCGCGTACGGCGCTCGGCTAGAGAGCCGGAGATTCCCAGCTTGCGTAATTCCACTCCGGCAATATCGACTTCGAAACTGTTGGGAAGGTTGAAGTAAACGTTGCGGAAAGCGCTTGCCGCCTTCTCATTTTCGCCGGCGGCTTCGTAGGCGCGGCCGATGGCGAGTTCAATGTCGCTGCGCACCGGAGCACGGTCTTTTTCCAACAGAGCTGCGGCCTCCTGCGCGCGGCCTTCCTCGAGCAGCGCGCTGGCATAGACGACGTGGGCATCGCGGATCAGGAGGGAATCCGGAAAGTTCTTGCTGAAATCGGCTAACGTGGAGAGCGCTTCGGCGTTATGTCCGGTTTTCAGGTAGGCGTCGCCGAGGTAGTAGGCGACGTAGTCTCCTAGTTCGCTGGCGCCGGCCTTGGCGCGGTTGAACGGGTCGATGGCTCTCGCATAGTCGTGATCGAGGGCGCGGGCATAGCCTATGACCAGCCAGGCCAGGGCTCCGGCATCGGCATCGGCATCTTTAGTGGCGTGACGGCGCGCATAGGCTTCGACTCCGGCATAGGCGATGGGAGTGCGATCCTGCAACAATTGCTCCGCCATCGGGCGAAGACTGGCCGAGGCGACGAAGGCCTGCCGCACGCGGCGCACGCGCGGAGACATGGGCTTGCGCTTTTTCTTAGCAGCGACAGTGTGGGTGCTGGCGGAAGCGGCCGCCTTTTTCTTGGCCGGCGTGTTCTTGGCGGGCGCGCTCTTCGCCGGTGTTGGTACGGGTTGAGTTGGAGTGCTCTGAGCGGACGTGGACGACTGGGACTGGGCGGCTGCAGGCGGCAAGAAACCGAGCCAGAGCAGGGAGAAAAATCCGGCGAAAACTGCGACTGCAAAACTGCGCACTCAAACCCTACCTACTGCCGAAAGTTGGCGCCCATGATGGAAAGATCGTCTTCTGCGAGACTTCGTACAATTTCATTTTGAAAGTAATTGCCGGAAGCAGCAACCGTGTTGCCGTAACGTTTCTGGTACGTGGCCCGGCTTTTTTCGATCGCGTCTTTCAGGCGGTCATAGAGATCTTTGTTCTTACGGCCTTCCGCGACCTTGGCTTGATTATAAAGTTTAACCTCGTCGACCAGCAGGCGGGCAAAGCGCTGGGCCTTGCGATGAACGTCCTGATCCTCGGGCGACATGGAGGAAGCCGGAGCCTCGGGAGCTGCGTCGGGCGTCGCCTCGGGCACGGTCTCAGTCTGGGTACGACCGATGGGCAGCGGCTCGACTAGCGCGGGAGCCTCAGCTGCCGCGCTGGCCACTGGCGAGGATGCAGACGCTGCTGCCGCCTTGGCGTGGCCTGGAGCATGCGAGGAGAAGGGATCGTTGAAAGCCTGCGCCGCCTGCACTGGCGCCTGCGATGACGGCGCCTGGGCGGCTGCGACGCTATTGCTCTCCGCGTTCGTCTGGGCTTGCTTGCGGAGCGAACTCACCTCGAGCCATGCACTGGTGGAAAGGACGAGCAGCTCGAGCGAGCCCGGATCGAGCAACCCCGCCTCCTCGGTTCCGGCATCGGCATAGACGAGGGCGGCAACTTTGTCTTTCAAAATCAAGGGGAGAATGCGGCCGTCTCCGTTGGCTGGCTTCCCAAAATCCTGCAGGAAACGCGAGTCCATGTCGGCCACCGGCGCGCCCGACACGACGCGGTCGCCGATGGCGCGAGTTACGGCCGGAGCCTTGCCATCGAGCTGGAAATCTTTCATGGCGTCGCTGTTGGCGAAGCCGCGGGCCTGCCATCCGGTGGCATGGCTTCCCTTTACCACGAAAAGCGCGACTCGGGCGGCATAACGGGAGGCGGTATCGAGCAGGGCGCGCAGAATCTCCCTTTGCGAGGAGCCCGACTGAATTTCGGCGACGGCTCGAGCCAGCTCTGCCGGAGAGGACGCGAGAGTTCGATTGTCGGTGGTCGGTTTGGCAGCCGCAGGTTGGGCGGCAATCTCTTCCATCACCTGGCGGACGATCTCGGTGCGAAGTTGGGCCGCATGGCTGTCCAAGACCTGGCCAACCACTCGCTCCACAATTGGTTCAATCCAACCGTGCTCCGTCATTCGTGCTCCGAGGTGAGGCTAATTAGCAAAGCTCTTTGGGGAACGAAGGGCGTAAACCCCTCTAACCTTTTATTATAGGGCCGCTTGCGGGCGTTCTCGGGAAACCTTGGTACCTGCCCTTCTGGGTACCGGAAGTACTCGGTCCCAAGGAAGGGGCGAGGATTGCTCCCTCGTCTCGAAAAAACGCGAGAGGCGGGGCAGCCCTTTGTATGGCGCGCGCCCGTCAAAACGCCAAAACGTCAAAACGACGCAGCAGAAACCACAGCCACCAAGTACAATAGCATTGGGACATTAATAGCGTTGTCGGAAAAATCTGCATCAAGTTACGAATGAGTACCATCCAACCCAACATAGAGCAACCGGTCAGCGAAGAGATGCAGCTGGTCCGGCGAGCCAAGCGCGGCGACGATCAAGCGTTTGAAGAATTGGTGCGGCGCTATGATCGCAATGTTTTCCGCATCGCACAGCACATTACGCAGAATCGCGAGGACGCTGAAGATGTGGTTCAAGAGGCGTTCCTCAAGGCGTATGGGAACCTGGCGAAGTTCCAGGAACAGTCGAAGTTTTATACCTGGCTGGTGCGGATTGCGGTTAACGAAGCGCTGATGAAGTTGCGCCGGAGAAAGCCGGAACGCACGGTTTCTCTGGACGAAGAAGTTAAGACCGAAGATGACTCGCTGCCCCGTGAGGTTGCGGATTGGAGCCCCAATCCGGAACAGATGTATAACCAGGCGGAGTTGCGGGACATTCTGACGCGCACCATTCAGGGATTGCCGTCAGGATTCCGGACGGTGTTCGTGCTCCGCGACGTGGAAGGCCTCTCGACAGAGGAGACGGCCGAGGCGCTGGAGCTGAGCATCCCGGCGGTGAAGTCGCGGTTGTTGCGAGCGCGCCTGCAATTGCGCGAGCGGCTGAACCGCTTCTTTCAGAAAAAGGCGAGTGGAGATGGCGACCAGTGAAGTGTTCTGAATTTCTAAACGAGCTGACCAACTACCTCGATGGCGTGCTCGACGCCCGGACCAAGTCCGAACTCGACGATCACCTGGCGTGGTGTCACAACTGCTATGTGGTCTGCGATACCACTCGCAAGACTATCGAAATCTATCGCAACTCGGAACTTTACGAGTTGCCCGACGATCTGCGTACGCGGCTTCGCTCGGCCATCATGAGCAAGTGTTCGGGACACAAGAAAGCCGACCCGCAGAGCAGTTGAAGATCGAACCATCTTCTTCTTCCCGTTGCGCGTGCCTCCCGTATTCTTTCCTGTCATTTCACCAACGCGCGCAAGTGCTTGATTCCGACGCACCTATGGGGAGTAATCTGGCGCCATCAGAGTCAGAAACCTTTTCCGCGGAACTCGAATCTAAGCAGTGGAGCTTGTCTTCATAGTCCGGCGAATGGGATAAGCCAGGTTATTCTGGGGAGGTTACACGATGTTTTCGAAGTTGATAGACGCCATGTTTGGCTGCCGGCACGATCGCTATAGTTTTCCGATTACGGTGCGCGCTGGTTCCAGCCATTACCCGGAGGCCCGGCGCACTGGCACTTACGTCGCTTGCCTGGATTGTGGCAAGGAGTTCCGCTACGACTGGCAGGAAATGAGGATCGTGGGATCGCAGTCCAGAGAAGCCGCGCACTCTTTGGTTACGAAAGAAGCCGCGTAAGATCCGCTGTTCGCTGATGGCGCATCCTCGGCGCGTTTCGCTGGTCAAAACTGAACGTTCTTCCTTACCCTCGCCGAATTCCTGCTCCGGTTGAAGGCGAACACTGCTCCGAAATTTCACTAACTCCCCGGACTCTGAAGAGCGCATAATTGAGTTGGCGCCGACCCGCAGAGCATGCTTCGGCCCTTGAGAAGCAATCCCGCATGCGGTTCGGACGGGAGGTGTCTGTGCCTCTTTCCATGCTTCGGGAATTCCTGGATCGTAACTGCATTCAATATCTGGTGATCTCGCATTCCGTGGCCTACACGGCCCAGGGGATTGCCGCCCTTACCCACACGCCGGGAAAGGAACTGGCGAAAACCGTCATGGTCATGGTGGATGGACGTCTCGCCATGGCGGTGGTGCCGGCCTCGTTCCGGGTGGATTTGTACCGGCTGAAGAAATATCTGGGGGCAGATTCGGTAGAACTGGCCAGCGAAGTCGACTTTCGCGGGCGTTTTCCGGATTGCGAAACCGGGTCCATGCCACCCTTCGGCAATTTGTATGGAATGGATGTTTTTGTGGACCAAAGTCTGGCCGAGGACAAGGAAATCGCCTTCAACGCGGGGACACACCGTGAACTGGTGCGGATGAAATTCGCCGATTTCCGTGATTTGGTGAAACCGGCAATGATTCCGCTGGCGGCGGGCAGAACCCGTACTCACGCGGCTTGAGGACAGCCGCCGGGACGGCGGCGCTACAGTCATCGCCCATCGACTGCCGGCGGGTTTCTTCGCCCGACGCGCCGAGGGTTGGCGCCCTCGGGACAGCCGGCAAGATGCCAGCGCTACGATTCATCGGTGGTCGTTTGGGACAAAGTGGGACATTCCTGTTTTTTTCATACAATCTTCACAAATCGCTGTGTTAGATTTGCCCTTCTCACATCAATTCGAAATTTCCTGGAGGAAAATGAATTGGGCAAGGATATGGTCCCCAAGAAAATCTTCTTCACCAAAGGCGTGGGGAAACATCGGGAGCGCCTCACCTCTTTCGAACTCGCGTTGCGTGACGCCGGTATCGCGGCACAAAACCTGGTGCGTGTCTCTTCCATCTTTCCCCCCAATTGCAAACTAGTCCCACGCTCCCAGGGACTCACGTTTCTTTCCCCCGGAGAAGTCGTATTCTCGGTGGTTGCGGAAAACTCCACGCACGAGCCCCACCGCCTGCTAGCCTCTTCGATTGGCGTAGCCATTCCTGCCGATCGCAATACTTACGGATATCTGAGCGAGCACCACTCGTTCGGCGAGACCGAGGACGCTGCCGGAGATTACGCGGAAGAACTCGCCGCCGAGATGCTGGCTACGACTCTGAACGTGGAGTTTGATTCCGACCGATCGTGGGACGAGAAGAAGGAGATTTATCGGATCTCGAATAAGATCGTCCGCACGGCCAACGTTACGCAGTCGGCTGTCGGAGACAAACGCGGCCTATGGACCACGGTGATCGCCGCGGCCGTGCTCATCTTTGATTAAGGGTGTAGCCCGTTGCCACGAGCGCAACCATGAGGATCTACGGCGTTCGAACTTCGAGCGTTTCCGCCAGTTGCTTGTCGCCCCACACCTCAAGCATAAGGTTGCCATGCATGATGAATGATACCGACTTCGCGCTGTCGATCCTGGTTACGATTCGCGGCCGTCCACGAAAAGAATAGATATACCGGCCGAATCCGCGGTCATTCAAAGTGAGTGACAGTTGCTCGGCGTCGAGGTACACAGGGCTGCTCGCATCGTTCCAAGCCCGCTGCAACTCCACATCCTTACATTCGTCCTGCGACTCAGCCACCGGCGGACCTGATGAGGCGAACCCAAGAAACAGAACGACGGTAGCAAATTGAACTCTGCGCATCCGCCGATGCCTCCAGTCGGACGACCAGGCGGGCAAACCGAAGGTACTCGAAGACTCATGATAGGCAGCGACTCAGGATTTCGTTCGTCGCTTCGTCTCAGCCGTCGCTGCCGTCTTCTTCGCTGCCGGCTCCCTGTTTAGGCGCTCGAGCACGGCGGCAACGATCAGCGGCAGGCCCACCGTTGCGTCCACGAACACTTCGCCAAATTTTCCGCCTTCGGCGGGAGGCACAAACTTGCCCCAGGAAACCGCTTCGCTGTAGGGACTGCCCGAAAGGCCGCCCCAATACACTGGCTCGGGGCAGATGCGCAGTCCATAGTGATAGCGCTTCAGGGGCAAGTCTTCCCCGCCCCGGCGGTGGCGCAATTCGATGAACGGCCCAAACTGCTGCGACCAGTTACGCGGAACGCCTCCGCCAATGGTGAAGATCCCCAGCCGCTTCTGACTGAGCAGCGTTGCGGCAAAGTGCTCCAGGTCTTCGAAGGGATCGAAGCGGAACCGGGACTTCCCTTCCTGATCGCGCTCACGGTTGGTCAAGGCATAATCGAGGCCGAGTTCGGAATCGGAGAACGCGGGAACAAATACGGGAACATTTTTTTCGTAGGCAGACTTCAGAATGCCACGTTCGCCTTTTGCGCGCTTCGCCAGATGCGCGCCAATCGCTCGGTTCAACTTGTACGAACACATCACTTCGTCCGAGTTCCAACCGCCGAATACCGCGGCCATCACGCGTTCCACGTCGTCCAGATTCTGCTCGGGTTCGAGTGTATCGTAGACACGGTTGTATCCAGCCTCGTAGAGTTCCTCGTCACTGAGCTCGGGATTATGGCGGAAATGCGCACGTCCGGTCGCTTCGACCAGGCCATGTGCCATCAGCGCTCCAGTGGAAACGATAGCATTCACGATGCCGCGATCGATCAACTCGGCAATCACCAGGCCTTGCTTGGCCACGGTCATGGCTCCGGCGAGGGTCATGACGACAAAGCAGTCCTGATCGCGGGCCATGGCCTCGAGCACGTCGGCGGCTTCGCCGAGCTGGCGCCCGGTGAACGCCGTCTTCGACATCGCGCGCACCAGATCGTCGATGGATTGAATCTTGGCGAGATCGAGCGGCTCCAGCGGAATCAGGCGGTCGGCTACCGGGTCGTGCAGTTTACGGTCGATGCCCGCGCCTTCCTGATGATGGCTCTGCTTCGTGACATTCTTGTGCTTCAAGGGTCAACCTCCGGAACGAAGAACCTATTTTGACCGAAGAAACAATTTACTAGAAGTGGGAGAAATCGGCGATTTGCTTTCACAATGGCCGTAACGTCCACGCGCCCATCGAGCACTTTGATATCCTAGAGCACAAATCACATTCGCAGAGGCGCGGATTGCCGCGTCTCCACCCGCTGGAGAGAGAGTGCGAGATAAATTTACCGTCGCCCTGATTCAGATGTCGTGCGGCCCCGAACCTGCTGACAATCTAGCCCAGGCGCTGGATCGCGTTGCGGAGGCGGCACGCGCGGGCACCGACGTCGTCTGCCTCCCCGAACTTTTCCAGACACAGTATTTCTGCCAGCGTGAGGACGCGGCTCTGTTCGATCTAGCGGAACCGATCCCGGGCGCCACCACGGAAAAGCTCGCCGCCGCTGCCCTGAAGAATAAAGTCGTGTTGATCGCGTCGCTCTTCGAGAAGCGCGCGCCGGGCGTCTATCACAACACGGCTGCGATCTTTGATACGGACGGGGCTCTGGCCGGCATCTATCGCAAGATGCACATTCCTGACGATCCGCTCTACTACGAAAAATTTTACTTCACTCCGGGTGATCTCGGGTTCAAGGCCTTTGATACCTCTGCGGGAAAGCTTGGCACACTGGTCTGCTGGGATCAGTGGTATCCGGAAGGTGCGCGGCTCACGGCGCTGCAGGGAGCGAGCATTCTTTTTTATCCCACCGCCATCGGATGGCATCCGGCGGAGAAGGCTGAGTTCGGCAAAGCGCAACACGACGCCTGGCGAACCATCCAACGGGCGCACGCGATCGCGAATGGGGTTTATGTTGGCGTGGTGAATCGCGTTGGCTTTGAGACTGGCGACATTCGCGGCAATTCGGTGCCGGGCAAAGGGCTTGAATTCTGGGGAGGATCGTTTTTCTGCGATCCCTTCGGCCGCGTGCTCGCGGAGGCCTCCCACGACCGGGAAGAGATTTTGCTTGGCGAAGTGGACTTGCGTCACCTGGAAGACATTCGCCGCAACTGGCCTTTTCTGCGCGACCGGCGCATCGATAGTTACGCTCCCATCACCAGCCGCATGCTGGACGGAAAGTGACTGGGCGACCAATGGCTAGCACACGCGCCAAATCTCTCCCTGCCGCACAGGGATATCGCATGCCCGCCGAGTGGGAGCCGCACGAATCCACCTGGCTTGCTTGGCCGCACTTTCGCGACGACTGGCCGGGGAAGTTTGAGCCGATTCCGTGGGTCTATGCCGAGATTGTCCGCAACCTGGCGCGGCATGAGCGGGTGGACCTGATCGTCAACGACGCGAGCTGCGAGCGGCGGGCGCACTCGGTGCTCGAAAAGGCGGGCGCGCTTTCGGGGACTCTGGCCGACAATGTTCGCTTTCACCGCTGGCAGACCGATCGGGTCTGGACTCGCGACTCGGGCTGCATCTTCCTGACGCCTCCCGCCGGCCGTCATTATGATCAAGATCATGATCATGCCGATCACGGGCTGCTGGCGCTGCACTTTCAATTCAACGCCTGGGCCAAGTATCCGAATTACAGTCTCGACGAAACAAATGGAGAGCGCATGGCAAAGGCCGCTGACGCGCGCGTCGTCCAACCCTTCAGCAAAAAGCATCGCGTCGTGCTGGAAGGCGGATCGATCGACGTCAATGGTTCGGGCACTCTGCTCACGACTGAGGAATGCCTGCTCTCGACCTCCCAACAACGCAACCCGCCGATGGACCGCGCGGCCTATGAGCGGCTGTTCGCCGACTATTTCGGCGTCCAGTCGGTCATTTGGCTCGATAGCGGAATTGCCGGCGATGACACTCACGGACACGTCGATGACATCACCCGTTTCGTTGCTCCGAATACCGTGGTCACGATGGTCGAGCAGAACGAGCGAAGCGAGAATTATGCGGCGCTGCATGCGAACCTAGGCCGCCTGAAAAATGCTCGCACCGATGGCCAGAAACTGGAGATCGTTGAGATTCCCATGCCGCGTCCGGTCGTGTTTGAAGGGCGACAGTTACCTGCCAGCTACGCTAATTTTTATATTGCGAATGGCGCGGTGCTGGTGCCGGTGTTTAACGATCCGAATGATCGCGTTGCGCTTCACTTGCTCGCGAAGTTGTTTCCGACACGCGAAATCGTGCCCATCTACTCCGGCGATCTGATTTGGGGATTCGGCGCGCTGCACTGCATGACGCAGCAACAGCCGGCGAACACGCAGCGACCGCCGCGCCCGGCGGTCCCGCGAGGCGGACCCCCGCTAGGCATTTAAGCGCGAACACTGAGCCAGGCTGAAACCCGGGCGAGCGTTGCTCGCCTTGACAGCCGAGGGCAGCTGTCACTACGTGAGATCATTTACACTTTTACTCGTGAACGCCGAGATCATCGCGGTTGGGTCTGAGTTGCTCACTCCTCATCGCCAGGACACCAATTCGCTCTACCTCACCGAAAAACTGAATGAACTGGGCATTGAGGTGCGCTTCAAGTGCATCGTGGGCGACGACCTGGAAGGACTGACCGCGGCGGCGAAGCTCGCCATGCGGCGTTCGGACATCATTCTTTTGAGTGGCGGGCTTGGCCCGACCGAAGATGACCTGACGCGCGAGGCGGTGGCCGATGCACTGGGTTTGACGCTGCAACGCGATGCCCAGATCATCGCGAAGCTCGAAGAGCGCTTCGCTGCGCGCGGCATCAAGATGTCGGCCAACAATGCCAAGCAAGCCGACCTTTTGACTGGAGCCACGGTGTTGGCGAATCCGCTGGGCACAGCGCCGGGCCAGTGGGTCTCTGGAAAGTATGATGGCCAGGAACGAGTGTTGATGCTCCTTCCGGGTCCTCCTTACGAACTCAAGGCGATGTTTGAAGCCGAATGCATCCCGCGACTACGCACCCGGATTCCTGTACAGCACATTGCCACGCGCACGCTCAAGATGGCGATGATCCCGGAATCGCAAGTGGACGCACGGGTTGCTCCGATTTACAAAACTTATACGGATGTCGAGACCACGATCCTGGCAGGCGGGGGCGAGATTCAACTCCACCTGCGCTGCCGCAAGGATTCGCAAGCGGAGGCCGAGGCGCGCGTCGAAGAACTCGCCGAGAGAATCGAAGACGAACTCGGCGACGCCATCTTCTCTCGCAAAGGTGAAACCATCGAGCAGATCGTCAGCTATCTTCTGCAGATGCGCAGCATGACTCTGGCGGTGGCTGAATCGTGCACCGGAGGCCTGCTGGCCGAGCGCATCACTTCGCTGAGCGGCAGCTCGCGCTATTTTCTTGGCGGCGCCGTGGTGTACTCGAACGAATTGAAAACGCAATTTGCCAACGTTCCGAAGGCGCTGATCAACCAGCACGGAGCGGTGAGCCGTGAGGTGGCCTCGGCAATGGCCGAAGGCATCCGTAAGCGCTGCGTCGCGAGCTTCGGAGTCGGAATCACCGGCGTCGCGGGGCCAGGCGGCGGCACGGAACAGAAGCCCGTGGGTCTGGTTTACATCGCACTCGCGGGGGAAGAAGGCACGCAGGTTGTGGAACGCAATTTTCCTGGCGACCGCAAGCGCATCCGGCAATTCGCAACGCAGCAGGCGTTGGAGATGATCCGCCGGGCGCTGCTGTAAGGCGTTTGTGTGAATGGTGTGGAGACGGGGCTTCACTCCGTCTGGACGGGCCAGAAGGCCGTCACCACACAACCATACAAGATGCGAATATTCATCGGCATCGATCTTGACCCCGACGTTCGCGTTCGTATCTCGCGCTTTCTTGAAGGCGTCGAGCATTTTGCGCCCGGGGCGCGCTGGGTTCGTCCGGAGTCGCTGCACATCACTTTGAAGTTCATCGGAGAACAATCGCCGGAGCAGGTCACGGCCATCACGGAACGACTGCAGAAGGTTGAATGCGGCGCGTTCGAAATTCGCGTCGGAGGATACGGATTCTTCCCCACTGCGAAGGCTCCACGCGTATTCTGGATCGGCATTCACGGCGGGACTCAACTAGGAGAACTGGCCGAGCGCGTCGATACGGCGGTTGCTGAATTCGGCATTCCGCGCGAAGACCGGGCTTTTAGTCCGCATCTTACTCTGGCGCGCGCCGGCGGCAGATCAGGGTCACCGAAACGGCAGAAAGGTGATGGCCCCAGCGCAATCTTCGTCGTGCTCGAGAATCGGCTCGGGGCAATGTCCGAACTCGATTTCGGCACCATGACGGCGCACGAGTTCATTCTTTACCAGAGTCAGACTTCCCCGGGAGGATCGAAATATACGAAGTTGCAGCGGTTTCCGCCACGAGCGCTCGAGCGTAGCTGAGGACGCTCGCATAGATATACGATCATGAGTTCCTATCTCATCACCGCCGCCGTGGGCTATCTGTTGGGCTCGATCCCTTTTGGCTATCTTCTGGTGCGGATTTTTAAAGGTGAGGATGTGCGCGCGAGCGGCAGCGGCAACATTGGCGCGACCAACGTGGCGCGCAAATCGCCCGCACTCGGGGTTGCCACTCTGCTGCTCGACGCCGCTAAGGGGTTGGCTGCGGTCCTGGTGGCGCGCGTGCTGTTCGGCGGACCGCACCAGCAGCTCGTGATGACCACGGCGGCGTTCTTCGCCGTGCTCGGTCATCTGTTTCCCGTTTGGCTCAAGTTCCGCGGCGGCAAGGGCGTCGCCACCAGCCTGGGAGCTTTTATCTTGCTCACGCCGAAATCTATTTTGTGCATGGTGGTCCTGTTCTTGATCATCGCCGTCGCCTTCCGCTACGTATCGCTCGGGTCGATCGCCGTGGCGGCGGCTTTTCCGCTGCTGGCGTGGGCCCTCAGCGAATACGGAGATCCTCGTCAATTGATTTATATTGCTCTGCTTTCCGCGCTCGTCATCTGGAAGCACCGCCAAAACATTGGTCGTCTTGCCACCGGCACGGAAGCGAAGGTCGGAACAAATTCAGGGAAAAAATCAGAAGAGTTGGGAGTAACCCGCCGATGAGCCGCATTGCCGTGATTGGAGCAGGCGCCTGGGGCACGGGTTTGGCGATCGTCCTGGGACGTCGCGGAAATCACCATGTCGAGCTCTGGGCGAACGAACCGGAAGTTTGCGAGAGCATCCGGAACCATCGGATCAACGAGTTCTTTCTGCCCGGGTTTACTCTGCCAGAATCGATTCATGCGACCGGCGATCTGAACAGCGCGCTCGATGCCGCGGAGATCGTGGTCAGCGTTATGCCTTCGCAGCACTGTCGAGCTTTGTTCGAGCGGATGGCGCCAGGGTTGCGGCCGGAGACACTTTTCGTCAGCTGCACCAAGGGACTGGAAAACGGAACTCTGCTGCGCATGACGGAAGTGATTGGCGATGTTTTACGAAGCCGCAGGTTCAGTCCTCGCGTTGCGGCGCTCAGCGGCCCGTCATTTGCCAAAGAGGTGGCGCGGGGCGATCCGACGGCGGTGACGGTGGCGTCGGTCGACGGCGAGGTGACGCGTGCCGTGCAGCAGGCGTTCAACGATTCGCGTTTTCGCGTCTATACCAACGACGACGTGATCGGTGTGGAACTGGGCGGTGCGCTGAAGAACATCATCGCCATCGCTGCCGGCGTCTGCAATGGTCTCGGCCTTGGCCATAATTCGGTAGCGGCGCTAATTACTCGAGGGCTCGCTGAAATGGCCCGCCTGGTCGTGGCCTGCGGTGGGCGCCTCGATACCGTGGCTGGACTTGCCGGATTAGGCGATCTGGTTCTGACCTGCACTGGAGATCTCTCGCGCAACCGCAGCGTTGGCGTGGAACTGGGCAAAGGCCGCAAATTGTCCGACATCATCGCCGGCATGCACGGAGCAGTCGCCGAAGGCGTTTTCACCACCAAAGCCGCAGTGGGCTTGGCGCAGAAGAAGAACGTCGAAATGCCGATTACCGAACAAATGTTCGCCATCCTGGAAAATGGCAAGTCGCCGCATCAGGCCATCGAAGACCTCATGACGCGCGCGGCGAGAGCGGAAATCTACTGACTGCGATTGCATGCTTTATCCCGAGCCTCGCGGCGTCCTCTATATAATCAGGATCCATGATTGAGCTTGACCATTCCGCAATGTTGGCAGTGGCGCTGGCGGAAGCCCGCAAGGGACTGGGCGAAGGCGGCATCCCCATTGGAGCAGCGATCTTTGACGCCACGGGTAAGCTTGTCGGCTCTGGCCATAACCGACGCGTGCAGAATGGCGACCCTTCCATGCATGGCGAGACCGATGCCTTTCGCAATGCGGGACGCCAACGCAGCTATCGAAGCCTGACCATGGTTACCACGCTTGCGCCTTGCTGGTACTGCAGTGGGCTGGTGCGGCAGTTTCGCTTCGGTTCGCTGGTGGTAGGAGAGAGCCGCAATTTTCAGGGAGGCCTGGAGTGGCTTCGCTCGCTGGGAGTGCGCGTCTTTGATCTTGATTCTTCGGAGTGCGCTTCGCTGTTGGGCGAATATATCCGCAGGAATCCCGAAGTGTGGAACGAGGACATTGGAGAACAGTAGGCTCGACGTTTTGATTCATAACTCTTCCCCGAGCGGGAAACATCCCCCAGCGGCTAAAGCCCTGTTCAAAACAATGCAGTTATCGCAGCGGTAAACCCCTGCGCCACCCAAAATCGGACGTTACCTCAAAACGGATGGACAAACCAATTTTTCCGCAGCCCGCTAGAACAACACTCGCAGGGTCATCTGAATTTGCCTAGGGCTGCCGATGGTTTTGTTTACTATGCCTAGGCCGGATGGCGGGTTGTAAAGCGGCTGGCCTTCAACCGGGAAATTATTGTAGAACTCGTTCTGAGAAACATCGTCGATGGGGATGTCAAAGCTGGTGGTATTGGTCAGGTTGAAAACGTCGAAAGTGTACTTCACCGAAAAGCGCTCGGTAATCTCGGTCAGCTTTACAAAGGAAATGTCAGCGCGCCTCTGCCACGACTGGCGGAAGATGTTGCGTTGACCGTTGGTGAAGTTGGTCTCGAAAGTGTCACCGGCGGGAATGGCTCCATTGAGATCTCCGGGTTGGAGCAAAGGCAGGGTGAAGCAGGAAGCCTTGAGCGCTGTGTCGCCATTGCCAAAAGCTCCCGAACCGCCCGTAACCGCACTCTTTGCGGTACAGCCGGGAGCGAGCGGGACAATGGGGTTGGTGATGCCGTCGTAAACGCTGTAGTAGATGCTGCCCACCGCTCCCGTGTAATCGACGATGCTGTAGGGCTGGCCACTTTGCAGCACGGTGATCCCCTGGACCGCCCAGCCATCCGCCACTTTGCCTTTCAGCGTGGACGCGGCGAAAAACTTCGGGAGTTCATAGGAGTAGCTGAAATTGAAAACATGGGTGCGGTCGAAGTCAGACGATCCGTAACCTGATCGTAGATTGAGCGGGTTGTTACCGTTATAGAAAAGACCCATGCCGCTTTGCTCATCGGTGGCGTGGGAATAGGTATAGGAGAAGCCGAACTGCAGTCCGTGACTCATGCGTTTCTCGACGTGGGTCTGCAGCGCGTTGTAAGCCGAGACTCCAGCGGCGGTGTAACTCTCCGACTCGGCCGAGTAACCGATGTAGGGGACGCGCAGGTCCACGTTACCGCCTTCGAAGGTGGAAAGGAAAGGGCATGCACCGGTGTTCGGTGGCGGGCAGACAGTGTTACTGGGCAGCGTGATGGGTGGGCCGTACTGAAATTGGGTAACCGTATAGCCGTAAGTGTACTGCTGAGGGTAGATGGAATTGGGGTGGATGACGTTAGTCGGCGTGGCAATTCCCGGCTGGTTGAAGGGGATGGGAATCACTTCGTGGCGGCCCAGGTTGCCGACATAGCCGATCTCGATAGCCAAATCGTGGCGCGGCTGCCATTGAATGTCGAGCGTGTCGTTGATGGTGTATGGCAGCTTGTTGGCGCGGTTATAAGTGGCAAAGGAGAACAGCGAGGCGCCGTTCATAATGTTTGCGATGTTCGGCAGATATTGATCGATGTCGGCGGGATTGCCGGTGGGTGCCGGGCCAAGGGTCGGTCCCCAGGGATTGGTAAATGGGTCATTGGCATTGGAGTAAGGTGGAGCAGCTGCGGGACAGGTCGGTATGTATCCCAAGTACAAATTTGCGCTTGAGTTCGCGCACTCCGTCGTGTTGACGAAAGGAGGCGTCTGGTTAACGCCGAACGGTCCACCATCGATTACGCCTTCCGCGTAACCAGGTGAAAGATAGGAGAAGAGTTCGCCGCGATCGTAGTAGATGCCGGTGCCCGCGCGGACTACGAGCTTGTCGTTGAAATACTTCGGACTCCAGGCAACACCGAGGCGTGGTGCGAATCCCCACTGGCGGCCGGTCAGCGTGGTATTGCTGACACCCTTGGTCGGGAAAAGTTTGTTGTTGCCGGCGATGATAATGCCGTTCATACCAGTGCCCGAAGGATCGATAGTATCGGTTGTATCGTCATAGGTATAACGGGAAGGATCAAAATTAAAGATGCGGCCGTATTTCTCGGTGAGGCCCCCGTCCCAATCCCAGCGCAAGCCGGCGGTCAGAGTGAGATTGGAGCGGAATTGAAACTTATCCTGGATATAAGCGCCGGACTGGCCAGCGCGATAGTAGCGGTCGGCGTTGCCTTGCAGGAACTTGGTGGTGGTGAAGTCGTCGTTGGTGTCGACGAATCCCTGAATGAACTGGGAAAAGTCGGCGGAGGAAATGATGCCCTGGTTGGTTCGCTGGTCACGGGCATTGAGCTGAGTGTAGGCGTAGCTTCCGCCGAAGGTGAAGGTGTGTTTGCCGTGAATCCAAATGGCATTCGCCGACGGCATGATGCGATTCTGAAAAACTCCGGTAAAAGCTCCCTGCGAGGCCGACCCCTGACCGATGACCAGAGGCTGTTGGTTGGTTATGGGGCACGGATTGGCTGCGTTACAGGTGGCGCCAATGCCCGTATTCGCTGCGCTATCGATCCCAAAAGGGTCCACGATACTGATGCCTGGGAAGAAAGAAGAGCCGAAGGTGTTGATCGCAGTTGTCCCGGTTTGACCAGCGAATGACTGCGGCGTGAAAGGCTGTCCAATGGTGCTGTAAACCTTCTCGCGAAGAATGCCGAGCACCTCCGTAACGCTTAGGTTAGGCCGGATCGTCTGCGTGTTGGTGAGCGATGCGACCTGGCTGCCGGCATCGAGATTTTGAGGGAAGCCGGGGACGTTAGAATAGGCGTAAGGAGCCTTGCTCGGGTCGTGCTGGTAATAGTATTTCGCCGAAACTGTGTCTCTGCTGCTCTTGTTCCAATCGAGATTGACGACCGCTTGATCGGAGATGAAGTAGGCGGTGCCGGGGCTGATGGCGTTCTCCGGAAAAGTCGCGTCGGGTGTCTGGCCGTCCCACGAGGGGATCAGATACTGGCCGTTGGGTAATTTGTACTGAAAGAGCGCAACCGCGGTGGGGCTGACGTCGCCGTTCCCGGTGAGGCTCGTTCCCCAATAAGTATTTGCAAGAGCGGCCAAGCCCTGGGGTGTGCGGTTTGTGTCGGTGAGACCCTGCGGCACGATCAAGCGCGAGAGACCGATATCCTGATCGGAATCGTGAATGTGCTGATAGCTGATAAAAGCGAATAGCTTGTCTTTGATGAGCGGCCCTCCCACGGTTCCACCAGCGGTGTAGCGATGCAGTTCCGGATTCTTGTCGTAGGAGGGAATATTCGGGTCTTCCTTGTCGAAAAACGGCGCGGCGTTCAGCGCGTTGGTTCCGCGATGGAGATAAAGCTGGCCGTGAATCAAATTCGTGCCCGACGTCGTGCTCATGTCGATGTGAGCGCCGCTGGTGGCGCCCTGTTGCGCGTCGTACATGGAAGTGTTTACGCGCAACTCCTGAACGGTTTCTGGCGCAGGCGTTGGCAGTGCCTGGCCCACCGCGAGATAGACTGACGCGGTGCTCTGGACGGGCGCGGCCGTGGTGCTGTTGGGGTTGGCGACTCCGGTGTTGTTTACGATGCGGGCAGAGGCTACCTGACTTGTGCTCTTGCCGTTGAACAGGTTGCTGGCATCGACGCCGTTCAGCAGGAAGCTGTTGCTGGTATCGCGCTG
>Ga0070761_10000566_pt1 | contig 23899 bp, 19 predicted proteins | sample HubBroMetageREF1_FD_66724 | JGI IMG/M metagenome (GOLD analysis project Ga0070761, IMG submission 66724) | Reference soil microbial communities from the Hubbard Brook experimental Forest, New Hampshire, USA - Hubbard Brook CCASE Soil... | ecosystem: Environmental > Terrestrial > Soil >... | reverse complement strand
CGGAGCTGGTGGACGACCAGGAGATCTATCGGCGCGTGTCGATGCGGACGGTCTCTGGCCGCTTCATCACCGACGTGCTGCTCGAGTCGCGCCTGGTGCGGGTCAGCGGCGCTTTGCCGGCTGTGCGCCCCGATCGCTCCGCCGGCGGGCCCTATGGCGTGGCCGTCGGCTACACGCTCTCCAATCCCGACGGCGATGACGGCGCCGCGCTCACCGACTACGACGTGATCGGCTCGGCGATCGGCGGCACCGGACTGTTTGCGCTCGGCGGCGCCGGACGCTTCAACCTGCTGTGCATCCCGCCGCTGGCTCGCGACAAGGACGTGGGGCTTGCGACGCTGCTGGTCGCGGCGCGGCTGTGCCGCGAGCACTGCGCGCTGCTGATCGTCGATCCGCCGTCGACCTGGACCAGCGCGGGCGCGGCGCTCGATGCGCTGCGCAGCTGGCCGTTCCGCAGCGGCAGTGCCGTCATGTACTACCCGCGCGTCCAGGCCTTCGACCGCCTGCGTGGCCGGGTGGAGAGCTTCGCTTCGTGCGGGGCGGCGGCCGGCATGATCGCGCGCGCCGACGACAGCCGGCCCGTCTGGACCACCGCCGAGACCGAGGACGCGATCCTGCGGCCGGGACTGCGGCCGGCGGTGGCGGTGTCGGACGCCGAGCGCGCGCGTCTGGCGCAGGCGGGCGTCAATACGCTGCTCGCCGTGCGCGGCGGCGCGCGCACCGGCGTGAGTCCACGCACGCTGGCCAGCGGCGGGCGCGGCGCCGCGGACTGGCGCTACCTGTCGGCGCGGCGCCTGGCGCTGTTTGTCGCCGCCAGCGTCGAGCAGGGCACCCGCTGGGTGCTGCTCGAGCACAACGGACCGGCAACCTGGGAGCGCGCGCGGCTGCAGGTGCAGACCTTCCTCGAAACGCTCGCCGCGCAGGGCGCGTTCGCCGGCACATCGAGCGAGGAGACTCACTTCGTCATCTGCGACCAGCGCGTCAATCGTCCGCTGACGCTGGCGGAGGGCAAGTTCAACCTGCTGTTCGCTTTTGCCACCACCAAGCCCGGCGAGTTCGACACCTGGCTGGTGACGCATCGCGCCGGCGGCAGCCGTGTACGGCCGGTGTCGGTGAACCGCTCCGCGACCTCGCGGCAGCGAGTCGAGTGGGAGATCGAGACCGCCATACTGCGCGGCTGAAGGCCCGCGGCCTTGCTATTGGCCGCACCCGGTCTGCGAAGTCAGGGCGGTTTTTTGCATCGATCGTATCCACCGCCATACCACTAGACATAACGTGCTCGAGCACTAGACATATCGTGCTCAAGCGCTCATTCTTATGACAGCGCGATCTCGAGATGCGATCCAGTTGGACACGTCCCGAGACCGAGCCAGGCACCGATAAGGGCAAACCCGTTCGAAAGGCGGGGACGCAAAGCCACCGGTCTAAGGGCGCAACAGCCTAAGACAGCGGGGTTGCCACTCCACTCCCGGGTGTGAGCGTGCAAGCTCGTCTGCATCAGGTCTAGCGCTCTCCCGACCGTGACGTTCGTTTCAGGGAGCGCTTATGAGATCAACATCGTCAGATCCCACTGGGCCGGATCCCCATCCAGTGCATCGGGCGCAGGCTGCCACTGGCCATTTCATGCTCACGCTGTGCCAGCTGGCTGCACCCGTGACCATTCGGCCGCCCCAATCACCGCGGCTGAAGCCTTTCACATTCTTCATCAGTCGCGCGCGTCTGCCGGATGGCAGTGAGCGGTTGTACCTCCACATGGGGTACTTCGAGACGCTGGCGAAGGCCGAGAGATGGGTGGAAGCCGTGCGTCGCCATTATCCCAACGCGTTCGCAACCCTCGCCCCGGTCAAAGATGAGTCGTTGACCGATACGCAGGTCCTGAAAATTCTGGAAACGCGCCATGTTTCCGCAGATCAGGACGACGTTGGTGGGCGGAATTGCGATCAGATCGAGTTGCTGCGCCCCGACGACACGGGTACTCGGCAGGCTTTGAAGGCGGCTGTCGTTCAGGGTGCACCGGTTTGCTTCGCCGTGCAGCTCCACTGGTCGGCACAATCGATCGACCTGAGCCGCGTGCCGTCGCTCGCTATATTCAAAGCACATACGCTTTACGCGACAGAAACCCGCCGGCAGGGGCGTTCCCGTTGTTTTCTTCGGTTGGGTTTCTTCGCAGATCCGTTCTCGGCGAAGCAAGTCGCTGTCCAGGTGCGCTCGACCTTCGCCTCCGCAGCTGTGGTGCCGGTTCTCGAGTGGGAGGTCGCGCGTGCACGCGAAGCCGTTATGGGCAGCTCTGCAATCCCGTATCTGGCGGAACAACGAGTCGATCGGGAGATCGATTCCGAGCCTTTGAGTGACGCACCGCGCCGCGTCTCCCGAGGCACCGAGGCAGTCGAACGGACACGCGAGCCACTCGCCCAGAGCGAAATGTCGAGTGACCCCGACTCACTGAGCGACAGCGGCGTGCGCCACCTGCGAGTCGAGGTGCAAGAGAGCTCGACGGGTCGCTGGAGAATCATCCGTCTGCGCGCCACGCCGTCGGACACGGGGGATATCTACGCCTGATCCGTCCGGGATCGAGTCTCCGATCACTCTGCTTTGCCGAACCCCCCGCCGCCGGGCGTCAGCACGGTGAGCTCGTCGCCCGGCGCCACCTCGAAGTGCGCGGTTGCGCCGAGCTGCTCGATCGTGCCGCCGGCGCGGCGGATGTGGGCCGCGCCGCGCGCACCGGGCTCGCCGCCCACGAGCCCGAAGGGCGCGACGCGGCGATGATTGGCGAGCAACGCCCCGGAGAGCGGCGCGCGGAACTCCAGCCGGCGGATGACGCCGTCGCCGCCGTGGTAGCGGCCGAGGCCGCCCGAGCCGCGCCGAATCGCGAACTCGCGCACCAGCACCGGGAACTTCTCCTCGAGGATCTCGGGATCGGTGAGGCGCGAGTTGGTCATGTGGGTCTGCACGGCGTCGCAGCCGTCAAAGTCCGGGCCCGCGCCCGCGCCGCCGGCGATGGTCTCGTAGTACTGCAGCCGCGCATCGCCGAATGTCAGGTTGTTCATCGTGCCCTGGGATGCCGCCAGCACTCCCAGCGCGCCGTACAGTGCGTCGACGATGCACTGCGAGGTCTCGACGTTACCAGCCGCGACCGCGGCGGGTGGCTGCGGATCGAGCATCGAACCGCGCGGGATCACGATCTCGAGCGGCTCGAGGCAGCCTTCGTTGAGCGGAATCGGCCGGTCGATGAGCGTGCGGAACACGTACAGCACGGCCGCGATGCACACCGCGCGTGGCGCGTTGAAATTGTGCGCGCCCTGGGCGGAGGTGCCGGTGAAGTCGACGCGGGCGCGGCGCCCGGCGCGGTCGATGTCGACACGCACCGCGATCACCTGTCCGGCGTCCATCTCGTAGCGGAACTGCCCCGGGCGCAGCCGCTCGATGGCCGCGCGCACGCACTGCGCGGCGTTGTCCTGCACCTCGCGCATGCGCGTGTGGACGCTCTCGAGCCCGTAGCGGCGCACCGCGCGCTCGAGCTCGGCGATGCCACGCGCGTTGGCGGCGAGCTGCGCGCGCAGGTCAGCGAGGTTCTGCAGCGGCCGGCGCGCCGGCCAGGGGCGCGCCGACAGCTGCGCGAGCAGCTCGCGCTCGCGCAGCACCCCCGAGCTCACCAGCGCGAAGCACTCGAAGAGGATCCCCTCCTCGGCGATCGTGCTGCTGCCGGGCGGCATGGACCCGGGCGTCATGCCGCCGATGTCGGCGTGGTGGGCACGCGAGGCGACGAAGAAATCCGGTCGCGAGCCGCCGCCGATGAACACCGGTGTGACCACCGTCATGTCCGGCAGATGCGTGCCACCATGGTACGGGCTGTTGAGGAGCCAGGCGTCGCCGGCGCGCAACTCGTTGCCGCGGGCTGCGATCACCGCCCGCACGCTCGCGCCCATCGACCCGAGGTGCACCGGCATGTGCGGCGCATTGGCGATCAGGCCGCCGGACGCATCGAACAGCGCGCACGAGTAATCGAGCCGCTCGCGGATGTTCCGACTGCGCGGTCGACTTGAGTACCTCGCCCATCTGCTCGGCGATGTGCATGAAGAGGTTGTTGAAGATCTCGAGCCGGGCGGCAGCCGCGGTCGTGGCGGGCAATGCATCCCCGGGAGCGGCGGCGCGGCCGTCCGTGTCCTCGAGCAGCAGCTCGCCACCCGGCAGGCGCCGCGCCCGCCAGCCCTGCTCGAGCACCACGGTACTGTGCGGCTCGACGATCAGCGCGGGGCCCGCCAGCTCGCCCGCGAGCGTGCCGAGCGCCTGCACCGCAACCTCGTGCCAGGCGCCGAACCAGGCGCGCACACGCTGCGGCAGGTCGACCGGCGGCGGTGCCGGCACCGACAGTGCCGCGGTATCCACCGGCGAGACGCGCGCCTCGAGGCGCGCCGCTTCGATCACCGCGTCCAGCGCCTGCGCGGCAAAGCCGAAGCGCTTCAGGTGCTCGGCGTCGAAGCGGCGGCGCACCTGATCGAGCGGCGCCATCGGCACCGAGAGCGACACGTCGCTGTCGCCGGCGCGGACTTCGAGCAGCATCGCGACGCGTACCGGGCGCGGCGCGCCCTCGTGCGTCGCGAGATCCGCGCGCGCTTGGGCTTCGAGCCGCTCGAGCGCGCTGCCGGCCGCAGCGAGCCCAGCCGGCGTGAGCGGCTGGCGCACGCTCGCGCGCCGCACGGCCAGGCGGTCCGCCACTCCGATGCCGAGCGCCGACAGCACGCTGGCGAGCGGATGCACCAGCACGCGGCGCATGCCGGTGGCGCGCGCCACGCGGCAGGCGTGCTGGCCGGCCGCGCCGCCGAAGCAGAACAGCGTGAAGTCCGCGGCGTCGAGCCCCTGGCGCGTGGAGACCTGGCGGATTGCATTGGCCATCGACTCGACACCCACCTCGAGGAACGACTCGGCGACCATCTCCACGGTGCATCCGTGGGCGGCCTGTGCGGCCACCTGCGCAGTCAACGTCGCGAACCTGTCGGCTACCACCTGTGGGTCGATCGGACTCGCGCCATCGCGTCCGAACACCGGCGGCAGCGTGTCGGGACGCAGGTGCCCGAGCAGCACCTGCACGTCGGTGAGGGTAAGAGGACCGTCGCGCCCGTAGCAGGCCGGACCGGGGTCGGCGCCGGCAGAAGCCGGCCCGACTGCGAAGCGCCCGTCGCGGAACGCGAGAATCGAGCCGCCACCGGCGGCGATGCTGTGCACGTCGAGCATCGGCTGCGCGAGGCGCACGCCCCCGATCAGGTGCTCGAAGCGCTGCGTGAGCTCCCCGTCGAGCAGCGACACGTCGGTGGAGGTCCCACCCATGTCGAAGCCGATGAGGCGCGTCTCCCCGAGCCGCTCCCCGGCCCAGCGCATCCCGATCAGGCCGCCGGCAGGTCCCGACAGCACGCTCGCCATGGCATGGAAGTGGTGCGCGGCTGCAAGTCCGCCGTTGCTCTGCATGAGACTGAGCGCCGCGGCCGGATCCAGGGCCGTGAGCCGCGCCTCGAGCGCGCCGACATAGGCGCGCAGCGGCGGCGAGAGATAGGCATTGAGCACGGTGGTGTCGCCGCGCGTCACGTAGCGCACCAGCGGCGACAGCTCGTGCGACACCGATACCTCTTCGAAGCCGAGCTCGCGCGCACAGGCGGCGGCGGCGCGCTCGTGGCGCGGGTGCCGCCAGCCGTGCAGCAACACGATGGCGACCGAGCGCCGCCCCGTGTCGCGCGCGCGCGCCAGATCGCGCTTCAGGCGCGCCAGGTCGAGCGGGGTGAGCACGCGGCCGTCGCTGTCGATGCGCTCCTGCGCCTCGATGACTGCGGCGTACAGCGGCGTCGGCAGCACGATGTGGCGCGCGAAGATGTCGGGCCGGTTCTGGTAGCCGACCCGCAGCGCATCGGCGAAGCCCGCGGTGGTCACGAGCAACACCGGCTCGCCGCTGCGAGTGAGCAGTGCGTTGGTCGCGACCGTGGTGCCGGCCTTCACGGCTGCCACGGGCGCGCGCGGCGTGCCGGCCGCAGCCAGCAGCGCCCGCACCGCATCCAGGCCCGGATCGCCCGCCGCGGACCCGGCCGGCACGGACAGCACCTTGCGCACATGCAGCGTGCCGTCGGGCGCAAGTCCCACCACGTCGGTGAACGTGCCGCCGCGATCGATCCAGAACTGCCAGCCGGGCGCTGCTGCTGGCGCCGGCGCACCGGGCGGTTGGCTTAAGGTCGGCATTACCTGCATTATTTGCCCATGGCCGTCGAGAGCCCAACATTCCGCGCCGCGCCCGGGACACCCCCGCCGTGACGCGTCAGGTGGTGTTCTCTCACGGACAGGAGAGCGGCCCCTGGGGCCGCAAGATCACGGCGCTCGCCGAAGTCGCCCGCAGCGAGGGCTATGAGGCCCATTCCGTCGATTATCGCGGTATCGAGGCGCCGCGCGCACGGGTGGCGAAGCTGGTGGATTTCTGCAAGGAGATCGGCGGCGACCTGGTGCTGGTCGGCTCGAGCCTGGGCGGCTACGTGTCGGTGGCATCCGCGTCGCTCCTGCACGCGCGCGGCGTGTTCCTCATGGCGCCGGCGCTCTACATGGCGGGATTGCCGGAGCTGCGCTCAGGCGGACTCGACTGCCCCGCGGCGGTCGTGCACGGACTGCACGATGACGTGGTGCCGTACGAGCACAGCGTGCGCTTCGCGCAGGCGCACCACGCCTCGCTCCACCTGCTGCCGAGCGATCACCGTCTGCACAACCAGATTCGCGTCATCCAGCATCTGTTCGAGTTCTTTCTCATCGGGCTCGATCTGCCTCCGGTCGCCTTCGAGTAGCGGCTGCCCGCGGCTCGCGCGCCGCGCGGCCTCAGCCCCGCAGGTAACCCAACCCGCGCGCCATGCATGCCGCGCACAGCAGGATCACGACGATCGCGGTCAGCTCGACCATCATGCACAGGCGGACGCTCCGCACCCGTCCGCCCGGGATCTGCGGGGCGGCCCCGGCTTTCAGAGTCTTGTTCCACGACAGGAAGGTGAGCGTCGGATGAATGGAGATCAGCGCGGCGGCGACGAACGCGGCGAACTTCACCAGAAAGAACCCGTCGTGCCAGTAGTACTGCGGTCCCTTCTCGAAGTATTCGACGCGCAGTATGCCGACCACGAGCACGATGGTCGCCGACGCTCCGAAGATCATGTCGGTGCGCAGCAGCCGCCGCGCCTGCACGACGGTGAGGGGCGGCTTGAAGAGGGCTACTTCCACCGCCAGCGCCGCCACCACGGTGAAGGCCGCGAGGTGATGCAGAAAGGCCATCAGTGCGGATGCGTACATCTGGGTCATTTCCTGCTCCTCCCGGCTAGTCCTGCCAGCTCACCCTGCCGCGCAGGCGCTTGGCCCGCTGCCGGCGTGCCTTGCCCTCGAGCCGGCGTTCGCGCGCGGCGCGCGGCGGCGCCGTCGCCTTGCGCGTCTTGGGCACTATCAGCGCCCGCCGCACCAGCTCCGCGAGGCGCGCGTGCGCCTCGCGCCGATTCTGCTCCTGGGTGCGATGGTTGCGCGCAATGATCAGCAGCGCGCCGTCCGCCGTCAGGCGGCGGCCGCTCAGGGTGCGCAACCGTGCTTTGACCTCGGCGCTGAGCGCCACGCTCCCTGCGAGGTCGAAGCGCAGCTGCACGGCGGTCGCGACCTTGTTGACGTTCTGGCCGCCGGGTCCGCCGGCACGCACGAAGCTGAGGGTCAGCTCGTTATCCGGAATCTCAACCGTGCGCGAGATCGGCAGCGACACGTAAGCGCGCAGCCCCGTCGGCCGTCAGTCCGCAGCCTGGTCGCGCCCCGGGTCCGCGACGCCCCCGGGCACCCCACCGCTCGGATGCGGCCGGCGCGCCCGCGGCCTGAGCAGGCGCGTCTCCTGTTGCGGCACCGGGATCTGCACGCCATGTGCCTGGAAGATCCGCCAGATCGCGCGGTTCACGTCCGAGCGCACGTTGTTCACGCCGTTCACCGGATCGGCGATCCAGAAGCGGATCTCGAGGCGCATGCCGTAGTCGTCGAAGCTCATGAGACGCGACACCGGCGGCGGATCGCGCAGGATGCGCGGGTGGTTCTCGGCGGCTTCCAGCAGCAGCTTCAGCGCGATCTCCGGGTCGTCGTCGTAGCTCACCGTCACCGGCAGCTTGATGCGCACGCGCTGATCGGAGTAGCTCCAGTTGATGAACGCAGTGGTGATGAGGTTCTGGTTTGGCACCAGCGTGTCGACCCCGTCGCGATCGCGCACCACGACGTAGCGACCGCGCAGCTCCTGCACCCAGCCGAAGTTGCCGGTGGCAGCTCCGGTAGCGCCGGTGAAGCTGATGACGTCACCGGGCTTGATCGACTTGTCCATGAGCAGCACGAAGCCGCTGACGAAGTTGCTGGCGACCGACTGCAGACCGAAGCCGAGCCCCAGGCCGATGGCGCCGGTGAGCACATTGAGGGTCGTGATGTCGACGCCGGCGGCGTTGACGCCGAGCAGCATCCCCAGGCCCACCAGCAGGAAGTAGGTGAACTTCGAGACGCCGACCCGGGTCGAGACCGCCAGCTGCTCGAGCCGCATCACGTGCCGCTCGATGGCGCGCGCGATCAGGCTCGCCACCACGACGAAGGCCGTCACCACCACCAGTCCCTTGAGCAGCGCCCACAGGCTGAACTGCGACTTGCCGGGCACCACGTTGATGCGGTTCAGGAGCGCTTCGATCGCATCGAGCCACCCGAGGAGAGCGACCGCGACGATGACCGACAGGACCACCGTGATGCCGAGCTCGCGGCCGCGCACCCAGGAGGCGGGCCCGAGGAGCTGTCCCAGAGCGTACACGCCGAGGCGCACGACGACCCAGGCTCCGGTCACCCGCGCCGCGCTGTCGACCAGCGCGGCGCTGCTGCCGGCGGCGGCCAGCACGCCGTGCGCGGCGAGCAGCACGGCGAGCGCCGCGAGCAGCGGCGCCAGGCGCACCGCGGCCGCGAGCACCCGATCGGGGCCACTGAGCGGGCGCGCTGCGGGGGTGGCGGTAGTGCCCACCACGCGCCACGAGCGCGTCGCGCGGGCGATGAGTAGCGCGATGCCAGCGGCGATCAGCACCGCCACCACTTCGGACAGAAGCTGCGGCGATACCAGCCGCGAGACCACGCCCTGCAGGCGGCCGTCGGCGCTATCCATCAGGCACGCAGACCGTCAGGCATTCAGGTCCGGGATCAGCTGGCTCTCGAGGCGCGCGATCTGGTCCTTCAGCATGAGCTTGCGCTTCTTCAAGCGCTTCAACTGCAGCTCGTTCACGTGCAGGTCGAGCGTCAGTCGCGAGATGACCTCATCGAGATCCCGATGCTCGATGCGCAGCTGACGCAACTTCTCCATGTTGCGAAACAGCTCGCGATCGACGTTGTCTTCAATTTCCGCCATGAATGACAGGTGGCCCACAATGTTGAAATGGGCTAGCGGACGGCTGGGGCTGCCGGCGGCGACCGTCCCCTGAGTCAAGCTTAGCCGAGCGCCGGGCGGAGTGCCATGCTTCCACCCCCGTCGGCCGGCGCGGGGCGGGGGAGTCCCGTCGGAGGTCAGCGGCGTCGGCCGTGCGCGCTGCGGCCGGCCCGCGCACTCTTGCCGCCGCGGGGCGGCGGGCCTTGACGGCGGCCGCCGGCGTGCGGCCGATGGCGAGAGCGGGCCGGGGCGCTGCCCGCAACCACCCCCTGGGCCAGCAGGTCCGGGGTGATCGGGGCGGAAGGGATCTTGTGTCCGAGGTAGTCCTCGATCTCCGGCAGCGAGACCGCGAATTCCTCGCAGGCAAAGCTGATGGCGTCGCCCTCGGCGCCGGCGCGCGCGGTGCGGCCGATGCGGTGTACGTAGTCGGGGGCATCCTGCGGCAGGTCGAAGTTGAACACGTGGCTGACGTCGGGAATATGCAGCCCGCGGGAGGCTACGTCGGTCGCGATAAGCACCGCGAGCTTGCCGTCGTGGAAGTCCCTGAGGAATCGCAGCCGCTTGTTCTGCGGCACGTCGCCGGACAGCGCCTGCGCCTCGAAGCTGTTCGCCTTGAGGATGCTCTCGAGCCTCTCGGCCATGCGTCTGGTGTTCACGAACACCATGGTGCGCACCGCCTCGCTCTGGTGCAGCAGCCCGATCAGCAGCGGCACCTTCTCCTCCATGGCAGGGTAGTAGATGATCTGGCGTACCTGGTCGACCGTCAGCTTGTCGGGCTCGATCCGTACCAGCTCGGGGTTGTTCATGTGCTCATAGGCGAGCTCGAGCACCCGGTGCGACAGCGTGGCCGAGAACAGCATCGACAGGCGGCGCTCCGGGTGCGGCAGCCGCCGCAGGATGTAGCGGATATCGGCGATGAAGCCGAGGTCGAACATGCGGTCGGCCTCGTCCAGCACCAGCACCTGGGCGTGCCGCATGTCGAACACATGCTGCTTGAAGTAGTCGATCAGGCGCCCCGGAGTGCCGATCAGCACATCGCAGCCCTCGCCCAGCTGCTGGCGCTGCTTGTCGTAGTCGATGCCGCCGAACACCACCAGGTGCTTGAGTCCGGTGTGCGCGCCGAGGATCAGGGCGTCGTGGTGGATCTGCACGGCGAGCTCGCGCGTCGGCGCCACGATCAGTGCGCGGATCGAGGTCGGCGCGCGGTTGGCGGGCGCCGGCCGTGTAAGCAGCGCCTGATAGAGCGCGATGAGGAACGCGGCTGTCTTGCCGGTGCCGGTCTGCGCCTGCCCGGCGACGTCGCGGCCGGCGAGCGCGATCGGCAGCGCCTGCGCCTGGATCGGCGTGCAGTAGCTGAAACCCGCCGCGGTAACGCCCTGCATGACCTGCGGCTTGAGGCCGAGAGTGGCGAATGCAACCTGTGGAGAATGTGGATCAGTCATCAATCGGGGCTTGGGTGTTATTGGAAAAATGGCGCTGCAGACTTGAAAATCGGGTCCGGAAGCGCTACAAAGTAGTCTAAGTCAGCGGGCCATCAGGTCCGCACCTGCCGGCTTAAGATTCCTTAATCCCGTAAGACTCATAGTCAAGTCACAAGTTTAGTGTAACCGTTTGCCGGGCGCCTCTGGCACCGCGATTCGCGCGGCTGCCGGCCCGCGGGGATTTCCCAAATTGTTCGCTCGCTCTGCATCGACGGAGGTTGAACCGCGTGAGTAGTCCGCACATTGTGCACACCACGGACGCCACCTTTGCACAAGACGTCCTCAAGTCCGACAAGCCCGTGCTGCTGGACTTCTGGGCCGAGTGGTGTGGTCCGTGCAAGATGATCGCTCCCATTCTCGAGGAGATTGCGAGCGAGTACCAGGATCGCATCAAGATCGCCAAGCTCAACATCGACGAGAACCCGCAGACCCCGCCGAAGTTCGGCATCCGCGGCATCCCGACGCTGATTCTGTTCAAGAACGGCACCGTGGAAGCGCAGAAGGTCGGCGCCGTCTCCAAGTCACAACTCGCGGCATTCCTGGACAGCAACCTGGATGCCGATGAACGGCTCGAGCAGCGCGAATGAGAGGCTACCTCGGTAATCAGGGCCGCAACCGGCCCAACAAGGGTCCGCGCCACGGCAATCGCGACGGCAACCGCGGCAATATGGGTAACGGCGGCGGACGTCCCGACGAGATGCTGCACGACCCCGAGCCGTTCGATGTCGACGATTCCGAGATCATAAGTCCCGCCGAGCTGACGCAGTCGCGCAGCTCCATGAACCTCACGGAGCTCAAGGCCAAGCCGATCCACGAGCTGGTCAAGATGGCCGAGACCATGGGTCTCGAGAGCCTCGCTCGCTCGCGCAAGCAGGACATCATCTTCTCGATCCTGAAGGCGCACGCGCGCAACGGCGAGAACATCTACGGCGACGGCGTGCTCGAGATCCTGCAGGACGGCTTTGGCTTCCTGCGCTCGGCCGACGGCTCCTATCTCGCCGGTCCCGACGATATCTACGTCAGCCCGAGTCAGATCCGCCGCTTCAACCTGCGCACCGGCGATACCGTTTCCGGCCTGATCCGCCCGCCGAAGGACGGCGAGCGCTACTTCGCGCTGCTCAAGGTGGGCGAGATCAATTTCGATTCGCCGGACAGCTCGCGCAACAAGGTGCTGTTCGAGAACCTGACGCCGTACCATCCGACGAAACGGCTGAAGCTCGAGCGCGGCAACGGCTCCACCGAGGACCTCACCGCCCGCACCATCGATCTGGTGGCGCCGATCGGCAAGGGGCAGCGCGGTCTGATCGTCTCGCCGCCGAAGGCCGGCAAGACGATGCTGCTGCAGAACATCGCCACCGCCATCACCTCCAACCATCCGGAGGTCTACCTGATCGTGCTGCTGATCGACGAGCGGCCCGAGGAAGTCACCGAGATGCAGCGCACGGTGAAGGGCGAGGTGGTGTCGAGCACCTTCGACGAGCCGGCTGCCCGGCACGTCCAGGTGGCCGAGATGGTCATCGAGAAGGCCAAGCGACTGGTCGAGCACAAACGCGACGTGGTGATCCTGCTCGATTCGATCACGCGCCTGGCGCGCGCCTACAACACGGTGGTGCCGTCCTCCGGCAAGGTGCTTACCGGCGGCGTGGACGCCAACGCGCTGCAGCGCCCGAAGCGCTTCTTCGGCGCGGCACGCAACATCGAGGAAGGCGGCAGCCTGACGATCCTGGCGACCGCGCTCATCGACACCGGCTCGAAGATGGACGACGTCATCTACGAGGAGTTCAAAGGCACCGGCAACAGCGAGATCCATCTCGACCGGCGCATCTCCGAGAAGCGCGTATACCCGGCGTTCAATATCAACCGCTCCGGCACGCGCAAGGAAGAGCTCATCACCGACCAGGGCGAGCTCGCCAAGATGTGGATCCTGCGCAAGCTCCTGCACCCCATGGACGAGCTCGCGGCGATCGAATTCCTGCTCGACAAGATGAAGGACACCAAGTCGAACGGCGAATTCTTCGATGCGATGAAGCGCTAACTCCAGGGGCCCAAATTCACCCCGCCGCTTAGCGGGCAAAAGTCACGCCTTTTGCCCGCGTGCATGGCTCAATCGCTTCAGTGGCCTGCGGAAAACGCCGTAGGCGTTTTCCGCCAGTTGAACCAGTTCACGTCGCCGAGGGGCGACGCTGGCACATCGGCCGCGCAGCTCAGTAAGATCCGTGGCACCCGCGCCCGCGGCACCCAGGGAGACCAACCAGCATGCGCTTCTGGCCCGCGCTCGCCGCGGTGCTGCTCGTGGCCCCGGCCGCCCCGGCGCTCGCCGACCGGGATCCGCAGTCGGGGGCGCCGCTGCCGCCGCACAAGGCCCGGACGTCGAGCCCGATCACCGATCGTTTCTATATCAGCGGGGCGTTCTACGCGCCCGCGGTGCACACGAACCTGCGGCTCGATCCCGGGAACGCCGCTCCCGGCGTCACCGGCACGCCGCTCTATGCGGAGCGCGATCTCGGGCTCCCGAGCCGGCTCGACCAGGGAGTGGTGGAGTTCATGTTCCGGATGCGTGAGCGCAACAAGCTGCGCGTCGATTACTTCGAGGCGGACCGCTCCGCCAACTACCTGCTCGCCAACACCGTGGTGTTCGGCAACCAGACGTTCCTCGCCGGCCAGATGGCGCAGTCGTCGATCCAGTGGCGCATGTTCGCCCTGACTTACACCTACTCGTTCTATCGCAGCGATCGGCTCGAGATCGGCACCGGGCTCGGGGTGTACTTCATCCAGGCCCAGGCATCCGCTGCGGTACTGGCCGAAAGCGAGTCGCAGAGCGTGTCGGCGGCAGATCCGATCCCGACGCTGCCGCTCGACTTCACCTGGTGCATCTCGAGCCACTTTGCCTTCACGGCGCACGCCAACTACGCCGAGGCGAGGATCGACCAGGCCCGCGGCTCGTTCACCGACCTGCATTCGGAGCTGCAGTATCGCTGGAACCCCAACTTCTCGATCGGCGCGGGCTGGTCCGAGATGCGCATCGCGCTTGAGCGCGATATCGGTAGCATTCCCGGGGCGGTCGCGATGCGCTTCAGCGGTCCGCAGGTGCTGCTGCGCTTCAGTTTCTAGCTCACTGCGGCCAAGTGCCTCAGGCGTGCGGTGCCCGCGCGGCGAGGTACGCGTCGGCTTCCGGCACCAGTGCCTGCTTCTGTGTCAGCCGGAAGCGCGCGCCCTCCATGCCTTTCTCGATCTGCGGGCCCATCTGCGCACCCACGTGCGCCTTCAGCCAGCTGTGCATCTGCTCGAGCGGCATGCTGTTCCAGAAGATCTGCGGGATGTACTGCGCCTCGACGAGCGGCGCCAGGTTGCCGAACGGCGACAACAGCAGCCCGACATTTGCGCTGAAGGTGCGCCAGGCGAGCTGCGGCTGCTCCTTGTGCAGCGTGATGAACATCCCGAGGCGCAGCTGCACCGCCTGCGGCGGGATCTCGGGGGCGAGCGCGATCTTCGCCGCCTGTGCGGCGAGCTGCGGGTCGCGCACGCCGGCGAGCGCGGTGTACAGGCGGTGTTTCTCCGACTCGTCGTGCGATTCTCTGGCGAGTGTGTGCAGCTCCTCGAACGTGGCGGCGTCGGCGTGCAGCCCGACGACGTTGAGGATCATGCTCTGATCGTCGGGGGCAATGGCGCTGTGGTCGTGTACGAACGCGGCAAAGCGCCGCTGCGCCTCGCTGATGACCCGCGGATCGCCCCACAGGCCGAGATCCTCGATTACGGTGCGGCGCAGCGCCTGCAGGTCAGCAGTCTCCCCCGCCCGGGCGTCCCATCCGAGACGGGTGGCGACGGGCTCGAGGAGCGAGCGCGCATACGCGGCAAACGCGGCGTGCCCCGGCGTGCCGCGCTCGTCGTACTCGATGGTCCCCAGGGCGCCGGCGATCTGCCGCCACGCGCGGGCATCGAGATCCGTGCCCATGCGCTGCGCGAGCGCGAGGTAGCTCGCCAGCGGTGCGCTGTGCGCCTGGACCAGCGCCCACTGGTCATCGAGAAGCGCGATGCGATCGCCGTCGGGAAGCGTACCGAAGGCGCGGGTGTTGGCTGCCAGCGCCGAGGCATCGTAGCTGGCGCGGTAAAAACCGATGGCACCGGCATCGACGCTGAGGGGCTCCTGGCACGAGCCGGCTGCGAGGCTCTGTCCGTCGTGCGTCAGCAGCAGCGGCTGGGCGGGAGCCGTCGCGCCCACGCGGATTTGCAGCGGTACGCTCCAGTGCACCGACTCGAGGCTGCGGTCGGCCGGCGCGCTCAGGAAGAAGCGCCGCTGCGACAGGGAGATCGTGCGCTTGCCCGCATTGCAGGCAGCGGCGACGCTCACCAGCGGGAAACCGGCCTGCTCGGTCCAGTCGGCGGCGATCCGGCCCACCTGCTTGCCGCTCGCGGCGCTCAGCGCATCCCACAGATCCGCGGTGGTGGCGTTGCTGAAGGCACGGGCCTTGATGTACCGGCGGATGCCGTCGCGGAAGGTGTCCGGACCCAAGTACGCCTCCAGCATGCGCAGTACCGCCTGGCCCTTGTCGTACGTGATCGTCGGATCGAAGGCGTTGGCGGCCTGCAGCTCGTCGGTGACATGCACCTGGATGGCGTGCGAGGACGTGCGGGCGTCGGCTTCCATCGCGCCCTCCTTGGTGGCGTCCTCGCTCTCCCACCATTTCCAGGTGGGATTGCGCCAATCCGTCTCCTTCGCGGCCATCCAGGACGCGAAGCTTTCGTTGAGCCACAGGTCGTCCCACCACCCCATGGTGACGAGGTCGCCGTTCCACTGGTGCGCCATCTCGTGCGCCTGGGTGGCGTAGACATTCTGTATGTCCGCCAGCGAGCTGTTCTTCGAGAGCAGCAGTAGCTCGTCGTTGTAGGTGATCGCGCCCCAGTTCTCCATCGCGCCGGAGAATCCGCCCGGGATGGCGATGGAATCGAGCTTCGGCAGGGGGTACGGATAACCGAAGTAGTCGTCGTAATCGGCGAGGATCTGCTCGGCGTTGGCGAGCGCCGTGCGCCCCTCGGACTCGCGGCCGGCGACCGCCCACACCCCGAAGTGCACCTTGCCGCGCTGCGCGCCGATGTCACGCAGATTGCCGGCGGTGAATTCCACCAGGTACGACGGCATCCTTGGGGAGCGCTCGAAGGTCGTGGTCGCGAGCTTGCCGTGCACCTCGCGCTTTGCAATCGGCATGTTGCCCACGGTCGCCCAGTCCGCCGGCACCGTGGCGGTGAGCGCGAAGGTCGCGCGGAACGCCGGCTCGTCCCAGCACGGGAACATGCGCCGCGCGTCGGTCGACTCCATCTGGGTCGTCAGCAGCAGCCCCTGGCCGCCGCCGCCCTCCCGGGAATAGGGTTGCACGAACAGCCCCTGCGGCCGGGTCTCGATCACTCCCGAATAGGACAGCGTCAGGGTGTGCCGGCCCGCCGCCGCCGCCGCCAGCGTGAGCGTCGTCAGCTGCGCGGCGTTGTCGGTGGCGACGCGTGCGACCGGCTGGCCGTCGAGCCGCACGTTGCTGAGCGTCAGGTTGAGCGTGTTGAACACCACTTTGTCGGTCGCGGTGCGGAACTTGAGCGACACCGACTCGGTGCCGGTAAAGGTTCTGGCAGCGGCGTCGGGAACGACGGCGATGTCGTAATCCAGCGGCACGACATTCTTGGGAAGGCGCCCGGAGGCCTTGTCGAAGTCGAACGGCGCCTCGGCGGCGGTCGCGAGGCCGCTGGTGAGCGCGAGCGCGATCACGGTCGCGACGAGTTGGATCGATGGCACCTTGAGTCTCCGCTGAGCGTTGGCAACCCCGCCATTCTAGTGCGGCGTCGGCACGTACGCCCGCGCAAACAGCTGCGGCATCCGCGCGGCGTGCCGCGAGTCGAGATTGATGCATACGTACTCGGTCACGGCGCGCGCCAGCGTCCGGCCGTCGGCCGGCCGCACGACCTGAAAGCGCCGCTCGCACCTCAGTCGGCCGTCGCTGCGCGCGATCCAGGTCGCAACCTGCACGGCATCGCCGCGCACCGCGGCGAGCAGGTAGTCGATCTCGGTGCGCAGCGCCGCCATGCCGCGCCGCATCGCGATGCAGCGTTCGAGCGGCACCCCGAGAGCTGCCGAGTGCGACCAGGCGGCGCGGTCGAGCCAGGTGAGATAGATCGCGTTGTTGACGTGCTGGTAGGCGTCGATGTCGGCCGGCTCGACGCCGAGCGCGATGACGTGGGGGTGAGGGTGGTCGAACTGCACGCGTCAGACGTCGAGCGCGCGCTGGCGCTCGACCGCGAGGTAGCCGATGTCGCTGCGGTAATGCATGCCCGGCCAGTGCACCGCGGCAGTCAGCGCGTACGCCTCGCGCTGCGCGGCGGCGACGTCTGCACCGAGTCCCACGGCGCACAGCACGCGCCCGCCGCTGGTGAGCACCCGCCCGGCCTCGAGCCTGGTGCCGGCGTGGAAGATCTTCCCCGGCAGCCGCGCGGCGTGGTCGAGCCCTTCGATCACGTCGCCCGTGCGCACCTCCTCCGGGTAGCCGGCCGCGGCCATGACGACGCCGAGCGCGGCGTGCGCATCCCACTCGGCGCTCAGCCGATCGAGCCTGCCGGCGAGCGCGGCTTCGCACAGCGCCGGCAGATCGGATTGCAGCCGCATGAGGATCGGCTGGGTCTCGGGGTCGCCGAGGCGGCAATTGAACTCGAGCACGTTCGGTGTGCCGTCGGCAGCGATCATGAGTCCGGCGTACAGAAAGCCCGTATACGCCATGCCGTCGGCGGCCAGGCCGCGGATGGCGGGCTCGATGACTTCGCGCATGATGCGCGCGTGCAGCGCCGGCGTGACCACCGGCGCCGGCGAGTAGGCGCCCATGCCGCCGGTGTTGGGTCCGCGATCGCCGTCGTCGCGGCGCTTGTGGTCCTGGGAGCTCGCCAGCGGCAGGATGTGCTCGCCGTCCGCCATGACGATGAAGCTCGCCTCCTCGCCCGGCAGGAATTCCTCGATCACCACCTCGCGGCCGGCCGCGCCGAAGCGGCCGGCGAACATGGCTTCGGCCGCGGTCAGCGCTTCAGCGCTGGAGGCGGCGATCACCACCCCCTTGCCGGCGGCGAGCCCGCTCGCCTTGACGACGAGTGGCGCGCGTTGCCCGCGCACCCAGGCGGCATCGAAGCTCTCGCGGGTAAAGGTGGCGGAGCGTGCAGTGCGTATGCGGTGGCGGGCCATGAACTCCTTGGCGAAGGCCTTGGAGCCCTCGAGCTGCGCGCACGCGCGGCGCGGTCCGAAGCACTTGAGACCGGCGGCCTCGAATGCGTCGACCACGCCGGCGACCAGCGGCGCTTCCGGTCCGATGATCGTGAGGTCGACACGCTCGGCGGCCGCGAGGCGCACCAGGCCGGCGATGTCCTCGGCGGCGATGCCGACGTTGCGCACCTTGGACTCGGTGGCCGTGCCGGCGTTGCCGGGAGCGACCAGCACCTGCGTGACGCGCGGCGCTGCGGCGCATTTCCAGGCGAGCGCGTGCTCACGGCCGCCGCCACCGACAACCAGGACCTTCATCGCGCCCGCCCTCAATGCCGGAAGTGCCGCATGCCGGTGAACACCATGGCCATGCCGTGCTCGTCGGCCGCAGCGATCACCTCCGCATCGCGCACGCTGCCGCCGGGCTGGATGACCGCGCGGATGCCGTACTGCGCCGCGACATCCAGGTTGTCGCGGAACGGCAGGAAGGCATCGGAGGCCATGACGGCACCGGCGACCGTGAGCTTGCCGTCGGCGGCCTTGAGGGCCGCGAGACGCGTCGAGTAGACCCGGCTCATCTGCCCGGCGCCGATGCCGATGGTGGCGCGGTCGCGCGCAAACACGATCGCATTCGACTTGACGAACTTGCACACCGCCCAGGCGAACCCGAGGTCAGCAAGCTCGGACTCCGTGGGCTTGCGGCGCGTCGGGACCACGGGATCCCCGGGAGGCAGGCCGGCGCGATCGCGCTGCTGCACCAGCAGTCCGCCGGTGACGCTGCGGAATTCGAGCTCGCTGCCCGCTGCGCTCTTCAGATCGCCGAGCGCGAGCACGCGCACGTTGGGTCTGGCCGCCAGCACGCGCGCGGCATCGGGGTGCACGGCGGTCGCGATCAGCACCTCGACGAACTGGCGTTCGAGGATCGCGCTCGCGGCCGCCTCGTCGAGCTCGCGGTTGAAGGCGATGATGCCGCCGAAGGCGGAAGTGGGATCGGTGCGGTAAGCGCCTTCGTAGGCCTCGCGGGCGGTGGCTGCGAGCGCGACCCCGCAGGGGTTGGCGTGCTTGACGATGACACAGGCGGCTTGCGCGAACTGCCGCACGCACTCGATCGCGGTGTCGGCGTCCGCGATGTTGTTGAACGACAGGTCCTTGCCCTGGCGCACGACGGCCGTCGCCACGCTCGCGCCGCGGGGCGCGGGCTCGCGGTAGAACGCCGCCTGCTGGTGGGGGTTCTCCCCGTACCGCAGTTGCTGCACCTTGTCGAAGACGAGCGGCAGCACTGCCGGAAAACGCTCGGCGGGTTGCGCGTGCCGGGCCGACAGGTAGGCGGCCACCATGGTGTCGTAGTGCGCGGTGTGCGCAAAGGCCTTGGCGGCCAGCCGGTTGCGGGTGGCGAGTGCGCTACCGCCGCCGTGCGCGTCGAGCTCGGCGAGCAGTGCGGGGTAATCTGCCGGATCGACCACCACCAGCACCGAGGCGTGGTTCTTTGCCGCAGCGCGCAACATGGCGGGACCGCCGATGTCGATGTTCTCGACGGCGTCCTCGTAGCTCGCGTCCGCGCGTGCCACGGTGGCCGCGAACGGATACAGGTTGACCACCAGCAGATCGATCGGGGCGATGTCGTACTGCGCCATGACGGCATCGTCGACGCCCCGCCGCCCGAGCAGCGCGCCGTGAATCTTCGGGTGCAGCGTCTTGACGCGTCCGTCCATGATCTCGGGAAACCCGGTGTAGCTGGCGACCTCGCGCACGGCGACGCCGTGTGCGGCGAGCAGGCGTGCCGTACCGCCGGTGGAGAGGATCTCGATCCCGCGCGCGGCGAGCGCCCGGGCGAGCTCGATGAGGCCGGTCTTGTCGGATACCGACAGCAAGGCGCGGCGGATGGGCAGCGACATCGGGCCCCTCACGAGTGCCGGCGTGGCGCCGGCGGGCACCGCCAGCCTATCAGGAGCCGGCGAGTCCGAACTGCTTGAGCTTCTTGCGCAGCGTGCCGCGGTTGATGCCGAGGATGCCCGCGGCGCGGCTCTGGTTGCCCTCGGCGTAATCGAGTACCACGCGGAACAGCGGCTCCTCCACCTCGCGCAGCACCAGGTCGTAGAGATGAGCGGGGCGGTGGCCGTTGAGGCTAGTGAAGTAGTCGCTCAGGGCGCGCTCGGCGTGATTGCGTAGCGGCAGCTCCCGTCCGTTGACTCGTACGGCAATGGCTTCACGGGCTCGCGTCTTTTTCTTGGCCGTCATCGTGGGGACCCCCTGGAAGAAACCATTCGTCGGGCCGGCGCCGCCGCAGAATAATATCACGCACCTCGGCGCGCAGAAGTGACTGCGTCGCAATTTCACAGTGAAGCTGCCGGTTGACACTGCCGAAGATACGTGACGCAGCGCGCGCACGCGCCGCGCGCGTCGCATGCGCGCTCGAGTCCTACTCCGACCGCGCCGGCGAAATCAAGTACCTCGCGCGTTTTGTGCGAGCGCGATGTCGCAAGCCGGGAACAGCGCCGCGAGCGGAGCATCGTTCGCGCACCAGGGCCCGCGGATCGCGGCTAGCGGCTGGTACCGTCGTTGGCGCATGCGATCGCGCCGCCGCCGGTCGGCAGGCAGGCGTCGATCTCGAATCCGACGGCGCTCGAGCCCGGGTCGACGAACGCCATCTCGGCGTCGATGCGTTGATCGACCGACAGGAACGAGGCCGCCGGCACCGCGCCCGGCAGGTAATCGCGCGGCGACACGTCGCGCGAGGCGAGGCGATTGCCGAAGCGATCCTGCAGTGTCACGCGCAACAGGGGCAGCGGCTGCGGTTGCACACCGCCGTTGCGGATGCTGGCGCGCACCGTGATCTCTCCCCCGCTGCCCGGGCCCAGCGAGGCGCCGAGTTGCCGCACGTCATACGCGTGCAGATCCCAGTGCGGCACCAGCGGCATGCCGAGAGCTGCGTAGAGCGCGGTGAGCGGCCGATTGAGCCGCGCGTGCGTCGCGAGCGCATCGCGCGAGTGGTTGACCGCCTGGGCCACGAGCACGATGACGAGCACCGCGGCACCGATCGCCCACGGCGCCGACTCGCGTGCGGTCAGGCGGGAGAGGCGGCGGGCGAGAGGGTGTGGCGTAAGCAGCATCCCGTCGGCCTCCGCGTCGGTGAACTCTGCAGCGCTCTCGTCTGGCCGCGGGGCTGCTACGCTGACTGCAGCCGCAGCGGTCTCGCCCGCGGCGCGCGCTGCGACGGACTTCCCCGTCTCGGGCGCGGGCGCCGCACGCGGCGTCGGTGCCGGAGGCGCTGTGACGGCTGCCGCTGCCGGCCGGGGTTGCTCGCCCTGCACGATGCCCGAGAGGAATGCTGCGTCGATCTCGACTTCGACGGGCGCGTCCGATGGCGCGGCTGCCGTTTCCTCGCTGGTCACGCGCATCGCCTTGAAGGAGCCGGTGGCGGCGGTCCACTGCGGGTCCGGCGACGGCTCGACGAACACCGAATTCACATCCGTCCGCGAGGAGTCGAACTCGAGCGCGTCCTCGGGGATCGAATCTTCGTCGGCGGGAGCCTGCGGCGGTGGCTCGGGCGGCTGCGGTTCGCCGCCAGCCGGCGCGCGCGCAGACCGACGCGGCTCCTGCGCGGGAGGCGTCGAGGCCGCGGCGGGCGCCGGGCTCGCGCTGGGCGCGGAGGCCGCGGCGGGCGGCGAGACCGCGGCAGTTGCACCGGCCGCGGCTGCCTGGCGCTCGTCGCTCAGCTGAGCCAGTGCATTGAAGACGCTCGAGCAGCGCCCGCAGCGCACGTAGCCCTGGGCGACGCGCAGGTCCGCCGCGGTCACCACCAGCGTCAGGGCACACTTTGGACAGACGGTGAACATCTAGTGACGCTGCCCGGCGAGACACACCCACTCGTCGCGCTCGCCGGCCACCGCGACATCAAACCACGCAGCATAAGCGGCTGTCACCTCGGACACCTCGTGCTGCATGAGTCCTGCGAGCACGATCCGCCTCCCCGCGGCGACCCGGTCCGCGAACTGCGGCGCGAGCGCGCACAGGGGCTGCGACAGGATGTTGGCGAGCAGCAGGTCGACCTCCCGGGGGAGCGTCGCGGCCGCCTCGTGAACGCGCACCAGGTCGCCGACGTCGTTGGCGCTGGCGTTTTCGCGCGTGGCGGCGAGCGCCTGGGGGTCGATATCGAAGCAGTCCACCTGGCCTGCGCCGAGCTTTGCGGCAGCGAGCGCCAGAACCCCCGAGCCGCAGCCGTAGTCGATGACGCGCAGCGGTGATCTGGGCATGTGCGCATCGAGCCATTCGAGGCACAAGGCGGTGCTCGGGTGCGACCCGGTGCCGAAGGCGAGCCCCGGATCGAGCTTCACCACCACCGCGCAGGTATCGACCACCTGCTCGTGATGCGGACACACCCACAGCCGCGTGCCAAAGCGCACGGCGTGAAAGTCCTTGAGCCACTCGCGCTCCCAGGCGCGATCGGCGACCACCTCGGCGCGGATCAGGTGCGTGGCGAGAGCGAGCCGCGCGGCGAGCCGACGGGCGAGCTCGCCCGCATCGTGCGGCTGCTCGAACAGCGCCCTCAGGCGTGTCTGCGTCCACAGGCGCAGCTCGCCGGGCAGCGGCTCGAGTACCGGGTCGTCGTGCGCGTCGACGAAGGTCACCGCCTGCGCGCCGAGCTCGAAGCAGGCGGTTTCCGCCGCCTGCGGATCGAGCGACCCCAGGTCGAACGTCAGCGTGAGGTGCGAGGAGCCCATGGCTTCCGTCCACCACAGACTAACGCAGTCCCAGGCGGCGCTCGAGGTAATGGATGTCGGTGCCGCCCTTCTGGAAAGCCGCGTGGTTGCAGATTTCCTGGTGCAGAGCCACGTTGGTCTTGATGCCCTCGATCACCATCTCTGCAAGCGCGTTCTTCATGCGCGCGATCGCCGTCTCGCGCGTGTCGCCGTACGCGATGATCTTGGCGATCAGGGAATCATAGTACGGCGGGACGTTGTAACCGGAGTAGACGTGGCTGTCGACGCGGATGCCGGGGCCACCCGGCGCATGCCACAGCCGGATCGGCCCGGGTGAGGGAATGAAGGTCTTCGGGTCCTCGGCGTTGATGCGCGCCTCGATCGCGTGGCCGCGAATCTGCACGTCGCTCTGGGTGTACGGCAGCGGCTCGCCGCTCGCGATCAGCAGCTGCGCCTTGACCAGATCGATCCCGGTGACCAGCTCGGTCACCGGATGCTCGACCTGGATGCGGGTGTTCATCTCGATGAAGTAGAACTCCCCGTCCTGGTAGAGGAACTCGAGCGTGCCGGCGCTGCGGTAGCCGACCGCGCGGCAGGCCTCGACGCAGCGCTCCCCCATGAAGCGCCGCTGGCGCGGCGATATGCCGGGCGCCGGCGCCTCCTCCAGCACTTTCTGATGGCGGCGCTGCATCGAGCAGTCGCGCTCGCCGAGGTGGATGATGTTGCCGTGTCCGTCGGCGAGCACCTGGAATTCGATGTGCCGCGGCCGCTCCAGGAATTTCTCCATATAGACCTGGTCGTTGCCGAATGCGGCGCGCGCCTCGGCGCGCGTGATGCCGATCGCGTTGAGGAGCGACGCCTCGGTGTGCACCACGCGCATGCCGCGCCCGCCGCCGCCGCCCGAGGCCTTGATGATGACCGGGTAGCCGATATCGCGCGCGATGCGCAGGCTCTCGTCGGCGTTTTCGCCGATCGGGCCGTCGGAGCCGGGCACGCAGGGCACGCCCTGTGACCGCATCACGCGGATGGCCGAGACCTTGTCGCCCATCAGGCGGATGGTCTCGGCCTTCGGGCC
>Ga0070761_10000564_pt1 | contig 23927 bp, 17 predicted proteins | sample HubBroMetageREF1_FD_66724 | JGI IMG/M metagenome (GOLD analysis project Ga0070761, IMG submission 66724) | Reference soil microbial communities from the Hubbard Brook experimental Forest, New Hampshire, USA - Hubbard Brook CCASE Soil... | ecosystem: Environmental > Terrestrial > Soil >... | reverse complement strand
CACGGACATGACCATTCCCTCATGCCCCGACAATGTCGCCAGCGGGGCAGAGCTCGCCGCATCCCACAGCCGCACGCTCCCGTCATCGCCGCCGGAGACGACGACCATCCGGCCGGCGACCGCGCCAAGGGCCACGGAGCTGACCCATCCCTCATGCCCCGACAATGTCGCCAGCGGGGCAGAGCTCGCCGCGTCCCACAGCCGCACGCTCCCGTCAACGCCGCCGGAGACGACGACCATCCGGCCCGCGACCGCGCCAAGGGCCACGGAGCTGACCCATCCCTCATGCCCCGACAATGTCGCCAGCGGGGCAGAGCTCGCCGCGTCCCACAGTCGCACGCTCCCGTCATCGCCGCCGGAGACGACGACCATCCGGCCCGCGACCGCGCCAAGGGCGATCGCGCTGATCGGCCCGCTATGCGCTGCCGCCAGAATCCGGAACGCGTGCAACTCCATTCTGGGCGTCGTCCGCCAGGGCGAACCCGCATCCGTGACACATGATGCCGCGTTCGCGTCGCGCAGATCGGCGTCCTTGAAGTCCGCCGTCGAAAGGTCGAGATCGCGCCAAATCGAGCCTTGCAGATCGGTCGCTCGAAACAGCGTCCGATCGAGCCGGCAAGCCAGGATTCGGGCCCTCCACGCTTCGACACCGGAGAAATCGGCGTCGGACAGATCGACCCGATCGAACTCGACCATGTTGAGGCGCGCCCCCTGCCAGCGCGAATTCTGCAGCGGCACGCGCTGCCCATCGCTGCCGGTAAAGCGGTCATCGTAGAAATCCAGGCCCGAGAGGTCCAATTCGGCCGGGCGTGGCAAGAGATAGGCCGAATGGCGCCAGAGCGCGAAGGCGAAAGCGCGGACGCCCAGAATCCGGCCCGGCACCAGGAGGCTCGGGAAATTCGCCCGGAAACCGCGCCGGATCGGCGCCTCGGCAATCTCGAGCCGGGCCAGGACGAAGGTCAATGTCTCCGGAGTCGGGACCGGAATGTCCAGATCCTCGCCGCGCCCGTCGCCGATCGCTTTGACGATCGCATCGGCCAGAAAATACTCGCGGATCGAGGTATGGCCGAACCGGAACCCGCTTTCCGAGGGCCGGACGAGCAGGCTGGCATTGCGCAGATCCTGCAGGAAGATCTCCGACAGCCCGAGCCCTTCGACACCGGCCAGCGCCGCGGCGAGTCTGGGATAGCGCGGGGCGGCCCGGATGAACCAATCGTCCAAGGTGTCATGGGAGAGTTCCTGCACCCCGCTCCGCTGCATCTCGAGGGCGAGGTCCGCGAGCAGGAGCCGCTTTTCGCGCAGCGGAATGACGTGTTTCGGGTCGTCGCGGGCGAAGGTCTGGGCCACGAAGATGTCGTAGATCCGGGTGATGTTGATCGGATTGCCCGCTTGCTTCTCCTCTTCCAATTGGAGGAACGAGTCGCCGATGAAGCGGAGCAGGATCGGGCGTTCGGCCAATTCGTGGAGATTATAGGTCTCGCCGATCAGCTCCCAGGCGCGCTTGCCCTCAGGCCCGCCCAGATGGGCATCGAGATAGGTCGTGATCTGCTCGTCCGAGAAAGGCAGCATGACATAGGCCTGGATGTCGTCATCGGCGGCGATCCCGGCCCGGTCCTGGCCGGCGAGGAACCCGCGCTGGGTCGCCAGATCGCGGAAATAATGTGAGCGGCAGGAGACGAGCAGGCGCGGCCCGGCGGCGGCGGCCGGGATCTCGGCCGCGCCGCGTTTGATCTGCCGGCGCCGCTCGGCGTCCGCGCGCCAGGTTTCGCCGGGCACGATCGTGAGTAATTCGCGATAGAACCGGATCGCCTGCTCGGCGCTGAGCTTGTTGGTCACTTCGTCGATGCCGTCGAAGATCACGGCGGCGCCGGTCCGGCGGATGTGGGCGATGACTTCCTTGGCGTCGAGCACCGTCTCGCCGGCTCGGCGCAGCAGGTCGCCGATGATACGCTCCAGCGTGCCGGGGCCGGTTTCGCCTGCCGACTCGACGTTGCGCAGATCGAAATAGAGCGGCAGCGGCGCCTTGGCCCCGCGATCGCGCCGCTCGAGCAATTCCTGGGTCACCAGCTGACAGGTGACCGTCTTGCCCATGCCGAATTCGCCGAGCAACGCCGTCAGCCGCGCACCCTCGCCGGAGCAGGCCCAATCAGCCAGCACCGGGACGATGTCGATGCCGGCCGGCTCTGCGGTCGAGGACGCGGCGCGAATTTCGGCGCCGAGCCGCGCTTGGGCCGCGCGTGGCGGCAGCGCGTCGCGCGCATCCTGCTGGTCGGCCAGGAGCTGATCGGAGAGTTCCCGGGCGCGCCTGGCCATCGGCTCGTCGCCGGTCTCGGCATCGGCCACGGGAACGGCGCCCAGCGGGCGCGGCGCCTCGGCGAGATAGAGTCGCGCCGCTTCGAAGATGCGGTCGACGATCTTCCTGACGTAGAGCTGTCGCTTGAGACTGCTGCCTCCGTCCCACACTTCGACGAGCGACTTGCCCGCATCGTCGACCAGCCAAGGACGGATTCCGGCAGAGAACCGAACCGGCACATCCTCGGGCGTGACATCCACCGGGATGACGATACAGCGCTTGCCCGGCTGGTTCTCGCCTGTTTCGGTCAGGAAATGCGCGGCCTCGCGCAGGCAGGCGTCGCGGTGCGGGTATCGATGCGACAGGAGCAGGAGGCAGAGGAAGGCGTCGCGGCACGCCTTCTCCATCTGCGGATTGCCCTGGTCGCTCGGATCGTTCCGCTTCATGTCCCGCCAGAGCCGGATCGGCGGAAGGTCCCGGTATTTTGCCGAAGGCAGTGCCAGCCGGTTCTCGAGGGTATTGTACAACCGATCCTGGATCCGGTGAAGTTGCCGGCCCAGTTCGTCCTGGTCGAGCCAGGCATAGGAAAACATGACCAGCAGCTTGCGCGGCTTCTCGGGGGCCGCGCGCGGGCTCACCGACACGCCGGCGACGATCGCCGTCCCCTCGGCGGAGAACGCCCCCAATTCCCTGTCGAGCGCCGCCGCTGCCAGCTCGGCGTCGCGGCGGGCATTCGGCTGGGCCGTGATCCGCCCGTTGCTGCTGCGCAGCTCGAACGGGGCGCCGGCTTGGTCGAGGATGGCGTTCAGCCGGCTCAAACGCTTACGGAACGTCGCCGGCGCCATCGCTCGCCGTTCGCGGGCCGCGATTTCCGCCAGCAAGGCCTCGGAAGTGGTCTCGACCCCACCCGAGCGCGCGAAAATCGCCGCCGCCGCTTCCAGAACGACACGCGGTCCGGCACTGATCTCGATCTCGGCCAGCACCCGCTGAATCGCCGCGCGCATCCTCTTGTCCCCGCTCCGGGTAGAACTAGCTGAGAAGCTCTCATACTTTCAGAGAAATGTCAATTCTGTCACAGGCGGTCACGCCGGCGTCGCCTACCCGCCCCAAATACTTCGCCGGACGGGTTGATTGCAGCCTTCGGCGGCATCTCGGGCGGGGACGCCCACGCCACCGTTGTCGAGCTGGTCAAAAGTTGGAAGACCTGGTCGCCCGATCGCCCTGTGCAGCTCCCCCCGCCGCTTGCCCGCCGCAGAGGCTTGCGCCTATAAGACCCCACTGCAGCGCCGACCCGCCCGAGGATCGCACTACGTCATGATCGTCATCACCGGCGGGGCCGGGTTCATCGGATCCAATCTGGTCGCCGCCCTGGAACTGCGCGGGCAGTCCGGGCTGGTCGTGGTCGATCATCTGGGATCGGGCGAGAAATGGCGCAATCTGGCCAAGCGCGAGCTGCTCGCGATCGTGCCGCCGGCCGATCTCTTCAGTTATCTGGTCCAGCATCGCACCTCGATCGAGAGCGTCTTCCATCTGGGCGCCAGCTCGTCCACGACCGAGCCCGACGCCGATCTCGTCGTCCAGACCAATTTCAGCCTGCCCCAGCTGCTCTGGCGCTGGTGCGCCGACAACCGGGTCAGGCTGATCTACGCCTCTTCTGCTGCAACATACGGCAACGGGGCGGCCGGCTTCGACGACGATCCGGACAGCAAGGCCCTGGCCCGGCTGCAGCCGCTCAACGCCTACGGCTGGTCGAAGCATCTCTTCGATCGCTGGGTGGCGCGCCAGGTCGAGCGCGGCTATCCCTGTCCGCCGCAATGGGCCGGGGTCAAGTTCTTCAATGTCTACGGCCCCAACGAGTACCACAAGAGTACACAGCTGAGCGTGGCGCTGCAGCTCTGGCGCCAGATTTCGTCGGGCGCCCATGCCACCTTGTTCCGCTCGCACCACCCCGATTATCCCGATGGCGGGCAGAGGCGGGATTTCGTCTGGATCGACGATGTCGTCGATATCCTGCTCTGGCTCCATGATCAGCCCAAGATCGCCGGCCTCTACAATGCCGGCTCCGGCCAGGCGCGCAGCTTCGCCGATCTGGCCCGGGCGGTTTATGCCGCACTCGGCACTGCGGCCGAGCTGCGCTATATCGAAATGCCGGAGGGTTTGCGCAGCAACTACCAGTATTTCACGGAAGCCAAGCTGGACCGTCTGCGCAAGGCCGGCTATGTCGAGCCGATGACGGCGCTCGAGGACGGAGTCGGGCGCTATGTCCGGGATTATCTGACCCAGGCGGATATCTATCGATGATCTTCGCGATTCCCTATCCGGACATCGGCTCGGTCGCCCTCCAGCTCGGACCCATCGCCATCCGTTGGTACGCGCTCGCCTATATCACCGGTTTGGTGCTGGGCTGGCGCTACTGCCTGGTCCTGGCCAGAAATCCGCCGCATGTCCTGACCACGAGCGATATCGACGATTTCCTGGTCTGGGCGACGTTCGGCGTCGTCCTTGGCGGCCGGCTCGGCTATGTCCTGTTCTATCGGCCGGGTTTCTATGTGACCGACCCGCTCGAAATCGTCGAACTCTGGCATGGCGGCATGTCGTTTCACGGCGGCTGCGCCGGCGTCGCCCTCGCCATGTGGCTCTTCTCGCGCCGCCGCGGCATCCCGCTGCTGTGCCTCGCCGACATCGTCGCCTGCGCCGAGCCGATCGGCCAATTCTTCGGCCGCATCGCCAATTTCGTCAATGGCGAGCTGTGGGGTCGGCCCAGCGACGTGCCCTGGGCGATGGTCTTCCCGCGCGACGAGCTGCAGAAGGCGCGCCATCCGAGCCAGCTCTACGAGGCGGTTCTCGAAGGGCTCGTCATGTTCGCGCTCCTCTATGTTCTGCAGCGGCGCGGCTTGCGCCAGCGGCCGGGCTTGATCACCGGCGTGTTTCTGATCGGCTATGCTCTGGCGCGCGGTGCCAGCGAACTCTTCCGCGAGCCCGATCCGCAATTGGGCTTTCTCGACGATTTCCTGCGCAGCGATCAGGTGCCGGCCCTTCTCCACCCGCTGGCGGTCCTGGTCCAGGGCGTCACCATGGGGCAGCTGCTCTCCCTGCCCATGATCCTGGGCGGCATCTGGCTGATCCGGCGCGCCAAACCACTGCCGCAATCCGCTCCGGCGTGACCCCGCTCGGCCGCCGCCTGGCGGAAACGATCCGCCGAACCGGGCCGATCGGCGTCGATACCTTCATGGCGGCGGCGCTGGGCGATCCCGAGCACGGCTATTACCGGACCCGGGATCCGCTGGGGGCAGCCGGGGATTTCATCACCGCCCCGGAAATCAGCCAGATCTTCGGCGAACTCGTCGGGCTCTGGTGCGCCGATCAGTGGCGGCAGATGGGCGAACCGGCGACGGTCCAGCTGGTCGAACTCGGCCCCGGCCGCGGCACGCTGATGGCGGATCTGCTGCGGGCTCTGGCCGTGTTGCCCGGTGCCGCCGCGGCGGTTCGCCTCCATCTGGTCGAGACCAGTCCGGTGCTGCGCCGGCACCAGGCATCGCTGCTCGAGGCGTTCGCGCCGCACTGGCACGACAGTCTCGAAACCGTGCCGCCCGGCCCCTTGCTCCTCGTCGCCAACGAATTCTTCGACGCGCTGCCGATCCGGCAGTGGCAGCGCCGGGCCGGGATCTGGCACGAACGGCGGATCGGCCTCGACGCCGAGGGCCGCCTCGCCTTCGGTCTCGGGGCCGCCTCGGCGCCACCGGTCGCCCCGCCGCCGGCCGAAGAGGGTGCCATCTTCGAAACCTGCGAGCCCGGTCTGGGCCTCGCCGCTGCACTCGGCCGGCGCCTCGCCGCGGCACCCGGAGCCGCCCTCGTCATCGATTACGGCCATGTCCGAACCGCGCCGGGCGAGACGCTCCAGGCCGTGCGCCGGCATCGTTCGGTTCCAGTGCTGGAGGCACCGGGCGAGGCCGATCTCACCGCCCACGTCGATTTCGCCGCCTTGGCCCGAATCCTGGCCGGACCGGGCGTGCAGTGCTGGGGGCCGGTGACGCAAGAGCGGTTCCTGGCCGCCAACGGTGCGCTGCTCCGGGTCGCGCGCTTGACGAGCGGCCAGCCGGAAGCGGCGGCGGCCGCTATCCGCGAGGCTGCCCGGCGCTTGCTCGACCCTGCGCAAATGGGCAGTCTGTTCAAGGTACTGGCCGCGACCTCGGCGGGCCGGCCGGTCCCGTCGGGATTTTCCCGGGAGCAGATCGCGTGATCACCCACCCCGTCCTCGACGGCGTTCACCACGGTTTCATGACCCGGCGGGGCGGCACCAGCACCGGGCTCTATGCGAGCTTGAACTGCGGCTTCGGCAGCGGCGACGAGGCGCGGGCGGTCGCGGCCAATCGCGAGCGTGCCGTGGCGCGGCTGGGATTGGCCGATTTGGCGCTGCTGACCGTCCACCAGGTTCATTCGGCGACGGTCGTCAGCGTCGAGCAGCCTTGGCAACAGGGCGACAACCCGCGGGCCGACGCGATGGTGACGAACCGCCGCGGCCTCTGTCTGGGCGTGCTCACCGCCGACTGCGTGCCGCTGCTCTTCGCCGATGCCGATGCCGGGGTGATCGGCGCCGCCCATGCCGGCTGGAAAGGGGCGCTCTCCGGTGTCGCCGCGGCCACGGTCGACGCCATGTGTCGGCTCGGCGCCCGCCGGGCCCATATCCGGGCGGCGATCGGCCCGGCCATCCAACAGCAGTCTTACGAGGTCGGCCCGGAATTTCCGGGCCGCTTCGCCGAGACCGACCCCGACGCCATGCGCTTCTTCTGCAGCGCGGCTCGGGCCGGGAAGTATCTTTTCGACCTGCCCGGGTTCCTCGAGAGCCTGCTCGCGGGCCTCGGCCTCGCCGCCATCGGCAATACCGGACTCGACACCTGCGCCGACGAGACTTGCTTCTTCAGCTATCGGCGCGCGACTCTTCGGGCCGAACCGGATTACGGCCGCCAGCTTTCGATCGTGGCGCTGCCTTCGAGCGGAGCCCGGTGATTGCCCTACCTCATCCTCTTCGCGTTCGCGCTGCTGCTCGGCCTGCTGGCCAGCTGCTTCTTCTGAAGGGCTTCCGGACGATGCGTTTGCGTGTCCTTCTCCTCGGCCTGGCGCTGTTCGGTCCAAGTGCCTGCACGACTCTGCCGCACCCGTTCGAAGACGACAAGCTGGCACCGCATGCGCCGATGCTGGCTGTCCCCGACGCGCTGGGAATCGTCGTGGAGCCGGTGCAGGGGGCCCCCGACAATGTTGCTCCAGCACTCGCCGAAGCCATGGCGCTCGCTTTGCAGGAGTCCGAATTGCCGGCGAGCACGACTGCCGGCAACACGCGCAGCTTCCATCTGGCCGGCAGCGCCTCGCCCGCCGACGCGGCCGGCGGCTGGGATCTCGCCTGGACCCTGCGCAATGCCGCCGGCGCCGAGATCGGTCGGGAGACCGAGCGCCTGTCGCTTCCCGCGGGGACCGAGCCGGATCCGGCCGCACTGGTCGAGCCGATGCGCGGTGCCGCTACGAAGCTCGCCGCCCTGCTGCAGGAGTCGGTGCCGGAAGAACACCGTCCGACTCGCCATCTGCTGGTCCGCTCGATCGTAAATGCACCCGGCGACGGCGGGAAATCGCTGAAGCGCGCGCTCGTCTTCCTGCTGCAACGGGCCGGCACGCCGCTCACCGACGACGCCCAGGCGCCCGACACGGTCGCCATTGCCGGTGCAGTCGAAGTCCAGCCGATCCCGCCGGACCAGGACCACATCAAGATCCTCTGGCACGTTCTGAAACCGGACGGCGGCGAAGCCGGTGTGATCACGCAGGAGAATACCGTGCCCCGCGCCGCGATCGAGAACCAGTGGGGCGACATCGCGATGGCCGTCGCCGATGCCGCCGCCCCCGACATCCTGCGCGTGGCCGAGACGGTGCCGGGGGCGAAACCGTGACGGCTGCGAGGAATCGATGGGAGAAGCGATGATGGTTTTCCGCGCACCGCCGATACGTCTCCTGTTGCTCGGGCTCGCGGCCGCAGGGCCGGGGCAGGCCCAGGATCTCCATGCGGCCGAGGCCTTTCTTCGCGGCGTCTACGCACCCTACGAGGCCAAGGGCGAGCCGGTCGATCTGACCGGCCCGGCAGCGGAGTCGATCCTCACGCCGTCGCTCGCGACCCTCTTGCGGGATGACGCACAGGCGGTCGATGGCGAGGTCGGCGTGCTCGAAGCCGACCCGATCTGCGCCTGCCAGGATTTCGACATCCGCAATGTCGTGGTTTCGGTCGAGGCGGACGGCGCCGGCCGGGCCAAGGCGACGGTGAAATTCAAAAATTTGGGCCATCCGACGCAAATCCGCTTCGACCTCGCGACCCTGCAGGGCGCTTGGCGCATCGCCGACATTCACGAAGACAATTTACCCAGCCTTCGCAAAGCCTTGGAAGACGAGATCAAGGGCGTGGCGGCGGAACGGGCGAAGCAGCCGCATTGACCGGGAGGTGCGTCCGGCGCGCTCTCGCGCCACGACGAGAGCCGATCGAGCCCGAATGTCGTCCATGCGCGCCCGGCGGTTGCCTCGCCCGGCCGCGTTTGTTACATATCCGTGCCAGCGGACCGGGGCCGAGCACGCGATGAAAGTTATAACCTGCAACAGCAATCGGCCTATGGCCGAGGCTATCGCCGCTTATTTGAACTTGCCGCTCACCAAGGCGAGCGTGCGGCGGTTTGCCGATATGGAGGTGTTCGTCGAGATCCAGGAGAATGTCCGCGGCGAGGATGTCTTCGTCGTGCAATCGACCTCGTATCCGGCCAACGACAATCTGATGGAGCTGCTGGTCACCCTGGACGCGCTGCGGCGCGGCTCGGTCCGGCGTGCCACCGCCGTCGTTCCCTATTTCGGCTATGCCCGCCAGGACCGGAAATCCGGCCCGCGCACGCCGATTTCGGCCAAGCTGGTCGCCAACATGATCACCGCGGCCGGGGCCGACCGGGTGTTGACGCTCGATCTCCATGCCGGGCAGATTCAGGGCTTCTTCGACATCCCGACCGACAATCTGTTCACTGCCCCGGTCTTCTCGCGAGATATCAAAGATAAATATCATGGCGAGGAGCTGGTCATCGTCTCGCCGGATGTCGGCGGCGTGGTGCGCGCCCGGGCGATCGCGCGCCGGCTTGACGCCGATCTGGTAATCATCGATAAGCGCCGCGAACGTGCCGGGGTCTCGGAAGTCATGAACATCATCGGCGATGTCAAAGGCCGCCGGTGTATCATGGTGGACGACATCGTCGACAGCGCCGGGACGCTGTGCAACGCCGCCGAGGCGCTGATCGAGGCCGGTGCCACTGCCGTCTCGGCCTATGTCTCGCACGGTGTGCTGAGCGGCGGTGCCGTCGCGCGGGTCTCGGCGTCGCCGCTGGAGACGCTGGTGACGACCGACACCATCCAGGCGACCGAAGCCGTCCGGGTGTCGCACAATGTCCGCCAGCTGTCGGTGGCGCCGCTGATCGGCGAAGCGATGCGGCGGATCAGCGAGGAGCGGTCGGTCTCGTCTCTGTTCGACTGAGACGGCGCGTCCGGAGGAATTCGAGCGGGCCGCTCCGGATCGGGCGGCCCGATAGCCGTTTTCGCCGTTCCCCTCGATCGGGGCGGCACCCGTCCGAGCGGCACCCCTGGAGGCCGCGGGCGGCCGGCGGGGCGGGGCATCGGGCCCGGCAGCCGATCAGTTGCGCAGGAGTACCGAATGGCCGAGATCATCACCCTGGAAGCCCAGGCTCGGGACCGGGTCGGAAAGGGGGCCGCCCGGGCCACGCGCCGCGCTGGCCAAGTTCCCGCCATCATCTATGGCGACAAGAAGCCGCCGATCGCGATCAGCCTGGATCCGAAGATCCTCGGCCGGACTTTCGCCCGCGGCGGCTTTCAGTCGCGCCTGGTCGATCTGCAGCTCGACGGCGCCACCCATCGCACGCTTCCGCGCGACGTGCAGCTCCATCCAGTGACAGATGCGATACTCCATGTCGATTTCGTCCGGGTCGGCGCCGGCACGCGCACCCATGTCAGTGTCGCCGTGACCTTCGACAATCAGGACAAGTCGCCCGGGCTGAAGCGCGGCGGCGTGCTCAACATCGTGCGCCACGAGGTCGAACTGATCTGCGCCGCCGATGCCATCCCGGAGCGGGTTCATGTCGATGTCAGCGGCTACGATATCGGCGAGTCGATCCATATTTCGGCGGTGAAATTGCCCGAGGGCACGGTCCCGGCCATCGCCGATCGCGATTTCACCATCGCGACCATCGTGCCGCCGACGGTCCGCGGCGACGATGCCGCGGCTGCAACCCCGGCCGCTTGAGGTAGAAACCAAGGTAGTGGGGCGGGCGTCTCGCCCGCCTGCCGCCGCAGGCGGCAAAGACCTATCAGGCGTGATATTTCGCTCGGCGAGAGATGCCGGCTGCCGCCGGCAGGCGGGCGAGACGCCCGCCCCACTCGAGGGAGCAGTTCCATCGAAGGCGGGACGGCCAGAGGCCAGCGTGGCAACAATGAGGAGTCAACCGTGAAGCTCGTCGCCGGTCTGGGCAATCCGGGTCCGAAATACGAGCGGACGCGGCACAATATCGGCTTCATGGCAGTCGACGAGATCACCCGTCGCTTCGGCTTCCGGCCGCCGCGCGAAAAATTCAACGGCCTCGTCTGCGAAGGCGAGATCGGAGGCGAGCGGGTCGTGGCCTTGAAGCCGATGACCTTCATGAACGATTCGGGCGAGAGCGTCGCCCCGGCGGCGCGCTTCTTCAAGATCGAGCCGGCCGATGTGATCGTCATCCATGACGAGCTCGATCTGGCCGAGGGCAAAATGCGGGTGAAGCGCGGCGGCGGCAGCGCCGGGCACAATGGCTTGCGCTCGGTCGACGCCCATCTCGGACCCGATTACTGGCGCATCCGGCTCGGGATCGGCCATCCCGGCCGCCGTGATCTGGTGCTGCCCTATGTGCTGCAGAATTTCCTGCCCGAGGAGACAATCTGGCTCGACCGGCTGCTCCCGGCCTTGGCCGAGGCGCTGCCGCTGCTGCTCGCGGGCCAGGATTCGGGCTTCATGAGCAAGGTGGCGCTGCTGATCGATCCGCCGCCTGCCCGCGACCTGCCGCCGCCGCGCGCGGCCCGGGAAAGATAGGGACCGGGACCCCATGGGCTTCAATTGCGGCATCGTCGGCCTGCCCAATGTCGGCAAATCGACCCTGTTCAACGCGCTGACGGCGACTGCCGCGGCCGAGGCGGCGAACTATCCCTTCTGCACGATCGAGCCCAATATCGGCCGCGTCGCCGTGCCCGATCCGCGGCTCGACGCCCTCGCGAAACTGGCGAAATCGCAGAAGATCATTCCGACCCAGCTCGAATTCGTCGATATCGCCGGTCTGGTCCGCGGTGCCTCCCGCGGCGAGGGGCTGGGCAACCAGTTCCTGGCCCATATCCGCGAAGTCGACGCGATCGCCCATGTGCTGCGCTGCTTCGAGGACGGCAACGTCACCCATGTCGAAGGCTCGGTCGATCCGGTGCGCGACGCCGAGACGGTCGAGACCGAGCTGATGCTGGCCGATCTCGACAGTTTGGAGCGCCGAACCGTGGCCGCGCAGAAGAAGGCACGCGGCAACGACAAGGAGGCCAAGCTGCAGCTCGAGGTGATGGAGCCGGTGCTGGCGGCTTTGCGGGAGGGGAGGGGGGCCCGCACCCTGCCGCTCGATGCCGAGCAGCAGGGGATCCTGAAGTCGCTCAATCTCATCACAGCCAAGCCGGTGCTCTTCGTCTGCAACGTCGACGAAGTGTCGGCGGCGACCGGCAATGCCCTCTCGATTGCAGTCCAAGACTTCGCCAAAGCCCAAGGAGCCGCTGCAGTCGTGATCTCCGCGGCGATCGAAGCCGAAGTGGCGCAGCTCGCCGACGAATGCGACAAAGCGGAATATCTGGCGTCCCTGGGCCTGGAAGAGACCGGTCTCACCCGGGTCATCGGCGCCGGCTACGGCCTCTTGGGCCTGCTCACGTTTTTCACCGTCGGCCCCAAGGAAGCCCGTGCCTGGACCGTGCCCCGCGGCGCCAAGGCGCCGCAGGCCGCCGGGGTCATCCATACGGATTTCGAGAAGGGCTTCATCCGTGCCGAGACCATCGCCTATGCCGATTTCGTGGCATTCAAAGGCGAGCAAGGGGCGAAGGATGCCGGCAAGATGCGGCTGGAAGGGGCGGAGTATCTGGTCCGCGACGGAGATATTTTTCATTTCAGGTTCAATGTGTGAGCGGGGGTAGAGCTTACCCGATCCTCGGAATTGCTGAAACCGACGCCGATCTGTGCTCGGGTGTACCGGGAGATCCAGTGGGGCGGACCGGGCCACCCGCCTCGCTACGCGAGCGGTTTCGGTTCGCCGAGGCGGCCGACGCCCTGCCGGTGTTGTGTGCCGCGCACAGTGCGGCGCAATCGCGTCGATCCGGGCGCCGTCACGTTGCGCCTCGTCCCACCCGATGCTAGATGTGAGCTATTCACTCGCCTCTTATTCTGGAGCGGCGCCGTACCCGCGCCGCGTTGGTCTCATGCCTCGCTCGATCGCCCCGCGCCTTGCCGTCCTCGTCCTGTTCTCCTGTTTCATCGCCTCGATTTTTCCGGCTGCGGCCGGTCCTGCGGCACCCTCGGCCGGTCCGGTTCGGACCATCGTCGTGTTCGGCGATTCGCAGGCGCAAGGCGTGGCCGGCGCGTTGCAGCGCATGTTCGTGCGCGACCGGTCGACCCATGTGATCGACAAGACCGTTCCCGGCACGGCGCTCAGCCAGAGGCTGCAATTCGACTGGGTCGGTACGATCGAGCGCTGGCTCGCGGGCGATCATGCCGATGTCGCGATCGTCATGTTCGGCGGTAACGATCGGCAAGCGGTTCGGGTCGAAGCGGGCGGCCGGGCGATCACCTACAAGAGCGAAGCGTGGACGGCGATGTACCGCCAGCGCCTCACCGGCGTGCTGGATTTGCTGGCCGCCGCCAAGGTGCCGGTGGTATGGCTGGGCCAGCCCGTGGCCCGCGAGACCGATTATGCAGCCGACATGGCCTATCTGAACGGCATCTTCACCGAGATTGTGCCCGCTTCGGGCGCCGATTTCGTGCCGCTCTGGACCATCATCGCCGACGAGACCGGCAATTACGCCGCCTATGGCAAGGGGCTCGACGGCGAAACCAAGCGCCTGAGGCAAGATGACGGCGTCCATTTCACCCCGGCCGGCTACGACATCATCGCCGTCACGGTGAGGGCGCAGATCGACGCACTGCTGGCGAAATCGGCGGGTGGCGACGCGGTCGTGCCGGCCGCGGCCCCGGCCGCTCCGGCTCCCGCGGCACCGGTCCCGGCGGTCGCCGACAGCTCGGCCCATTCGTGACGAAATCCAGCGCCCCGCACCGGACGGCGCTTTTCGTTTGCGCGGGTTTGCTGGGATTGGCGGGCTGCGGCGAGTCGAACGGTGCCGCCGACGCTGGCCACAGCGTCCACGGCACCATTCCCGCCGGCAAGGAACACATCGTCTTCCGCGTGCCGCGCACCTTTCCCGACGACCCGCGCCTGCTCGGCGCCCTGGGCGACCCGGCCCGCCGGCTGCTGCCGCTGATGGTGGCGCTGGAGGAAATCGAGACCGGCAGGGCTACTCATCCGATCGACATCATCCAGATCGGCGACAGCCATACCGCCAACGGCGTCTTTGCCGGGCGGATGCGGGATTTGTTCCAGGATCGCTTCGGTGCCGCCGGGCGCGGCATGCTCCAGCCGGGCATCCCGTTCGACTATTATCACCCGCAGCTGGCCACGGTCAGCGAGAGCGCGCGCTGGACCTTGTCCAACAGCTTCCGCCAGACGGCGGAGGGCCCTTGGGGTCTGGCCGGGACGCGCGAGCAAGGCAGCCGGCCCGATGAACGGATGGTGCTGACCTCCACCGAACCCGCAGGATTTACCCGGGCTGCGATCGAGGTGCTGCGGCGGCCGGGGGCCGGTGCGGTCGATATCCGGGTCGATGACGGGCCGGTCCAGATCGTGCCGACCGGCGGCCCCGAGCAAGCCGCCGATTGGATCGAGGTGCCCTCCGCCCCGGGCAGCCATGCGCTCAGCGCCTCGCCGCATGGCGACGGGCCGGTCGATCTCCTGTCCTGGGATGTCGAGCGGACCGGCCCGGGGGTGCTCTACGAGAATTTCGGCACGATCGGCGCCACCGTCGACATCATGGGGCGGTGGGACCAGGCCATCGTGAAGACCGAGTTCGCTCACCGCGACCCGGCGCTGATCCTGATTGCGTTCGGCACCAACGAGGGCTTCGAGCATCTCCCCGACCCGGCTTCTTACCAGAAACTGTTCATCGAGCGAGTCGAGTCTCTGCACGAAGCGGCCCCGATGGCCGCGATCGTGATCATCGGCCCGCCCGACGGCAATCGTCTCTATAAGCGGACTGCCGGAGAAACCGGTGCCTGCACCTCCCGGATCGCCGAGGATGCGCCCGCGGCCGCTTCAACGACCCGGCAAGCCAACCTCAAGGCCGGGCGCGGTACGATCTGGGCGCCGCCGCCGGCGCTGGCCAAGGTCCGCCAGGCCGAGCGCCAAGCCGCGGCCGAACGCGGCTGGTATTTCTGGGACTGGTCGGCGGCGATGGGCGGTGCCTGTGCCATGCATCGCTGGGTCGCGTCGGATCCGCCGCTCGGGTTCGACGACCATATCCATCTCCGCTCGGATGGCTACAAGCTCGGCGCGCAGCAGCTCTTCGCCGAGCTGATGGCGCAATATGATCGCTATCGCGGCCTCCGGCTGGCACGCCCTTCCTCGGCTGCCCTGCGCTGACGGGCCCAAGCCTGCGATGCTGTTTCCGACGCTCGATTTTCTGCTGTTTTTTCTGGTCGTGGCCGGTGCGGCCTGGCTGCTGCAGGACCGGTTCGAGGCGCGCAAGCTGTTCCTCGTCGCCGCCAGTTACTTCTTCTATGCGCAATGGAACTGGCGGTTCTGCTTTCTGCTCTTCGGCAGCTCGGTGCTGAGTTATGGCGCCGGCTGGCGGATCGCGCACAATCCCGATGCCGCGGCGCGCAAGCGCCTGTTGATCGCGGCGGTGGGCTTGCATCTCTTCGTCCTCGCGACCTTCAAATACTATGATTTCTTCGTCGGCTCGGCCAACGAGCTCGCCCATCTGATCGGGCTCGAGCGCGAATTGCCGTTTTTCGAGATCATCCTGCCGGTCGGGATCTCGTTCTTCACCTTCCACGGCATTTCTTATCTGGTCGATGTCTATCGCGGCGATGTCCGGGTCTGCCGGCGCTTCACCGACATGCTGCTCTACATTTCCTTCTTCCCGCAGCTGGTGGCCGGGCCGATCGTCCGTGCCTCGTATTTCCTGCCGCAGCTCGCCGGCCCGGGCTCGGCACGGGCACCGATCGGTCCGGCGCTCGCCCTCATCCTGGGCGGCCTGTTCAAGAAAATCGTGGTCGCGAATTATCTGGCGACCGACCTGGTCGAACCGGTCTTCGCCGCCCCCACGGTGCAGAGCGGGCCGGATCTGCTGTTCGCGATCTATGGCTACGCGATCCAGATCTACTGCGATTTCAGCGCCTACAGCGACATGGCGATCGGTTTCGCGGCGCTGCTCGGGTTCCGCTTCCCGCGCAATTTCGACCAACCCTACCGCTCGCAGCGGCTGCGGGAATTCTGGCAGCGATGGCACATCACGCTCTCTTCCTGGCTGCGCGACTATCTCTACAAGCCGCTCGGCGGCAGCTGGCACGGGGCCTGGCGCACCTATTGCAATCTCCTGATCACGATGCTGCTGGGCGGCATCTGGCATGGTGCCGCCTGGAAGTTCGTCTTCTGGGGGGCCTTGCACGGCGGCGGGCTCGCGATCGAACGCGCCCTGGAGCCGGCGATCGGGCGTGCCCCCCGCGGCGCCTTGGGCCGGGTGGTCTCGACTGTGGCCGTTTTCCATTTCGTGTGCTTAGGCTGGGTCTTTTTCCGCGCCGACAGTTTCGAGATCGCCTTGGTCTATCTGGGCGGGCTCGGCACCGGCTGGAGCGATGGCTTCATCCAGACGACACCATTCACCCTGGTCCTGATCCTGTGCGGGCTCGTCTCTCAGTTCACTCCGGCCGATCTGGGCGAGCGCTGCGGTCGGGCGGTGGCGCGGTTGCCGATCTGGAGCCAGGGCGTGCTCGCCGGCTGCACCATCGCCACCATCGACGCGCTCGGCCCCGACGGCATCGCCCCCTTCATCTATTTCCAGTTCTGACGACGATGGAAAGCCTCGACACGTCACCGAAGATCGCCGATGGGATCAGCAGCGCTGCCGCGGCCCAAGGATCTCCGCGTCAGGTCGCGACCGGGACCTTGATCGCGGCCCTGGTGCTGGCACTCTTCGCCTCGCGCGGACTGCAATCCTGGGCCGATGCCAAAGGCGACAGCACCCTCGCCGATCTGGTCGGCGACGGCGTCGAGCGTTGGTCCGACGGGATCGAACGGCTGGGCCTCACGATTCCCCACGACGCGCTCCGCCAAGCGATCCGGCGGGCCGAAAATGCCGGGTGGGATTGAACGTGCCGGGCGTTGCGGTTCGCTCGCCCCGCCGATGGTGGCCCGTTATTTCCTTGCTCTGGCCTTTGCCATCTTCTGCAAGACCTCGAACCGCTTTTGAACGGCCGCTTTCACGCCGGCGACGAGGGCGTGTTCAGCCGGTGTTCCCGGCCCATCTTCCCCGAAGAAGCCGAACTCGTCGGTGTAGGCGGTGATATGCTGGATTCCCAGTTGAAAGACGTATTCTCCAAAGGTGGTGACCTCGCCGATTTCCGAGTGGGAAAATGTTTGTGCGCCGAGGCCGCGATAGTCCGGGCCGGCAAGCACCAGCAGCGTGCCGACGATGTCTCGAACCTGGTCGATTTGCTTGCCGTACAGAGTCGGCAAATCGGGCATGGTGTCGGCCTGGAACGCGTGCGGGACCACATCGAGGGTATTTTTCACCAGCGTGTTCCAGGAAAAGCCGCCTTCGGTGCCGGCGGCGATCGGCGGAAAACTCTGGGCGAACAGATCGGCGAATTCCTGGTTGCCCGGGCTCGGCCCCGCGGTCGGGAACACCAGGACGCGCTTCCAGTCGGAAATCGCCAGTTGTCCACCCGGACCGAACAGCCGCAGGGCCAGGGTCGGCGCCAGCGCGCCGCCCAGGCTGTGACCGGCGAAAATGAGGGTCGAGGCCGCCCTGCCCGGTAGCGCCTGCAGATAGGCGGCGAGCGTGGGGCGGTCGGAGCTGTAGGGCATATTCAGGAGATTGTGGAGGCCGGTATCGGTTCCTCTCGAGATCCAGGTCGTCGGCCGGCCGCCGGGCCACTGGACATGCGTCCCGACATCCAGATCCTCGGACATGATATCGTAATCGGAATGGGGGTTCGTGCCGGCAATGGCGACGACGTAGACCGTTTCGCCGTTCTCCGATCCCTTGAAGACCACCATCGCGTTGTCGATGTAGTCCGACTTTTTCGACTCACCGTCCTCGCCGGCGCTCGCTCCGGGGTGCTGGAAGATGCAGCCGCCCCAATCGATCGAACAGGTTCCGAACCCCGGCTTGTGGGTCTGGGCCGACAAATCCGTGGCCAGCGCCTCGTTGTACGCTGCCTGGAGTTGGGCCTGTGGCCCGGAAAGTGCCTGCCCGGTTCCGGCCAGCATGGAGAGGGCGAATGTCTTCTTCTGCAAGTTCCAAACCCAAGCCATCTTTCGTCCCCTCCCGCCACAGGATCTCAACCAAAAATTACCGAACCGGTGGCGACCTCCATACCGAATTATCGTTTTTTGGTCAACGTATAAAGAAGCTGTCATGTGTAGTTGTGATAATCACGCCGAGCGGCATGTCGGTGCCGGGGCGACACGCCGCCGGGCCCGGCTTTATACTGGTTTTGGACCGAGCAGCGCTCGACCCTTCCCGCGGCCGGATTTTTGGAGGAAGATCGGCATCCCGATCCCGCTATGGAGATCCGATCATGCCGCCCTTTTCCCCGCCCCCGACTTTGCACGCGACCGAGGCCCAGAACGCCCAGGCTGGTGGTTACACCTATCATCTCGGCGGCCAGCTGGTGCCCGTCCTGTCGGTCGATCTGGAGGTCGGCCAAGCCGTCTATTTCGAGCATCACATCCTGCTGTGGAAGTCGCCCTCGCTGCAATTCGGCGTCCGGCCGCTCGCCGGCATGGTCAAGCGGCTGATCGCCGGCATGGATCTGCTCGTGGTCGAGGCGCGTGGACCGGGCCAGGTCGCCTTCTCGCGCGACAGCGTCGGCCAAGTCTTCCCGATGGTGCTGGCACATGGCCAGGAGCTGCATATCCGCGAGCATCAGTTCCTCGCCGCGACCGCCAATATTGATTACACCTGGGAACTGAACAAAGGCGTCAGTAATATCCTGTTCGGCGGGACCGGGTTTTTCATCGATAAATTCCGGGCGACCGGCGGCGAAGGGGTGATCTGGCTGCACGGCCACGGCAATGTCTTCGAGAAGACTCTGGGACCGGGCGAGCAGTTCGATGTCGAACCCGGCGGCTGGCTCTACAAGGATCCGAGCGTCGCCATGGAGACCAATTTCCAAGGGCTCTCCGCAGGATTCCTGGGCGGCATGCGGCTCGCCTGCAACCGCTTCACCGGGCCGGGCCGGGTCGGCATCCAATCCATGTCGTACAATGTCGCCCCATCGCCGACCGAGGCGGCTTCGACCGGGACTGTCGCGTCCACCGCCGGCGCCGCCGCGGCCGCCGGCATTTTCGGTGCCATCGCGTCGAGTCTGTTCGGCGGTTCCGATCGGGATCGCTGAACCGGGCGCGTCCGGGTCTCCGCCGGGCGAAGCGCCGGGCTCGGCGCCGGCCCACGTCCGCGGCCGCGGACGATCTGTCCGAAACAGGGTTCGATTTTCTGCCCACCGGCGATCCCGTCGAGGCCGGTCCGACTGCGGCTCCGACGATCGCCGACGAGAACCGGGTTGTTTCGACCACGTTCGGCGGCGGCAGCGGCGATCCGGCCGTCGTCGGCGGCGAGGTACCGGTACTGCTGCCCGAACGTCCGGGGTGATCGACAGTGGCGGGCGTCCGGGTCGGTCGTCATGCCCGTCGGGTCGCCCGCGCCCGAGGCGCAGTCGGTTGCGTTCAGTCGATCGCGTCAACAGCGCGGGACCGACGGGAGCGTGAGAAGGGAGCGGGAGATCGGACAGAAATTAAGCGATACGCAATAGGTCCAGCGTACTCCGTCGACTTTACTGTGGGACGATGATCCGATGACATCCGGTCGCTTCGAGACAGGCGATGCCGACGCCACGGCCCGGGCGACCGCCCAGGAAACGTCCGGAGGGGTCCCGTGTCCGTAGCCGAACTCATCGAGATGCCGAACCCCGACCCGAACGGGCTCGATCTGGGACTGGATGCTTCTGGTCTCATCCTCGATATCCGAGCGCGCGGCAAGCGCGAACAGCGGCTTTTATCGACGCTGTCCGTGGGGAGTCTGTTCCTCGATCTCGTCCATCCCGAGGACAGGGGTCTGGTGGCTGCGGCGATAGCCGGAGTGCACGCCCCGTCCGAACCGCCGGGCATGGTCAAATTCCGGCTGCGGCGGAGCGACCGGCAATGGATCGCGATGCACCTGACGGCGGCCGTCCCGGCGGGCGGTGGGCTGTGCCTGGCCCTCCAGATCGACAATCTGGTCGAGGCTCGCCGGGCCGAGGCGCAACTCAACAAAATCGTCGAAGGTGCGGGCCACGGCATCATCATCACCACCGGGGTCGGTCGATTGCTCTATTGCAATCGAGGCTTCCTGGCGATGCTGGGGTTCTCCTCGCTCGAGGCCCTGGCCGCAGCCGGTTACGCTCCCGGCGGCCATGTTCACCCCGACGACCAGGCAATGGTGATGGCGCGGCGGCTCGAGCGGATCGCCAAGGACAACCAGCCCGACCAATACGAATTTCGGATGCGCCGACCAGACGGCAGCGTGATCTGGGTCGAATGCCTCGCTTCTTTCCTCGACTGGTACGGCGAGCCGGCGTCGCTGGCTTGGCTCACCGACATCACCGCTCGCAAGGAGGCGGAGGAAGCCCGTAACCGGTCGGAAAAGCTGTTCACGACGGTATTCCAATCGAGCCCCGACGTGATGACCCTCAGAACCCTCGACGACGATCGCTATATCGACGTGAACGAGGCGTTCCTCGCCTTGTGCGGGTGCAGGCGCGAGGATGTGATCGGCCGGACGTCAGCCGAGGTCGGGCTCTGGGGCGAAAGTGGTCGGGACCGGGCCGTCTTCGATGGTCTGATCGCCGGGTCGGGTGAAGCCGTATCGGTCTCGACCCGTACCCCCGCAGGCGAGCCGCGCGATCTGGAAGTCTCCGCCCAGCCGATCCGGTTCGAGGATCAGGATCTGGTTCTGGTGATCGGGCGGGACGTGACCGAACGCCGACGCCAAGAGGAGGCCTTGCGGAACAGCAAGGAAGCCGCCGAACTCGCCAGCCGGGCCAAGTCCGAGTTCTTGGCCAATATGAGCCATGAGATCCGGACGCCGATGAACGGCGTGATCGGCATGACCGGCATGCTGCTGCAGACGACACTCAGCGAAGAGCAGCGCGACTATGCGATAGCGGTGCAGGACAGTGCCGACGCGCTCCTCGGTTTGATCAATGATATCCTCGACATCTCCAAACTCGAATCGGGCAAGGTCGAATTGGAGACCATCGATTTCGACCTGGGTGAACTGATCGAGAGTGCGGTAGCGCTGCTCGCACCGCGCGCCGAGAGCAAGCGGATCGTTCTCGCCGCCGTCCTCGACGCAGCCAGCCGCGGCTCCTTCCGCGGCGATCCGACTCGCCTGCGTCAGGTCTTGTTGAACCTCATCGCCAATGCCGTGAAATTTACCCAGCAAGGTGGGGTGACCGTGACGGTCGCCACATCGGGACCGGCCGAGAAGCCCATCTTGCGCGTCGAGATCGCCGATACCGGGATCGGCATGACCGAAGCGACCTGTGCCCATCTCTTCCAGAAATTCACCCAGGCGGATAGTTCCGTCACCCGTCGCTTCGGCGGATCCGGTCTCGGCCTCGCCATATCGCGCCAACTGGTCGAACTCATGGGCGGGCACATCGGCGTCGCCAGCCGGTTGGGCGAAGGAAGTACCTTCTGGTTCGAGGTCCCGCTGGCCCCGGCTGACCGGCGACCCGCCTCGGCCGTGACACCCGATGCCCTCCTCCGTCCCGCCCGCCGACTACGTGTGCTGCTGGCTGAGGACAACATCATCAACCAGAAGCTCGTCCGGGCAATCCTGGTCGCGGCCGGTCACGAGGTCGAAATTGCGCCCGACGGTGCGGCAGCAGTCGAGGCCGTGCGCGACGGCGCTTATGACATCGTCTTGATGGATGTGCAGATGCCGGTTCTCGACGGTGCGGAGGCAACCAAGCAGATCCGCGCCTTGCCGGCGCCCAAATCTGCGATCACCGTGATCGCTCTCACCGCCCATGCCATGGTCGGCGCCAAGGAAGAGTATCTGGCTGCCGGCATGGACGACTATCTCACCAAGCCGATCGACTCGGCGGTCCTGCTGTCGCGGCTGGCGAAACTCTCGATGGAGCTCGGCTCGACCCGAGACCAGCGTACGGAGCGTCGGTAGTGGGGCCGTCGTCCGCCCGCTTTCGGCCGCGCTGCAGTGAACAAAGGCTTGATGAGCTTTCCTTGCACTCGCTTCCTCGCCGCCCAGCCCTCGCCGCGCACCGCCTCTCGACCTCGGGCAGTTCGCCCGTCAGACTGCACTTGTCGGAGTGGCGACATGCTTCGGCCGCAACGAGATCCAGCGCCAGAGGACAAGAATTAAGCGATAGGCAATAGGTCGGGCGTATTCAATCGATAAGATTGCACCTTGCGGCGAATATATAATTTAATTGTAATGAATCTCGTCGCCCGACCGGCGACGGACAAAACCACCGAAGGATTCGGAGGGATGCCGTGTCTGTAGCCGATCCGATCGAGATCAGGAGCGAGGTGGCGCCCGGGATCTACTTGGAGCTCGATGCCGCCGGGTGCGTCAGCGAGATTCTGGCGCGAGGAGATCGCGAGCGTCAGTTGGCGGCGGTACTGGCCCCGGGGAGCCGTTTCATCGATGCCGTCCATCCGGCCGATCACGACATAGTTACAGCCGCGCTGACCGGCGCGCAGGCCGACAGTACCGTGGCCGATTTGCAAATTCACCTGCGGCGGGGGCTGTGGCAATCGACCTCGATGCAGCTCTTCGTGGTTGGTCGGGCCGGCAGTGCGCGGTCGTTGCTGCTGCGGGTCGACGATTTGGCCGAGGCCCGTCGCGCCGAGCGGCAGCTGATCCAGATCGTGGAGGGGGCCGGACACGGCATCTTGGTGACTGCTGCCAATGGCCGGGTACTCTATGCAAACATCGGCCTGGGCCGGATGATCGGCTTCGACTCGATAACCGCCTTTCTCGCGACGGGGACGAGTGCCATCAACTACATCCACCCCGACGACCTGGAGATGGTCGCCGCCCGCCGGCTGGAGCGGATCGCGGGCAAACAGCTGCTGTCCCGCTATGAATTTCGGCTGCGCCGGCTCGACGGCTCGGTCATCTGGGTCGAAACACTGGCTTCGACCATCAACTGGAACGGCGAACCGGCGTCGCTCGCCTGGCTGACCGACATCACCGCCCGCAAGCAAGCGGAGGAGGCCCGGAACCGGTCGGAAAAGCTGTTCCTGACACTGTTCCAATCGAGCCCGGACGCCATGTGCCTCATCACCCTCGACGAAGGCCGTTATATCGACGTCAACGAGGCTTTCCTCGAACTGACAGGACGCAGGCGCGAGGATGTCATCGGCCGAATCGATGCCGAGGTCGGGATCTGGGGCGAGTGTGAGCGACTGCGGAGCGTATTCGATACCCTGCTCGGCGGACTGGGGCAAACCCTCTCGGTCTCGCTCCACACGCCCGAAGGCGGCCCGCGCGACCTCGAGATATCGGCGCAATCGATCCGCTTCGAAGAGCGGGACCTGGTCCTGGTGATCGGGCGCGACGTGACCGAGCGGCGGCGCCGCGAGGAGGTCTTGCGCAACAGCAAGGAAGCGGCGGAACTGGCCAACCGGGTCAAGACCGAGTTTCTGGCCAATATGAGCCACGAGATCCGCACGCCGATGAACGGGGTCATCGGCATGACCGGCATGTTGCTGCAGACGTCACTCGACCGCGAGCAGCGCGATTATGCCGAGGCGGTGCGCGACAGCGCCGACGCGCTCCTGTCCCTGATCAACGACATCCTCGATGTCTCCAAGCTGGAAGCGGGCAAGGTCGAGCTGGAGAATATCGATTTTACCGCCGGCGACCTGATCGAAGGCGCCATCGGGCTGCTGGCCCCGCGCGCCCAGGAAAAGCACATCGCGCTCGACGCGGTTCTGGACGTCGCCAGCCGAGGGCGCTTTCGCGGCGACCCGACCCGGCTGCGCCAGATCCTGTTGAACCTCGTCGCCAATGCCGTGAAATTCACCGAGCGGGGCCGGGTGACGGTGACCGCCGCCGCCTCCGGACCGGCCGAGCAGCCGGTCTTGCGCATCGAAGTCGCCGATACCGGGATCGGCATGACCGAAGAGACCTGTGCCCAACTCTTCCAGAAATTCACCCAGGC
>Ga0070761_10000562_pt1 | contig 23959 bp, 13 predicted proteins | sample HubBroMetageREF1_FD_66724 | JGI IMG/M metagenome (GOLD analysis project Ga0070761, IMG submission 66724) | Reference soil microbial communities from the Hubbard Brook experimental Forest, New Hampshire, USA - Hubbard Brook CCASE Soil... | ecosystem: Environmental > Terrestrial > Soil >... | reverse complement strand
GCGAGAATCGGATTTGTTTCGCCCCCGACGATCGAAGCGGAAAGGGACTTAATCGGGTCGGTGATGATGACGTGGCTCGAAGGTTGCAGATATGCGAAGAGGGCGGCCCGTTCCTGATCCGTCAGCGGGCGCGTTCTGGATGGGTCGATGTTGTTGCGAGTCTCTGTGCGCGTCAGTCCAAACGCTTCGCGGATGGTGATCGGGCCTTCGGCGGGCGTGTTGAGTTCCGCATATCCTACGCGATTTCCCCAATCGTCCCGGTAATAGTGCACTGGAAAATCGGCGGCGACGCTGAATTCACGAATCACAGACACGGCGTCTTCCTGTGGAACGCTGAACCACATACGCACCGTCCTGGCCCCCTTCGGTACTTGCACTTTGAATTCATTTCTTACCTGGAACGACGCCTGCTTTGGTTGCGTCGGCTTGGAGGCATCGCCACCCAACGCGCGGACGGAAATTCCTATAGCGACGCTGGCCGCCACGAAGCTCAAAAAGATGGGCTTGATTCGAATCCGCTGAGAATGCATGGCTTCCTTCTTTGGTGCAGAAAGGCTGCACCGATGATGAATGTGAGTAGTGTTGGAAAACAGATTAGCGCAACCGCCGAACGGCGTCGAGGAATCTACGTCAAGTGAAGCCGCGATGGCAGCGGATGAGCATGCGCGTCCAGGCAACTGGGGAACATCGTTATAGCCCATGGCCGCGGGCGCCGTCAAGCGAGTACATCCCCGCATTGGAAATTTCCGAATCCGGGCCGTCTTTCGGATAATCGAACTGTTTAAACGTGACCCACATCGACGTTTAGGCGGAAGACTCGAACCGCGGCGGCCCAGAGAATCAGGTGACCGAGCATGACAGAGAAGATAAGTTCCGAGGCAATTCAAGACGTGCCGGAAGAAGGCGTGCCGAAAGCCGTCTCAAGGCGCAACTTCATCAAAGGCGTCATCAGCAGCGGCGTGGCCGTCTCCTCCGCTAGTTATCTTTTTCGCGCCTCCTCTATGCTGCATGGCCAGCAGTTAGCCGTCGGCATGGGCGAGCGCCTCCTCACTCTCAACGTTAACGGCCAGCAACGGCGCGTCGATGTCATGAAGCAAGAGACGTTGGCCTGGACGCTTCGGTACAAGCTGGGACTGACCGGCACCAAGCTCGGCTGCGACCGCGCTGAGTGCGGATCCTGCAGCGTTCTTATCAACGACATTCCGCACTATTCGTGTTCGGTGCTCACGCACACGGTGCGTGGCCGGAAGGTTCTGACGATCGAAGGTCTGGCAAGCGACGACGGAAGTTTGCATCCGGTGCAGCAGGGTGTCATCGACGAGCAGGGATTTCAGTGCGCGTTCTGCATGCCTGGCTTCATTATGACCGCAGTCGGATTCTTGAAAACGAATCCCAATCCCACCCGTTTGGAACTGGCCCACGGTGTCTCAGGAAATCTCTGCCGCTGCCAGGATTACGACAAGATTCTCACGGCGTTGATGCGCGGGGCCGAGAATATGCGGAGGTCGTCGCTTGGATAACGACAATCAACTCGTCGATAGCAAAAAGCCTGCTGGCGCCACCCCGGCTGCTGAGCACGCCTACGGCGCCGGGTACAAGTTAATTGGCAAGAACTACGAGACTCCTGACCTCTATGCAAAAGTCACGGGTAATGCAAAGTACGCCGAGGATTTTCGCGCGGAAGGCATGCTGTTCTGCAAACTGCTGCTCAGCCCGATGCCGCATGCGCGCGTAAAGCGCATCGATGCAAAAGCAGCGCTCGCAATGCCCGGCGTTAAAGCCATTCTCACAGCGGACGATCTTCCCGCGCCCGCCGACACGCTCACCGACAATGGCACGGTGATCAAGGCCAGTAAGTGGGGCGAGCGCGGACTCACCATGGAACCGGTTTATCAGGGCGAACCGATTCTTGCAGTGGCAGCAGTCGACGAACTCACCGCTGCGGAAGCCATCGAGAAAATCGAAATCGATTTTGAACCGCTTCCTTTCGTGGTCGATCCGCTCGAAACTTTGCGACCGGGTGGTCCCAACCCGCGAACGGACGGCAACGTCTGGACCCGGCCGGCATCGCCACAAGGCCCGGGCACGCCTGCCGTCACAGAACTCAAATGGACCAAGGCTGACTTCGAGGAGGAAAAGCACGGCCGTCTTCCGATGGGCAAGAGTCCTGACGAGTGGACATACGGCGACCTCGATTTAGGTTTCAAGAATGCGGCACTCGTTCTTGACGAGACGTTCGTCACTCCAGACACCAGCCATCAGACTCTTGAGACCCGCAGCGCCATGGCTTACTGGCAGAACGGCAAAGTCTACATTTACACGGGCACGCAGAGCACTGCGCAAACGCTGCCCGCGATTGCACGATGGCTGAACATCGATCCAGACAAAATTGTTTTCATCAGCGAATACACCGGAGGCGGATTCGGCAGCAAGATCACCGGTGGAGTGACGATGATCATCGCGGCTCTGCTGGCGAAGAAAGCGAACGCTCCGGTGATGATGCGCATCAGCCGCGAGGAGGAGACCTTCATCGGACGCGCGCGTCCCAGCTTTCAAGGACGGATGAAAGTCGGCTTCTCGAAAGAGGGACGCATCACGGCCCTCGATATGTTCGTCATTTGCGACAACGGTCCCTACGATGCAGTCGGTGATGCTCCTTCATCGGGACGCATCGTTTCGCTGTTGTACCAGCCGCAGGCCATGCGCTGGCGCGGGTTGACGGTGCTGACCAACACTCCTCCGCGCAGTGCGCAGAGCTCCCCGGGCGGGCTGCAGGGGATTGTCATCATCGAACCGATCATCGCGAAAGCCGCGCGCAAGCTTGGAGTTGACCAGGTAGCCATCCGCCGCATCAACTGCCCCGAGGGCAAGGCGCTGCTGGGACCAGTAGTGCAGGGAAAACGCCAGTATGCCACCAGCGCATTCCTGAAAGAAGCACTCGACCGTGGCGCGGAGCAGTTCCAATGGAACGAGCGGGTTGCACGTACTCCCAAAAAGATAGGCACGAAGGTTCGCGGCGTTGGCGTTTCGCTAAGCTGTTACGTTGGCGGCACCATCGGATTCGACGGGCTTCTCGTCATCAAGCCGGATGGACGTATCACCTTCCAGTCTGGAATCGGCAACCTGGGAACCGAGTCGGTGATGGATGTACATCGGGCGGGGGCAGAAGTTCTCGGAGTGCCATGGGAAAAATGCAACGTAGTTTGGGGCAGCACGGCAAGAGATCTTCCGTTCACCTGCGTGTCCGGCGGAAGTCAGACAACCCATGCAATGACGCGCGCTGCGTATGCCACGGCAATGGCTGCCAAGCAGAAGCTTCAGGAGATCGCGGCGAAGAAACTCGGCGGCAAGCCAGAGCAGTACGCGGTGGCGAACGAACGCGTTTTCCGCAAAGGCGGTGGCGCCGGCATGACTTTGGCGCAGGCCGCGAAACACGCGATTGAACTCGGTGGCGTCTACGATGGCCATGAGGCGCCAGCCGATGTCCACAAATTGACGAAGGCGTCGGTCGCGGCGTTGGCTGGAGAAGGCCTGGTGGTGGCCGCCAAGGACAACTACCCACGCGATGGCTCGACGTATTCCTATGTCGCCAGTTTCGCCGAGGTTGAAGTCGATGTCGAGACCGGCAAGTATTACATCGTCGACTTCCTCGCCTCCGCCGATGTCGGCACGGTGATCCATCCCCGAGCGCTCGGCGGTCAGGTGCTCGGACGTTCGACCCTCGGCATCGGACACGCGATCGGCCAGAAATGGGTTTTCGATCCGCATTACGGCGAAATGCTCTCGAAACGCTTCTACCAAAGCAAGCCGCCGACAATTCTCGATGTACCCGTCGACATGCAATGGACTGCGTTGGATATTCCGGACCCGGAGACGCCGGTCGGTGCCCGCGGTGTCGGCGAGCCTCCGGTTGGAGGTGGGTGCGCTGCGATCTTGAACGCCCTGTCGGATGCATTGGGAGACGAGATTTTTCAGCGTGCTCCGGTGAACGCCGACACAATTCTGACGTCGCTCGAAGCGGGCCGGCCGATGCAACATCCACTGATGGCGCATATATGATGGCCCACATTTGATGGCCGAAATTTGATCGGGATTTGAAGGAGAGCTATGGCTGTCATACGAGACGTAATGGCCGCTTTCGAACTGCTTCAGCCGACTTCCGTCGCCGACGCGCAGAAACTTCTCGAACAGCACGGACCCGATGCCTGGGTGCTGGCTGGAGGACTCGACAGCTTCGACTGGCTTAAGGATCGAATCAAGAAGCCGAAGGTTGTGGTCGATCTGAGCGGAATCGACGAACTGCGCGGAGTTCGCGCTTCGGGTAATAACGGCAGCGACGGTATCGAAATCGGCGCCATGACGACGCTCACCGAAGTCGTGAATCATCCCATCATTAAGCAGAAGTATGATCTGCTGGCGCAGGCTGCGGAAGTCGTGGCATCGCCGCAGATCCGCAACCAGGGAACCATCGGCGGGAACGTTTCGCAGGATACGCGCTGCTGGTATTACCGAAGCGGTTGGCCCTGTTACCGTGCCGGCGGAAACATTTGCTATGCCGATACACCGGAGGGCCGCAACCGCGAGCACGCCATTCTGCACGCCGACCGCTGCGTGGCGGTGAATCCCTCCGATTCAGCCCCAGCCCTGATTGCCCTCGACGCCAAGTTTGTCATCCGCACGCGGAACGGTGAGCGCGTCGTGGACGCGGAACATTACTTCATCGGTCCCGACATCGACATCACCCGGCTGCACATCTTGCAGCCCGGGGACTTGCTTATTGCGATTCGTATTCCTTCCACGTGGGCGGGTGCGCAATTTTATTTTGAGAAAATTCGAGACCGCAACGTTTGGGATTTCCCGCTCATGAACGTTGCCTCAGCCATGGTGACGTCGGGAGAGAATTCAGGTAGGACGATTGACCGCGTCCGAATTGCCGTGAACGGCGCGGCCGCACGCCCGTTAAGGCTAAAGGCAGTCGAAGATGCCGTTCGTGGCAAGCCACGCAACGCCGCAACCGGAGAGATGGCGGGACGAGTTTCTGTGCAGGGAGCGGTCCCGTTACAATTCAACGCCTACAAGATCCCGCTGATGAGAAATCTGGTCAAGCGCGCCATCGTCGGAGCGGGAGCAGAGCAGGAGGCAACGTGGGCTTCTTAGAATGGGCGACGGATCCATGGGGTCAAAGTGTCCCCATCCATATTGCCTGGTTTTTGATCTGGGTTGCTGTGATCGCAGGATTCCTCTTCTTTATCGTTCACGCCACCTACCTGCGATATTTCGCCAAACCAAGAGCGTTTGCGGACAGTATTTCGCCCGCCGTCGCAGCGCGCATCCCTGAGCATGTTCCCAGACACTCGCTAACCGCGCGGCTGTTTCACTGGATCATGGCAGCTTCCATGTTTACGCTGCTGTTTACCGCCTTTCTGCCGAAAGTTGGAGTCCAGTTTCCATGGGTGACCTATCATTGGATCGCAGGCGTCGTGTTGACCGCTTCCATCCTCTTTCACATTATCCACGCATCCTTCTTTATGGACTTCTGGGCGATCTGGCCGGACCGGATTGACCTGCGGGATGCGTGGCGAAGAACGCTGCGCTTCGCAGGAAAGCCTGAGCCACCACCGGACAGATTCGCCAAATATCCTTTGGAGAACAAGCTCTACCACGGCGCCATCATCGCCGCCGGTCTGGCCGCGATCATAACTGGGGTGCTCATGATGTCTCGCGTGCACACCGTCTTGTTTCCTCGCAATCCGTATCTGTTCAGCGACATGACCTGGGGCATGATGTACGTGCTGCACGGACTGGCCGGCGTAGGATTGATCGCGTTGATCATGGTGCACGTCTACTTCGGACTCCGCCCGGAGAAACGGCCGATCACGAAATCAATGATCTTCGGTTGGATGAGCCGCGACTTTTATTTGAAAGAACACGACCCCAAGCGATGGGTGGTCGAGACTTCTGCGTCCTCATCTTCTTCACCATCCACATCGAAGGGACTGGAAGGCCGAGGGCTAACCGATGCGGGCTGAAATTGGGCGTCGTTGCGAGGCCGTGGAAGAGTGCTATGAGTTTATGTTGGCCTATGCTGCCCAGGGGCTCGCCAGTGACGAAGGCAGCAAATCGGGTGGACAAGTCCGTGAGTTCCTGCGGCGCGCAACGCAAGCATTGACCGGTCTGAACGAAGCTTGTACAGCAGCAGTCAGAGAGGAAGGTCTTGAGCCAGCCGACAAATACGCGACGTTTTTTGCGGTGCTCGATCGCGACTCTCGCGACTCACTTGCCGCGATGGAGTTGGTTCTCGCTCAACCCTCCATCAGTTCCCAGTTGATTGACAATCTGAATGCCTCCATTCATCTCCGCGCGCTGCTCACGGACTTGTTTCTGGTGAGTGAAATCCTGAGGAAACCTGTCAAACCGGCGGAGCAGGTTGTCACGAACAAAGTCGACTGAGGTAATCGGCCCAGCGAGTATTTCGCAGAAGGTCCGGTCGTCACACAAATGAGTGCAGCGACTGAACCTCTCGACTTAGTCGGAGAATTGTTGAGAGGCGCCGACCACGAGTATTTCGCTGCTCGGGAAAGGCCGGGCGAGTCCTCCCGCGAGAGTCTCGCGCTACGCAACCGCTGTTCGGGACGGCAATTCCGTCGGGCGAACGTGGACCGCGGGTTTTTCCTGCAGTAAGAGTTCCGTAGCCTGCACGCGGCGATCGGCGTGGAACCACCGCTGCACCACATTGTCGCACAATAGGTTGGCCATGGAGAGAAGGCTCATTCCCTGATGGTGTGCCATCCAACAGCGCACAATCTGGCAGCGCGACCAGCGGAACCGGCCTCGGGAGGTCGTGTAGTCGGCCGCTTCGTAAAATCCATGAGAACTGAACCAGCCGAGCTTCTCCATGCGGCGCAGATTACGCAACGACGCGAGCGGATCCACGCTCAAGGCCAGAAATGTCGAATAAGGCGAAATGACCAGCGGATTCGACTCTCGTCGCATCAGCGAAAGCTGGGGCATGCCGAAAGCCTGATATTGGTAGTTGCCGTGTTCGTCGAGTTTGAAATAGGCCGATTCCGAGATGCCCCATGGAACTCCCCGGCGAGCTGCGTAACCCTGCTGGGCACGAACTGCCGCCACGGCCGCTCGGTCGAGAAGTGTGTTGGGGTAGGAACGCATCCACAGGGAGGGCATCAAATACTCGAACATTGTTCCGGTCCATGAGAGCAGCACGGGGCGGCCATGATCGAGAGTGTGCCCGCGGCCCAGTCGAAACCAGCAATCCTGAGAAATGTCTTCCTTGGCGATTGCGACAAACACTGCAGCGCGGGATTCTGTAGCCAGCAGGTCATAGCAGGAATCCAGCAATTGTTGCGACTGTGCATCAAAGCCGACCGACATCAACTTGCGATGGGGATCCAGCAGAAAGCCGAAGTCCATGGCATCGGCCAGTTCGCCGGCCTGGGCGGCGAGCCTTCGCAAGTTCTCGGCGAGGGAAACAGCATTCGATCGGGCTTCTGCGAGCAGCGTCGTCAAATGCCCGTAAAGAGGCCGCCGCTCCTCGGGCAGAGAAGGCAGCGTGCGATCGATGTGTGCCTGCAGCTGCCGAATCAAGTCTGGCAATTGCTCCAGGGGTACGCGGCCCGTCGAAGTCGGGTTGATACCCAGTTCGTCTCGCAGCGGTGCGAATTCCGGCAGCCACCATGGCTCGTATGACTCGATCATTTGCCGGATGTTCCGCAGGCGCAGCTGCGCCTGCTGGCGGAACCAGCCAGTCTCGACGGCACGACCGGACCGGTCAGCAACACGGTGATTCTCAAAATCCGATTCCTGCAGTTCCAGGATCGAAAGCGGCCAGCTTTTGACTCGGAAGTTGGCCTCGCATCGGGCAAGCTGCTTTCGTGGGAATACCCTCGCCGTCTCCAGAACGCGAAGATGATCTAACAGACCCTCCGCCAAACGCGGCTGGCAGAGCGGCTGGCGCAGGCGATCCAGGCATCCGTGCTCGAGCGTCCAAAGCGAAGCCAGCAGATTGCCGCTGTCCACGGAGGAAACAATCCGTGGCGCCAACGGCGCGAGCGTGCGCGTGTCATACCAGTTCAGCAGATGGCCACGATGCTTTGCGAGACCAGCTGCCGTAGTCAGTGTTTGCTGCGTCAGGACCACCAGCTCTGGAACCGTCAGATATCCGAACTCAACCGCAACCTGCCGTGCGTTGAGTAGAAGACCCAGATTGGTCGGGGATATCCGTGCCGCGACCGCAGGTGGCTGCTCTTGGATGTTGTCCGGGATCAGCCAGTTGTGTTCCGCTGTACAGAACTCGGCGAAGTATCTCCAGGTGTGAAGAGCGGCACGGTGAAGAAACAAGGTGTCTCGCCGAGAAAGCTTGTCTTTAAGCACAGCCGGCGACCCATTCAGCCAACTGGCGACAAGTTTGCTGCTGGCCCAGAGCACAAGAACAGGAATCGCGGCAATCAGTGAGTGTGGCCGCACCAGCCAAACCAGCAACCCTATCCCGCTCGCGAAGAAGGGCATCCGGTCGAGGTAACGATCGATGAGAGTCACGCGCGCGCCAAGTTCTGATTCCGCAGCCGTTTCCCATTCCAACAATCGCTCCCGGGTCACGTTACGCCGCACCAGCGCCCGTGCGACGGCATCAAACGAGAGCAGCATCTGGTGAGCGAGGAATATCAAGGTCAGTAATACGTAGAAGTTTGCCGCGTAGAATGCAATCACCGCCTCGCGCGCAATGGGCATCTTGCGCTCCGCGATAGCCCGCACTAGCGCGAACGCGAGTTCAAACCACGATGGGATGACCAAAATCAAAACCGTGGCCAGCGTCCAGCGCAGCGCACTTTGGCTAGGTACAAGCCAGCCAAACAACAGCAGCAGAAATGTGGCCGGCTCAACCAGACTGCGCCGCAGGTTGTCGAGGATCTTCCAGCGGGAAACCAGCGAGATTGGATTCGCCACGCGGGCCTCGGATTCATCCGGCACGCGCGACCTCAGCCATTCCGCGATCTGCCAGTCACCTCGCAGCCAACGGTGTTTGCGACGGTTGAAGGCGCTGTAATGGGAGGGGTAGTCCTCGATCACTTCAATGTCGCTGGCCAAGCCTGCGCGGGCATAGGCACCTTCAATGAGATCGTGACTGAGCAGAGCATTTTTCGGGAAACGCCGGTCGAGCACGTGATGCACCGTGTCAACTTCATAGATTCCCTTGCCGGTATAACTACCTTCCCCATAGAGGTCCTGGTAGGCATCAGAAACCGCGCGAGTGTAGATATCGAGGCCCGTCTCGCCCGCATAGATGGCGGCGAGCCGCGAACGTGTGGTGCTTTGCACGCTAACCGCGACCCGAGGTTGCAGAATGCCGTATCCGGCAACGACGATGTTCTGGTCCGGATCGATAATTGCCTGGTTCAGCGGATGGATCATGGTCCCGACCATACGGTGGGCTGCTCCACGGGGAAGCTCAGTATCAGAATCGAGCGTGATTACAAACCGTACTTTTGGCAGGACTGAGAGGTCTCCAATTTTAATCGGGAAGTTGTCGTACTCCCCGCGCAACAGCTTGTTCAAATCGAGCAACTTGCCACGCTTGCGTTCCCAACCCATCCATCCCTGTTCGCGGCAGTTATAGACGCGATGGCGATGCAGCAGAAAGAAGGACCCCATCTGCTTTCCGCTATATTTTTCGTCCAATTCGCGAATCAAGTTCGCGCACAGGTCGATCAGCGGGTTTGATTCCGGAGCCGGTTCGTCGGAGTCAGGCAGGTCGGTGACGAGCGCGAAATGAATGTTGCGGTCGTGATTGCCCAGGAAGCGAACCTCCAGGTCTTCGACCAAGCCGCGTACTTGCTTCTCGTTCAGCAGGAGGGTCGGGATTGCCACCAGGGTCACACAATCGTCAGGGATTCCCCCCGAGCAGTCTAGCTTCGGTAGAATCTCCGCCGGCAGCAGAGCCGCGACCAGGTAGTGCACGAGTTGCACGGCAGACTGCGAACACGGCAGCAACAGCATCAGCATGAAAAGCAGCAGCAGTCCAGGCGGAGTGCTGGGGGGAGTCAGCAACAGCAGGATTCCCGTGATGATGGCGAGGCTGAGGATCGCGATTCCGGGAAGGAAGAATTCGTCAGGATGGCGATGCAGTTGGGCGCGCACGCTTTGGACAAAGTCGGGCTTGAATCCGACCTTCTGACCAAGCAGAGCCCGGCCTTCGCCGATGAGGTAGTAGCCAATATGAGATTGTCGCAACTTGGAGCGAGGATCGCGGTAGGTTCTTGCCCGGGCCTGTTGCGCCAGCAGCAGCGCTTCGCGGGCAACGTCCATCTCGGCCAAGTCCGACCGGCGAGCAATTTTCGACAATTTATCCTGGTACAGGTTTCGACTTTCAAAGTCCATTCTTGCGTACGCACCCGCCGGGTCGCGGCGAAGGATAGCGTCGAAAGAAATCAGCGGTTCGAGAACGTCCTTCCATAACGTCTGCGTGATATCACGCAAGCTCCGCACGCATACGCCCAAGCCGCAGGGCTGGTGCGCGGGATCGTTGAGCAGGCAGCGGCAGCGTGCCGCGATTCGCTCGAGCAAGATCAGCTTCAAAGCGGGGACTGCTGCCGACACCTCACGCAGTTCCAGAACGGTGCTTTCCTGAAACGCCTGGAAGAACGCCGTGAAAGCCGTTTCACGGAAGCGATTGCCGGTGAGATCGAGAAACGTCTCCGCGAGCGCCAGCACCCTGGGCACAACGTCGTCCTTCTGCCCGCGAGCATGGGGCAGTCGCTGGAAGGGCTTAAGTTCGGCGGCAACGTTTCTCAGCTCCGCACAGATCAGCTGGTCATTGTCGCGGAACCAGTGCAGGTCGTCGGATGCGGGCGTGAGCTTGAGGGCCGCATCGATGCCGGCGAACAGTGGTCCGAATGCGATCCTCAACCTGCGGCAGCGGGTCGAGAACGTTCCGGAAGAACGAGTGCCTGGCAGCCAGCCCAGCCGGGAAGCGAGTTCCGTTGCTGCGCTACGCAAGGCGTGAAGGTCCAAGAGTTCGACGGCCGGTTCGGGCTGGCCTTGCTCTTCGGCGGCGCTCTCCACTTGTGGGTTACGAATCATCCTTATCCTTGTGGCCTAACGATAGCTGGCGGCCTGCAGTTCAAACATCGCCGCGTAGCGACCGCCCAGATGAGTCAACTGTTCGTGATCTCCATCTTCGGCGATGCGGCCGTTGTCCAGCACAACGATTCGGTCGGCCATGCGCACCGTCGAGAACCGGTGCGAAATGAACAGCGCCATTTTTCCCGCGGTCAGCTCGGCGAACCGCTGAAAAACTTCGTATTCACTGCGGGCGTCCAGCGCCGCAGTGGGTTCATCGAGGATCAGGAGCTGCGCATCGCGCAGATACGCCCGTGCCAGCGCGACCTTTTGCCATTCTCCGCCTGAGAGGTCGACCCCTCCGTCGAAGCGCCGTCCCAGCATTTGTTCGTACCGATACGGAAGTCTGCCAATCACTTCGTCAGCCATACTTTTCTGGGCGGACTGGTGGAGCAGCGGAAGATCGTCGAGTTGTTCGATACGGCCCACCGCAATATTCTCGCGTGCCGTCATTTCGTACCGCATGAAATCCTGGAAAATAACGCCGATCTCCCGGTAGAGGTCTTCGAGCTGGTATTCTCGAAGATCGACGCCATCGAGCAGCACCTGCCCTTCGAGGGGATCGTAAAGCCGGGTGAGCAGCTTGACGATGGTTGTCTTTCCCTCGCCATTTTCCCCGATCAGCGCGACCCGCTCCCCCGGATGGAAATGAAAGTTCAATCCATTGAGAACCAGGCGGGGGCTTCCGGGATAGCGGAAAGAAACGTTGCGGAATTCGAATCCGCGAGTCATCGGTCGCGGCGCTGGCAGGGCGTTGGGTTTCGATGCGATGGCTGGCCGCATCTCGAAAAAAGCGATCAGGTCGTTCAAGAACAAAGCCTGATCGGCGATGGAGGAGACGCCGGAAAAGACTTGCTGGATATTCGAACTGGCCTGCTGAATCGCACCGGCGAGGAAGGTCAATTCTCCGATGCTGAGTACACCGGTGATGGTCCGCCAGATCACGAATACATACGCTGAGTAGTAGCCGGCCGTCCCGATCATCGACAAGAACGACCCTGCCGCCAGCCGACGCCGTGCCAAGGCGACGTCTTCGTCATAGATCTGGTTGGAAAGCCGGGAGAACCGTTCCGTAAGAAAGGCCGCCAGCCCGAAAAGTTTGAGTTCCTTGGCCGCTTCTTTGCTGCCGCCCAGCACTCGCAAGTAGTCCAGTTGACGGCGGATGGGCGTCTGGCGGAAGTTCTTGGCATAGCCCAGAAAGGCAAAATGACTCTCCCCAAGGAATGCCGGAACCACGCCGGCGACGAGCATGAGCAGCAGCCACGGCGAAAACAGCATGATCGAGATAGAGAGAGAGACGGTAATAATAACCTGCTGAATCAGCCGTCCGATCGACTGAATCATGCCCAGTCGATCCGTGGCCTGGACGCGTGCCCGCTCCAGGCGATCATAGAAAACCGGGTCTTCGTAGGCCGCGAGGTCGAGCTGCGCGGCGTGTTTCATCACCAGCACACTGACATGCCGGGTATATTTGTCGGCCAGCAGAGCGTCGAGAAAATCGATGCCCCTACTCAAAACGCTGCCAAAGACGGCCAGCGAGAATTCCGCAGCCACCAGCCACCAAAGCCGGGGACCGACAGCCTGATGCGTGGTGATGGAACGGAAAATTCCGTCGATGATCAGCTTGGTGATCCACAGGAGGCCGAGCGGCAGAAGAGAAGCGACCAAACGAAAAACAAAACCAAACACCACAACCGCGCGCCCTGACTCCCAAACGATTCGCAGCACGGCAGGCACGTTCCGCAGAGCGGAGATGCGCTCGCGCCATCCTTTCCACGAATCCTGTTCTCCGGCCATGGTCGAGCCTTGTGGGGTGTTTGCCTGGAAGTCTCAGTTGAGACCTTAGCGATACGACCCTGCGTCAGATCAAGCGTCTCCCGACTCATTGAGTGTAGCAAATGACTTCCCGGCGGCAAGATCAGAACGCGCGGCCATCCTGAGCAGGGATTGGATGAGCATAAAGCCTGTCCGGGTTGGCGCGCTCCCCTACAAATGAGCCATTGAGGGAACTGGACCGCCACGGCGGCGCAGGCTCGGCGGGCCCTCGACTAAGAACTCCGTAGGGGCAGGTTTGAGCAGACTCCCGGGCCACCCGGGGTTCATCTCGACGAATCCGGAGGTGTTAGTCCCGGGTCGCCTTCGTTTCGACGCCACCACTCAGAGCGAATCTCCTGGCCCGGAACAACCTCAGACGGGATGCCGGGTTCGGGGGACCAGAGCTGGAGATCTTTTACCGCGAACACGTTCTCGATCGGCTGTTTCCAATGGTGGAGCGCAAGATCAAACAGGCCCCAGTGGATGGGCATGAGCAATCCGTGGCCGCCCAAAGCCCGAAAGCTGCGAACGGCTCCTTCCGGCCCCATGTGTATGTCCGCCCAGAGGGGATCCGAAGCACCGATTTCGAGCATGATGAGATCGAAAGGACCAAAACTCTCGCCGATATCGCGGAATCCATACCACTCCCCGGAGTCGGCGCCGTAATAGACGCGGTGATTCATGCCGGTCAGAGCGAAAGATGCCCACAGCGTTTCAAAACGACCGAAGAGGCTTCGCCCGGAGAAGTGGCGGGCTGGCAACGCGCTTACGGTCAGCGATCCGAACTTTACGTTCTCCGTCCAGTTGAGTTCCGTACAGCGGCTCGGATCGACGCCGAGGCTTTCCAGGATGGCGCCTACACCCAGCGGGGTGATCCAGCGCGCCTGCCGCAGGGCGTCCATTTGAGCAAGGCGCTTCACGGTGCCCGCTCCCAGATGATCGTAGTGATCGTGCGAAATAAGCACGACGTCTATCGCAGGCAAGTCGTCAAGCGCGAGAGGTGACGGGAAGAAGCGCTTTGGACCGGCCCACTGTGTAGGAGCCGCGCGTTCGTCCCAAACCGGATCAATAAGGACGCGCACGCCATCAATTTCAACCAAGGAGGAGGAGTGACCGAGCCAGGTAATGCGCAGGCCGGATCGTGGGCTTGTTGCATAAACTCGTGGATCGGTGTGAAACGGGCCCAGCGAATGCCTGGGCGACCGCGCTGCCGCTCCGAAAAAGAAACGCGGACCCATTTTGAACATGAGCGAGAGCCCACCCACTTTAGTTGGTACCGGGTTGATGTATCGGCTACCATCCCGCTTGGCCGGAAGAAGGGTCATCACCATTGGATGGCCGATCGCACATCGCGATTCCCGGGAAAGTCATGCTCAACGACTTTGGCCCGCCGGCCTGCACAAGAATACCTCCGACGTCGTTCTCCTGCGATCACGCTCTCCCTCGGAACTGTATGATTTTCCGCCGATCGCGCTTGGACGGTCTGCCGGCGGGTAACGATTCGAACTGCTTCATCGCTTTGCGCTCGGCTGCTACCTTCAAGCGCAGCTCCCGGCTCGCGTCCGTCTCGCGGTAAAGTGTCTGCGCAACCGAAGCCGGGCCGCGCGTCTGGCTGAGCAGCAGAACCTCCACCTGAAAGTCGCCGCCCTCATTGGTTACTCGCAACAGGTCTCCAATCCGGACCTCGCGGGCAGCTTTGGCGGGCTGACCCTCGGATTGAATCCTGCCCAGTTCGCAGGCTCGTGCGGCCATGGTTCGCGTCTTGAAGAATCTTGCGGCCCACAGCCACTTGTCCATTCTTACGTTGGCCATCGATCTATTTTGCTATAGGTGCGGGATTCTAGCCGGTCCGTCATCCGACCACTGAGCGATCCTCTTGGTATCCGGATCCGCTTATCCCGAAAGCCGCGATCTCGCGTCTACCGGCACGATTTCCTCGGGCGGACCATACCCGCGATCGTGAGCTTGATGGGAGACGGTGTACATCTTCAACTCGCTCCAGTTCCATCGACTGGAACTGGCCGGCTTGCCGCACGAACAGTACAAAGTCCAGTCCCCCGGGAATCCTCCCGACAGAGGTACCAGACACGATCCGTTACGATACGGACTGAAGCCAAGCAGATATCGAGTAAGGCATTTCGGGCACTCGACGCAATGGCGAATACGGGCTGTCATGGCAGGCGCCGGCACAGCGGCCGAATTTTTTGCTAAACCTAGGCCAGAAAGTGGTCGGAGGCAATACCCACTTGACGGGATTTAGACATAACCACTATGATCCGCCGAAATGAAGAGAGTAGCCTCCGGAATTCTCCCCATGATCGCGGTCGACAGGAAGGCGCCGAAGGCTCTGCACCGGCAGATCTATGACGCATATCGCATCGCCATCATCGATGGCAACCTTCGCCCCGGGCAACGAATTCCATCAACCCGAGTGCTAGCATCCGAACTTGATGTTTCGCGCTTCCCGGTTCTGAATGCGTATGCGCAGCTTTTGGCGGAAGGCTACTTCGAGAGTCGCATCGGCGCGGGCACGGTCGTTTCCAGCTCCCTTCCGGAGCAACTCACGTCGAGCGAACCAACCGGGGCGCGATTCGCGGCAACCCGCTCCGGACCTCGGCCGGTCGCACGCCGCGCTTTGTTCCTTCCCCCGGTTGGGCGTGTCCCTTGGCTGCAGGGCCGGGGAGCGTTTGGCGTGGGGCAAGTGGCTTTTGATCAATTTCCACTCCGGGTCTGGTCGAACCTGGTCACGCGGCGCTGCCGGAATGCGGACGCCAAGTCATTTCACTACGGCGATCTGATCGGCTTCAAGGCTCTCCGGGAAACGATCGCCAGCCATCTGAGAACGGCGCGATCGCTGCACTGCGACGCCGAGCAAGTCATGATCGTCAGCGGTTCGCAGCAGGCGCTCGAGATTTCGGCTCGCGTTCTCCTCGATCCTGGAAGCTCCGCCTGGGTAGAAGATCCGGGTTACCGCTTGGCACGAGATGCTTTCGCACTGACCGGGTGTCATCTCGTACCCGTTCCTGTTGACGAAGAAGGTCTGGACGTTGCCGCTGGCATCAAGCGATGTCGCAAAGCGCGAGCCGCGTTCGTTACGCCCTCTCATCAATTTCCACTCGGCGTGACCATGAGTGCCTCGCGGCGCTTCCAATTACTGGACTGGGCCCAAAACGCCGGATCTTGGATCATCGAAGATGACTATGACAGTGAGTATCGCTACGAGAGCATGCCGTTCGCATCCTTGCAGGGGCTCGACGCCAACGCTCGCGTGATTTATATCGGCACCTTCAGCAAAGTCTTATTTCCTGCCTTGCGCCTCGGCTATCTCGTCATTCCGTCGGATCTCGTCGACCGCTTTCTCACCATCCGCCGTGCCATGGACCTGGGGCCGCCAACCTTTTATCAGGAAGTGCTCGCGGACTTTATTGGCGAAGGACATTTCGCGCGCCACATTCGGAGGATGCGCGTTCTCTACCGCGAGCGAAGAAGCGCCCTTGTAGACAGCATCAGCACGGAACTCGGATCCATGGTCGAAGTGCTCGGGGACGAAGCTGGTATGCATCTGGCTATCACACTGCCGAAGGGCGTCCGCGATGTAGAGATTGCCGAGCAAGCCGCCCATCAGAACCTTTGGATGTGGCCGCTCTCGCGCTCCTACCTATGCGAGGCGCCACGCCCAGGCCTCATCTTGGGCTTTGGCAGCACCGCGGTAGCGGAGATTCCGCGAGCCATTCGCAAGCTGCGTCACCTGCTCACCGCGAAGGGAGAAACTCAGTGAGCAGAAGCCGATTGCAAGCACTCATGCTGCTCGAGACGCGGCGATTATGCTGCTGAGAAAATTCCCGGTGGCAATCGCCACTTGACAGGATTTTATGCTGACCACGATGATTTGCCCGTCCGCTCTGCATCACCTTTGAGAGGAGACGTTCGTGACCGAAGCCGATCTGAAAAAGCATCTCGACGCCGCCGAGAAGAGCCCCAAACAAATTGCCGCGGCCGTGTCCGGACTACCGGATGCAACGCTGCGCTACAAGCACGCCCCCAACAAGTGGTGCATTCTGGAGATCCTTGCGCATCTGGCGGATATGGAGATTTTGTATGCCTATCGCATGCGGCAGATGCTGGCAGACCGCGACCCGGTTATTGCTCCGATTGATCAGGATGCCTGGGCAAAAAATCTGGGATATATGGAATGTTCACCTCCAGAGTTAGTCGCACTCTATGGGCTGAACCGCCACGCCAACTTGCGGATGCTGCGGCGCCTTAAGGCAGCCGATTTGCAAAAATCGGCCCGTCACCCCGAACTTGACCGTCAAGTCACCGTGGCCGATTACGTCCAGATGATGTCGAAACACGGGCCGAACCATTTGGAGCAAATAGAGCGGCTAAAAAAAGAAGCGTAACGATCCGGGGCCACGCGTCACTATTCATTTGGAATCGCAGGATCGAACCATGGCTGCACCAACCTCACCAACGGTCAAGGCAGTTCTTGACGAAGAGTTGCAGCAGGTCGAGACCTCGCGCAACCTGCGGCTAGGGCTCGATCCCCGGCGCCCAGCGGGAGAGAGTCTGATCGGGCTGGCGTTTTCCGGCGGTGGAATCCGCAGCGCCACATTCAATCTGGGCATATTGCAGGCCCTGGCGCGATCGCGATTGCTGCGCGCGGTCGACTATCTCTCGACCGTTTCGGGGGGCGGCTATATCGGCGGCTGGCTGATGGCGTGGATGCACCATCAGAGCATCGGAATCCAGCAGGTTGAAGAGAAACTCTCGGCATCGCCCGACGCGCCGCGCGAGTCGTCGGACCCTCCTGAAGTTCATTTTCTGCGCGACTACAGCAACTACCTCACGCCGCGAAAAGGCTTGCTTGGTGCGGACTTCTGGGCCTTTGCCGCCAGCTATCTACGCAACACGCTCCTGAATCAGCTCATTCTCGTGCTGGCGCTGCTTTCTCTGCTGATGCTGCCCCGCAGCTTTGTGTATCTGCTTCATCTGCTGGAAAATGCGGAAGTGTCTCTGCAAGGTAGATTCTCCGAAACCGTGCAGGCCTACATGGAGTCCCAATACTTCGCGCTCGGACTGGGCCTTGTACTTGCGTTCATGGCGGTCGTTTTTATTGGCATGAATCTGGTTTCGGTCGATCCGCGAAAACGCCTCAGAGACTGCTGGTTTACGCACCAACGGGCCGTGCAGGGCTTGATCGTTGTGCCGCTGTTTCTCTCGGCCGCGCTTTTTACCTACGGGCTCGGTCAATTTCTCACGGAGTGGCAAATCATCCAGCGACCGCTGTATGGTGCACCGTTATTGGGAATAGCTCTGTATTTCGGACTGTGGGCAGGCGCTCTGGTCGTGCGCTCGATTGTCCGGGCAGCGATCAAAACAACCGGAAATGGCGGACCCAAATCGGGGCTCATTCTAGCGACAGCCGTTTTGACGGGGCTGATCGTTGGTTATCTCTTCGTGCCCTTTTCCCGAGTTCTGATTCCTCTGAACGCCGCACCCGGGTCGGCGTTCACGAAGTGGCACGTGATGACGTTCGGAACCCCCGTTACCATCGCCATGATGCTGGTTGCTGGCGTCCTGCACATCGGGCTGATCGGTCGCGGGATGACCGACGCGCACCGCGAATGGTGGGGCCGGCTCGGTGGCTGGCTGGTGATCTACGGCTTCTGCTGGTTCTTTTTGTTCCTGATCTCGGTCTACTTTCCCGCGGCGATGGGAGATCTCTTGCACTGGGAACAGCAGCGCCACCCCGGTCACCCGCTCACGTTCACGGCGGTGTTGGCCTGGATCGCCTCGACTGCTTATGGAGTCGCCTTCGGCAAGAGCGATAAGATCGGCAAGCCCGCTTTGGAATCGTCCTACACCCAGAAACTGGTGTACTACCTGGCAAAAGTCACCCCGTACGTCTTTATTCTGGGGTTGCTGCTGGGGCTTTCGCTGCTGACCGCGGTAATTTGTCACTGGATCAAGGGACCCGACTGCATAACGGGAATCGATCCGGCCACGCTGGCCCTGCCTAGTGACATGTGTTTTCACCCGGGCGTGCCGCTGACCTGCGCGCTGTTGTTCGTTGCCGCCGTGATTCTTTCCTGGCGCGTCGATATCAACGAATTCTCCATCCATTATCTCTACCGTAATCGGCTCGTGCGCTGTTACCTGGGAGCGTCGGTGCGCGACCGCCACGCTCAGCCGTTCACCGGATTCTCCGATGAGGACAATTTTGCGCTTTCAACTCTGCGCATTCCCCCAAAGTCGCAGAGCCCGAAGGATGCGCGTCCGATCCCGATTGTGAACACCAGCCTCAATGTCGTGCGCGGGAAAGAATTGGCGCTGCAAACGCGCAAGGCGCGTTCGTTTGCCTTTACCCCGCTCTACGGAGGGTTCACGCGCCAACCAGCCGAAGAGAAGACTTGGGAATCCTATTTCGGTCCGACGGAAAAAGCGGGTTGCCTGCTACCCGGGTATAAGGATGGCATTACGCTCGGAACCAGCGTGGCCATTTCTGGCGCCGCCGCCAGCCCCAACATGGGGTCGTATTCAGAACCGTCGCTGGCTTTTCTGATGACGTTGTTCGATGTGAGACTGGGCTGGTGGATCGGGAATCCCGCGGGCAAGAAATGGAAGGACGGATGTCCGGCGATCGGCTTCTACTGGCTGCTCCGTGAGTTACTGGGAGCGACCAACGACGACAGCGACTATGTCTATCTCTCCGACGGCGGGCACTTTGAAAACCTGGCAATTTACGAACTGGTACGCCGCCGCTGTAAGTTGATTGTGGCTTGCGATGCGTCGTGCGATCCGGATCGCGGATTCGGGGATTTGCACAATGCCATGGAGCGCTGCCGCTCGGATTTCGGAGTGGAGATTGGCTTCGATGACCTCAGTCCGCTGAAGCCGCAGGCCGATCAATCGGACGCCGGCATCGCGCGCTCGAAGGCTCACTTCGTCAAAGGCACGATCCGCTACAACCCGGATTCCTCGCAGGAAGACGGCACCATCATCTATATCAAGCCCTCCCTGGTGAAAGGTGATCCTGACGATGTGCTCGCCTATGCCGGCACCAATAAGTGTTTTCCGAACGACACGACGGCCAACCAGTGGTTTGACGAAACCCACTTCGAAAATTACCGCGCCCTGGGTCAGGCCGCCGGGGAATCGGCCGCGGATACGATTCGCAACGAATTCAACCGCATCCTGACTCGGTAGGTGGGTCGGAATCAGATTGCGGAGGACAAGGTACGGAGACTCACGCCTGAAGCGGAGCGTACTTCGTTTTCGCCGACGCGGCCCATTGACGCAAGATATCGACGAATGCAGTGGTCGCGCAGGAAAGTGTCCGGTCGCGGCGGTAGGCCAGTCCGAGTTCGCGAAAAAGTTCCGCATCTTCCAGTTCAATCAGTTTGACTCTCCCCGACGCCACTTCGTCACGCGCGAACGACGCGCTGATGATAGACACTCCGAGGTCGGCTGCCACAAAACTTTTGATCATGCCGACGCTGGGCAGTTCCATCCGAACTTGCAGTTCGTCACGGTGTGGCCGGAAAAGCTTGTCCATGATCCTTCGGGTGTGGCCTGTCTTGGGGAGCAGCACCGGATGTTTGACGATCTCGCGCACGGCCGCCGTTTTGTGCTTGGCCAGGGGATTCTTGGGGCTCACCATCAGCATCAGCTTGTCGCGGAAGATCGGCTGGATCTCAAGACTCGGAGACTGGATTGGCAACGTGAGAATGCCCACTTCGATGGATCCATTCTCAAGCTTCTCCGTGATCTTGTAGGTGAAGTTCCGGTAAATGTTGATCTGAACTGGCGGGTAGCGCCGGCAGTATTCCGCAAAAACCTCCGGCAGAACGTACAGGCAGGTAGCCTCGTTGGCGCCGATGCGCAGGGTGCCGCGGGGAGTACCGCTATGGTCCGCCACCGCCATCAGCGATTCCTCGCGCAGCAGTTTCAGTCGCTCGGCGTAGTCATAGAGCACTTGCCCGGCCGGGGTCAGTTTTACGGTCTTGCCCGAGCGGTCGAGCAGTCGATCGCCATATTCCTGCTCCAACTGGCGGATTTGGGCGCTGACCGCCGATTGCGAACGGAAGACCTTCTCTCCGGCGCGAGAAAAGCTGCCCTGTTTGGCAACTTCCAGAAACGTGATGAGCTGATCGAAATCCATTGAGTTTGTGCGGGGAATTATAACGGACGCCGCCGGCCTCGCGGCAGATAAGACTGAATTTGCCGTTGGAACCCCTGAAAACCCTGAAATTTGCATCCTTCGGATCCAAATTCTGAGTTGTACTTTCCGGCCTGATAGGCGGTAACTAGGAGGTTGCAGGTGTGTGTTCCTGAGCCGACGTGTGCGACAGCCCCGTCGCCTTTGCCGGGTGAAGTCCCAACTCAAGAACAACTGAACGGTAGCGGCGAACGATTCCAATGCAAACGTGCCCATAATGACGACGACGCGTCTGAAAAAGCCGACCGGCCAAGAAACGAATGGTCCTCCGCCCGCCCAGGGTCTCTACCATCCTGCGCAGGAGCACGATGCCTGCGGCATCGGATTTGTCGCCAACGTCCGCGGCCATAAAAGTCACGAAATTATAAGCCAGGGCATCAAGGTGCTACTCAACCTGACGCACCGCGGCGCTTGCGGCTGCGATCCCGAGACCGGTGATGGCGCCGGCATTCTCCTCCAGATCCCGCATCAGTTCTTTGTTCGCGAGTGTGGCAAGCTGGGTTTCGAACTGCCTTTGCCCGGCGCGTATGGCGTGGGCATGACATTCTTGCCGGTGGAAAAACATGAGCGCCTGCAATGCGAGGGAATTCTGGAGCGCATTATTCGCGAGGAGGGCCTGGCGGTATTAGGCTGGCGCGATACGCCCTGCTTCGCTTCCGCCATTGGCCGTGTGGCGCGAGGTTCGCAACCTTACATCCAGCAAATCTTTGTGGGTTGTGGTGCCTTCGTCGACGAAGACGCTTTTGAGCGGAAGCTCTATGTGGTTCGGAAGCGCGCGGAGACCGAGATGGCGGCGTCGGGCATCAAGGATGCAAGCGTGTTTCACATCCCGTCGCTCTCTTGCCGGACGATTGTTTATAAAGGTCTGCTGCTCGCCCCGCAGATTACCAATTTCTATAAGGAGCTTTCCGATCCCGACGTGACCAGCGCGTTGTGCCTGGTGCACCAGCGTTTCTCCACCAACACGTTCCCGAGTTGGCAACGAGCGCATCCCTATCGCTACATCGCGCACAACGGCGAGATCAACACGCTCAAGGGCAATGTCAACTGGATGCACGCCCGCCAGTCGCTCTTGGAGTCCCCGCTGTTTGGCGACGACATCAAGAAACTCTTTCCGATCATTGCCCCGGACGGCAGCGATTCCGCCAACTTCGACAACGCGGTTGAACTGCTGTTGCAAGCGGGCCGCAGCTTGCCGCACGCCATGGCCATGCTGATTCCAGAAGCCTGGGCTGGTAATTCCCACATGGAACCGGAGAAGCGCGCATTTTACGAGTATCACGCGTGCCTGATGGAACCGTGGGATGGACCGGCGGCCATCGCCTTCACCGATGGCAGAGTCATCGGTGCGATCCTCGATCGCAACGGCTTGCGGCCCGGACGCTACGTAGTGACCAATGACGATCTCGTCATCATGGCGTCGGAAGTTGGAGTGCTCGACATTGAACCGGAACAGGTGAAGATGAAAGGGCGCCTGCAGCCAGGGAAGATGTTCCTGGTGGATACGGTCGAAGGCCGCATCGTCCCCGACGAAGAAATCAAGCACCGGCTGGCTTCGCGGCAGCCCTACGCGCAGTGGCTCAGGGAGAATCAGATCACGATCGATCAGTTGCCCGCGCCCTCGCGCATGCACCACCCGGACGCGGAAACCTTGCTTCGCCGCCAGCGTGCGTTCGGTTACAGCGATGAAGACCTGCGCATGATCCTCGGCCCGATGGCTTCGAAAGGCGAGGAGCCGGTTGGCTCCATGGGGACCGATACTCCGCTCGCGTGTCTCTCCGACCGGCCGCAGTCGCTGTTCAACTATTTCAAGCAGCTCTTCGCGCAAGTCACGAATCCTCCCATCGATCCGATTCGCGAGGAGATCGTGATGTCGCTCATCAGCTATATCGGAGCCGAGCGCAACATTCTCTCGGAGGCGCCCGAGAACTGTCACATGCTGAAACTCGCCCACCCGTTGTTGACCAACCATGACCTGGAGAAGTTGCGCCGCGTCTCCACCGGAGACCTGCTGGCCATCACGTTGCCCGCGCTGTTCCGCGCCAGCGAGGGAGAAGCGGGACTGAAGCGCGCTCTCGACGAGTTGTGCCAGCGCGCCTCGCTCGCGGGAAAAGCCGGGTACACGCTGTTGATTCTTTCCGACCGGGGAGTGAACAAAGACTTCGCGCCCATTCCCAGCCTGCTGGCTCTGGCCGCCGTGCACAACCTGTTGGTCCAGGAGGAGACGCGAACCCAGGTCGCCCTGATCACGGAATCGGGCGAGCCGCGCGAGGTGATGCACTTTGCGCTGCTCAGCGGTTATGGCGCGAGCGCCATCAATCCCTATCTGGCCCTGGAGAGCGTTGAAAGCCTGGCCCGGCGCGGCGAGCTGGCCGACGGAGTAACGCCCGAACTTGCCGTGAAGCACTTCATCAAATCGGTGAACAAGGGTCTGCTGAAGACCTTCTCAAAGATGGGTATTTCGACGCTACAAAGTTATCAAGGAGCGCAGGTTTTCGAAGCCATCGGCCTGAACCGAGAACTGGTCGATTCCTATTTCTCCGGCACGGCCTCACGTTTGGAAGGCATTGGCCTCGAAGTGGTCGCCCGCGAAGCGCAGATGAAGCACGAACACGCATTCCGCCCACTGACCGAGTCCGAGACCGAACTCGCAGTCGGAGGAACTTACCACCAGCGCGTCAACGGCGAGTATCATCTGCTGAATCCGCTGACCATCAGCAAGCTGCAGCAGGCAGTGCGGCAGGAGAGCTTCCAGACCTTTCAGGAATACACCGACCTCATCGACAA
>Ga0070761_10000558_pt1 | contig 24215 bp, 23 predicted proteins | sample HubBroMetageREF1_FD_66724 | JGI IMG/M metagenome (GOLD analysis project Ga0070761, IMG submission 66724) | Reference soil microbial communities from the Hubbard Brook experimental Forest, New Hampshire, USA - Hubbard Brook CCASE Soil... | ecosystem: Environmental > Terrestrial > Soil >... | reverse complement strand
GGCGCATCGAACAGACCCCGGTAGGGGTCCATGATCGATTCCGGCGTGAGCATGCGCGGATCCCAGAAATGCGCCAGGTGCCACTCGTCGCCGTATTTGAGCCCCACTCGGGTCAGGTCCGGACCGATACGCCGTGTGCCGAACAGGTGCGGCACATCGTAGGCATATTCACCGGCTTCGCTCACCGGTCCCCAGCGGCGCGTCTCGCCGGTCACTGGCCGCACGTACTGCGAATGGCAATACCAACAGCCTTCGCGCAGATAGATAAGCCTGCCTTGGTTCTCAAGCGGCGTGTAGTCGGTGGCCGACGTTTCCATCCATTTGAGTTGCCCGATGTCGTTGCGGACCACGGCGGTCACGTGGTTGGTGGTCGCCGAGGGTTCGAAAAACGGCAACACTCCCTGGGTGACCAGGGCGAGGAAGAAGAAGCCGACCCCGGCCACCAGTGCGACCATGCGCGCGTTCATCGGGCGAGCTCCCCGGCCGCGGCCGGAGTCAACCCGTCTGGCGCACGCCTTGCGGGCTCAAAGCCAATCGCCTTATCTGACCTCTTCAGCGCCGTCATCATGAGATTGATGATCAGGAGCGTCATCCCGACATCCATCGAGATCCCCGCCAGGGTGCGTACCAGCCAATACGCCCGCATCTGAACCACCGTGTCGACCCACTCGGCGGCGTTCATCCACTGGAAGCCCTGCTGCAGACCGGCGGCGCTCAGCACAATACCCATGGTGGAGATGCCGACAGTGATCAGCCAAAACGACCAGTTGCCCAGTTTGAAGGACCACAGCTCTCGCCCGCACATGCGCGGCCAGACAAAGATCAATCCGCCCATCGCCCACACGACAAAGGTTCCGAAGACCGTAAGGTGTGAATGGGAAATCACGAAGTCCGTGAAATGGGTTGGCTGCTGGATCGAGCGCAACGCCTCGAGCGAGCCCTGAAAGCAGCCGAAGAAGTACATGATCGCGCCCATGATCAGGAATTTCGCCGGCAGGTTCGCCCCGAACTCGCGCCAGCGGCCGTTCACCGTGCCGAAGAAGTTGACCAGCACGGTCCACACCGGAATGATCAGGAGCATCGAGGTGATGATCGCCAGCGTCTCGGCCCAATCGGCGATTGGGCTGTAGAGATAGTGGTGAATACCAACGAAGGGATAAAACAGCGCCAGCGACCAGAACCCGACCAGCGAGAGCTTATGAGCGTAAAGCGGATTGCGCACACTGAGCGGCAGGAAATAGTAGATCAACACATAGCCCGCCGGCGTGATCCACAAGCCGACGATGTAGTGAATATAGAGTCCGTGGAACGCCGCGCTATTAATGCCCGCAATCGTGTACGGCAGGATGAAGCTCCCCAACACCAGATTTAGGGACGTCCATACGAAGGCACCGATCAGATACCAGAGTGCCACGTAGAGCGCCGGATCAAGCCGTCGGCCGATCGTCGTCAGAAACTGCAAAGTGACGACGACAGTGCAGATAAAGATCGGGATTTCCGCGAGCAACGGCAGCTCACCTGCCTCGAGCCCGTGGTTGTAACCGAGCGGTATCGAGATCAATCCGGCCGCCAGGAACACGTTCCACACCCAGGCGAAAGCCACGCCCCAGCGATTGAACGCAACGCGCACTCCGCACAGGCGCGGCACCAGGTAAAAGCATTCCCCTATGAACAGGCTCGAAAATGCGCCCATGATGACGCCATTGACATGCACCGGGCGCAGTCGCCCGAATGTCAGCCCCAGATGCGTCCCGAGATACTCGGGATAATTGAACATCCCGGCCAGCAACGCGCCGACCGTGGGTGCGACCATCAGCCAGAACATCCCCCAAAGCAGCCAGGTGCGCACCACCGGCCAATCGACCAGTGCATCCAGATCGAGTCCCGCGTACGGACCGTGCAACGCCTCTGTTGTTGTCGCTGTCGCCTCTGGCATGAGCGCTCGTCCCCCTGATTCGGTCTGTCGGGTCTTTAGCGAACCAACCGGGCCTCCATGGCCGAAGAATTCGCAGCGGCTGAGCCGTCTTCGTGCTCGCTTTCCTGTTTCACCGTGTGCCTTTGCCGCTGGGTGCAGGCGGCGCCCCGGTCAGGTTCTTCGGGTAGTCTGGACTCAGGCTCTGTATGAAATGCACCAGATCCCAGGCCTCGGCGGGGCTGATTGCGTCGGCGAACGAAGGCATCGGTGTGCCGTTCAGGCCGGCGATGAACACCCGGTAAATGTCGGTTCCGTTGTCGCCACACTTGATGTGGCCTTCAGTGAGGTCGTACGGCACTATCGGGTTGCCCCAATCATCCGTGAGGCCATCTGCCGACTCACCATCGCCCTGGGCTTCATCACCATGGCATTGCGCGCAGTTCATCTTTTTGTATAGTGCCGCCCCGCGGGTTACGGATTCGGCCGTGTACGCAGGCTCAGGCGGAATGGTAATCGGCGCCGCCGGCTTCTCGGTCGCAAAGCGTGGCGAGAATGTCTTGATGTAGGCGATGACATCAAGCCTTTGGCGGTGGGTCAACGAAGTAGAAAAGCTTGACATGGACGTGCCAAACAGACCATTGACCAGGACTTTTTCTAGATCGGCGTCGGTCGGCAACGCGCCCGACGGCGTGCTGCGCCACTTAAATGTGCCCTGTCGGAAATCGCGCGGCACCGGGGTGGTGTCCTCGCCATAGTGACCCTTGCCGTCGCCCTGTTCTCCGTGGCAGAGGGCGCAATACTTCTCATAGACGACCTTACCCTGAGACACGTCTCCCACGTCCTGTGCGTACACCGTGCCCGCCATGATCAACAGCGTGACTGCACCCAGGAGGACCGTCGCTATACGAGTTCCCGCCAAAATCGTTGAGCTCGGGCCAGGATTCATAGCAGGTCGTGCAGCGCAAGCCGTGCGCTCAGGGGGTCTTTGTGGCAGTAAGTTGGATGTCTGCGGTCACTGTCTTGCCAGCGACCACCGTGACCGAGATCGACTTCTCAGCCGCTGCTTCGTGCCAGGCGACGAGTGTGTAGGTGCCTGGCGGCACGTCTTTGATCGTGAAGTGCCCGTCATCCCCGGTGGTCGCGAAGTAGGGATGGTCGAGCTCCCAAATCCACGCGTGCATCCATTCGTGCGCGTCGCATTTGACTTTGATGAGTTCCGGAATTGCGGGCAAGGGCTTGGTTACCGAGAATCCCTTAAAAGGCAACGCGATATTGTAGATGGTGGCGTTGGTTGAGGCGTTTTGCGGATGCGTATTGTGCAAAACCGGATCGTTGGAGGAGATCTTGATTTGCTGACCAACGTTCGCTCCCTGCACCCGCGGATTGAACATGCAGTGATCATTGACGAGCGCGATCGTGTCGGTTAAGAGCGCCTTGCCCTTGGTGATGTCCTTGAGGAACACCTCGACATTCTGTAATCCGCCGCCCTTGCCGATGAGATACACCGGCTCTGGAATGGACTGACCGCAATAGTCCTGGTTCTTGGTGACCTCGATGGGCGCGATTTGGGGCGCCGCGCCACTGAGCTTTATAACTCCCTCGATGGTGCCGGCATTTGCGACGGCTTCCACCGTGTAATCTGCGAGCACTGGTCGCGCAAGCAGCAACGCGCCGCTGATGACTGCGGCGCTGAGAATCTTAAGACCATGGCGCATTGGGATTGTCATAGCGTCGTTCCCGCGGCTCCCGCTGGGCCTACTTGGTGGAAACATATTCATCTAAAGCGGCGATCTCATCATCGGTGAGTTTCTGGGTGACGTCTTGCATGACTTTGTTCTCGCGCAGCCGGCCGCGGAACTGCACCATTTCTCTCACAAAATAGTCTCGATGCTGTCCGGCGATCCGTGGATTTGTGTTGACGCCCTCGCCGTTGGCACCGTGGCAGACAATGCAAGCCTCAACGTCACGCTCCTTCGCCCCGTTTTCGTAGAGCAACTTGCCCTTGTCAGCCAGCGCGGGATTACTCGACGGCCTGCCTGGCACCGGTGGTTGCTTCGAGAAGTACAGTGCCACCCCTCTGATTTGCTCATCAGTAAGACCGCGGGCGATCCCCCACATAAAGCCTCGCGCGCGCGGATCGCTGCGCCCGCGCTGTCGAAACAGCTTCAGCTCAGTCTCAAGGTAAACGGGCAGCTGCCCGGCGAGAATCGGGAAGAGTGGCGAGATGCTGACTCCGTTGCCGCTAGGACCATGGCACTTGGAGCACGCGTTACTCACCAGCGTCACAGCGTCCATAGTCGATGGATCAGGCGGCACGACGATGGTTGCCGCAGGTACATCACGAATGGTTGAGGCGGCCGCGAGCGCGAGCGCGATCGCAGCGACGAGGAGCGAGGGTGTTGCCAGCTTTCTCATCAGAAGTCCATCCATAGTCCAAGGACCCAGGTGTTGTTGTCTGAGGCTTTGACATTTGGAAAGGCGGGGGAATTGGGAAAGGTGGCGTGGCTCAGATAAAACGGGCTCTGGTTGTTGGCCACCACCTGATAGGCGTTGTACTGCAGGATGAACCTGAAGTTGAGCCAGGGGACGTAGTCCAGCTCAAAAACCTCGAATTGATTGGCCGGTGATCCATTGCCCCCATTCGCGAGCGGATCGGACGTGCCGGTCGTCCGCGTGAAGCTGACGAGTCCGCCAAAGCGTCGATCACGGAAGTACTCAGCCGTAACCAAAAGCTGCGTCAGATTGTCCGTTGGGTTGGTGTAGATCGGTGACGACGCACCGGTGAACGTCGCCGCTACCAGTAGCGGGCTGTTCTGTTGTTGCTCGTGGGTGACATGACCCATAAAGCCATAGATGTCGTGGTCACCGTTGTACTGGTACTGCCAATCGACGCTGAGATCGGTATAACGATTGGTGGCTCCCGGGTAGAAGGTCTGCGCAGGCGTGTAGGTATTACCCGCTGCAGTGGCAGCCAACGCTTGCTGCGCCGAGATGTAGCCGACCGATGGAATCCAGTTGACGTACAGCGCGCTAGCGCCGATCTCCGCCGAGTGGTAGCCCCAGTCGCGTTCGTAGGCGATGCGCGCGTAAGGCGCGAACCGATCGACGGCACCGCCATTGGCGGCAAGACTGGCGCTGTCAGTCGTGGGTGATGCGCCGCCGGCAAGCGCGGAGTGATATTCCGAGAATTCGAAGTACAGCGAGTCATTGTAGAAAGCGTAGGCGCCGATACCGCCAACAGTCCCTGGCCCCAAAGCATTAATGATCGGCCCACTCAGGCCGGCGCCGGCGACGCCGCCGCTCCACAAGGTCACGGTATTGAAGTTCGGAAGGGCATAGCTTCCGAATCCGTTCCAGACGTCCTGGAAGGTTAGATAGTTGTTGGCCGTGATGCCCCACAGCCACGAGTTGTTGACGGTGTGATCGGTGTAGCGGAGATCGATATTGTCGATACCCACGCTGCCGGCTTGCCCGTTGTAGGTCAGTTGCAACCAACCGCCCACGCGATCCGAGATAGCTCCCGCGTACACCAGGCTAAACTGATCTGGAAACTGATATGTATCGCTTTGCGCGTGGGCGGGATAAGGGTTACCGGTATCCGGCGGCGCGCGGTCATAATGGTCGTAGCCAATTTGCGCGAGGATGGCGACTCCCGGCAGATCGGTGAGCCATACCGTGTTGCGCTTGTAGTCATCGATGTCATTGACCAGCGCCGGCCTGGTGGTCAGCGTGTATCCGTTGAGCTTGAAGCGTCGGCCGAATGGCGTGAGCTCGGGCGGCATCGTGTGGCAGGCCTCGCAGGCCAGACCCGTCTGCCGGGCAAAAGGTGGAATGGCTTGTGCTGGCGTTGAAACCAGCATCGTGGCTGATCCGCCGAGGACCAACGTGGCCAGGGCGCCGAGTCGTAACAGCCTCACAGCGGGCACCTGAGCTGAACTCGCGTGGCTCATCTGCGTCTCCCCTCGGACAGATGCTCAGCGTTCCCGAGCGTTCCCGACGGGACTAATAGTTACCTCCTCACTGCAAGATGTCAAAAGTAAAAAATTCTGCTGATGTGAAGGCGCCGGTCACAGCTGACTAAAGGCGCGTACGCGATCGGGTCTCTCGCAAGCGCAATTTGCGCAGCTGCAGGGCGTCTCCACCCGCACACCCCAGGAATGGAAGCTGCACGCTGCCTCGACGAACATCACGCGGGATCGTCACAGCCCACGCTTCGCGGCGCAACCCGGGGAGCCATAAATTCAAAGACTTATGTGTGCTCTGACGGGGTCCGTCTGACTCAGGCGATCCGCGGTTGCGGTACGGTTGCGGTACGTTGGTCATACAGACATCGAACCGCCACGGCATCGGCCAAGCCGATGCGAATGCTGCGCACTGAGACTGCGACCAACAGTCCCGGCGCCCTGAACCAGTGTGGCCCCTATTTGTAGCTCACCAGGGAGTTGATCAGGTTTGTCCCGTTCGGGCTTCCCCACCCGGTCACCAGATCATAACCGACCACAGCCGAATAGCTGCCGGATGTGCCACTGGTGATGTCGTGGAAGGCCGAGTTATATGTGGGCCCTATTCCGATGGAATAGACCGCTGGGTTGATAAAGCCGATGGAGCCCGCGCCGTTAGCAACCAACTGTTGGTTAACCAGGGCAATGTAAGCAGCCCACATGGGCGCAGCAAAGCTCGTGCCGCCATATTCGTTTGCCGTGCAGGCCGTTTGGTCGGCGCAAACGTAAAAGGTGTAATTCGCGTTGGCAGATACATCCGGACCGTTGCGCAGCGTCGTCGAGCCCTGGTTACTGGAGTTGATCACGCCGGCAAGCTGCTGCCACGCCGGGATTGCTATTCCGTCCGGCGAGATGCCGCCACCGCTCTGCGACCAGGCAGTCTCCGACTGCCAGGGGCCTGCCGGGCCGGCGGTCGTCAAGTCTGTTCCACCCACTGAAACCACATTCGCATCATCCGCCGGCCACGCCTCATTGCCCGATGACCACGTCGAATTGTCGCCCGATGCCGCAAAGAAGGTCTGCCCTTGCGCCGCCATCTTTTCAAAGTAGGGGTCGAGCGTGGTTGCATCCGCCGGCGTCCAGCCCCACGAGCAGCCAATGGTAGTGGGCAGCGGACTGTGGGTAGTCATGGCGCTCATGATGGCCGTATCCGTCGAGCCGACGTACATCACCAGGCTCGCCAGCTGCGGAGCCATGCCGATCGCCTGCGTCATATCAAGCGTCTGCTCCGTGTCGTCACAAGAGTCGCCGGCGGCGGAATCTACGCAGGACGTGCTGGTCCCGTCCGTCGACACAAGCGTGATTGGCACATTGTTGGGCTGGCCTACGTTCGTAAAGTAGGTGGTCAAATCAGCTAAGTCAGTGCCTGCATACTCGAACAGTCCGAGGTTTTGGCCAGCGCCAGTCAGCGCCGTTCCGCCGTAGTAGGCGGCGCGCATGTCACTGCCCAGGAACGAAGCCGATGGGCCGGAGCCAGTCGTGGCATAGGACACGACATCTTCCGGCCTGATGCCATGGGCCTTCGCGTAGTCGCTCTTCTTGACGAACAAGGGATGCGGGATGGAGTAGTTCTCCAAACCGGAGATGTGCCAGAGTAAGAATGGTAATTCTGTCGAAGGCTCATGGTCTGCGCTGAAGAAGGTGCGTCGCTCCGTGGGGTGCTGGTACGTCCGCATGGTTACATGGAAGGCACTTTCGACCGCCGATACGGGGCCTTTGATCTGCACATCCATTCCCTCGCGTGTTCCACCAACAACCGCGAAACCGTTTGATTTTGCAAACACAACAGTGGCGTCATAGTTTTCCTGGGTAGGTCCAAACCTCGCGGTGAACTCCGCCACTGTGAGGAAGTGCCGGTACGACGGGCTGGCTGGATCGTAAAGACCCTGCAGGAATGAATTCAGCCCCGCCGGATCGCGCAGCGCTAAAACTATATCGAGCTGCATTATCTGGGCAGCTGGGAGGCGCCCGACAGGCTGCGCCTGCCCCATGAGCACCACCTGACGCACATGATGTGTGGCGAAGTTGTGAGCTGCAGGAGAAGAAACGGACTGCTGCAACTGCCGTTGGGTGCCACAGGCCGGCAGGCTCAAAACTGTTACAGCGAGCGTGACAGCTATAGCTCTGTGACGCGCGCAAGGAGCGACAATACTTAAAGCATCTGAAAATAACGACGGTGCGCCAACTTCCATGACCCGTCCTTCCTGAGATTAGTTGTGGCCCGACAGTGACCACTGGCCCGCCAGGGATTGCCGTGGTCGATGACGATGTTGCTCATCATAGTCTCCATTTAAAAAAGCTACCGACAAGCCGGGACGCGAACTCGGCAGTCCCCCGGTGCACCTCCTCATCGTCGGCGTGCTTGAGCACGTGCGCCAGCACCTTCAGCACGACGCGGACGCCGGCATAGAACGCGGCCGCGCCAGCGCGCGCTCGCGACTGACCGCATCCGCGCTTGTTCAAGCTCGCAGGCACATCGCGATCGATGATCCTGCGCACTGTGTGATAGAGGTCGCATTTTGACGTTAAAGATCTTCGCTGTGTTCGCTCCCGCACCAACCGCTGCGTGGCGGCGAGCTTAACTGCAGGTGCCGAAGGCTTTGACGCGCAGCGGGCTCTATGTCGCAAACAAGGATACTTCTGGTCCAGAACGATCCCATCGATACCAAAGCGGTTCGAAGCGCGCTGAATGGGTCCTACCAGGTCGAATCGGTCAGAAGTTGCTCCGCGGCCCTGGAACGACTAGCCCAGCACAGAGAACAACGAACGGCCGGTATCGGGGCGATGTTGGTCGATCTCCTCCTGCCTGATTGCCAGGGAATTGCGACCTTCGATCGGCTCTTTCATGCCGCGCCGCAGATTCCCATCCTTGTCCTCAGTGCTGCCCAAGATGAGGAAGTCGCCAAACTGTCGGTGCAGCATGGAGCGCAGGATTATCTCCTGAAGAGCCACCTCGACGCGTACCTGTTGTCGAAAGCCCTCGGCAGCATGATCGAGCGCGCAGCGATCGCCGAAGCGTTGTTCAACGAGCAGGAACGCGCGCAGGTCACGCTCAACTCCATCGGCGATGCGGTCATGAGTACCGACGTGTGGGCGCAGGTGACCTATCTCAATGTCGTCGCTGAAGCCTTAACGGGCTGGTCGCGGAAAGAGGCGGCCGGTCATCCGGTTGAAGAGGTGTTGCGACTTATCGATGCCAGCACTCGCGCAGTAACGCAGAATCCCGTGGCGTTGGCGATTCGGGAAAACAAACCCATAGTCCTTAGCCCGAACTGCGTCCTGGTCCGGCGCGACGGAGTTGAAGCCGATATCGAAGATTCCACCGCACCTATCCACGACCGTCACGGACGGGTAACCGGTGCGGTCATGGTGTTCCACGACGTGAGCGCAACCCGGGCGCTGTCGGGCAGAATGCTACATCTTGCCCAGCACGACGGCCTCACCGATTTGCCCAACAGAATATTGTTTAGCGACAGGCTAACCGAGGCGATCGCGGCGGCTCACCGTTACCGGCGAAGACTCGCGGTGCTATTCCTGGACCTGGATCGCTTCAAGCACGTCAACGACTCCCTGGGCCACCAAATCGCCGACCGCGTACTGCAGTCCGTGGCCAGCCGGTTGCACGCTTGCGTGCGCGCCTCGGACACGGTCGCCCGGCAGGGAGGCGATGAATTCGTGATCCTGCTCTCGGAGGTGACGCACGCGCAGGATGCCGCCGTCAGTGCGGAAAAAATACTCCAGGTTGTGCGTACGCTGCGCCGCATCGATGAGCATGATCTGCATCTCACTGCCAGTATCGGTATCGCCACGTATCCCGATGACGGGGCGGATGCGGAGACCTTGCTGAGAAACGCGGATCTCGCGATGTATCACGCCAAGGACAACGGGCGAAACAACCATCAGTTCTTCACGACAGACATGAACCGGCGCACGGTCGAGCGGCAGTCCCTCGAAGTGGATCTGCGCCTGGCCTTGGAGAACCAGGAATTTGAACTGTTTTACCAGCCGAAAGTGAGTCTGGCGACGGGCGCGATTACGGCCCTGGAAGCGCTTATCCGCTGGCACCATCCCGAGCGCGGCCTCGTGTCACCTGCGCAATTTATACCGGTCGCGGAAGCGTGTGGTGTCATCGTGCCGATCGGCCAGTGGGTCATGCGCGAAGCCTGCCGCCAAACCCGCGCCTGGAGGGACGCAGGCCTGCCGCCGGTACGTATTGCGATCAACGTCTCGCCGCGGGAATTGCGCGAGAAGGATTTCGTCGCAACCGTCCGCGCGACCCTGGCTGAGGCTGGCCTTGAGCCGGATAATCTGGAACTCGAGCTGACCGAAACCTTCTTGATGCAGGATTCGACACTCACCGGGACGGTGCTTCAAGCTCTCAAAGGCCTGGGCGTGACGCTCGCGCTCGATGATTTCGGTACCGGGTATTCGAGCTTAAGCCACCTGCGGCGCTTTCCGATCGACACTTTGAAGATCGATCAGTCCTTCGTGCGCGATCTCGCCACCGACGCCGACGATGCCAATATCGTCAGTGCGATGATCAGCATGGGGGAGAGTCTGCATATGCGGGTTGTGGCGGAAGGTGTCGAAACACGAGATCAGCTTGCTTTTCTGCAGGAGCTCGGCTGCCCGGAGGCGCAAGGCTACTATTTCAGTCGTCCGGTAGCTGCCGGTCAGCTCACGCCATTGTGGGGGAGCAACCTGGCGCAGACCATCCTCGCCAAGAATGGACTTGCCAGGGGCATTGCAGCTTGAGCCTCATCGAAACACCGCAAGGCACACTGAGCGCCATTCGCGATGTCGAACGAGGAACTCTCGTCAAGGAGAGTGGTAAATGGCCAGTAAGAAAATTCTCATCGTGGATGACGATCTGGATGTGCGCCAGGCGATGCACGTGCGTCTGAAGGCCAACGGCTACGATACGTTCTTTGCAACCGATGCGTTTTCATGCGTGGCCGAGGCACGTAAGCAACATCCGGATCTGATTATCCTCGACCTCGGTCTGCCTGGCGGCGATGGTTATGTCGTAATCCAAAGGCTCAAAGAACACCCCGCTCTCGCCGTGATCCCAATCGTCGTCGTATCCGCGCACGACCTGCACGCTAACAAAGATCGCCCTATCAAGGCGGGCGCAAACGTCTATCTGCAAAAGCCGGTGGATAGCGCTGAACTTTTGTGGAGCATCCGGCATGCCCTGGGAGAACCCGCACAACCTGAGGATGCCGCCATAACTGGGCGCGAAATCGTCACAGCCCACGATTCGCGGGGACTGCCGCAGGGGTAAGCCGCATGGGAATCTGCGCGGAATTCCTCGCCGCTCAGGCCTTGCGCGACGGCCAGACTCCCACCCGGGGAGCCAATAAATCAAGCACATACGACGTTCTTCTGATCCCCTGGCGTCGCTTCATCTAGCGACTGTCTAACCCCGCTGATACTGTCGAGAGCACGCAACTGTCAAGCGGGGTCGACGAGTGACGAGTGTCTGTACCGGTAGACGCACCGGGAGGCGCAATGCTCCCAAATGCAGGAGAACTCACGACTTCTTTGCTACACAGCGTGAGGTCCCGCACGAGTTTTTTGTGCCAGCGGCGGAAACTATCGCCCAAGTCTCGGAGACTGAATATGTCCAAGGCACCGAAAAAGCTGGTAGGCCGGCCGGCAACTGACGAGCGCGGTAACTCCACCTGGAAATGGGTTGGGGAGAGCGGGACCGAGATTGAGACTGGCCTTGTAAAAGCGCTCGGCGAGGGACTGTCGCTGGAACCTGTGCCTCAAAAGGTGAACCTCGATCCTTACAGTCAGACACCTTCGCAGAGCAAGGAAAAGACGAAGGGCCGCTCGCTCGATGACATGCGGCGCCTGAACGAGGAGATGAAACGTGAGCATGAGCAGCTCGTCAAGAGCTTGCGCGCGCGCCCGGCCAGGAAAGCTGATTCGCACCCGACCCGCGCCCTGCGTCTGCGGTTCGCTGCCCGCGAGTTGCTGGTGGATCAGCGTCACACGAGCATCACCATTGGCCGCGGCGAGGACAATCACGTCGTGGTCACGGGCGAAGGAATCTCGCGCCTTCACGCCCGTATCGAGATCAGTCGCAACAAGTTCGAATTGATCGATCAGAGCGCGAACGGCACCTACGTGCAAACCGCCGACGGAGTGGAATCGTTCCTACGCCGCGATCGCCTGCAGCTAAAAGGGCAAGGCATGATCGGCCTCGGGCGCCGGCCCAGGCCCGGCGCCCCGGGCATCATCCGCTTCACCTGCGAAGAGGTCTGACTTCCCTCAAGGCGCGTTTTGATCGGGTCAGCATCCCAGACGGTAGATTGACACCCCCCGAGCCGTGGGGATAAGTGCTCGCCTGGCTGAACCCGCAGGGTGTGCTGCCGTTCGCGTCATCCGGATCTTCTGACAGGTGATTCCATGAGCGTCCTGTTTAGCCCGCTGCGCGTCGGCGAGCTCGAGTTCGCCAACCGCATCGTCGTCGCTCCCATGTGCCAATATTCCGCCGTTGACGGCTGCATGACCGATTGGCACGTGATCCATCTTGGCAGCCTCGCGCTCTCGGGCGCTGCGCTGCTGACGGTCGAGGCGACCGCCGTGCTGCCGGAAGGCCGCATTACGTACGCGGATGTGGGGCTGTACGACGACGCCACCGAGCAGGCGATGGCGCGCACGCTCGCGAGCGTGCGGCGCTGGTCTGACATTCCGATTGCGGTGCAACTGGCGCACGCCGGGCGCAAGGCCTCGACGGAGGTGCCATGGAAGGGCGGGAAGCAGATCCCACCCGGCGCCGAAAACGGCTGGCAGACCGTCGGTGCGTCGGCGTCCCCCTTTTTGCCGGGAGAGCAGGCGCCCGTCGCCCTCGATCACGGGGGGTTGCGGAGCGTGCGCGAGGCCTTCGCAAGCGCTGCCCGGCGCGCGGCGCGCCTGGGCGTCAATGCGGTGCAGCTGCACGGGGCGCATGGTTACCTGCTGCACCAGTTCCTCTCGCCGCTGTCGAACCGCCGGACGGACGAGTACGGCGGCAGCCTTGAGAACCGCATGCGCTTTCCGCTCGAGGTATTCGAGGCGGTCCGGGCGGCCTTTCCGGCGGAGCGGCCGGTGAGCATGCGCGTGTCAGGCACAGACTGGGTCGAGGGAGGTTGGGATATCGCCCAGACCGTCGCGTTCGCGCAAGCGCTCGAGGCGCGCGGCTGTGCGGCCGTTAACGTCTCAAGCGGCGGGCTCGACCCGGCCCAGCGCATCCCGGTCGGTCCCAGCTATCAGGTTCCGCTGGCGCGCGCTGTGAAGGCGGCGGTGCGCGTACCCGTGATCGCGGTCGGGCTCATCACCGAGTTCGAGCAGGCGGAGGCGATCCTCTCGACCGGGGATGCCGATATGATCGCCCTGGCGCGCACGATCCTCTTCAATCCGCGCTGGCCCTGGCATGCGGCCGCGCACTTCGGCGCACACGTGCGGGCGCCCGAGCAGTATCTGCGAGCACAGCCGCGGCGCTACCCCGACCTGTTTGACATCGGGCACTGAGCGCTCGAAATCCAGGTCAATACGCGGCCAGCGCACTTGAGGAACCTCTCGATGAGCAAGCAGCTTGGCCAGAACACCCTTTGTGTGCACAGCGCCCACTCCCCAGAGCCGGCGACCGGCGCGCTGTCGCAACCGATCTACCTCACGACCACCTTCGAGCGTGACGCGGATGGTGGCTATCCACGCGGCTATCGCTACAGCCGCGAAGGCACACCCAACCGCACCTCGCTCGAGGCGTGCATCGCGGCGCTCGAGGGTGCCATCGGGGCGGCCGCGTTTGCTTCGGGGCTCGCGGCTAACATGGCGGTGCTGGAGCTGCTTAGCGCGGGCGATCGCCTGGTAGCACCGCTCGAGGCTTACTACGGCTCGGTCAAGCAGTTCACCGGACATTGTGCGCGTCGCGGCGTTACCGTGGAGCTTGTTGATTTTACCGACGTCACAGCGGTGAGAAATGCCGTCGGAGAGCGGGCACGCATGGTTTGGATCGAAACTCCGACCAACCCGCTGCTCAACATCACGGATCTCGAGGCGGTCACTGCCATCGCCCATCGGGCAGGAGCGCTGGTGGTCTGCGACAACACCTTCGCTACACCCGTCTGTCAACGGCCCTGTGACTTCGGTGTCGACCTCGTCATCCACAGTGGCACCAAGTATCTCGGCGGTCACAGCGACGTGTTGAGCGGGCTGGCGGTAGTGCGCGAGGACCACGCGCTACTCGAACACCTGCAAGCGTGGCAGCGCACCGCCGGCGCAGCGCTGGCGCCCTTCGACTGTTGGCTGCTGAGGCGCAGCATTGCAACACTGGCGCTGCGGGTTCGCACGCAGTGCGCTGGAGCATTGCAGTTAGCGGAATTTCTGGCGCGTCATACGGCCATCGAGCAGGTGTTCTATCCGGGGCTGCCGCAGCACCGCGCTCATGCCACCGCAGCGGCGCAGATGCCGGGGGGCTTCGGCGCGATGCTGTCCATATGCGTCTCGGGGGGGCGGCAGGCGGCGCTCGAAACCGCCAGCCGCACGCGCCTGTTTGCACGGGCTACGAGCCTCGGCGGAGTGGAGAGCCTCATCGAGCATCGGGCTTCGATCGAAGGCCCGGAATCGCGCACGCCGCAGAATCTGCTGCGCCTGTCGGTCGGGATCGAGGAGCCGGCGGATCTGATCGCCGACCTGGAGCAGGCGCTGGAGTGAACCGCGTCGTCGCAGCCACCGCATTCGCACTTCTGGCGTTTGCGGCCAACTCGGTGCTGTGCCGGATGGCGCTGCGTGACGCGCACATCGACCCCGCGAGCTTCATGAGCATCCGCCTAATCGCCGGCGCGCTCACCCTGTGGCTGCTGGTACGCATCGGCCGACCAGGCCAGCGATTGGGCGGTCACTGGCGATCAGCACTGGCGCTGCTCGCGTATGCCATCGCCTTTACCTTCGCCTACGTCGGGCTCACGGCAGGTACTGGGGCGTTGCTGCTGTTCGGCGCTGTGCAGGTGGTGATGATCGCCGCAGGGTTCGTCGGCGGCGAGCGCATCGACCGTACCGTTGTCATGGGTTGGCTGCTCGCCGTGGCCGGACTGATCCTCCTGCTGTCCCCGGGAATTACGGCGCCACCGGCACGGGACGCAATCTTGATGCTGATCGCCGGCTGCGCGTGGGGCGTCTATTCGCTGCGGGGGCGGCGCTCGGTAAACGCGCTCGCAGACAATGCCGGCAACTTCGCTCGCACAGTACCCGGCACACTGCTCATCAGCGTGCTCCTCTGGAGTCATCGTTCAGCGGACACTGCGGGCATCGTGCTCGCGGTGCTTTCAGGCTCGATCGCCTCAGGGCTCGGCTATGCGGCCTGGTATACGGCGCTGCCCAAGCTCGGCGCCATCGCGGCCGCCAACGCGCAGCTCAGTGTGCCGGTGATCGCGGCTCTCGCTGGGATCGTTCTGTTTGCCGAGCCCATTACCTTGCGCCTTGCCGTCGCCTCTGTGCTGGTGCTCGGCGGGACCGCGCTCGCAGTACGGCGCACGCTTTCAAGATCTCGCCAGTCGCCAGCGACCGCTAACAACGGCCGGCCCTGAGGAATATCGCTGTGATCCGTTAGCGGGTTTGACCTATCTGCCTTGCGGACGATAGCTGCGCTACCCTGAAGGTGAGATGCGCCTCCTGCTCGTCACACCGCCGATGATCCAGCTGAATACGCCGTATCCCGCGACGGCGTATCTAATGGGCTTTCTGCGCCTGCACGCGGTCGACCTCGGACTCGAGCTGACGCAAGCCGACGCGTCGCTGACGTTATTCCTGCGACTGTTCTCAGCGCCGCTCCTCGCGCGCGCGGCCGCCCTGCTCCGCCAGCGCGCGCGCCGGCTCGGCAAGCTTGCCCCGGTGCCACCATCGATCGCTCACTTTCTTAAGCATGCCGGGCGCTACGTCGACACCGTGGAGCCGGCGATTCGGTTCCTGCAGGGCCGTGATCCAAGCCTGGCGTTTCGTATCGTCGGGCGTGGGTTTCTACCCGAAGGGCCACGCTTCGAGCACCTGAGCCCGCCTCCCTCGGACGAGCACGCGGCGCTCGACGAGCAGCTGCTGTCGGCGTTCGGCACGCTCGGCACCACGGAGCAGGCCCGTTACCTTGCGAGCCTGTACGTCGATGACCTCGCCGACGTCTGGCGGGTCGGCATCGACCCGCGCTTCGAGCTCGCGCGCTATGGCGAGCGACTCGCAGCCAGCGCCACCTCCTTCGAACCGCTGCACACGGCACTAACGGGCGAGCCGACGCTCGTCGACACCACGCTCGACGAGCTCACGCGTGAGTTAATGACGCAGCCCCCCGAGGTCGTCGCCGTGACCGCGCCGTTTCCCGGCAACGTCTACGGCGCATTTCGTATGGCGCGCACGATCCGCGCGGCGGCCCCGAAGACCACGCTGATTCTTGGCGGCGGCTGGGTCAACACCGAGCTTCGTTCGCTGCGCGACCCGCGCGTATTCGACTACTTCGACTACGTGACTCTCGATGACGGCGAGCGGCCGCTGCTGAATCTGCTCACGCGGCTGCGGGGTCGCCGGGCAGCGCTGGTGCGCACGTACGTGCGCAAAGACGGCCAGGTCGTACTCGAGAACGATCTGACCCAGCATGACATTCCGCAACGCGACACGGGCATCCCGACGTACGAGGGTTTGCCGCTCGGTCAATACGTGTCCGTCATGGAAATGCTGAACCCGATGCATCGCTTCTGGTCGGACGGCCGCTGGAACAAGCTCACGCTGGCGCACGGCTGCTATTGGAAGAAATGCTCGTTCTGCGACGTCTCGCTCGACTACATCGGCCGTTACGACCGGCCGGGCGAGGACCTCGTCATGCAGCGTATTCGGGCGCTGATCGCGGAGACGGACGAGACCGGCTTCCACCTGGTCGACGAGGCGGCGCCGCCGGCCGGCATGCGTGCGCTCGCCAGGCGCCTCATCGAGGAGAAACTCAGCATCACCTGGTGGGGTAACATCCGTTTCGAGAAAACCTTCACCCCCGAGCTGTGCCGTCTGCTCGCCGCAGCGGGCTGCGTAGCCGTGAGCGGCGGGCTCGAAGTGGCCTCGGATCGATTGCTCGAGCTCATGAAGAAAGGAGTCACCGTCGAACAAGTGGCGCGCGTGACCCGCGCGTTCAGCGATGCCGGCATCATGGTGCACGCATACCTGATGTATGGCTTCCCGACGGAGACCGCCCAGGACACGATCGACGCGCTCGAGCGCGTGCGCCAGCTTTTCGCGGCGGGCTGCATCCAGTCGGCGTACTGGCATCGCTTCGCGGCGACCGCGCACTCACCCATAGGTCTGCATCCGGAAGGCTACGGCATCACCCTGCGGCCACCACGCGACGTGACCTTTGCCTATAACGACATCGAGTTTGACGACCCGGTCGGTACGGATCATGACTTCCTGGGCGGCGGCCTGCGCAAGGCTTTGTACAACTACATGCACGGCGTCGGCCTCGATGCCGACGTGCGCGAGTGGTTCGAGCCGCCTCCGCAGGGCCGTCGCCGCGGCGCCCGGCATCACGGTCGCCGCGGTCTTTCCGTGCCGGTCACAACCGTGCCGCCAGACTTGATCGAGCGCTTTCTGAGCTAGTTCACGTGTGCTGATCGCTTTCAACAAGCCGTTCGGTGTCGTCTGCAAGTTTCGCCCCGAACCTGGCCGCCGCACGCTTGCCGACTACATCAACGTCGCGGACGTGTACCCCGCGGGCCGCCTCGATACCGACAGCGAAGGCTTGCTGCTGTTGACGGACGACGGCGCGTTGCAGGCACGCATCGCGAACCCACGGCATGAACTGGCGAAGGTCTACTGGGCGCAAGTTGAAGGCGCACCGACCGAGGCGGCGCTCACCCGCCTGCGTGACGGTGTAGACCTCGGGGATGCCAGGACCAAACCTGCCGGCGCACGACTCATCGATGAGCCTCATGAGCTGTGGCCGCGCGATCCACCGATCCGCTATCGCGCCAGGATTCCGACTGCGTGGCTGGAACTGACGCTGCGCGAAGGCAAGAACCGTCAGGTCCGCCGCATGACCGCGCGCGTCGGCTTGCCGACGTTACGGCTGGTGCGGGCGGCTATTGGGCGGGTCAGTGTGCAGGGCCTGGCGCCTGCGGCGTGGTGTGAGATTGGCGCGACGGCGCCCTGGCCCCCCACTTAATAGGGGTAGTGCTCCTCGCGTGGATGGCCTATCGTCTTTCACCCATGAGCGGAAACTCCAGTCGCTGGCGGGAAAAGGGCGTGAGGATCATTCACGCCAACGAGCTGGACGATGCCACGGCTCAAACCCTCGGTATGCACCGGCGCGCGGCGGTCACCACGGCGCGCACTGGCGCAACCAAGCTGTGGGCCGGCACGGTCACCATCGATGCCAACGCCAAAACCGGAGCGCACCATCACGGGGATCTTGAGAGCGTGATTTACGTGGTGAGCGGGCTGGCCCGCCTGCGGTGGGGCGATCACCTGGAATTCGTCGCCGAGGCCGCGCCGGGGGATTTCATCTACGTCCCGCCCTACGTCCCGCACCAGGAGATCAATGCCAGCGAGGATACCCAGCTTCGCTGCGTGCTCGCACGCAGCGGACAACAGGGCCTCGTCATTAATCTCGACATCACGCCCGTAGAGGTTCCGGAGCTGGTGCGCTGGATCGACGATCTGCACAAATGACGTAGTGACCGCAGCCACCGAATAAAAGGTGCAACCTGCACCAGACTCCGACCATTACAAGACTCCGTAACTGCCGGCGGATTGCGTTCCGCTGGCGGCCTTGCGGGGTGACCGACGGAGCGGCTAAGAAGTTCGCTCGAATTGCTCTGCTGTTCTGCGCTATGCAGCACCCTGCGGCATCCGCAGCGCAGAGCCCGTGTGCAGCGATCCGCCAGCTGTGTGAAAGCGCGGGCTTTGTGCAAGGCGCAGCGCAGAGCGGCAACGGATTGCAGCAGGATTGCATCCAGCCGATCATGGGAGCTACCGCTCAACCCACTGACGCCAGCCGTCCGCTGCCGAGCGTGGACCCGCAGCTGGTGGCCGCGTGCAGAGCCGCGCGGCCCGGGTCAGGCTCGCCCACGCTCCCCAACGCGTCCGCTACCGGCGACTCCGGCCAGGGCACGACGCTCACCTATGTGCCCGGTTCAACGCACAAGATCAATCAACTGATCGGGGAGCTGGATAAGCAAACTCACCAGCCGACGCTGAGCCGCACGGAGTCGCGTTACCAGCTCCAGGGCACTGACCTTGGGTATTCATTCGAACACCTGGGAAAAATATACTTTCTGTTTGGCGACACCGTCGGAGCTCGCAACGGCGCACTCGACTCCATCGCAACGACCGAGTCGGAACCTGACGCAGTAGATCCGGAACGCGGCGTGCGGCTCGACTTCCTGACACAAAGCCCGGGTCTCTACCTGACTGTCCAACCGCCCGGCATCAGCATGGGGGCTTTTGAGGTACCCACCGCGGGCATCAGCCTCAACCACCAGATGTACGTAGTCGTGGACACCGGTCATTCGGAGGACTGGCGGACCGACCGTGCAGTCCTGACCCGCGTCAATTTCCCGGTAACCCCCACAGGGTTTCAGCCGCTGCGCACGATCTCGCAGCGCCCGGAGGGGAAATTTTTGAAAATGTCGATGCACACCCAGCCTGGAGCAATTGCGGGGTTGCCGGATGGCGGCCCATTTGTGATCACCTGGGGCACGGGCTACTACCGGCACAGCGATCTGTATTTGTCGATTGTGCCCGCGTCGCAGTTTGAGAGTGGTCGGGGCGTGCGCTACTACGCAGGACTTGATACCCACGGTGCGCCGCGCTGGGAGTCACTTGAATCCGCGGCGACACCGATCATCACGAACGGGACGCTGGGCAACGTGTCCGTGAGCTGGTGTGAGGAACTTAAACTGTGGCTGATGACCTATGACAGCCGGGCACCCGCACAGGCGGGCATTCTGTTTTCCTATTCAACAACGCCCTGGGGTCCGTGGAGTGCCCCGCAACTGCTTTTCAATGTGCAACGCGATGGCGCGCTCGGTAAATTCATACATGACCCCCGGATCACTCCAGACGATGGCCTCGCCGGGCCTGTGATTGGCAAGGGACAGAAAGATCCGTCCGCTGTACGTGGTGGGGCCTACGCGCCGTATTTGATCGAACGCTGGACCAGGATTCGTGGCAGCTCGAAGGATGACCGCAGGCTCGATCTCTACTACGTCCTGTCGACGTGGAATCCGTACGTCGTGGTGCTGATGAGCTCTGGTCTAAAGGTCCAGCTCTGAGATACCCCCCACATCGATAGCCCCACGGCAGCGTTATCCGCGGGGTTACACTGCGTGAAGAACGATCCTGGGAGCAACGAATATGAGATGGACCGCTGTTGTCTGCACGGCCCTGATTGCGGCATGTGCGAACTCCCCGCCCGTGGACAATCCGTCAGCTCCGGGCTCCTTCCGCGCCCCCGTGGACGAGCGGCGCGAAGCCCGTGCGCTGGAGGTGGCGGAGGCGGACTGCGCCAAACAAGGCAAGCACGCCGTGGCGCGACGCGAAGAGGGCGAAACGTTCTACGACTGCGTTGCCACCAACTAGCCCGCGGTCAGTGTCGCGCCCGATGCGCGGCTCGCCGGATGCGCGCAACCAGTAGCTCCCAAGAGCGCCGGGCGCCTCCAGTCTCCACGCCAGCATCTCGGGAGCGTGACAGGGCGGCGACGACATAGACCCAGAAAAGCACCCCAAGCACGACGAAGGCTACACTGGTATTGCTCATCACACGCTCAGCGCTGCTGCCCCATGACCTGCGGGCAAGGTTACCCGCAGCGCTGTTAGAGCGGCGTTAGCAAAACTGCACGGCGCGGCATCACGCGGGGTGGAATATGTTCGCAATCAAGACCTTCGTGCTGTTTGCCGTTACCGCGGTCGCCGAGATCGTGGGCTGCTACCTGCCCTATCTGTGGCTGAAGAAAGACGCCTCGGCATGGGTGCTCGCACCGGCGGCCGTAAGCCTGGCATTGTTCGCGTGGCTGTTGTCTTTACATCCCACCGCGGCGGGCCGCGTATACGCCGCGTATGGAGGCGTTTACGTCGCGGCCGCCATTTTGTGGCTGTGGATCGTCGAGGGACATCGGCCTACACAGTGGGACTTACTTGGCGCGGCGGTGGCCGTGGCCGGCATGGCAATCATCATGTTCGGTCCCGAGAGCGTCAGCCGCTCGTAGAGGGATCCAGGCTGTGTGATTCAGCCGCTGTGAGCCCGGATCGGAGCGTTGCGTTGCGCGCGTGCCGCAGTCCAGGCGGCCGCGGTGAACACCAGAGCGTTGGCGGCGATCACGGGCTTCGAATCGATGAGAAACCCGTAAACGATCCATAAGAGCGCGCCGGCCATCTGCACCGCGCGCAGCGATGCCGCCCGCGCAAAAAAATACGACGCGACGAATACGCAGGTGGCAGCCCATCCCAGAGCCTGTGTCATGGCCGCGCTCATCACGCTCAGGCTGGCGCCGGCTCCGATGTCAGCGGGGCCTCCCGAATCATGACGCGATCCGTGCGGGCTCGCTCCCAGTCGTGCAGCAGCAGTCCGTTCGATTCAAACACCGCCCGAATCTCGGGGGTTCGCATACCCAGCACCTGATCGAGGACCGGAACCAGAATGCTGAAAGCGTTGTCACTGAGAACCGTACTTTTCGCAATCCGTGCCAGTTGACTGTTCTCGGAGACGGCGATCGTGAATCCGTCGGCGTTGTTGACGTGCAGCATCACGTGAACGTCCGAGCTGCCGTCACCGACATAGATGATGCGGTCAGGTGCGATTTCGAGCCGCTTTGCCAATTCATCGAGCACCGCAACCTTGCCGTAGCCGGCAGGCACGCGTGTGATCGCGCGCACTTCCCCGGATTCGGGGTCATAGTCGAACTGCGTTCCATAGATGCGTTCGGGTGGCACGATGCCCGCCAGCGCCGACACCACCACCTCGCGCGGCGCGGCGGAGACCACGCAGAAGGAGAAGCGGTAGCCGTCGAGCCCCCGCTCCAGAAACTCCACCAGCGCCGGCAGTGCGGCTTTGAGGCGCACGCGGCGGCCCGTCTCCAGCAGGTGCTCACGCCGCACGCCGCGAAAGTCCGGGTCATGACGGATGAGATAGGCCAGTTCGCCGCCCTGCTGCACCAGGTTGCTGCGCGCCAGGCCGCTGACCTTTTGCTCAAAACCGCGCACACCGAGCAGCTCGCTCAGCACGTGCCCGGAGTCGTTGAAACTCAGTGTCTGATCGAAATCCGACGCCAGCAGGTAATGTTTAAGCCCAGCCCGCAAAGCTCACCTCCATGACAGTCCTGGCGATCCAGGCACCCCTAGGGCATTTAGCATCCTGGCGACCCTAGCAAACCTCCCGCGGTCGACAAGCGAATTGCATTGCCTGCTCGGTTGAGTGCTTTTCACTTTACTTCACGAACAATACAGCCCGATGTCGTCCCCGTTCGGCGACAGTGCCGCAGGCAGCCCCGGCGGCCGCGCCCCCCCACGCGACCCTGCCACTGTGCTTGGGTTCGGGCGCGCGTTCACGGCGTGCGCGCCGCGGCCCGTAACATGCTGTAATCTACGGGAACACCAGTGCAATCACCCGGAGGTTTAATGCGTCCGCCAAATTACCAGGAAATGAAGAAACGCCGCGAAGCGGCCAAGAAGAAAGCCAAGCAGGAGAAGCTGGCTAAACGTCACGGTGGCGATCTCCCCGAAACTACGCCGAAGGATCCGCCATGAGCAAAGGTATGGACCGCAAGAAAGAAGCCAAGAAAAAGCCGGCCAAGAGCCTGGAAGAGAAGCGCGCCGCCAAGCGGGAGAAGCAGGCCAACCGGCGCTGATAGCGGATGGGCGGCGCAAGTCAGTGCGCGGCGTGACGCTCGCGCCGTCCAGGGCGCGGCGGTAGATGAAATCGCTCGGCAAAAAGCCGGCTGGAGCACGGCTGGAACGCATCCAGGCGTCGCCGCGCTGGACCGGCGAGCAGTTCCGCAACCTGCACCCGATCGCTCCGGGCCTGCGCGACCCGAACGCATCGATGCCGACGCTCCACGACTTTCTGTGCGGGGGCGAGCGGCGCGTGCCGCGCGCACCGCTGCCATCAGTCAACCCGCTGGGGCTGTGGACACGCCGACCCGCGAGCGGGTTGCGCGCTACCTGGCTAGGACATTCCACCGTACTGATCGAGATCGATGGCCTGCGGGTGCTCACCGATCCGGTCTGGGGACCCCGCGCGTCGCCCTCGCGGATCGCCGGCCCCAAGCGCTTCCAGCCGGTGCCCGTTTCCCTCAAGGCAATGCCGCCATTGGACCTGGTAATTGTCTCTCACGACCACTACGACCACCTCGACTACCCGACCATCCGCAAGCTGGCGAAGCTCGATGTCCCGTTCGTCACTTCGCTCGGCGTGGGCGCGCACCTTGAGTCCTGGGGCGTTCAACCGGAGCGCATCACCGAGCTGGACTGGTGGGAATCGCATGCGGTGCCGAACACCGACCTCACGGTGACCGCCGCGCCTTCGCAGCACTTCTCCGGCCGCACCTTGAGGAGCCGCAACACGACCTCGTGGTCCTCGTTCGTCATCCGCTCAAGCCGGCATAGCGTGTTCTTCAGCGGCGATACCGGGCTTACGAGCGAATACACCGCGATCCGTGAACGTCTGGGACCATTCGACCTGGTGATGCTGGAGGTCGGCGCGTGGCACCCCGCCTGGGGCGACATGCATCTGGGCCCCGAGCATGCGCTCGAGGCGTTCGCGCTCCTCGGCAGCGGTGTCTTCCTGCCCGTGCACTGGGGCACGTTCAGTCTCGCGATGCATGCCTGGGATCAGCCTGCGGAAGCCTTGCTGGACTTGGGTCCGAAGATGGGCGCGCAGCTGCTGATGCCGCGCCTCGGTGAACCGGTGGAACCTGCGCAGGCGGAACGGGTCGAGCCGTGGTGGCGTGGCGTCGATACATCGGGAGGGCCCGTAACCGAGGCGCCGGCAGGCACTCTGCCGAAAGCCATGTCCTGGCCGCTGGACTAAATCATGACGCCGACGATGTATCTCGCCTCGACCTGGGTCCTGCCGGTGCTGCTCGCCATCACTTTGCATGAGGCGGCACATGGTTTCGTAGCCCATCATTTTGGCGACGACACGGCCTGGAAGCTCGGGCGCGTCTCCCTCAATCCGCTGAAACACATCGATCCCTTCGGCACCGTGCTGCTCCCCGGGCTGCTGCTGTTGATCCATGCACCTTTTCTCTTTGGTTACGCGAAGCCGGTGCCGGTAAAGTTCG
>Ga0070761_10000555_pt1 | contig 24288 bp, 16 predicted proteins | sample HubBroMetageREF1_FD_66724 | JGI IMG/M metagenome (GOLD analysis project Ga0070761, IMG submission 66724) | Reference soil microbial communities from the Hubbard Brook experimental Forest, New Hampshire, USA - Hubbard Brook CCASE Soil... | ecosystem: Environmental > Terrestrial > Soil >... | reverse complement strand
GCAGCGTCAAGTTCCGGGTAGCCGAGTGCAATACAAAAACCCGCAAGCTCCTGGCGCGGAATCCCGATCCATTCGCTTGCATAGATGTCGGCATAGGAGCCGTAGTGGAATTCAGAGCCAACCACGCGGGTTTCCGCCCATTCCGGCGGCACCTGGCCCAACAATGGGAAGTCGTCCTCGCCTTCGATCTGGGCCAGTTCGGCGAGGAGAGTCAAGTCGGGGCGAAATCGGGCAAAGCGTTTCCAGATAGCAGCCAAGCCGGCATGAAGAGGCGTACAGAACGCGATAGGTCGCCTCCGGATCGTCGAAGCGGCTGCCGAAAGTTCCATCCGGTCCCGCCATGCCCAATCCGGCGGTTGCCAGGGATCGGGCCAGCGCGCAACTCGATAGATCGGGCCGTCGGGTTCGACTGTGAGTGCGATGCTACCCTCCAGCCAGAAAGGCTCGCACCGCGCCCAAAATCTCCGGAGCCACCTTTTCCAACTCCCCATCCCGCAGCAGGCGGATCGGAACGCGGTCGTTGAGTTCGGGGTTCAACCCGGTGAGCCATCCCTGAACCACGGCCGGGTGATCGGACTTCTGCAGTGTCCGGACAATGCGAAAGGTGAACCGCAGCCGTGCCTCGGCGTTCTTGTACGGCTCCGCGCCATCCATCCAGCGATCCAGAGCGCGCACGTCCTTGACGCCGGCGACATATGCCGTCAACTTCCTTCCGATGACGCCGGTCAGTATGCGAACCAGTTCCGGAAACGGCGTGGTTGTGGATTCCCGATAGGCAGGGAGATCCGGACGGCTTGGGGAAACGACAGCCATGGCAGGCACCTCCAGTCCGCTAGTGTAGCAGAATGACGTTTAAATTACAATAAAATCACTACAAAGTCGCGAATAGTGGATGGCGAGGCGAGTTTAGGCGGAGGGCGCTTCTATTGGCCGCCCTGGGTTCAACCTGAGGCTTCAAAGCTGATCGCTTTGCCGGCAATATGAAACGTCACCGCTGCCTGGTCTCCAGTCCCTGGGCCGTATCCACGGCATCCACGGTGGGAGTTGACGATGACTGCAAGGCCGTGTTCCAATTTCCCAATACAATGTAGGTTTGAATACGATTGCTGGTTGGCGACGCCGTGTCCCCATTTACTCCGTCACCGCGCTAATGGTTGTATCTGGTATTCGCGGCTGCGTCCTTTTTGCAAAGGAGAACATCATGGGTGGCTGGATTATAGGACTTTTACTGGGAATCCTCCTTGGTTGGCTGGTATTCACGCTCTGGAAGCAGACGTGGCCCAGGTGGACTGCGGAAGGCAGGATGCAGCTTTGGAAGGCAGCGTTCACGCTTGTTTACCTGACCTCTTGGATACTCGTCACATTAGTGGCGATCTACTACGTATGGGGCGTCCAGCCGCCGGATATTTCGCCAAACCCAAAAGAGCTGCCAACGTGTCCGGAGGGCGCCAATCTTGAGGTGAAGGACTTGGACCCTAGCACTATCCTCGTTAGCACCTCCGTGCGTAGTCTCCGGATTCTGGGTTGCGGGTTTACAGCAGACGATACAGTGGCGATTAATGGCGAGACTCGCACGAGGGCGACTTTTATCGGTCCCAGCCAGTTCATTGTCCCGCTTGAAGACCGCGACAAGAACATCGTTGAGAACTTGGCCGTCACGGTTACGAAGCCAAAGAAGCCGGCGGTTGGGCCAACACCGGAGGTTCCCGCACAAAACTCGAGCCAGATCCTGCGAGTTATGGCATGCTGTTCCCTTCCGTGGGGCGGGCCCTGCGTCCCGCTAACTGCCGAGCTTCGGCTGCTCCTGCTCGTGCTGCTAGCGGGCACGCTGGGATCGACCGTGTACGCCCTCAAGTCGTTCGCGGACTACGTTGGTGATAAGAAGCTGACCGAAAGTTGGTTTGCTTTCTACGTGATCCAACCGCTGGAGGGCGCTGCCGTAGGGTTCATTTATTATGTCGTCGTACGCGGAGGATTTCTTTCGGGTGACCTGAAGGAGAAGACTGTAAACGATTTTGGCGTGTCCGCGATCGGCGCGTTGGTCGGTCTGTATTCGGATCAGGCGCTTAAGAAACTGGGTGAAACGCTAACTGGACTGTTCTCGCCTAAAGACGACCGCGCTGATAAGATCGGGAGCCCTGAGATAACGACGAACGATCTGCCCCCCCTCCAACCCGGCATAGCATACAATGCGTCTCTAAAGCCTGAGGGAGGCACGCCGCCCTATAAGTGGACCGTCGATTCACTTCCGGACGGTTTAAGTTTGACGGAGGGTGGCAGCATCACGGGAACCCCAAGAGGATCAATCGGGCCGAAGTCGCGTAAATTCACGGTGACCGACGCTTCCGGAAGGCAAACGTCGAAGCAATTCAATCTCTAAACTAATCACGGGTAGGGCCCGTCCCGTCAACGAACGAGTCTTGTCAAGTACGCTGGACGAGACGGTACGGTCATCGACCGAAAGGTGGATTATTTTCCGACAGAGAGGAATCTTGCGTGAGGGAAGCTGAAAAACCACGGGAAGTCGACCCTGCTAGGCTAGGAGGCACCAAGGTTGAGCGCTGATCATCGAGAGAGCACGAAGTTTCCTCAAGCTGCTACCCCCCTGCCTCTTCGCCAAGTCTCAGGGTTTTGAAGCAGGTGCCGGAGCCTCCTTCGTGACACGTACCTGCGTCATGAGGACCACAGTCGTACGCCATGTTATTCCGTAGCCTTCCCTACCGTCAAATGGCGATTGCCCAACAACGATTCAGCCACCGCCAGCGCCAGAACCGCTATCAGGACATACCACCAAAACTCCATCGGCTTGGGCGCGTCGGCTTCCCCTCCCACACCCGCATTCTGCTGTCCCTGAGCCGTATTCTGCCACAGCGCCAGCGTATCCGCGGAGATCATATCCAGATCGGACTCGCGGCGGTCCGCATTCACCGCCACCAGATCATGCCGTCCATTGGGGCGCTTGACATCGTAAAACCCGGCCATCGCGAGCGGCATATTCTGCGCGCGCGTGGCCTCGTCGAGGGTCAGTGCGCGCTCGCCTTTAGGATCGAGAACTTCCACCGCCGCGCCCTGCTCCTTGGCCTGCCGCAATTCCAGATACGATCCCACCAGGTAATTGCTGGGGCCTTCTTCCTGCCGCGCCAGGTAGTTCGCGGTGTGCTCGATGAACGGCACGAAAGAAGGGTGCAACGGAAAATCGTTGGAGATGTTGTCGAAGGTGGAAGCGAACACCAGCACGCGTCCTTCGCCGATCTGTTTCTCGAGCAGCAGCGGCGTGTCATCGCCGAGACGCGCAGCCACCCGCGCCGCGCCCGGCTTGATGCGCACGGCCTGATAGAACTTCACGTCGTCCCAGCGTTGCGCGTTGTGAATAGAGGGGTGACCTGCATCCAACCAGGCGGCGATCTGGAAACGCTCGGCATCGCGCGCGTAATAGCGCGGCTCGACCACGCTTTCGTCGAACACCGGTACGCGATTGCGCAAGGCCGATTCGCGTCCCAAGGCCACCAGTAGCGATCCACCCGCGCGCACATAATCGCGCAACGCGGTTTCAAAACTGGCCGGCAGCGACCCAACATCCGAGACCACCACGAACGCGTACTTATGCGGATCGAGATTGGCGCTCTGCTCCACGGGCACGGCATCCAATGTGTAGGCCGATTCCGCGGCGGCTTCCAGTGCAGTGCGGAAATACAGCGCGTCGCGTTGGTTGCGGGCTTCATGCACGAACAGCACGCGGCGGGCTTCCGCGCGTTCCACCGAGAAATAGAAACGATCGTCGTCGGGCAGGTTGTCGCCGGAATCGATGCGGATTTCGCCGCGATTCAGGCCGAAGGGCAGATCCGCCGGCAGGAATTCCGTTGTCGCGCGGCCACTGGCGGGGACATCGACCGGCTTCGAATCGATCTCGCGGCCATTCAACACCAGCGACACACGGCGCTTAGCCTGCTCGGTTCCATAGCCCGCGATGGTGGCTTCGACGCGCGTTTTGCCGGAGCCATAGACGCGGCGCAGCGCGTTGACGCTCTCGACGGCGAAGTTGCCGGCGCGGCGATCCGCCACGGGATGCGCCACCAGCCGCACGCCCTCGCCCAGGCGCAGGTCCGCGAAGTTGGCCGGCAGCGACGATTTCTGCATGTCCGAGAACAGGTGCGCTTCGACCGGCATGCGGGCCGATTGAGCGATGGACCGGAGCGCGCGGGAAAGCTCCGCGTAAGAACTGCGCGTGTCGGTGGGCTCGATCAGTTGGATGGCGGCGGCCGAATCGCCCATTACATGCACTTGCGAGCCGAAGGCCAGCACTTGCAGCTTGTCTCCTGTGCCCAGCTTCGAAGCTACCAGTGCGGCTTCCCGCTTGGCTCGCGCCAGACGATCGCCGTCGCGCATGCTGAAGGAATTATCGATCGCCAGCACAGTCAGCTTCGGACCGCCCGCCAATGCCGCCAGGCGCGATTGCAGGAACGGGCGCGCAAACGCGAAGGCCAGCAGCGCGATCACCGCCGCGCGCAACGCCAGCAGCAGCAGATACTGCAAGCGCCGATGCTTGATGGAGCTTTGGGTGCGGCGCTCGAAGAACATCAACGAGGCGAACGGCAGGGGCGTCGTTTTGTGCTTCCGGAGCAGGTGCAGCCAGACGGGCAGGCCGACAGCCAGGAGTCCAGCTAATGCCCAGGGCGCCAGGAATCCCATTTACATCCGCCCCTGCCGGACACCCAGATATTCGCGCAGACCTTCGTCGAGAGGGCGGCCCGTGTCCATGAGAAAGTAATCCAGCCCCGCGCCTTTGGCCTGGTCGCGAAGAGCTTGTATGTGTGCGTCGATCCTGTGGCGGTATTCGCCGCGCGCATACTCGGGAGAGACTTCCAGGGTGCCGCTGGTCTCCATGTCGGTGAGCAGCACGGGTTCGCCGAATTTGGGCGCAATCTCCTGCGGGTCCAGGACGTGGAAGAGTATCACTTCGTTGCCGCGAAAACGGAGCGGTTCGACGGTCTTGACGACCACATCCGGTCGCTCGTAGAAATCCGAGATTACCACCACCAGGCCGCGGCGGCGGGTAAAGTCCAGAAAGTGCACGAAGGGTTTGGCGAAGTCGGTGCGGGTGCCGGGCTGGGCTTTTTCGATGGCGTGCAACAGGCGGAACAACTGGCCCTGGCGCGCGGAGGGCGCCACGTAGTTCTGCACATCCGCATCGAAGACGATCAAGCCGGCGGCATCGCGCTGGGCGTGCGCCAGATAGCAGAGCGAGGCGGCCAGGAAGCGCGTGTAATCCAGCTTGTTCACGGTATGCGAGCCGAAAGACATGGAAGCGCTCGCATCCAGGATAATGAGCAACTGCGTGTTGGTTTCGCCCCGGTAACGCTTCAGGTAGACGCGCTCACTGCGCGCGAAGACGTTCCAGTCGACGTGCCGTAGATCGTCACCCGGAGTGTAGGCGCGGTACTCTGCAAACTCCTGGCTGAAGCCGTAGTCCGGCGAGCGGTGCAAGCCCGCAATGAAGCCATCCACGACCGTCTTGGCCACTAAGTCGAGCCCGGAGATGGAGGCCAGGGTCGCGGGATCTAGGAAGCGCTGGAGCATGGGGGAGCCAAGAGCTTAACCGCCGATGCACGCAGATACACGCAGATAAAAGCAGGAGTCATCGGTCTGGTCTTGCCTCTATCGGCGTGCATTTGCGTGCATCGGCGGTTAATTTCATTCTTTCGGCGCTCCTTTGTATTCGAGTAAGCGCTGGAGTATATCGTCTTGTTTGAGGCGGTCGGATTCCGCGTGGAAGTTTAGCAGAATGCGGTGGCGCAGGACCGGGATATAGAGCGCCCGGATGTCTTCGTAGGTCACGTGATAGCGGGCCTTCATCAGCGCTCTGGCTTTGGCGGCCAGCACCAGGAACTGCGCGGCGCGCACGCTGGCCCCATAGTTCACATACTTTTTGACGAAGTCGGGAGCGCTTTCGTCGCTAGCGCGGCTGGCACGCACCAGATCGATGGCGTAGCGCGCGACGGATTCGCCGATGGGCACCATGCGCACCAGTTGCTGGAAGTCCAGGATCTCCTCGGCGTTGGTCACAGGGTCGGCCTGGGCAACATGTGTTGTGGTGGTCAGATCGACGACTTGCATCTCCTCGTTCGCGGTGAGATAGCCGAGCACCGTGTTGAAGAGGAAGCGATCCAACTGCGCTTCGGGCAGAGGGTAAGTGCCTTCCAGCTCGATGGGGTTCTGGGTGGCCAGCACGAAGAAGGGCGCAGGCAGCTTGTAGTTATTCCCGCGTACCGTGCAGGCGAGTTCCTGCATGGCCTCCAGCAGCGCCGATTGCGTCTTAGGCGGCGTGCGATTGATTTCGTCGGCCAGCAGCACATTGGCGAAGATAGGGCCCTTGACGAAGGTCCAAGTGCGATGGCCGGTGGTGGGATCTTCTTCGATGATGTCGGTGCCGGTGATGTCGGACGGCATCAAGTCGGGTGTGAACTGGATGCGCTTGAAGAGCAGGCCCAAGGTTTGCGCCATGGTGCGGACGAGCAGCGTCTTGGCCGTGCCGGGCAAGCCGGTGATCAGACAGTGGCCGCCGACAAACAGGGCGATCATCACCTGATCGAGGACTTCTTCCTGTCCGACGATGACGCGCCGGACCTGGCGCACAATTTCCGCTTGTACTTCGCGGAACCGGCCGATTCGGCCGCGCAAGACTTCGGGTTCTAACTGGGGTGTGACAATAGTGGACATATAGTTATAGTGTTGTGTTGTACTCTAATTGTGCTAATTATGGGCCTCATTTGGATAACTCCAGTAACATCTTCTGCGCGGGCCGGAATCCGGGGGCGGCCTCCAGCGAGAGCAACAATTCGTCCTTGGCGGCGTCCGGCCGATTCGCCGTACGGTAAGCCTTCGCCAAGTTGAAGTGCGACGCGGCCGGGTCCGTTGGCGCTTTGGCCAGCACAGCCCGATACTCACGGATGGCCCCGGCGGTGTTTCCCAGGCCGAACCAAAGATCACCCAGGCGGCGATGCAGATCCTCATCGACGGGATCGATATAGTTAAGCCGGTCGAGCACCTTGGCCGCTTCCTGCCGATTGCCGGCCTCTTCGAGGAGGGTGGCCAATTGTTTCAGTGTATCAGGACTGCGTCCGCCCACTTTAGCGTAGCGTTCCAGTTCGGAGATGGCGGCTTTCTTGTCGCCCTTCGCCAGGTAGGCGTCGGCCAGAAACTGGTAGACGTTGCCGGCGTCGACATAGTCCGGATAAGTGTCGCGGATGGCGGAAGCGTCGCGAATCATGGCTTCATAATCGTGCGCCTTGGACTCCGCCGCCACCTTCTTTAACTCTTTGCTCCACTGGTCGAATCCGTCCACAGTCTTCTTGGTTTCAGCGGTGAGCGCAGACATGAATCGCTCGTCGAATTCTTCCGGTTTGACACCCAGCTCTTTTTGGATCGCCTCGGGAGTGGAGGCGCCCCCGGCGAAGTCATGAATCATGGCCAGTAGTTTCGGCCAACCCCATTCGCGGTCGATATAGTCGCAGATGCGTCCCGCCTCGAAGTACGAGACCACCACCTGAGCCGGATAAGTGGGACGCACAAAGCCGCGATCCAATTCCGCCACGGGCAGCAGCTTGTTATCTTTGATCGCCATGATGACGTGCGGATCGAGGCGGTCGCCCCATTCCGGCGATACGGCAGTCTCTTCGTGCACCGCCAACCCTTCGGTAAACCAGCGCGGCACCCGGAAATTGGTCATGTTCAGGACGTAGACGTGGCTCATTTCATGCCACATGGTGCTGGCCCAATGAAACGTTCCGGGCGGACGGCCCGAAGGGCTGTCCATGGCTACCACGTAGCCGAATGTGACGCCCAGTGCGCCCAGGCCGGGCATACCCATAGTGCGCACAGCGAAGTCTTCATGGTCGGGGTAGACTTCAATCTGTACGGGCCGATCCAGCTTATAGCCGTATTTCTTGTCGTACGCGGCGAGCACCCGCAGCATCTCGGATTCAAAGTATGGATGCAGCAGCTCGGCTTCTTTCTTGTGGAGGCGCAGGACGGTTCTGTCCGTCTTGTAAGTGACAAAATTCTTGTAGCTATCCATCAGCCGCAGCGTGTTGACGGTGGCCGCGTCTCTGTATTGGTTCTCGTAACACAGCTCCAGCTCGGCGCGAGCTTCGTCTTCGCGGCCGAGACGCATCAGGTTGATGCCTAACTGCGAGTGCGCGCTCCATAAATCCGGCTGTAGGGCGATGGCTTTGCGGAACAGTTTGATGCCTTCTTCGTAGCGGCGATTCAGGACGAAGAGGCGCGCCGCGGTCTCGTAAGCGGGACCATCATGGGGATCCCAGGGCGTATCGGGCTTGTCGCTCAGCCAGTCGATGGTGGCAAGGATGGCTTTGGCTTGGATAGCATTCGCCGACATGTCGAGGGCCTTGTGGGCCTCCGTGGCGGCTTTAGCCGAGTCGTTATCTTCGAGCGCGAGGCGCGCCAGCAGTTCCTGCGCCTCCAGCAGGTGCGGATTGGCGTCCAACGCCTGGCGTGCGAAATGCGAAGCTTGCGCCTCGAAGCCATCCGCCGCTACCAGGGCCAGGCCAAGCAAAGCATCGGCTTGCGCCGGCTCGATTTCCAGGGCTTCGTTGAAGAGTTTGGCGGCTTCAGGCGCATTAAAGCGTTCCAGAAACAACCGGCCCCAGCGGACGCGATATTGGGCGTTGCGCGGATGCGCCGCGACGAGTGCGCGAAATGTGTCGTTCGATTCGACGTAGCGATGCTGTTTCCAGAGCGATTCGGCTTGCGCGAGAGTTGGCGCCGGAGTCTGCGCCGTGAGAGCAGCCGCGCAAAGCATCGCCAGCAGGATTTTGCTTCGTGGGGCAGCCAATCTTGGCTGCAAGCCGGCTTGGACGCGCTGGAAAGCGCGTCTGCAGGCAGGATTGCCCGCCCCACAAGCCACCACGCCCCACAAGTTGAACACGAGACTCACTTGTCGAGCGCCTCCTGGGTCTGTGCCAACTGCAACAATAGCGCGCCGAGTCGCTTCTTATACTCGTCGGGCGGGATAGCGGCTTTCTCGTACTTCAGCTTATCGATCTGCTGTTCCAGCTCTTCTTTCTTCGCGAGTAACGGGAGCTTGGCCGGGTCTTTCGCGGCTGTGGCGGCTGCGCCGATGCGCAACAGTGGGAATTGCGCCGCCAGCATGCCCTCGCCGTTCTCAGGCGACGGCGCGCGCACCCCGTCGCCCTTGCCCGTGTCTTCTAGCACGGCGTGCTCAGTCGCCAGACGGTTCTGCTGTTCGTAGAAGGTGACGGTCTTCTTGTCCGCAAAACGGAAGGCTTCGAGCGCCGAGACGACGTCGTTCTTATCGCTGTCGGCGGCGGGATCGCCCAATGCCTCCACCCAGTAGCGCGCGAAAATAGTGGCATTCTTTTCGGTGCCGTTCTTAGTGGCGGTAATGACCACGCGATTCGCCTTGCGCAGGAATTCTATGGCGCCTCCGCTGGAACTGGTCATGTCGACGACCAGTTGCCGCGTAGCCGGAATTCGATCGAGGAGGGTAGCTAGTTCGGATCCTGTGAGGTCGGGGCCGGGTAGATTGATTTTGTACTCATAGCCATCGAAGCTGCCATGACCGATGAGCATGACGACCAGGACGTCCTGCGGCTTGGCCTCTTTCGCGATGCGATCGAGCGCGCCACGCACCTGTTCGCGCGTGGCGTTGACCAGAGTTTCGACTTTGGAATCCGGCGCGGTTTTGAGTGTTTTTTCGATGTCTTTGGCCCACATGGCGAAGTGTTGTTCGTAATCGGGCTCGCCGCCCAGGCCTGTGACGGTGAGGTAGTAAGTGGCGGCGGGAAGGGAGATGGCGGTAAGGAGCAGAATTAGAAGTATTCTCATACCACACCCCATCTGCGGCGCAGCACCCACTCAGAGCCGCGCAATAGCAGCGCCAACAAGAACACCGCGGGCATGTCCCACAGGTCCTTGGTTTCGCGCGTGGTAATGCCGGCTTCGGAGTACGAGATTTCGTCCCCCAGCTTGCCGGCGTTGGACGCGCTGTAATATCGCCCGCCGGTCTCATCGGCCAGTTTTTGCAGCAACTCGCGATTCTGGGCCGTGTGGAAGTTCTCGGCCACGCCATCCTCGCGGCGGAAGATCGCCACGTCGCGTCCGAGTTCTTCTTTGTCGCGCCCGGCCACGATTTCGGCCACATACGATCCGGGTTTCTCCGCGTTCCAAACTGTCGAATATGCGCCCTCCTCAGCGGACACGGGCGTCATTTCGACGCTGGTAGTGGCTCCGTCCGGCCCCACAATGTGCGCCTCGACCACCGCATTCGGCGCGGGCTTGAATGCCTTGTCGCGGACCTCCGCCCGTAAGGTGACCTTGGTTTCGTCCGCCAGCACGGCGCGCGCCGTGGAAGCCGAGACGCGGCCGGGGCTATCGGAAACCAGGTAGCGCATCAACTGCTGCCAGAACGTGGCGTGCGTAACGTCGGTGTGGTCCTGCCACATTTTCCAGCGCCAGCTTCCGGATGTGGCGAAGACTGCGGTGCGGCCGCGCCCATAGTTCTCGGTGACCAACAGCGGCATGCGGTGGCGGCCGGCGGGCAGCACATCCATCAGTTCGACCGCGCCGGGTTTGGCTTCGCCGACGTCATTATAATTGGCGAGCTGCGGCATGCCGGTCCACCGTGCGGCGTTGCGTTCAGGATCTTCGACGAGGCGGCAAATCAGGCTGGCGCGGCCCTGCGCGGTCAGTTCCTGATTTGAAAAATCGCGATGGAAGGTGCCTTTGCTTTCCGGAATCTGCACCGGCAGCAATTCGGCCAAGGGTGAATGCAAGTAGCCGCCTTCGGCCAGCGCGAAGCGTCCGCCCAGAAACAGAATGCCGCCGCCGCGGCGGTTGGCGAATTCGCGGATCAGATCCTGCTGCGTTTGCGTAAAGTAGTTGGCTTCCACGCTTCCGATGATGAGACCGTCGAAGGCGAACAGTTCTTCAGGCTTGGCGGGGAACCCATCCGCAAGCTCGTGCTCATCGGTAAAGCCCTGCCGGTAGATCTTGTACTGTGTGGTGCGCAGCATGGAGGCGAGCTGCAGGCTGCGGTCGTCCTCCGCGGCGCGGCGGATGAATTTGAATTCCCAGCGCGGCTCGCCTTCCATATAAAGGATGCGCGGCTTGCGCGTTTCCACGTCGACCAGCCGGCGCAGGGAATTGTTGCCGCGATTCTCTTCACCGGGCAGCGGGTCGATGGAAATCTCCAGGGTCTTGGGGCCGGCGAGGCCGGCGTTGAACAGCAGCGGCTCGCTTTGCGGCGCGCCATCGGCCTTCAACTGCACTTCGCGCGAAGCGACCACCTTGCCGGCGTCACGTACCGAGAGCAGGGCCTTCTGGCCCGCGTAGCCATACTGCCGGAATGTAACTAAGGCGCTTAAGCGCGAATCGGCTAGCGCATGGGCGGGCAGCACGGCGTCGGTGATTTCGATGTCTTTTTCGGCTTTCTCGCGCCCGAACCCAATGGTGTGTACGGGGATGCGCCGCTGCCGGATCTGCGAGATGGTATCGAGGTCGATACCGCCGGAATTATCCGCGCCATCGGAAAGAAGCACCACCGCGCCCAGCGGTAAAGTTGAAGATTCCGCGAGCACCTGCTGCAAGCTGTCGCCGAGGCGTGTGGCGGGCTCCGACGCGGTAAGCTGGCCGGTTTTCTGGATGCGCTCGGCTTCCTTGCCGAAACGATAGAGGCGCACTTGGAACTTCCGCCCCAGCGCCGCCAGCAGTTTGCCGTCAAGCACGGCGGCGGCCTGGGCGCTACGCGTTTGGGACCCCTCCTGGATGGCCATGCTGCGCGAATCGTCGACCAGCACAGCGACCACGTTTTGCTGCGGACGCAACGTGGCGATCGAGATGGCCGGGTGCCATAGCATAAACAGCAGCAGCGCGACCATGGCCGTTTCGAGCATCCAGATCACCAACGGGCGCGCGCCGGTGAGCGATCCGCGGTTGCGCCGCACGTGCCAGAGCAGCAGGGCGGCGGCCGCGATCACACCCAGCGCGAAGATCCACACCGGCCAGGACGCCAGCAGCACGAACTGCCCCTTTTGGAAAACCGCGCCGGGATACTTGAAGAGAAACTCGAACATGATGGCCTTGGATTCTAATGCGTCCTTAGTGTGTCATGGCGTAAATGATATAGTTGATCCCCATGCGGTAGGCTTGCGAAGCGTACCGCTCGGGGTAGCGCGGATGGTCGGCCCACTCCCAAGCGTCGCCGTTATCCTGGTTGAAACAGATGGCCACCATCACTCGGCCGGCGTCGTCGTAGATGGCGCGCCAGTGGGGGGTCTTGCCGTCCTTTTCCCAGATGCGGCCGGTGTACCAATATTGAATGCCGGGCACTTGAATACGCTCGCCTATGTCGTATAGGACGTGAAAGATGGGATCCCGGTTATCGATTTCGACGATGGGGCGGTCGGGGAACACACGCTGGATGCTCTCCAGGAAGACGTTCCATTCGCCGCTGCCGTGGAAGTCGTCGCACATGAAGAAGCCGCCGCGCAGCAGATATTCGCGCATCTTGGCGCATTGGGCGTCGGTGAAACTCGAGTGGCCCATCTCGACCGCGTACAGCCAGGGCCAGTTGAAAACTTCGTCGCCGTCCAGATCCACCACCTGTTCAGACGAACGAGTGTGGATGCGGGTGAGGCGGCGCACGCCTTGCACAAACTGGCGGTCGGCCTTGGGGTAATCGGTGGGCCAACTGCCGATCTGGCCGAAAACGCTGGCGTTTTTGCCCGAGGGATACATGAGGCGCGTGAAGGCCCATTCGGTTTTTTCGTAGGCGTCGGGGGGCACGGGAACGTGGTCGTCTTCCAAATTGGGAAACTCGCGGAAAGTGGCTTGGAGGGCGAATAGCGCCGTCACGGAAATCGCCACAAGACTACCGCGGATGAGCAGGCGGCGCGCATTTGGAGGAGGCACTCGTATGTGTTTCAGGATAGCATGGGGATGGTGGCTTGTTGGTGTTCGCCGCGGGGCTGAGTGTGCTTGGCCCGGAGATGACAGAATCCCATCGGCGCGATAATCGCTGTATTCTCTTTTGTTGGACTGGCAGCACTGCCAGCGGATCCATCAGAACGAGGCTCTGGGGTCGGTGGGCTCCGCAGAGGCGGCTATACTGGATAACTGGTGGCGGATATGAACGTGTGATTCGCCAGTGCCGGGAGTAACGAGTCGTGACCCGCAAAGCCTTCATCCTGATGCCTTTTCGGCAGCCCTTTGATTCTTATTATTCGGCAATCTTCAAGCCCGCGCTCGAAGCCTGCGGCTTCACCACGTTGCGTGCTGACAACATTTACACGCCGCGTCCAGCCATGCTGGATATTCAAGAGGGTATTCTTGCGGCAGACCTAGTCCTATGCGAGATGACTGGTCGAAATCCGAACGTGTTGTACGAACTGGGTCTCGCACATGCCGTTGGAAAGCCCACGATTCTGGTGTCGACTATGGACGAAGACATCCCTTTCGACTTGCGGCACGTGCGGGTTATCCACTACGAAACGAAAATGGCCGGGTGGGAAGACAGGCTGCGCGTCGCTATCGTGAAGGCCGCGGTCGCCGCCTTCGCCTCGGATAGCGTATGGCCTCCCCCGCTGTCGTTGGCGTCAAAGTCAGACCGGGGTCTCGGGGAGAATGCAAACCCAAGGGAGTCGGAGCGCGAGGATCCTAGGATCGTTGATCGTCCGATCAATCTGGGTTTTGATGGCGCCGTAGAAGCAGGGTTCCCCCATGGTTGGTTCAACAGCCGCGGCCATGTCACGGGCGTCTCATTAGAGTACGCTGTGCGGGTGATCGACCGCGACGACTCCGCTCCGGGAAAGTGCTTAATGATGTTCAGGAGCCCCACCGAAAAGGACGAGTTCGGATCTGTGATGCAACGCTTTCCAGCGTTTTTCCTCGCGGGGCATGTGGTACGCCTCGAAGGAGAGATTCGAACGAGCGACGTAAGCGGCTGGGCTGGGCTTTGGCTCCGGGCGGACGCCGAAGAAACTCCCGACATTTTCTTCGACAAAATGAGCGGTCACAGAGTTAAGGGCACTGCCAACTGGACGAGCCACGTCATCGAGGCGAGACTTCCGCACAACACCGCCTTGCTCAATTTCGGAATTGTCTTCAGCGGTAGCGGCACCGTCTGGGCGGATAACCTTCGCCTGCTGCTCTGGAGCGACCATGGAGCCTGGGAAGAGGTGTAGCGGACCGAATTGAACATTTGGTGCGCTCGTTTGACGAGGGTGCCTCTGGGCCAGACCCGAAGCGAAGCCAGCGCGAGTCGGGGGAAGTGAGGCGGGAGAATGAGGTGCGCTGGAAGCCCGACGGTGTTCGCCAGCGTTTGCTGGCGCGACGGCCGACGGGCGCGTGAACAGACGCCAGCCAATTGTGCGCTGGATCGCCGACGAGAACTGAATAAGGACATCGTGCGCGGTTTGCTCCGCTGAAGCCCACTCCCGACATCGTCCGAGTGCAGGATTTGTTGGCTTAGGCCACGGCGCAGGGTCGCGTTACAATGGAGAAAGCGATGACCGCCGAAGAGCGCTTCGAACGCATCGAGCACGTAACCGCCGGCCTCGCTGAGGAGCGCCGCAAAGACCGCGAGGAGTTCCGCGCCCTGTGGCGCGCACGCAACGGCAATTCAACGACCTCACATTGAAAGTCGCTGCCGTTGTAGACGGCTTAGACCGCGCCGGAACCCGCATCGCCGAACTCGCGGAGCAAGCCGCCGCCCGCGACCGCGAGACGGACCGACGCTTCCGCGAGACCGACGCGCGCATCGACAAGCTCATAATCGCCATCGGCGAGTGGATGGCCCGCCAGCCAAACCCGCAATAACGGCCAGGCAGCTGCGAGCGCGTACCGGTCGAAAACCCACCGCAAACTGGGGAAAGGGCGGGTCTCGAGACCCGCCGCAGGCGTGGACGCCCGCCCCACAATGGCTGCCCCACCCGGGCACTGTATAATGAGGTGTAAAATTCCCCACCCTGAAGGAGCATGGATGCCTGCGAAGCGGATCGGCATACTCACCGGCGGCGGAGACGTGCCGGGACTGAATTCCGTCATCAAGACCGTAGTTTACAGAGGAAGCGAAATCGATTGCGAAGTCATCGGTATTCGCCGCGGCTGGGAGGGCCTGACCCATGTCAATCTGGACGATCCGGCGAGCCGGGCACGCTACGTTTTGCCGTTGAATCGCGAGAACACGCGCACCATCGACCGCACCGGCGGCACCTATCTGCATAGTTCGCGCACCAATCCCGCAAAGATGAAGGTCTTGCCGCCCGCTGTGAAGGGCCAGGAGTTCCCCAAGTCCGAAGTCACCAAGAAAGGCGTGACTTCGGTGGTCTACGACATGACCAGCCGCGTGCTGAAGAACGTGGAGACATTGGGACTCGATTACCTGATCGCGATCGGCGGCGACGACACGCTGAGCTATGCCGCGCGCCTGGACTCGGAAGGGTTCAAGGTCATCGCCATTCCGAAGACGATGGATAACGACGTGCGCAACACGGAATATTGCATCGGGTTTTCGACGGCGATCACGCGGGCGACCGAAGCCATCGAGCGGCAGCGCACCACTGTGGGATCGCACGAGCGCATCGGCATTTTCCGCATCTTCGGACGCGATGCGGGATACACCGCGCTGTACACGGCTTATGTGACTTCCATGCGTTGCTGCATCCCGGAACACCGCTTCAATCTGCAGCACCTGATCGAACTGCTGATTACCGATAAACAATATAATCCGAGTAACTACGCCCTGATCATTCTTTCGGAGGGGGCCGAGTGGGAAGGCTACCAGGTGAAGGAAGTCGGCGAGGCCGACGCTTTTGGCCACAAAAAGAAGATGAACGTGGGCGAGGATCTGGCCGAGGAAATCAAGAGGTCTACCGGCGAAGAGACCATAGTCAGCGATTTGACTTACGACCTGCGCAGCGGCAGCCCGGATTTCGTGGATAAGATGGTGGCCTCGACATTCGCCAGTATGGCGATGGACTGTATCCAGCAAGGCCAGCATGGTACGATGATGGCCATTTCCGGTGGTTGCTACGCGGCGGTGCCCATACCTGACCCGAAGTTAGGCTCGCGAAGGGTGGACCTGGCGACGATGTATAATACGCGGCGGTACCGGCCGAATTACGCGAATAAGCTGGGCCTGCCGATTTTTCTTACTCGGGCATAGGCAACGGGTAGAGCCGGCTAAAAGCCGGCTGCGGGCAGAATTGCCCGCCCTCCACTTACCTCTGGTCGCCGTCGAGCACGCCATCCGCGTTGCGGTCGATGCCCATGCGGAGCCCCGTTCCGTAGGGCACGCCCATGGGACTCAGCGTGTCGCCCGCTAGAATGAAGCTCACCAGTTGCGCGTGCGTGAACGGCCCCAGGCCCGTTGTATCCGTCACGTAATTGTTAGTGGCCGGTTCGTATAACAGCCCATGCACCTGTCCCTGAATCGTGCCCTTCACAATCAGGTCGATGTTGTCGAGTTTGGCTTGCCCCTCTAAGACGGCCCAATCGCCCGACAGTCCTGCAGTGTTGACATTGGCCGCCGTGAGGGTGCGCGTGTATCCGACTGTCGGCGCCATACCCGTGTCGAAGCACAGCATGTAAGCGTTCAATTGCGTCTGGATTTCGACGTTCGTAGAGAACGGCCCAAAAACCGGGTCGGAGAGGAACTCGTAGGAGCCGGCTTTGGAGCCATCGTGCAGCAGACCGTAGCCGTCGATGGTGGAAGCGCCGGGCGCGTTGTTGAACAACATCTTCTGATAGATGTTGCGCATCTGCGGCGTCTTGAAGGGTTGCGGCTGCTCGAGCAGGGATTTCGGAATGATGAAGCGGTCCGTGCCTTGGCTGGCGTACAGATGGCAAAGGTTGCACGTGACAATCCCAAATGTGAATGCTTGGGTCGTATAAATATTGAAGCCGGTTTGCGGGTTACCGCCCGCCAGACTGGTGGGAAGCGTGCGGTCCAGGTTCTCATTGGGATTGGGCTGGAACATGACGCTAAAGATGAAGTCCTGGTAGGTCGTCATGTCGGCGTCCGACAGCTCGCTGCCTCCCAGCAACTCATTGAAGGCGGAATTGAAAGCCGCAAAGTCGGGTTTATCGCCTCGCCAGTGGTAAGGCTGGAGCGTGTCGAGGCCCTTCATCGCCAGGGTCGTCATGGGACCCTTCATAGGGTGAAAGATTACTGTGACCGGATCTTTCGCGGATGTCATGTTCCCGTCGGGATCGCCCAGGTCCCACGCCAGGTGGTCCATGTCGCCATCGATATGACAGGACGCGCAGGCGCCCGTGCCATTGCCCGAAAGCTTTGCGTCGTAAAGGAATCCACGGCCTTGCTGAATGTTGAGCGGCGTGGGGTCGTAGCTGCCCACGGGAATTTCCTTGCTCACCGTGCCGGCCGATGTATTCACGACCGAGAGAGTATTCGAGATCCGGTTGAGCACGTAGAGAGTCTGCGCGGAGGCATTTAGAGCCAGGCCGCGCGGCCCGCGCTTGTGCGTGGGGTCGGTCTCGGCGCCGGGCGTATTGCCAATCTCGATGCGCTTGAGCACGTTTCCGTTGGTATCGACTTTGGCGACGCGGTCGGTGCCGAACGCCGCGACCCACATAAAGTTGCCGCTGGGGTCGAACACGGTGCCCGCTGGCTGGGAGAGAGCGATGGCCAGCGCCGCTGGATTGGGCAGTTGCGAGTAATCGATATTCGGGTTTAGGTCGAAGGGAGTCACCATCCCGGAGGCGATCGAGACACGCGTGATCTGGCTGTTGATGAAATGGCCGCGCAGGTTGGGCTCAAATCGCACCAGGTTCAAAGCGTCGGTATTGGCGACATACAAATCGCCGGTCACCGGATTCACCGCCAGCCCCAGATTGATGGTCCCCACGCCGGAGAAATATTTCGTTACCGTCCGGCTGGCCACGTCGATTTCAACCACGTCGTTATCCGGCATGTTGAATTGGATGAAGGACGACCAACTGGGATCGGTAGCCTGCACGATGATGCCCTGCGCGGGCGCAGGCGGCAGCTTCGGATTGGTGGGCGGAGGAGGCGCGGGGGCTTGCGGCACCGGAATGATGGTCGTCGCATTGCCCGAGATGGCGAAGGCCGCGTAGACCTTGGTTCCGTCATTGCCGACCGCCATCGCGCGGGGGTTGCCGCCAAATACCGGTATGGAAGCCACCAGCGCGTGCGTGCTCACGCTATAAGCGTTGATGGTGTTGCTGCGCGAGACGGAAACGAAAGCCAGCCCGCCGGCGAACACCACGTCCATCGGCTCGTCTTTGGCTTGGATGGTGTCGGTGACAATGCCCTTGGAAACCGACACGACGCTGACGGAGTCGGATTCCTGATTGACGACCCAGACTTCGTCGTCGGTGCGCGGATTCACGGAAACCGGCTCGATGCCCACGGGAATCTCGGCGATCAGCACGGGATTGCCCGGCTGCGAAACGTTGAACACCGAGACGCGCGCATCCGGCGTATCGACGGCGAACAACCTGGTACCGTCCGGCGACAGCCGCACGGGGTTGGTCTGCGAGGACTCAAAGTTGACAAAGTTATTGGTGACGCCTACCTGGCACATGGCCGCGCCGGGAAGCAGCCACACAGATGCAACAAAGAGAGTGGCGACGTTCTTCATTTGGACATCCCTCCGGTATTCGCCCTATGATACCTCAAAATTAAAAGCTCGGCCGGGCTTTGGAGCCCGGCCGATGTTCGTTTCGCTCAATGTATTCTGGCCTGGAAACCCTATGGCACTACCGCCGGCGTGCCGATGGCCGGCAAGAGGGTCTCATAGGTCGCAATGTTGCCGGTTTTCTGGCTGTATACCTCCACCGAACCCAGGCAGGCAGGAGCTGCGCCGAGACCGCCGGCTTGGTTATTCGGGGCGAACTGGGGAACGAATTCCTCGCGGCCCGACTTCGTGTAGGTGTTGGCATTGAAAATCAGCGAAGTCATTGTGCCGGGAGCCAGATTCACCTCTTGGCTGGGTCCCACGGGATTGCCGTTAGCCTCAGTAAAGCTGAGTAGGGCCACGCAGGGACTGTCTGGAGGCGCCGCCGCATTGATCTGCATGCTCTGGCCGCGAACCACGCCCTGCGGCACGAACGACGGCTGACCCGTTATGTTGGACGCCGGCGGAACCGGAATGCCCGGATAGAAAACGGTACCATCCCCGCTGCTGGTGGTATAAATCTCCACGCTCCCCGATAGACTACCAAGTGGGGTTCCCGGCAGGGCGGTGACTACCGGTTGCAACTGTATTCGCCCGGAGGATATCAGCGAGCTGCCATTCAAATCGAGAAAAGCTGTCTGCCCGGGATTCAGGTTTACGACCTGGCTGGGACCAACCATAGCGCCCGCGCTGTTCTGGAATCCTAGCTGTGCCTCAACCGGAACACCCGGCGGCACGCGGACCGGTCCGTCGATCACGGTGAGCCGTATGGTCTGCGTGGCAGTTAGGTCGACCGGGGCATAGAGCAAGTAAGGGGGCACGTTGATAACCCCAGGGCCTCCGATCGCGATGAAGCCGCTGGGCGCGGGCGAGATCGGGGATCCCATCGCGCCGAGCACACTGCCGGTCAAGGAGCTATACCTGATAAACCCGGAGCCAGTCGCGACGTAAATCTCCAAATCCTGACCGAACCCAAAGTCTATAGCGGTGGTACTCGGAGTGGAAAAGGATATCTGGGCGCCACTACTGCCGTTGAACTCTAAAACCTGATTCAGGTATTCCTGGGTGTTTGGGACGGGCTCGCTGTATATGACGTAAAGGTTCCCATTCGGGCCGAAGTGAAGGCCCCATGGGAAGACTGGCGCCGAGGCGGTCCCCATTGAGGGAACAAACACACTCATAAAGGCCAGGGTGCTGCCGTTCAGTTTCACTATGCTATGCGATCCCCCCGAGTCGGACACGTATAGGTTTCCATCGGGACCGAAGGTCAAGGCGACCGGGTAGCAGGCCCCGCCCTCGGGTGGACTGCAACTAAACGTGCCTGTCTGCGCACCGCTCGACCCATCGAAACGCAGGATAGAGCCGTTATTATCGGCGACGTAGAGGTTACCGTCGGGACCGAAGGTAATGCCAAAAAAGAACGCCACACCGCTGATGGGGCTGACGAACGTTCCGATCAGCGCTCCGGTCGACGGGTTATAGCGCAATACGGATTTGCTTTGGCCATCCGCTACATACAGATTCCCATCTGGCCCCAGGGCCACTCCCTCCGCCGACGACAGGCCCGCGGTCATATCTAGTTTGGATGCCCCGGTATACTGGCTGTACGACACCACCTGGCCGAAATCGTAAGGGTTTCCCGCTCCATTACTAACGAAGATATCGGACCGCGCGGCCGGCGCGCATAGACCTGACATCCATAGCGTGAAGACGGCGAGTCCCCGGTTCCGCCGGCACACTGCCTGCCGGGCTGTGCCGCTCCCGGTCCCCATTTTTAAATCAGATTCGTTTCGTTCTTGTGACATTCTCATGCCCTCCTAATCAAACATGCGGAAAAGAAACGAAAGATTTACACTTTGCGGGAAAAAACTCAGTGGCGGTTTCCGAGGACTTGCGCGGCGTGAAGATCGGCATGTCGGAGGTTAGACATAACATCGGCAAAAGCGGAATTGCAGCACCGCAATAGCAGCGCACCTCTCGGCGCCAATCCGATGCTCCGGCAGAAAACCAGTTCATGAGGTGAACACCAAAGTTCGGCCGGGCTTCGCAGCCCGGCCGATGTTCGTTTCGTTCCTTGCCTATAGCCTATGGCGCCACTGCCGCCGGCGTGCCGATGGCCGGCAAGAGGGTCTGATAGGTTGCCGTGTCGCCCGTTTTCTGGCTGTACACTTCCACCGAACCCAGGCAGGCCGGGGCCACGCCCGGGCCTCCGGTTGGGTTATTCGGCGTGATCTGGGGAACGAATTCCTCGCGGCCCGATTTCGTGTCTGGGTTGGTATTGAAAACCAACGAAGTCATGGTACCGGGACTCAGATTCACCTGTTGCGTGGGCCCGACTGGAGTTCCGCTGCCATTCGTAAAGCTCAGCAGCGCTACGCAGGGACTGTCCGGAGGCGCCAGCGCATTAATCTGCATGCTCTGGCCACGAACCACCCCCTGTGGCACGAACGAGGGCGGACCCGTGATGTTGGATACCGGCGGAACCGGAATACCCGGATAGAAGATGGAACCCACTCCGCTGGTGGTGTTATAAATCTCCGCGCTCCCCGACAGACTTTCAAGCGGGGTGCCGGGCAGGGCAGTCACGACCGGCTGCAGCAGTATTCGTCCGGAGGATATCAGCGTGCTGGCATCCAAATCGAGGAAAGCTGTCTGGCCGGGATTCAGGTTCACCATCAGGGTCGGTCCCACCATGACGCCCTCGCTGTTCTGGAATCCCAGTTGGCCTTGAACCGGAACGCCCGGCGGCACGCGCACCGGTCCCTCGATCACGGTAATCCGCAACGTCTGCGTAGGACTCGCGCTGACAGGGTCAAAGATCACGTAAGGCGGGATGCCCCCTGGGCCGAACACAATGAAGCCATACTGCGCGTCAGCGAGTCCGGTGCTGGATCCAAAGCTGTTCACGAAATTGCCGGTTGAAGAACTGAATTTGGAGAACTGGTTCTCGCCCGCCGTGTAGATTTCCTGATCCGGGCCAAAAGCAAAGTCCTCGGCGCCCGTATCCGGAGTCGTAAAGGCGATTTGGGCGCCGCTGCTTCCATTAAACTCTAAAATGTTAAAAGTACTGGTGAACGTTTGGGTGTTGAATATCGACCATACTACGTAGAGGTTCCCATTAGGACCGAAGTGGAGGCCTAACGGCGTGTCTAAGCTCCCCGCCGAGGGGACAAACACGTTCACGAAGGCTAAGGTGCTGCCGTTGAATTCCAGCACGGATCCCGAGATCAAGTCCGACACGTAGAGGTTGCCATCGGGACCAGGACCAAAGGTCAAGCCGAACGGGACGCAGGACCCGCCACTGGCGGTGGCGCAACTGAACGTGCCCGTGGGCGCGCCGCTGGTCCCATCGTAGCGCCGGATGGAGCCGGAGAAACCATCGGCCATGTAAAGGTTGCCGTCGGGACCGAACGCAATGCCGGCGGGATTCGAAGAGCTGTTGGGGGCAACGAATGTACCGATCAACGCTCCCGTGAGTGGGTTGAAGCGCAGCACCGCGCCGGTGCTGCCATCGGCTACATACAGATTCCCGTCAGGCCCTATGGCCAGTCCTTCCGAAGAGACCACACCACCGGTGAAGGTCAGCTTCTGCGCACCGGTATACCAGCTGTACGAGGATGCCTGGCTGGAATTGGGGTTGCCATATCCGTTGCTGATAAAGATATCGGCCCGTGCGGCTGGCGCACAAAGGCCGGACATCCATAGCGCGAAGATGGCGAGTCCCCGGTTCGGGTGGCGCACTGCCTGCCGGGCTGTGCCGCTCCCGGTCCCCCTTTCTAAGTCAGATTCGTTTCGTTGTTGTGACATGTTTATGCCCTCCTAATCAAACATGCGGAAAAGAAACGAAAGATGTACACCTTGCGGGAAAAATTCAGTGGCGGTTTCCGAGGACTTGCGCGGCGTGAAGATCGGCACGTTGGAGATTAGACAGAACATTGGCAAAAGCGGGATTGCCCGGCGCCAGTTTCTCCGCGACTTCACGGCCCAGGGCATAGGTGCGGCGTGCCCCAGCCCAGTCTCCGTGTTTCGCGAGCAGATCGCCGAACCCCAAACAATTCAAGGCCTGCGAGAGCCGTATCCGGGATTCCTTCGGGTCTGCGGCTGCCAAGTCCGTGTAAATATCCGCAGCTATCTGCCGATGGTGAACGGCATCGCCGAGGTCGCCGTCATCCTCCAGAAAACCTGCGATGTGGTCGTGGGCGCTTCCCAATAGCAATCTATCTTCCTCGCTGCCCGGATCGCGTTGGACCAGATCGCTAGCGGCCTGAACGGCACGCCCGAGTACCCGGTAGCGCTCTTTCCGAGTGCGGCGCCCGTCGAGGGATCCTCCCAACCGCGCACAAATAGCGAACAGGTTGGTGACGGCTTCTGCATCGGCCGGGTCGGCTCGCACCCTGCGATCGGCTATCGCGTAGGCCCGCCGCATGTTGGCTAACGCTCCCTCGTTCGAGCTTCCCGTTCCCAGGGCGCTAAAGCCGAGTTCCGAGAGCGCCTTCATAAGACCCCTTTCGGATTCTCCGTCGGAAGGGTCTTCACGCGAAAGCCGCTCGAATATCACCGTCGCTTTACTGTAATAGGCGATCGCTTCGTCATTATTTGTGCCCATTTGCTCGATCAATCTTCCGGTCGTCCGGTCGGCGTCCGCCAAGGCGATTTGGGCGGAGCGATCTTGCGGAGCGGTGGCGGCCAGCCGTTCCCGCAAGGCCAGGCTGCGATGAGCTTCGTCTAGAGATGCTCTGGCATCGTTCCTCTTCAGCAGCAGGAGTGACATGACTGAGTGAGCTTGCGCCAGCACAGCTACCGCGGGGTGTAAGCCGGAGTGGGACTCGATCGTTTTCCCGGCCAGAAGCAGTGCCCGCCGGCAGTTCCAAACCGCGGATTCCAAGTCAGGCGTCCTGGCCTGCACATTGGCCAGCTTCACTAGTCCGGCAGCCATGGCAATGCGAATGGCCGGATCGGTGGATTCGGCATCGTGGAGTGACTGCCGTAACGAGACGGCTTGCTGGTAGCTTTCGACTGCGCCCTCAGTGTTGCCAACATTGCCCACGCCCGGCTCACCCTGAATGTCCCCAACTTTTTCATAGGCGGCCGCCAATTCGCGAGTCAGAGCCCGGTCTCCGGAAGCTTCCTTGGAGAGACTCGCCAAGTACTCAAGGGCTGTCTTTACCAAGAGCTGTCTAGCCTTCGTGGCGCCGGGCACATTGTGGATGGACTGTTCGAAGTCGAAGAGAAAGACGTTGGCGAGGTGGCGGACATCTTCGAACCTGCGCTCCGCGCGCCGGGCCTGCCAGGCGGCCACGGCCGCGCCGGTTACCAGCGCCAACAGCACAATGGCAGCCGCGATAGCGCCCAGCCAATGCCGCCTAAGAAATTTGCCGGAGCGGTACCAGACTGTATCGGGACTGGCTAGGACGGGCTTGTCCTCAAGCCAACGCCGCAGGTCGGTGGCGAACTGGTCCGCCGATGCATAGCGGCGCTGCGGTTCCTTGCGCAGGGCCATCTGCAGGATGTGATCGAGGTCTCCGGCAAGTTCGGGACGCAAGCTGCTGGGCCGGCGGACGTCTTCTTCGCAGATCGCGCGCAACGTGTCCAC
>Ga0070761_10000554_pt1 | contig 24302 bp, 23 predicted proteins | sample HubBroMetageREF1_FD_66724 | JGI IMG/M metagenome (GOLD analysis project Ga0070761, IMG submission 66724) | Reference soil microbial communities from the Hubbard Brook experimental Forest, New Hampshire, USA - Hubbard Brook CCASE Soil... | ecosystem: Environmental > Terrestrial > Soil >... | reverse complement strand
GCGCTTTCACGCGCGGTGCTGCGCGGCATCGAACTACGATTTGATATGCCCGAACACATTTTTGCCGAGCAGCCGGTCGTCGCCGAGCTGGAATTGCGCAACGAAAAGCCGGCGTTGCCGTCGTTTTCCTTGCGCGTCGTCGGAGAAAATAAGAAAGGCGCGGGAGAGATTCTCACGCGCCCGGTATTTTTTCCTTATATCCCCCGGCAATCCTCCACGCGCCAGAAAGTCGAGCTGACATTTCCGCATCGCGGCAATTATCGCCAGGACGCCTTCAGCATACGCACGCGTTTCCCGTTCGGCTTCTTCGAAAAAACGCGGCAGGTGGATTCGCAGATGGAGATCATCGTCTATCCCAAAGTCGCGCCCACTGACCATTTTTACGAAGTTCTGCCGCTGCTCAGCGGAGAAATGGCCAGCAATTTTCGCGGGCGCGGACACGAGCTGCATTCCTTGCGCGATTATTTGTCGTCAGACAGCGCGCGCTTCGTGGATTGGAAAGTTACCGCGCGTGCCGGCCGCCTGATGGTCCGCGAATTCGCGCGTGAGGACGAGCGCCGGGTGATGCTGGTGCTTGATCCTTTCATCGGGGCGCCGCCGGCCGCGCCCGGCGAATCGAATGCTGAAGCGCAACTCGCCGCCGCCGACCACATCGCGCGTTTCGAGCGCGCCGTTTCCATGACCGCCTGCATCGCCTGGCACTTCAACGAGCTCAACGCGGCGCTGCAATTCCGCACGCATCGTTTCGCGACGCCCATGGCCCCCTCCGCTGAAATCATCTACGAAGCCCTGCGCGAGCTGGCTACCATTCAGCCGGATGTTTCGGCGCTCGGCGGCGAATTCCTCGACGACCTAGCCTCCGAGCGCGAAATTTTCAAAATCATCCTCACCGCCCGCCCGCAAAACACCATCCCCACAGCCCTATGGTCCTCATCCTATTTTCTGTTTCTCAATTCCCTGTAAAAATACTGGCGGCATCTCGCCGCCTGCGTTTGGTTTCGATTTCTCTGCGAACTCTGCGTTCTTACCGCTGCGCCCTCTGCACCAAATCTTTTGACTTCCCCCAAAACCGGCACCCGCTACAAAAAAGTGCGAGAATGGCGCCGCATGAAAACGCCGCTCACCGGTCGCGCGTTAAAAACTTTTCAAACCCGCATGCTCGACTGGTTTCGCGCTCACCAACGCGACCTCCCCTGGCGCCGCGGCCGCGACCCTTATCGCATATGGGTCGCCGAAGTAATGCTGCAACAAACGCGCATCGCTGCGGTGATGCCCTACTACCAGCGTTTCCTCACGCGTTTCCCCAGCGTGCAAACGCTCGCGCGCGCGCCTGAAGCGGAAGTCCTGAAACTCTGGTCCGGCCTCGGCTATTACAGCCGCGCGCGTAATCTGCATCGCACCGCAAAGATTATCGTCACGCGGCACAACGGAAAATTTCCGCGCACATTCAACGCCGCACTCGAACTCCCCGGCATCGGAGCGTACACCGCTGCCGCCGTACTGAGTATTGCTTACGACGTCCCGCTCGCGGTGCTCGATGGCAACGTCGCACGTGTTCTCGCGCGCATCAAAGCTGTTCGCGGCGATCTGCGCGCCCCGAAAAACTGGCGTGCTCTCACCGCCGCCGCGCACAATTTTCTCGCAACGCACACACCCGGCGACTGGAACCAATCCTTGATGGAACTCGGCGAAGTAGTCTGCACGCCGCAATCGCCACGTTGCCAGGAGTGCCCTGTCGCGCCGCACTGCTGCGCCTACGCGCAAGGTCTCACCAACGAAATCCCCACTCCGCGCCGCAAACGCGCCCCAGTCCACATGAAAATCGCCGCCGGTATCCTCCGCGATCCCCACGGCCGCACCCTGCTCGTGCAAGACCCCGGCGCCCACGACACCGTCCTCTTCTCTCGCATGTGGCAATTCCCTGCCCTAGAAGTCACGCGTAATCCCAAAGCAGAACTAGAAGCGCATCTAAGCAAAACGCTGGCGATCACGAATATCTCACTAGAAGAATTGCCAGCAGCCCGCCACGGCGTCACCTTCCGCAACATCACTCTTCTCCCGTTTTTAGCGAATATCCCCGAACTTCCGAAGCGCCCCCGCACCCGCATCCTCCCGCTGACAAATCTAGCCAAGCTCCCCATCTCCAGCGCCACCCGCAAAATCGCTGCCGCCGCACTACCCATGACACGATAGACACCCCACAATCCGCGCTCCCGCCGCGACTGCTATCATATAAACGTCCATGGCCTCCTCCGCGCGCCTCAGCGCTCCGCCCCTCCCGGCGGTGCAACGTTATTTTGAAGTGTCGCTGTTCCTGCTGGTCTCGACGGGCATCTTCGCCGTCGTCAGCACCGGCAAACTGGACATTTTCTCCACGGTCATTCCCGTCGTGGTGCTTGTTTATAAAGCCGGCCGCCTGTGGCGCGGACGCGGCCCCGAAATTTCCGTACGCACCGCCACCGGTTTGGTCCTAGCCTATTTCCTTTTTTTCCCGATTGACCTCTGGGTGCTCTCGCGCACGGTTTCGCAAGGCGCGCCGAACCCCGCGCTCTATTCCGCGCTGCTGGCGGCGATCCACCTGATGCTTTTCGCCACGCTGGTGCGCCTGCTTTCCGCGCGAGGCAATCGCGATTTCGCTTTTCTGGCGATGCTCGCGGTCACCTGCATGCTGGCTTCGGCGATCCTCACAGTCGAAACCGGCTTCCTGATCGCGCTGGCAATTTTTCTGGTGTTGGCCGTTTCCACTTTCGTCGCGCTGGAAATTCGCCGCGGCGCGAACGACGCCGTCTCGCCCCCGCTCGAACCTGGCTCGCCTCTTGCGCATCGCTTGAATCGGGCGCTGGGCTTGACGTCCGCGCTGGTCGCTATCGGCACGCTGGTCATCGGCACCGTGATCTTTTTCATGCTGCCGCGCGTCACCACCGGCTATCTGAGCGCACTGAACCTGCAGCCGAAATTGATGACCGGCTTCAGCGACGACGTCACCCTGGGCGAAATCGGCGAAATTCAGAAGAGCAGCGCCGTTGTCCTGCGCATTCACATTGACGGCGATCCCGGCCTCGCCGAAGGCATTCGTTGGCGCGGCATCGTGCTCACCAATTTCGATGGCCGACGCTGGTTTACTCCGCCACGCGAACAAACGACTATTTCGGCAGATTCCGCCGGCGAATATCGTTTGGACTCGCCTGTGCTCCCCGCCGGAGATTCCATTCCGCTGCGTTACACGGTATTGATGGAGCCGATCGCCACCGACGCCATTTTCGTCGCGCCGCGCATCGAATCGCTGCAAGGGCGCTTTTCCAGCGATGCTGACCGGATGGGCAGCGCAAGACATAACGGCTACCTGATTCTCGATCAGACCGGCTCGCTCTCGAACCCGTTTCACAACAACACCAAAATCCGTTACGAGGCCACCTCGAATCTTCCGAAGGTCCCCCCGCAGCAGCTGCGACTGGCCTCCGCGGATTTTCCGGATTCGATCGCTGCAAATTATCTTCAGCTGCCGCAGCTGGATCCGCGCATCCAGCAGCTTGCCGAACAAATCACCGCCGGTTCAACCACCGAATACGACAAAGCCGCGAAGATCGAGCTGTACCTGAAATCTCATTACCGCTACACCCTGGACCTCACCGGCCCGCGTACCGCCGACCCGCTCGCCTATTTCCTTTTCACCCGCCGCGCCGGCCATTGCGAATATTTTGCCGCCGCCATGACCGTGATGCTACGCGATCTGGGAATTCCCGCGCGCTACGTTGGCGGATTTCTTCCCGGCGAATACAACGACGTCGGCGGCGATTGGATCGTCCGCGCCAGCGACGCGCACGTGTGGGTGGAAGTCTTTTTCCCCGGCTACGGCTGGATTACTTTCGATCCCACGCCGGCCGGAAACGATTCGCACGGCGGCGTGCTCGAGCGCCTGAGCATGTACTGGGATTGGTTTCAATACGCCTGGGGCGAATGGATTATCAACTACGACTTCGGCCACCAGATTACGTTGGCGCAAAGCGTGCAGAGAGCTTCGCGCGATTGGGGCGAGAGCGCGCGCAAGTATTACCAGTTGAAACAACGCCAGGCTTTGGAGTTGATCATCAAGCTCGACAAAAAAACCGAAGCCTCGCCGTACTTCCTGCCCGGTGTTTTGGCTTTTCTCGTCGCGCTGCTGATTTATCTGCGCGGCCGGACCATGTTCGGTTACCTCGCGGCGCGTTGGAGCCTGCGCACGCGCAGCAGCGGCAACGTCACGGCGTCGCTCGCCACGCTGGAATATCGCGAAATGTTGCGCCTGCTCGAACGCCGCGGCTGGAAAAAATCGCCATCGCAAACCGCGCTAGAATTTGCTGCCGCCATCCCCGCCGCCGAAATCGCCGCGCCCGTCGCGCAGCTAACCGCACTCTACCAATCCGCCCGCTTCGGCGACCGCCCCGCGCCTGCGCAACAAATGTCCGCGCTCCTAAGCGCCATCCGCGAATTTACCCGCGCTGGCAAGCATACCGCGAAAACGGCTTCGTGATGATACGCGCCGTCGAAGGACACGTTCTCTACGTTGCCTACGCCGGGCACAATCACGGCATCAGAATCCGATCGGCCTGGAGATCCACTAAAGATGCGTAAGAGATCTATCTCGAAGAAGACTCCTAAAGGGTCTCGTTACATGACGCCTGACGCGATCCCAAGTGCCGCTCTTTCCGACCCCGACACGCGCCCGCTCACTCGCGCCGATTTGAAGAGTATGAAACGAATCCCGCAGGCGAAAATTGTTCGCCGCGCTCTGCGCCTGACCCAGTAAGCAGACTGCCAACGGCAAATTCGTCCACCAAGCTGACGTTCCGACCGGCGTTACCACCGCTACATCCCAACCGAATCGCGACTCCGGCGGAAATGTGAGTTCAACGCTGCGTAATGCCACTATGGTAGAATTGTGTGTTTACAACACGCCAAAGGACCGCTCTGCGTGCCGAAAGTCGGATTTGTCAGCCTGGGATGCCCGAAGAACCTCGTGGATAGCGAGGTGATGATGGGCATACTCGCACGCGCTGGTTACGAACTGACCCCGCGCGCGGGCGAAGCCGACGTGCTGGTCGTCAACACCTGTAGTTTCATCGAGCCGGCGCAAAAAGAATCGGTGGAATCCATCCTGGAAATGGCCGAGTACAAGAAATTCGGCCGTGCGCAGAAATTAATTGTCGCGGGATGCATGGTCGAGCGCTTCCGCAACGATATCCGCGAACAGATCCCCGAAGTGGACGCGGTAATCGGCACCGGCGAAATAGAAAAAATTCTGCAGGCTTGCGAAGGCCAACTGCGCCCGGACGATTCCGAGAATATCGGCGGCACTGAGCTGCCTACGTATCTGTACCACGACGCGACGCCGCGCATTCTCGCTACACCCCGCCACACTGCGTATATCAAAATCAACGAAGGCTGCGACCACCCCTGCACTTTCTGCGTGATCCCGCAGTTGCGCGGAAAATTCCGCAGCCGCCGCTTCGAATCCGTGATTCGCGAAGCCGAAAATCTGGCAGCCGCCGGCGTGCGCGAAATTTCGCTGATCGGCCAGGACACCACTTTCTACGGCGAAGACCTCGGACTGCGCGATGGCCTGGCCACTCTGCTCGAGCGCCTGGCGCAAATCGAAGACCTGCATTGGGTGCGCTTCCTCTATTGCTATCCGAATCGCATCACGCCGCGCCTGCTCGATACCATCGCCGCGCATCCGCGCCTAGCAAACTACCTGGACGTGCCGCTGCAGCACGCCAGCCGCAGCGTGCTGGCGCGCATGAAGCGCGGCTCAAACGGCGACGCGTTCCTGAAAATGCTTGAAAAAGCGCGCGGCGCGATTCCCGGCGTTGCGATTCGCACTTCGTTCATCGTCGGATTCCCCGGCGAAACCGAAAATGATTTCCGCGAGCTGTGCGATTTCGTGCGCACCGCGGAATTCGATTGGATGGGCGTCTTCGCCTACTCCGATGAAGACACCTCGAAGAGTTTCGCGCTGGAAAATAAAGTGGACGCCGCAACCATCGCGCGCCGCCGCGACACGCTCATGTCCATCCAGAAGAAAATCTCCGCGCGCAAACTGAAAAACAAAATCGGCCAGCGCGCGCAGGCGATGCTCGAAGGGCCATCGAAAGATACCGATCTCATCTGGGAAGCGCGCCTGGAAGGCATGGCCCCCGAAATCGACGGGAAAGTCTACATCACCGATTTCGCCGGCGTGAACGACGCCGGCGACCTACCGCAACCCGGCACCCTGGCCACAATCGAAATCACCGAAGCCAAACACTACGACCTGATCGCCTGCGCCATCGAATTCGAAGCCTCGGCGCCAGAATCCAGACGCCGTGCGGCCGTCGCCTCAGCCTCTCCGTTCGCAATCCTCGCGTAGGCTTACCGCAGATTTCCCACCTCCGCTTCGATTCGACTCGTGTAGCGGCACGGCACGCCGTGCCCGCTTTTCCGCAACGACCGCCGCGCACTTTGCGGTATTCTTATCCACATGAAATTCCGCTGCCCCATCTGCAAAAAGCCGACGGGCTCCGACGCCAACCCGGAATTTCCGTTTTGCAGCGAACGCTGCAAACTCTACGACCTCGGCAACTGGTCCAGTGAAAAATATGTGATCAGCGAACCAGCAAACGACGACACGCTTTTCGAAGACATCACCCGCGAATCCCCCGACGAACACAAAAACTAATGACCGCAAAAACTGACCCCGCCTCCGCCGACGATTCCGCCGCAACACATTCCGACACGTCCGCCGCCTCTGCCGCAAGCTCACACAGTGATCCGCACCCAGTACCGCCGCCGACCAATCCACATTTTGCGCTCTTCGTGGCAACCGCCGGCGGCCTCGGCTACTTTCCCAAGGCGCCCGGCACGTGGGGCTCACTCGTGGGACTTGTGTTAGCCCTCTTACCTTGGTGGATATTTTTCGGATCTACCCCCGGGATCATCGCTGCCAAGCACGGCAACGACAGCATCTTTCTGAAGGTCTCCACTTGGTATTCTGACCCGTTCTTATGGGTGCAGATCGTCCTCACATTCTTTATCGCGGGACTCGGGGTGTGGGCCTCCGACCGAGTTTCCCAGCGCTTCCGTGAGAAAGATCCCCAGTACGTCGTAATCGACGAAGTATCGGGCCAACACCTTACACTCCTGCTCGGCTGCGGAATCCCGGTCTGGTGGAGAGTTGCCGAATCTTACTGGAACACGACGCCGCTCGGCTTCATCACCCTGCGCTCCGCCCTCAACTGGAAATATTTGCTCCTGGGTTTTATACTTTTTCGAGTATTCGATATTTGGAAGCCGTTTCCAGCGCGCCAAGCAGAATCGTTGCCCGGCGGCTGGGGCATTATGGCGGACGACTGGATCGCGGGAATTTACGCCGCCATCGGCCTGTGGCTCGCGCGCGCTGCCGGCTTGTAGCGGGCCAGCTGCGCGCCAAACGACGCACGCAATGACACGAGCCGCGATTTAGTGCAAGCTGTTATAGCGAACCTAAAGCGCCCCAACACAAAAGCGTGAACATGACCGCCAGTCCCAGAATCGAAAGCATCAAGCCCGCCGCAGCATTACCCGGCGGCGAAGTCGCCATTCACGGCAGCGGCTTCGGCACACGCAATCACGCGCGACCGCTGGTGCAATTCGGCGCAGCCGAAGGCAGCCTGGTGCTCGCCGCGGAAAATCTGTTGATTGCGCGCGTGCCGGAAGGAGCGGCGGGCGGCACCGTCCGCGTGCGCATGGCCGGCGTTGAAAGTCCGCCGTTCCCGCTCGCGCTCGGCACGCAAGTTGCCGACAATCTGCATCCCGTTGCCAGCCCGGCCGTGGATGCCGACGGCAACGTGTACGTCACTTTCAGCGGCCAGCGCGGCCAGAAAGTTCCCGTCTCGCTTTACAAAGTCACCGCCAATCAGGTGATCAAACCCTTCATCACGGAAATGATGAATCCCACCGGCATGGCCATTGACCGCGACGGATTCCTCTTCGTTTCCAGCCGCCACGATGGCGCGATCCATCGCGTTTCGCCCGACGGTCGCTCCATGCAATGGATCGAAGGCATGGGCATCGCCACCGGCCTCGCGTTCGACAAAGCCGGCAATCTTTACGTCGGCGATCGCAGCGGCACAATTTTCAAAATCGGTCCCGACCGCGAAATTTTCGTCTTCGCCACGCTCGAGCCTTCCATGGCCGCGTATCATCTGGCGTTCGGCGCAGCAGGCGAGCTTTTCGTCACCGGCCCCACCACTTCCAGCTACGATCGCGTCTATCGCATCAATCCCGCCGGCGAAGTCAGCACTTTTTTTCGCGGCCTCGGCCGCCCACAAGGAATTGCCTTCGACCGCGCCGGCAATCTCTACGTCGCCGCATCTCTCGGTGGCCAACGCGGCATCGTCCGCCTGACGCCGCAAGCCGAGCCCGAACTGGTGGTGAGCGGTGGCAACATCGTAGGCCTCGCGCTCCTCCCTTCCCGCCGCGCCATGATCACCACCAACAACGCGCTCTTCTCCCTCGATTGGGATGTGCAGGGTCTGCCACTCAACGGTTAGTCCGCAGCAACCAGCGTTTCCAACAAAAAGTTCCGGCAGTCATCCTGGGGAGCGCAGCGACGAAGCCTGCCCGCGGCAGGCGGGAATCTCTCTTCGATCGCGCGCATAGCTAGCACTCGATATCGAGGAGAGATCCTTCGCTGCGCTCAGGATGACGGCGTGCCGCGCTCCCCCGCTGCGCCCATCACAAAATTCTCTGCAATTTTTTCGCGCACCCTCGCGTATCTATCCATCTCTTCGTGTATCTTCGGCAAGCCCATGGACGACAACCCAGCCACTCTCGCGCCACCGCAAACGCCACCGCCGCTCCGCCTGATCGCCTCTCCGTGGCACACACTTTCGATCCTGCTGATCTTCGCGTACTTCGGTTTTCGCGCGGGTATGCCATCGAGCACCGTCGCTCCGGAATCCGCGCAGCCAAATGCTTCGCACAGCGCGGTGCTCCTCAAATACGCGCTCTTGATTCTCTCTGAATGGGGCATGGCCTATTGGGCCTGGGCAGGAGTGCACTGGAAGGGCGGCAACCTGCGCGACCTCACCGGCGGACGCCGGACAAACTGGCGCAGCGTAGTGACAGACGTCGCCATCGCAATTCCCTTCTGGGTCGTCTGGGAACGAACCGCCTGGCTCGTGCACTTGGCGCTTCAACGCGTCCCTTCAGCAACTGCGTCATACCAACCGCCCAAGGGCTTCGCGGAAGTAACGCTGTGGATTCTGCTCTCCATCTCCGCCGGTATCTGTGAAGAAATCGTCTTCCGCGGCTACATGCAAAAGCAATTCCAAGCCGCGAGCGGTAGCATCGCCGTTGCCGTGATTCTGCAAGGCTTCATCTTCGGGCTCGCTCACACCTATCAAGGCTGGAAACAAGTATTCGCAATCGGCGTCCTCGGAATACTCTATGGCGCGCTGGTAGGCTGGCGCCGCAATCTGCGCTCCAGCATGATCGCCCACGCCTGGTCCGACATCTTCGAAGGCTGGTTGCGTTCCCTCTGAAGCTCGCAGCGGCAGTAACTGCGACTACGGCGTCTTGGGCTGCTCAATCACCTGCTGCGTCTGCACCGAAAATAACTGGAAGTCCGAAAAGGTGTGCCCGATGATCATGCGGCGACGGCCGTAGTCGGAATAGGCCACGGCGGATTGCGGTAGCCAGATTTCCACGTCGCGCGAGCTGAATTTCACCGGCGCGTAGTCCACCGATACAGCATTTTCCTGCAAACCGATCGCCGCGATGCCCTTCACCAGATTCGTTTCCAGATGAATTACCTGGCCGGAATCCGTCGCGATCCAAGCTCGGCCCTTCAGGCTCACCTGAAACACTTGCTTGTCCGTGCGGACGCCAAACGTGCGCGGGCGTTTCTGGGTGCTCTGGCGAAAGTAAACCACCCAGGCAGGCTGATTGTTCCATGGCGCGAAGCCTTCGCAGCGCATTTCGTAGTCGTTCTGCAGATTGGGATTGAAAATTAGCGCCAGCACCGGCAAACCGCGGTCCGCGATCTCACTGATACGCACATCGTCAGAACGGGCCAGCGGAGTGCGGGTTTCGTACACTTTTATCGCATCCGGTTTTCCGCCGAAATCCACCAGGTAATCAAACTTCGCATCGGTGAATACCTCCGGGACGCCCGCGCCGTCGGTCTGCGAATAACGAATGCGCTCGTGCGCGTCAAAATTCCGAAGATCGGCAATTAATTCCTGGGCGCGTTTGCCGGCCTGTTTCAGCACGTCAGCCAGCGGGCACGGCGGCGTCGCCGAAATGCCCTGCACCGGCGCATCCACCTGCGGCGGATCCCACTGTAACGATGGCGACTTTTTTTCTTTCTTTTGCGGGGTTCCGGACGACGGCGTCGTCACAACGGCCAGCCCAACCAGCAGTGCGATCGCCGCCTGCAATGCCAGCAAGCCCAAACGCGAAGCAATTCGAAGGGAGGCAGCCCCGCGAGCGGGGCTCAGCGAAAGTGGCCGACAATTCCACATTTTGGTCGCGCCCGAAAATGCGCAGCATCGCGGCGGCTTGATAACTGCCCTGAGTTTACCATGCTTCCAATAACAACGCGCCGACCGCTCCGGCTCTACGCGGGCCGATCCGGATACACCGCTTTCGGAAATCGCAGATGAACCAGCAGCGCGCAAAGTAGCAGCACCGCGAACGCGATGACGCTACCCTCCGGCCCGGCCGAACCTCCCGTCAGCCATTTCGGACCTTGTACCGAAGTGTTCAGGTAGCGTCCCACACCAAGCAGCCCGCTATCAGGCGTGCCGTAAAAAAACGTTTCCGCCCAATCCCACGCCGCGTGAAAACCCAACGCGAACCACAGCGTGCCCGTCCGCCGGATCATCAGGCAAAAAAGCAGCCCAATCACTACAACCTGCAGAATGCCTAAAACATTTTCATTCGGATTCCCGAGATGCGCGGCGCCGAACACCAGCGAAGTAAAGAGCGCGGACCGCCAGAAACCCAATCGTTGCGCGAAAGAGAAGAGCCAGTAGCCGCGAAACGCAAATTCTTCGTGCACCGCCACCGCCAGAAAAACCGCGCCCCAGCCAAGCGCGTGACGAAACACCGCGCCTCCCGCCAGCGCCACGGAATCAATCTGAAAATGTCCTGAAACGCGCAGGACGAGCAAGATCGCGGAAAGCATCGCGAAGCCCCACAGCGCGCCTTCCCAGAATCGCAATCCAAAAATCCCGCGCGGAGGAATGCCGTAATGGGCCAGGGGCCGCTTCTCCACGCGCGAAACGATCCAGGTTGCCAGCGCCACAAAAAATGCCAGCAGCGCTTTCACTGGCAGCTCGCTGCGCACGCTGAAGACGGGATTCGATCGATCACCCTGCAGATGCAGCACATAAACCAGCAGCCCAGGAAAAATGAACGCGATCGCCACCCAGATCAGCAGCCGGTTCCGCTCAGCGCGTCCCCAGGGTCGTGGCCGCTCGAAATCCGGCGCGCTCGGCGGATCCGAACCAGCAGGCGCCGTCGCGCCCGTTGGCGAAAGCCCGCTACGCTCCAAATCGTTTCCGTCAGACAAGCGCGCGCCTCCTGCTGAATTCGTTGATTGTGCCAGCCGCATCCGCGGTGCGCCAGCGCGATCGCAAACGTACCGCCCGGAGTTTTCGAGCTCTGGCATCTTGCACTGATTCCTATGGCCGGTGTAATTTGAATTCGAAAAACTCGAGGCACTCTCTGAAAAGGGCTGTTGCCGCGCCAGCCCCATTTCAATTCGCGAGAAGGAGCGGCAATATGACTAATTCGATTGGGTCCGTGCGGGCGGTGCGTAGAACGTTCCAGTCTCTCGGCATCCTAATATTACTGTTCGCCCGCTCCACGTTGTCATCGCAGAACGAACAGCATCGCATTCACAATATCGTTTTGGTGCACGGGGCATGGGCTGACGGTACTGGCTGGCGGGGCGTTTACGACATTCTCGCCAAAGACGGCTACGACGTCAGCATGGTCCAGGAACCGGAGACGACCTTCCGGGACGATGTCGCGGCAACGAAGCGTATGCTCTCCCTGCAAGACGGGCCGGTGATTCTGGTCGCGCACAGCTACGGCGGAGCAGTAATTACCGAAGCCGGAATGGATCCGTCGGTCGCCGGTCTAGTGTACATCGCGGCGCACATGCCCGACGCAGGTGAAAATGAATCGGACGACGGCAAGCGTTTCCCCAGCGACCTCAGCAAATCCGCCGGAATAAAAAAGACCGCGGATGGTTTCACTTATCTCGACGTTGCGCAATTTCACGAATACTTCGCGGCCGACCTGCCTGCCGAGCAAGCCGCGTTCATGGCGCGCTCGCAAGTGTTCAACTTCGGCGAAAATTTCAGGGGCGTCATCACCATCGCTGCGTGGAGAAGCAAACCCAGTTGGATGCTAGTCGCGGGAAGCGACAGAACCATCAACTCCGACCTGGAGCGCTGGTCCGCCGAGCGAGCCAAAAGCCACAAAGTCGAAGTGGCAGGCGCCAGTCACTGCGTGTACGTCTCACATCCGAAGGAAGTCGCAGCTCTGATTGAAGAAGCGGCCACGCACGCTCGGTAGCTGCAATTATGAAGCGTCGAGGGTTGACATAGCGCCCGCTGGCGGCGCTTAGTTCGTGCCCAATCGCGAAAAAGAAAGCGGTCCGGTGAAACTCCTCGCGGTCGTTCGCGCGACGAAGCGATGTGGCGAAGCTGCGAGGCCGCGAACTCGCGCCACGCGTGCCGGGAATTTCACGCCGTACGAGCCATCCGCTGGTCAAGTTGCGCGAGCACCTTCGGCCAAGCCTCTTCGTGCCGCTTCTTCGAAACTTCATCCGGAAATCCCGCGTGCGTCAAACGCAGGTGCGTACTGCTCTCGTGCGGCCGCAGTTCCACGGTCACCACCGTCTCTGCGCCGTTCGTCGCGCTGGTGAGCCAGGTTATTTCCACCAGCCGGTCGCGATGCAGACGCAGGAATCGTCCGTAGTGCGGATGCCGCGCTCCTGCAAACTCAGTCTCGAAAAAGAAAGGAGTATTGACCTCGCCCTTCATCAGCACCGTGCCCGGCGCCGCAAACCAGCGGTCGAATTGCTCCGTCCACGCCAGAAAAAGCGCGTCGGGCGCCACCGCCATCTCCCGCTCGCACACCAATCGAAACGGCCACGAAGAAAGATCAGGCACTGCAACGGTCAGCGGTGTTTCCATCGTCGCTCCTCCCCAGCTAGGGTCACGGCGCGCTGTGTCCGCCACACTTCAGCACTCCCAGGTATGCGTGCCACGGGCCCACCGCCGCGTCATATTGATGCGCCATCACCCGCGAGATTTGGTGTAAATGAGTCAAATCGTGCGCCGCCCAAGTCGCCAGCAGCTGCGACAGCGTAACGACTCCCAGTGCCGGATGCCGTCCGTGCCGCTCCAGGTCATCCGGCTGTAGATTCATCGCGCGCAGTTCGCCTAGGCCCTCCGCTCGCAACCGCGCGAACTCATCCAATAGCTGCCCTAGCGATTTCCCTTCACTCTCTCGTTCTTGTCCCCAACGATCGAAAGGTTCAAAGTCTCGCGTCTCGCCGAATTCCAGTATCACGCGTGCCCGCGGAATCCAATCCGTGCGTTCGCCGTGAATTAGATGCCCAACGACATCGAACGCGCTCCAGGTATTCACGCCCTCATTTCCCAACGTCCATGCCTCTGGCAGATCTCGCAGCAGCGCATCGAGCGCCGCCGGCGTGCGCGCGAGCAGCTGCATCGTATATTGCAAATTTTGTTCCATCATGCTCTCCCGTTCATGCCGGCCGCCTGATTCCGTTCACACCTTGTGCGACTCTACGTTTTTCGTAGCGCCTGTCTGCCGGCAGGCAAGCGTCCCGCTGGCTCTCTTCGTTCTGCGCCGCAACCCTTCTCGTCGCGCTCGCGTCTCAAGCCCGCGGCCTCTATACTCTGGCGCATGTCACGACTCCAGATTTCTGACACCGGATCGTCCCCTGGCACCGCGCGGCGATTTCATCGGGCGACCGCAACCCCGCTCGCCGCGACGTTGCCACTGCTCCTGCTGATCTTGCTGTGCAACGCCTCCGCGATCCGTAGTCAATCCGCGGCCATTAACGCCGCGGCATCCCACGATGCTACGCCCGCTGCCGATCCCGCCGCGTTGCAATCTTCGCCCGGCGAATCCGCAAAAGCCGCCGAACAGGTTTACAAAAATATCGAAGTCCTCAAAGGCGTTCCGGCCGGCCAAGTAATTCTCGCCACGCAATTCGTCACCGCGTCGCTCGGCGTCGAATGTAGTTACTGCCACGTCTAAGGCCACCTCGAAAAGGACGACAAGAAACCCAAGCAAGTCGCGCGCGACATGATGCGCATGATGTTCGCGCTGAACAAAGATAATTTCGAAGGCCGTCGCGAACTGACCTGCTACTCCTGCCATCGCGGCGCGCCGGCTCCGTTGACCATTCCGTTGGTCGGCGGCGGATCGCAGCCCAATCCCGCCACCGCTAATCCTGCGGATGGAACTGCCGGCGCCACGCCGAAGCTTCCAGCGAACTTGCCGACCGTCAGCCAGCTGCTGGAAAATTACGTCCGCGCGCTCGGCGGTTCCGCAGCCATCGAAAAAATCACCACGCGCACGGAAAAGGGCGCGGCCACTTTCCACGGCCAGGCGCTCGGCGTCGAAATTTTCACCCAAGCTCCCGACAAGCAGTCCATCGTCCGCCACTCCCCCGGCCGGGACAATGTCGCCACTTTCGATGGCCAATCAGGCTGGTCCATGGCTCCCAACCGCCCGCCGCGCGAAATGCATGATGCCGATCTCGCCGCCGCGCGGCTGGACGCCGACTTGCAATTCCCCCTACACATCCAGCAACTCTTCCCCGAGATGCGCCTCGAACACCCGGAAAAAATCGCAGACCGCGACGCCTATCTGCTCGTATCGACCCGCAAAGGCCAGCCCCCGGTAAAATTATAATTCGACGAGCAATCCGGACTGCTGGTCCGCATGGTGCGTTACGCCGAACCCCCCTAGGCCGCAGTTCCACCCAAATTGACTACGCCGACTATCGCGAAGTTCACGGCGTCCAAGTGCCCTTCCGCGTGACTACAGCGCAACCAGGAAACGCCTCCACGATCCAATTTGAAACAGTCCAACAGGACGTTCCGATAGACCCCACACAATTCGCCAAGCCTCGGCCCTCCTCCGATGTAAAATAGACTTTGCATGTAACATGAGTGAACGCGGGCTACCCATGGCCAAGTCAAAAAACAATGCCACGCAAAAGATAACGATCAGCCTCGACCGCCAAACTATTCACAACGCCAAGGTCCTCGCAGCACAACGTTCCACTTCGCCCAGCGCCCTGCTCGCTCGTCAAATCGAGGACCTCGTAGGCGAAGAAGAAACCTACGAGCGCACCGAACCGCAGGCCATGGCCTTGCTCGACCAAGGTTTCCACCTCGGCGGCAACATCCGCACCCGCCGCGATGAACTCCACAAGCGATAAAACCCTCGCCGCTATAACCTGAAATACGAGTATACAAGTCACGGGGCTCGACGGATCACGAATCGCTGCCGCGCCCGACTTGCACACCCCACTCCTCATCGAGTACAACATTTCTGCATGAATGCGGAGATCATTGCCGTAGGTTCCGAGCTGCTTACGCCCTATCGCCTCGACACGAACTCTCTTTGGCTTACTGGCGAATTAAATAAAATTGGCATCCGCATCATCCACAAAGCCGTGGTCGGCGATTCGCGCGACGAAATGCGCTCGGCCTTCCGCCACGCTCTCGATCGCGCCGACCTGATCATCGCGAGCGGCGGCCTGGGCCCCACCGACGACGACCGCACCCGCGAAACCGTCGCCGAACTTTTGGGCCGCAAGCTGCACATGAGCGAAGCCATCGTGCGCGAAATCCAGGAACGCTTCCGCCGTTTCGCGCGCACCATGCCCGAAATTAATAAACGCCAGGCCCTGGTCCCCGAAGGCGCCACAGTCCTGCCAAATCCGCGCGGCACCGCTCCCGCTCTGTGGCTGGAAGCCGAAGGCCACATTATCGTGCTGCTTCCCGGCGTGCCCCACGAACTGAAATTCATTTTCGAAACCGAAGTCCGCCCGCGCCTCACAAAAATTTCCGGAGACGAGCGCCTCTTCACCCGCGACCTGCGCATCACCGGCCTCGGCGAATCCGACGTCGAGACGCGCGTGCGCCCGCTCTATCAGCTTTATCCCGACACCCAAACTACCATCCTCGCCGCGCCTACCGGCACGCAACTGCACCCACGCACCTGGTCCCGCGACGCGGCCAAAGCCGAGAAACTTCTCGACGAAATCACTGACCGCATGGCCTTGGCTCTCGGCGAACACCTTTATTCCACGCACGGTGAAGCGCTCGAAGAAGTTGTCGCGCGCGTCCTAACCGAAAATCGCGCCACCATCGCCGTCGCCGAAAGCTGCACCGGCGGCATGCTCGCCGAGCGCCTTACCAACGTGCCCGGAAGCTCTTCCTATTTTCTGGGCGGCGTAATCTGCTACAGCAACGACCTGAAGACAACTTTTGTCGGCGTGCCGCAAAGTTTGATCGAAGCAAAAGGCGCGGTCAGCTCCGAAGTCGCTCTCGCGCTCGCCGACGGTATCCGCAAACGCACTGGCGCAACTCTCGGCGTCGGCGTCACCGGAGTCGCTGGCCCCGGCGGCGGCACGCCGGAAAAACCCGTGGGCCTGGTGCACATCGGCCTCGCCGACGAGCACGGCCCCCGCGAACGCGCCTATCGTTTTCCCGGCGATCGCGAACGCATTCGCCAATTCGCCTCGCAAGCCGCGCTCGATGCCGTGCGCCGCTACTACCTTTTTCCCGCTGCCGCCAAAGCCTGAGCCAAAGCCATGCGCCTCTTCGTCGCCTTCGACCTGCCCAGCGCGGTGCGCAACGCCCTCTCGACGCTCATCCAGCGCCTGAAGCCAGAATGTCGCGCCGCGCGCTGGGTTCGCGCTGAATCCATGCACGTCACTCTGAAATTTCTAGGCGAAACGGATCCGCAAAAACTTCCCGAAATACGCGCCGCGCTCGCGCCGATTCGTTCCGCGCAGCCCGTGGCCATGGATTTCCGCGTTCTCGGTTTCTTTCCGAACGAATTCAAGCCGCGCGTGCTGTGGTGCGGAGTCCAGGCCACTCCCAATCTCGCTGCACTCGCTGCGGCCGTCGAGCAAGCGCTCGAACCACTTGGCTTCGCGCGAGAAACGCGCACTTACTCTCCGCATCTCACTCTCGCGCGCCTGGAGCCCGGCGACGCCCTGGAAAATCTCGCCCGTGCAGCTGATGCGCTGAAATCGTATGATTTCGGCGCGGCACGCGAATCCGAATTCCATTTGTTCGAAAGCGTGCTAAAACCATCCGGCGCGCAATACAGCAAGCTTGCCGCATTTCCATTCGTCGAATGACTTACCCGATCTTATTTTCGATCAAAGTGGTGTCGCTCACTCCGCTGATCGCCTACCTTCTCGGCTCAATTCCCTTCGGCTTGCTCGTCGTGAAAGCGCTCGGCGGCCCGGACATCCGCGCGATCGGCAGCGGAAATATCGGCGCCGCGAACGTCACGCGCAACGCCGGAAAATTTGCCGGAATTCTCACGCTGCTCCTCGACGCGGGCAAAGGCTGCGCGGCCGTCTGGCTCGCCGGATATTTCACCCACGGCAATATCCGCTGGATGATGATCGCCGCAGTCTGCGCCGTCATCGGCCACATGTTTCCGATATGGCTCGGCTTCAAAGGCGGCAAAGGAGTCGCCACTGGCCTCGGAGTTTTCCTGCCGATCTGCTGGCAAGCGGTCGCCGCCGGAGTCGTCCTCTGGCTGCTGGTGGTAATTTTCTGGCGCTACTCCTCGCTCGGCTCTATTTCCGCCGCTGTCGCGCTGCCGCTGTTCGTTTACCTGCTCTACGCGCCCGGCCACGCGCCTCCAGAATTCGTCACGCTAGGCACAGTTGTGATCTCGCTGCTCGTGCTGATCAAGCATCGTCTAAATATCGCGCGCCTCGTCGCCGGCGAAGAACCCCGCCTCAATTTCGGCCGCAAAAACGACGAGTAGCTTCCGAGGTGGGGGTGGCTGACGTGAAAATCGGGGTCTGTAGGGGCGGTCCCACCGTGAAACGTCCCATAACCCCCAATCCTTCTGTATCTTATTCGCCAACCCCAGTACTATCGTCCCGTTGTAACCCATCGCCCACTTCGCTACGATTTTAGCGAAGAGATTCTTGTGCCCACACAAGCCCTCAAGCAGCAGACGACCGCCCGCCTGCGCATCCTCTGGATTGTGCTGGGCGCCCTGCTGTTCGTAAGCATCACACCTCTATGGCTTTACCACCGCCAGGTCTTGCGCCTCAGCGAAGAAAAGCTCCAGGACACCGAGCGCGTCCAGCAATCCGAAATCACCCGTTCGCTTGCCAGCGAAACCCTGCAGTTCGAACAAAATCTGCGCGAACAGCTGCTCAGCCAGCGCCAGGTCCTGGCCCTCACCGGCTGGATTGAAAATGTGGACGATCCCGCGCATGCGCCTCAGCTTGCGCGCCTGCTGCAAAGTTTCGTCGAGAATAATCAGAACATTCTCTACGTCACCGCCGTCAACCAGCTCGCCAAAGGACAATCGGCCGGCAGTATCAGCGCCGATCAGGATCCTTTCGTCGGCGGCGCGCTCAAACGCGCCTTCACCGCCAGCATTCAGGGCCTGAATTTCGTCAGCGAACCCTTCGCGCTGGGAAAAAATAATCGTCCGGCGCTGGTCGTTTCCGTGCCGCTTTCTTTGAACGGCCAATTTACCGGGATGATCGCCTCGGTCGTCTCCATTGACCGCCTGCTCGAGCGCATTCGCGATGCCAGCGTGCGCGAACGCACCGTTTTCATCGTGGACGGACACGGCCACATCGTCGCGCATCCCGACGCCGCCGAAGTTGTGCCCGGCCGCGACGTCACCTCCACTTCTCCCATCGTCAACCACCTGAAGGAATTGCCGCAGGAACTGCGCGCCACGGAGACGATGCATTTCGTCGAGCAGGACAAGAATAATCGACCCGTCGAAATGATCGGCACCTACAGCACCATCCCGGAATTAAGCTGGACGGTGATCGCCGAGCGCAGCCTCGATAGCGCGCGCATTGACGCGGGCGTAAAAGAACTTACCGCGCAAGCGCTCAGCTTCGTCGTGGGCGTCACTCTGGTCGCGCTTCTCTTCGGATATCTTTTCGCGCTGGGCATCACGCGCCCGATTCGCGGCCTGGTGGAATCCGTGCGCGCCATGAGCCGCGCTGAATTTCACGAACGCGTGCGCGTCGAAGGCGCCAGGGAAATCAGCGAGCTGGCAGAAACTTTCAATCACATGGCCGGAGACATCGAACAATACGTCGAGCGCCTGAAGCAGGCTGCCGCCGAAAATCGCGAGCTGTTCCTCGGCTCCATCCGCATGCTTGCCGCCGCGATCGACGAAAAGGATCCCTACACCCGTGGTCACTCCGGCCGCGTCGCCAAATACTCCATCATCATCGCCGAGTACATGGGCCTGGATTCCGAAGATATCGACCGCCTGCGCATTTCCGCGCTGCTCCACGACGTGGGCAAAATCGGCGTGGACGATCGCGTCCTGAAAAAGCCCGGCAAGCTAACCGACGAAGAATTCGACCTGATGAAGCAGCATCCCAGCAAAGGCGCCAATATCATGCGCCCCGTTGCGCAGCTGAAGGACATGCTGCCCGGCATCGAATTGCACCACGAGCGCATGGACGGCGCCGGCTATCCCTACGGCCTCTCCGGTGATCAGATTCCCATGATGGCCCGCATCATCGCCGTCGCCGACACCTTCGACGCCATCACCACCAATCGTCCGTATCAATCCGCGATGGATCTGGAATTCGCCCTCGGCCGCATCCGCTCCCTGGCCATCTCGAAATTCGATCCCCAGGTGGTAACCGCTCTCGACGCCGCGGTGGCTTCCGGCCGCCTGCGCCTGAGCGCCGCCCTCGTCGAAGTATAATTTCCCACCCGAGCGCGCTCCGTACTTCTAGCCGCTAGCCACTCGTCACTCATCACCGCCCTTTTGCTACAATCAAATGCTCCGCCAAGCGCGGACAACACTCATGATCTCCCTCTTCGGACCACCCGAACCCACGCTCCTCGAACGGCTGAAAGATTCCGTCAGCAAAACTCGCTCGGAATTATCCGCGCGCGTCGAACAATTGCTCACCGGCGACCGCCCGGTTGATCCGGAGCTGCTGAAGCAACTGGAATCCGCGTTGCTCAGCGCCGACCTCGGCGTGCGCACCACGAAAGAAGTTCTCGCTGCGCTCCGCCAGCAAGTGAACGAACACAAACTGGAAGAACCCGGCGCGCTGAAACGCGAGCTGAAAAATCAAATCCTGAAAATTCTCACCGCGCCGGCCGCCACCCAACCCAACGCCGACGGCAAGCCAGCCGATGAACCGCGCGTCCTCTTCGTCGTCGGCGTCAACGGCACCGGCAAGACCACCACCATCGGCAAACTCACCAGTCGCCTGAAAAAAGAAGGCGCGACGGTAGTCCTCTGCGCGGCCGATACTTTCCGCGCCGCCGCCATCGAGCAACTCGAAATCTGGGCGCGCCGCTCCGGCGTTGAAATGATCAAACAGAAGCCCGGCGCCGATCCCTCCGCGGTGGTCTTCGATGCGCTCACCGCCGCGCGCGCGCGCCACGCCGACCTCGTCATTGTGGATACCGCCGGTCGCTTGCACACCAAATCCAATCTCATGGCCGAGCTCGACAAAATGAAGCGCACCGCCGCCAAAGTGATTCCCGGCGCGCCGCACGATGTGCTGCTCGTCCTCGACGCCACCACCGGACAGAACGGCCTGAATCAGGCGCACGAATTCTGGAGCCATGCCGGAGTCACCGGCATCGTGCTCACCAAACTCGACGGCACCGCCAAAGGCGGCATCGTCGTCGCAATCGCCCGCGAACTGAATCTGCCGATCCGTTTCGTCGGTACCGGCGAAAAAATTGATGACCTGGTCCCCTTCGATGCTCAAACCTACGTCAACTCACTTTTTGACTGACGCCGCGCGTGAAGCTGACGACGCTTGGATGTTGCGGGCGCTGGCGCTAGCGACTCGCGGCGCGGCGCTGGCGCATCCGAATCCAATCGTGGGCGCAGTCCTGGTCAAACACGGAAAAGTGATCGGCGAAGGCTTCCACGACTACGACCGCCGCGAGCACGCCGAAATCGTCGCACTCAAACAAGCCGGAAAAAACGCGCGCGGTTCAACTCTGTACGTGTCGCTCGAACCCTGCTGCACCACCGGCCGCACCGGGCCCTGTAGCAAAGCCGTCATCGCCGCCGGAATAAAAAAAGTAGTGGCTGCGATGCGCGACCCTAATCCCGCGGTTTCCGGCAAAGGCTTCGCCGAACTGCGCCGCGCCGGAATCCAGGTAATCAGCGGTACGCTCGAAAAACAAGCGCAGCACCTGAACGAAGATTTCGCGTGGTGGATAAGAACCAAACTCCCGCTGGTAACCCTGAAAACCGCGCTCACTCTCGACGGCCAGATCGCCCAAAAAGCGGGCAGCCTCACCTGGATCACCAGCCAGCAATCGCGCGACGCCGTCCAACGCCTCCGCCACGAAGCCGACGCGCTCCTCACCGGAATCGGCACCGTACTCGCCGACAATCCGCGCATGAGCGACCGCACCGGCGAACCGCGCCGCCGCCCGCTCCTCCGCGTCATCGTGGATTCCCACCTGCGCACTCCGCTGCGCTCGAATCTAGTGCAATCCGCGCGGAAAGATGTGGTGGTGTTCACCACGCAATCCACCGACGCGCCGAAGGCCCGCGTCCTCATCCGCGCCGGCGTCGAAGTTTTTCGCGTCCCCGCGCGCCAGGGTCACGCAGATCTCCGCGCCGTGATCCGCGAGCTGAGCCGCCGCCAGATCCTCAGCGTCCTGTTGGAAGCCGGTGCCGAACTAAATGGCGCCGCATTGCAAGCTGGTATTGTGGACAAAATGATTCTCTTCTATGCTCCCAAAATCATGGGCACAGGAGGCGTTCCGATGGCGCGCATCCCCTCGCGCTGGTTCGCAAAATCCCCAGCGCTGCAAAACTTAACAGTAAAACCCTGCGGCCCCGATTTCGTAGTCCAAGGATATTTTCACGATGTCTACAAGCGTGGCTAACGTAGGATAGGCCTGCCCGCCGAAGGCGGGCAATTTTGCCTGCGCACCGAATTCAGTCACACCGAAACTGATCACAGGAACGACAAACTAATGTTCACAGGCATCACCGAACAAGTAGGCCAAATCGAATCCCTCGAACACGCCCACGACGGCGGCCACCTCCGCATCAGCTTCCGTAGCACAGCCGCTCCTGGCCGTGCTCCCGAAAACGACCCCACAATCGCAGCCTCCACAAAACTCGGCGACAGCATCTCCGTAAACGGCTGCTGCCTGACCGTAGTCGAATTCAACTCCGACCATTTTTCCGCCGATCTCTCCGGCGAAACTCTCCGCCGTACCAATTTCGCAAAAAAAAAATCCGGCCACCTGGTAAATCTCGAACGCCCACTCTCCGCCGGCGCCCGCCTCGGCGGACATTTCATGCAAGGCCACGTGGACGGCGTCGGCCGCGTCACCCGCCTCGTCCCCGAAGGCGAAAATTGGTGGCTCTCCGTTCGCGTACCGCAAGATCTGCGCCGCTACGTCGCCGAAAAAGGTTCCATCGCGCTCGACGGCATCAGCCTCACCGTCGCCCGCTGGCACGACGGCATCGCCGACATCGCCATCATCCCGTTCACCTACGCGCACACCAACGTGCACTCCATGTCCGTGAACGACGGCGTCAACATCGAAACCGACATCCTCGCCAAATACGTCGAAAGCCTGCTGCACAACGAAAAATCGGAAGCCGCGTCGCATCTAACCGTAAAACATTTAGTTGAGGAAGGCTTCTGATGCGCGCGCAACTGTTTCCCCGCGCTTGCGACAACCCGGGTTTCGTAGCGCCGGCGTCTCGCCGGCATTCTTGCGTTGGCGTCAGCGCATGACCGATCGCAAATCCTACGACGTCGCCGTGATCGGCGCCGGAACCTTCGGCGCATGGACCGCCTACTACCTCGCAAAATCCGACGCTTCCGTCGCGCTGCTCGACGCCTACGGCCCGGCCAACTCCCGCGCCAGCTCCGGCGGCGAATCGCGCATCATCCGCATGGGCTACGGTGCGGACGATATCTACACCCGCTGGTCGCTGCGCGCGCTCCCTCGCTGGAAAGAAATCTTCGCCGACGCCGGCCGCCCCGAATTATTTCAACGCACGGGCGTCCTGTGGATCGCCCACGAAAAATATCCCTACGCGATGGACACTCTCACCGCTCTGCGAAATCACAATATCCCGCACGAACGCCTTTCGCTCATGGGCCTGCGCAAGCATTACCCGCAAATCGCGTTTGACGACGACGCCTGGGGCATCCTCGAGCCCAACAGCGGCGTCCTGATGGCCCGCCGCGCCGTGCAAACCGTCGTCGAGCAATCCCAGAAACTCGGCGTGCAATATCGCGCCGCTTCCGCCCTCGCGCCATTCGGCGAAGGCCGCGTCACCTCCATCATGACCACCCACGGCGAAAATATTTCCGCCGGAGCGTTCGTCTATGCCTGCGGCCCGTGGCTCGCCAAGATTTTCCCCGAACTCCTGGGCGCGCGCATCTTCGTCTCCCGCCAGGAAATTATTTTTTTCGGAGTGCCCCAAGGCGAAATTCAATTCCGCCAGGAAGCCCTGCCCACCTGGCTCTATCTGAAAGACGAATTTTACGGCATGCCCGACTTGGAAAATCGCGGCCTCAAAGTTGCCGACGACCATCACGGCCCCGCCGTTGATCCCGACACGCAATCCCGCGTCGCCGGCACCGCAGCCGTCGAATCCGCGCGCGAATTTATCGCCCGACGCTTCCCCGCCCTGAAGCACGCGCCCGTCGTCGAAACGCGGGTCTGCCAGTACGAAAATACCTCCAACGGCGATTTTCTGATTGATCAGCACCCGGATTTTCAAAACGTCTGGCTGGTAGGCGGTGGCTCGGGCCACGGCTACAAACACGGCCCATCGGTAGGAGAATACGTAGCAGCTCGCGTGGCCGGATCTACCGCGACAGAAAACAAAATCGAGCCGCGCTTCTCGTTAGCCACAAAACAAACCACGCAAGATCGCAAAATCCACTAACCCGAATTTCGCGCGTTTAGCTCGTGCGCGCCGCTTCCTTCGCCTTCGCCCGCGCGCCTCGATAATAAAGCATCAACCCAAACAGAATGGCA
>Ga0070761_10000552_pt1 | contig 24383 bp, 19 predicted proteins | sample HubBroMetageREF1_FD_66724 | JGI IMG/M metagenome (GOLD analysis project Ga0070761, IMG submission 66724) | Reference soil microbial communities from the Hubbard Brook experimental Forest, New Hampshire, USA - Hubbard Brook CCASE Soil... | ecosystem: Environmental > Terrestrial > Soil >... | reverse complement strand
CAGGCGTGGCTCGACGCCTCACAGCCGAGCCACGCGCGCGCGATCGCGAGGGCGGTCCTCGACTCCATCCCTGCACGTGACAAGGAGCGACGCGCGCTCGGATGCAAGGCGGCTACCCTCCTCGGACAGGCTGTCGGTGGACATCGGAAGTCCGGGGAGGCCGCCGAGGCTTGGGGCGAGGCGATTGTCCGCTGCGAGGGGGACGACGATTCCTTGGTGACAGCGCTCTACGCGGGCGGCAAGGCCAGCGCGGCAGCGAACCGTCCGGGCGAAGCCCTCTCCCGGTTCGCGGGGGTCGAGTCTCGCTTTCCGCGGCATCGGTTGGCCGATGACGCGCGCTTGCGCGGGGCGCTCATCGTTTTGGAGCAAGGAGACGCCAAGCGCGGCTTGACGATGCTCTCGTCGTTACCCGACGCGTACCCCGCCGGAGACTTGCGCGGCGAAGCTCTTTTCCGCGCCGCCCTCGTCGAGCTGGGGACGGATGATCTCGACGCGGCTCGCGCAGCGCTCGACCGTGCGCTGGAGCTGGCCCTGGAACCTCCGGGCTCGCCGGTAGCGGGCCGATCGCAGTACTTCCGCGCGCGGGTAGGGGAGCTCCAAGGCGATTTGGCCGACGCAAAACTCCGCTACGTATCCGCGATCCGGGCCCAACCGCTCTCCTATTACATGCTCCTGGCGTACAGGCGGCTGCAGGGCTTGGACGCTGCGCTGGCCCGATCGACCGCCGAGGCCGCGATGAAGGCCGAGCCCACAGGGCCCTTTCTTACGCACGACCACCCCCTTCTCGCGTCTCCGGCATTCGAGCGCTTCGTTCGGCTTCTCGAGGTGGGGGAAATCGATGCGGCCCGCCGCGAAGCGAGTGCGGCGGGGATGACGGCCGGGGACGTGGATCCCGAAGTACTTTGGACGCTGGCGTGGCTCTACGACCGTGCAGGCGCGCCGGAGCTTGGCCACGCTTTCGCAAGGTCCAGGCTCGTGCAGTACCGAGCTCACTGGCCCGCGGGCAGGTGGCGATTGGCCTGGGAGGCCGCGTTTCCGCGCGCCTGGTCGGATCTGGTCGTTCGCGAGAGCACGGCCGCGCAAATTCCCAGCCCGCTCGTGTGGGCCATCATGCGCGAAGAGTCCGCGTTCGATCCGAACGCGCGGAGCGGGGCCGGAGCGGTTGGGCTGATGCAGCTCATGCCCGCGACGGCGAAGAAAATGGCCGGGGATGCCTCGGTAACCTACGACGAGCTCGCGCTGAAGCGACCGGAGGTGTCGATCGCCCTCGGCACGCGATTGCTGGCATCGCTCCGCCAGGCGTTCTCCGGTCGCCCGGAGCAAGCGATTGCCTCGTACAACGCCGGAGCGGTCGCCGTCCGCCGCTGGCTCTCCGAGCGCTCGGACGACCCTGCGGACATGTTCGTCGAACGAATCGGATTCGACGAGACGCGCGCCTACGTCAAACGCGTTCTGGAGAGCCAAGCGGCCTACGCGTATCTCTACGCTCCGGCGACGATCGACGAGCTATCCGGGTGGCCGCCCTAGACCTAGACAGCGCTGCGCCCCGAAAGTCATGAAGCATGACTTGCTTCTGCGGCGGATCGCTACTCCGAGCGAAAGGACACGAAGCCGACCCGACCGCGTGCCACGATTGCGTGGTCGAGTAGAGGCGTTCCCACGACGGCGGCCGCGTCCGCCACCGCACGCGTAAAAACAACATCTTCGTCGCTCGGGGTGGGATCGCCGCTCGGGTGGTTGTGAACGAGAATGAACGCGCTCGCTGCTTCGCGGAGAGCCACACGAATCGGATCGCGCGCGGCGACATGAAGCCCGTGGATTCCGCCGGAGGCGACGCGGCGTGCGGCGCGCAGGCCGTGATGACCATCGAGAGCGAGGAGCCACAGCTCTTCATGGTCGAGCGTTGCAAGCCGAGCGCGAGCCCACGCTTCGAGCGCCCTCCGGTCAGGTATGCGGGCGAGCGCGTCGGTCGACCCCGCGAGAACTGCGCGCCGACCGAGCTCCACCGCGGCCGCCAATCGAGCGGCTTTGGCGGGTCCCATCCCTGCGCGTTGCCCGAGCTCGCCGATGCCCGCTCTCGCCAGCCCGCCAATGCCTCCCTGCTCATCGAGGAGAGTTGCCGCTAGAACCCCGACCGGAAGGCCTGGACAGCCCGTGCCCAAGACCAAGGCGACGAGGTCCGCATCGCCCATCTGGTCGATACCCACAGCGACCGCACGTTCCCGAGGGCCGGCCCACGCTTCCGAAAGGCTCATGAGACCTCGCTCTTCCACGGCGCGTGCCAGCGCTGCCGAGCCGAATCCGTCAGGGATTGCGCGGATGGCCCGTTGGCGGAAGAGGCTCAACCCTGTCCGCGCCTGTCCGCGGACAGCCGCCCTCTAGTAGCTCGCGTCCGTCGCGCTCTCGCAGACGCCTACGAGAGGGTTTGGAAAGAGTGGCAGTGCAGCTTTGCAGGTCTGATTCGTCGAACACTCGCTTGGCACCGCCGTGTGGCACAGCTTGTAACAGGTCATGCCGAGGCAGACCAGCTCCGCAGCGCAGTGTTCTGTCTGGCAGCTTTCGCCCTCGGTTGCGGCACCGATGGGCACGCAGCTCGTGGCTCCCGTATCATCGCGCGCGACGGCGCACGTCTCCAGAGCCGGGCACGCGCCCGCGTCGCTCCATTCGTCGATCAAGCCGCACGGACGGAGCGGGATGCAAACGGGAACGAGCGTGTCCGGGTCTTCAGCCTTCGGGCGGATGTCACAGAAGTCGGTTGCCGCGCACGGGCCGGTGCCGGAGCAGCAATAGTGACGGCAAATGCCGGGGTCGCCCACGCAGTCGTCGCCGAGCGCGCAGTCGGTCGACAAATGGCACGAAGCTCCGTCTTGATTGGGGCCGGACGTGGAGCACTGCGGTTGCGGCCCGGCATCGCTCCAAGTGATCCGGCACGCGAGGCCCGCGTCCGCGTATCCGCCATCGGGGTCGTAAGCACCGCCGTCGGGGGCCGTATGGCAGTCTTGCGCCGTCGTGGGGTCGGTGGCGAGATTGTCCGGGTAGCAAACGCTTGCGGGCCCCGCGTGGCACAGCGGGCTGCCGACGTACTGAGGGGCCTGGGGTTGGGTCGAGATGAAGAGGGCGCCGTCCGATGCGTCCGCGTCGGAGCCCTGTGACGGCAGCTGCGCAGGCGATCCCGCATCGAGGGTGTTGGGCGGGGCCGGACCGAAGGCGGTCCCGTTGGAGCTGGGGGTCGATTCGGCGGAACAAGCCGACCCTGCCGCGCCGGTCAGGGCCATCGCATATAGAAGAATGGGGAATCTCATGAGCGAGACGCGCGTGGGTAGCTTCTCCCCGTCCTTTCACGGCCCGTGCCGCAGGGCCTTTGCGACGAAAGACCCCGTAGTTTCCCATGAGTCTGTGGTTTTCTGAGCCGGGGCCCACGAGGGCACCATGGCGCCCATGTCGCACTCCGACATGTGGGGACCTCAGGCGCGTCTCTGACGCCGGGGGTCGTCATGGCGCTTCGATATCGCGCACGGCAGCGTTGCCGGCAGCGTCGAAGACGCGGATCGCCACGATGTGCGGTCCCGCTGGGCCAACCAATGGCGTGAGGTCCGAGTCGACCATCTCATCTGCGGAGTCCAGAATTCCGTCGGCGGCGGCCAGCGGGTGCCACTCGAGACGTCCGTCGATGGCGACCTCGATCCGTGCGATTGGCCCCACGCCGTCGACCACCTCCGCACGAAGCCGCCGGCCCTGCATGTTGACGCTCTTGAAGATCGGGGGCGTGTTGTCGACGACGACTGGAGCGCTGACGAGCGCGTTGTGCGTGACTGCTCCCGGGGGGTTGGCCATCTCGTCGCTCGCGTCGACCTTGAGCCGATACTTGCCCTCGGGGAGCGCCGCCGTTTCCCAGTCGAGCTCTTGCTTGGTGAGCACGTCGTCGGGTCGCGTGGCGTCGACCCACCGCGCTTGCCCTTCGTGTTGGAACTGCACGCGGTAGCGGAGCTCGTCGTTGTCGGGGTTTTCCACTTTCCAGGCGAGATGCACGACGCTGTCGTGCTTGGGCACCTCGCTCCCGCTCTGGGGGAGCGCGTCCTTGGATTCGTGCGTGGCAGCCGGGCTTTTTGCGGCCACCTCCGTGACCACCGCGCGCAGGTTCTCGGTCACGAACGGCAACACGATATCCGCGAGGGTGGCGGTCGCGTCCTTGAGGCGGGCGCGCACTTGAATGAATCGTCCCGGCGGGCTCGGCGTGGCACCGCCCTCGTCCACGGGAGCGCTCCATGCGCTCCATGCGGCATCGGGGGTCTGTGTGTCGCCGGTTCGGGTCGATACTTCGAGCGGCCCCGTGCCTCGCCATGTGAGGTGCCCGAATCGTGCGCGCAGCCCGGCATCCAGCGGTTTGCTCGTCCAGAGCGCCTCCGGGCCACCGACCGACACGATGCGATGAAACACCGCGGGGTCGCTTCCCACGATGAAGCGCGCACGAGCTCCGACGCCCATCGAGGCGATTTGACGCTCGGTCGTGTCGGCGACGAGCGCGACCGCGTGAGCATCGTCAACCGTGTAGACGCGCCCCTCTGCGCCCGTGCCCACGTACGGCCGCCCCGTGCCGTCGACTGTGAGAGACTCGTAGTGAAACTCGTCGTGGTGCATCATGCGCTCCGGCCGTCCGAGAGCGTCGAAGCGCCATAGAGACCCCTTGCCCGGCTTCGAGCGGGGGCCGCTCACAGGTCCCGATAAGGAGCGCCCTCCGCTCGTTTTGCGCGGAGCTGCCGCCTCCTGGGTCTCGCTGGCGTTGCCCGACTCTTCGTTCACCACGACGTAGAGGGCTCGACTGGGGGCTGTGGCGATTGCCCGCACGTCGCCTCCCGGGAAGTCGTAGAGAACCGTCGCCCGGCCGGGTGCCGTGACGCGATACAGGAGGCCGTGTCCTCCGCTCGTCCCGGCGTAGACGGCTCCGTCCTCTCCGACGGCGAGAGAGACGACGAACGGAGCATCCGCTTCGAGATAGACGCTCGACGTGCCGCCCGGAGCGATTCGCACGACTTTGCCCACGGGCCCCGTGCCGGCAAAGAGAGCCTCGCCCCCCTTGTCGACGGCGAGCGCGAGAATGCTGCCAACGTCTGGGAGGGTCGCGAACACTTCGGCCCGTCCTGCGATGACGCGATAGATCTTGTTCCCGGTCGTCGCCGCATAGACGACGCCCGCGCGATCCACCGCCAACGCGCTTACCGCGCTCTCCTTGGTGTCGGCGAGCACCGTCGCCCGGTCCGTCGCGACGCGCACGACCTTGCCCCCTGACGCGGGGCCCGTTCCGACGAGCACGCTCCCGTCCGGTAGGGCGAGCGCACAAGCCACCGTCGTTCCGGCGTCGGGGGGTAGGTCGAGGTTGCTCAACGTCCAGCCCGCGCGCACGACTCCGTCGGATCCAACGGCGACGCCCTGCAGCTCGCCGCCCGAGAGTTTCTCGAGCGAGTCGAGCTCGAAGACGCGCGTACCCACGGCGCTTGCGCGAACCGGAACGAGCCAAGTGCATGTGAGAAAAGCAAGGGCGAAGCCGTGGGACACACCAAAGCGCATAGGGTGCTTATCTACACCCGCCGCCCAGGGCTCGCACACCTAGATGGCTCAACCGGGCTGTGCGTGGTCGTGCCTGAACAATCCCAGGTCCACTCGCCCGGTTCTGCGGACGCCTTTGGGTTCACCCCAGCGCTGAGGCGGAACCTCTTGGGATTGCCCTTTTCCCGAGAAATCGCGATCCGGAAGGCGACCTCGCGTCTTGGTACTCGAATTGCTACACGACACGAACGTGTTTCGCATACCGGGTCGCGTTCCTCACGGTTCAGTCTTGGCTCTGGCCTTCGCCTGCCAGGCGTGCACCTCGGCTGCAGAGACGACGCTCGACGGTCCCGCGGCTCCTGAAGCGACCGGGCGTGATGCTGCGGCTGAGGTGGGGACCCCCGTCCGCACACCGCCAGACGGCGGGGGGGGCGAGGCTTCCTCCGAGGCGTCGGTCGCGTTCCAACCCGAGCCACCGGCCGTCTATGTGGCGAAAGTGAAGAATCTTCTGGTGGGTCTTCCGCCCACGCAGGCGGAAATCGCGGCTGTCGAAGCCGACCCGACGCAACTGAAGAGCCTCATCGATGGGTGGATGGCCTTGCCGCAATACACCGAGAAGATGATGACCTTCTTCGAGCTGGCGTTTCAGCAGACGCAGATCGCGTCGGTCGACTTCGCGGACCAAGCGTTCCCCCGCCAGATCGACGTGAACGGGACGACGACGCCGCTCCTCGTACAGAGCGCTGTCGAGAGCTTCGCGCGCACGGTTCTGGCGATGGCCTCGTCGGGGCAGCCCTTCAACTCGGCCATGACGACGCAGAGCTTCATGCTCACTCCCGCGCTGATGGAGATGTATGCCTTCCTCGACGCATGGCAGGTCGACGATGCAGGCACAGTCACAGATCGGTTCAAGGTGGCAAACCCGAAGCTGACGCTGAGCGTCGAGGCTACGCAGGGGCCCATCCCCATCGCACAGACCCTCGACCCGCAAAGCCCGAACTACATGGTCTGGTACGACCCTGACGTCGCCAATCTTGCGTCCACCGGTCCGGGCTGCGCACAAGACCCCGTCGTCTATCCGGCCGCGGGCGACACGCTTCACTACATTCTCACCGGGGCGCTCCTCGCCCGGAAGAGTCCCACCAACGCGATGTGCGGACAGCTTGGGGGCACCGCCTCCGCGCCGCAGCTCACGCCTGCCGACTACACGAACTGGAAGATGGTGACGATTCGGCCTCCCGCCCAAGGGGAGTCGCCGACTGCGTTTTACGACTTACCCACGCTGAGGACCGCGACGGAGCTCGTGCTGGTCACGCCGCGCGTTGGGTTCTTCAGCACTCCGGCGTTCTTCGCGAACTGGCAGACCAATACGAGCAACCAGATGCGCGTCACGATCAATCAGGCGCTCATCGTCGCGACCGGAGCGGCGGTCGACGGTACCGACCCGACCATCCCCGCGAGCACTCCGGGGCTCGACTTGGAGCACGCCACGCTCCCCGCCTGCGTCTTCTGTCACCGAACGCTCGACCCGACGCGCTCGATCTTGGCTGCGACCTACTCGTGGAACTACCACCAGCAGGACGAAGCGACCTACAGCGGTCAAGACGGGCTGTTCGTGTTCCAGGGCGTGACGAAAGCCGTGAGCAGCGTGGCGGACCTCGGCGCGACACTGGCGACGCACCCGCTCATGCCGAGCGCGTGGGTGCAGAAGCTCTGTTACTACGCGAACTCGTCTCCATGCGAGACCAACGATCCCGAATTTCAGCGAATCGTCGGCGTCTTCCAGAGCTCGACGCTGTCGTGGAACGCGCTCGTGCGCGAGCTCTTGTCGTCCCCGCTGACGACGCATGCGACCCCCACGCAGACGGCGTCCGATCTGGGCGAGGTCATCGCCGTATCGCGTCGCGATCACCTCTGCGCTGCGCTCAACGCTCGCCTCGGGTTCACCGACGTATGTGGGCTCGACGCCACGACCAAGATGCAAGCGAAGACGGCCATTCCCGAGATCGTGTCGGGGTTGCCGTCGGATGGCTATGGCCGAGGAGCGATCGCTCCCGTCTTGCCGAACGCTTCGACGCTCTTTTACCGGGCTGGCACAGAAAACATCTGCGAGGCCGTGGCCGCGCTCGTCATCGACGTCCCGACGAAGGAGCAAGTCGCCGGCATCACGACATGGTCCAGCACGCAATCGGCAGCGGCAATCGCAGACTTCGTTCAGATCCTCATGGCGCTCACCCCATCCGACTCGCGTTCCGCGCCGGCCGTGCAAATTCTGACGTCGCACTTCACGGCCGCCGTCCAAAGCGGAGCGAGCGCTTCGAACGCACTGAAGTCGACCTTTACGGCTGCGTGTTTGGCCCCCTCTTCCATCTCGATCGGTCTGTGAGGCGTGAGATGATCACTCGGCGTCAGGCTCTCATCTCGACCCTGCTCGGAGCGGGAGGGCTCGGCCTTCGTGCGCTCGCGACCGGGCTGCCGGCCTCCCTTCTGCTCAATCCGCGGCGCGCGCTCGCCAGTCCGCCCCCGGCCGGGTGCTCGGCGACCACGGGCCAATTCATCATCCTGAACACTTCGGGGAATGGCGATCCCATCAACGCGAGCGTCCCTGGCACATACCTCGATCCGAAGATCGCCCACAGCCTCGACCCGTCGATGGTGCCGACGCCGCTGATGATCCAGGGCCAGACCTACACGGCGGCCGCGCCCTGGGCGACGCTGCCGCAGGCTGTGCTCGATCGCACGTGCTTCTGGCACACGATGACCAACACACCTGTGCATCCGAAGCAGCCCGACGTGCTCAAGCTGATGGAGACGACCGCCGCCGACGAAATGCTTCCATCCTTGCTCGCGCAGCAGCTCGCGCCGTGCCTGGGGACGATTCAAACCGAGCCGATCAGCGTCGGAGCCACCTCGCCTTCCGAGGGGCTGACGTATCAAGGTCGAGCGCTGCCCATCATTCCTGCGCTCGCGCTCAAGGCAACCCTCACGACGCCTGCCGGCCCCCTCTCAACCCTTCAGCCCCTGCGCGATGCGACGCTCAATCAGCTCTATGATCTCTACAAGAACGGCGCGACCACCGCCGGACGCGCCTACATCGACTCGCTCGTGACGTCGCAGCAGCAGGTGCGAAATATTCAGCAGGGGCTTCTGAGCCAGCTCTCCTCGATCAAGGACAATACCGCGCCCTCGCAGGTGCTCGCCGCTTTGACGCTGATCCAGATGAAGGTCTCTCCGGTCATCGCCATCCACATTCCTTTCGGCGGCGACAATCACCGCGATATCGCGCTCGCCGCGGAGACCGCGCAGACGGTCGCTGGAGTCGCCACGATTGCGTCGCTGATGTCTCAGCTCGCGACGGCGGGGCTCAGCGACCAGGTCACGTTCATGACTCTCAATGTCTTCGGGCGCACGCTCGGTCCCACGAACACGGACGGCCGCCAGCACAATCCGAATCATCAAGTGTCCGTTACGATCGGCAAGCCGTTTCGCGGGGGAGTGATCGGGGGCATAGCGCCGGTGGGGAACGACTACGGCGCGCTGGCTATCGACTCGAAGACGGGGCTCGCATCCGCCACAGGCGATGTTTCGGCGGCGGATAGCCTCGGCGCCTTTGGCCAAACAATGCTCGCAGCGGTCGGCGTCGACGCCGCGACGATCTCGTCGCTCGTGAGCGTGGGGACCCCGATCACGGGGGCCTTGGCCTGATTCCGGTCCCGAAGGGCTGCAGATTCGACCCGACGATCCGAATCAGCGCGACGAATTCAGGGCGGCGACAAGCGCGCTCACCGTCTTTTTTGCATCGCCGAAGAGCATCAGCGTGTTTTCGTTGTAGCAAATCGCGTTGTCGACCCCGGCGTAGCCTGCGCTCATGCTGCGCTTGAGCATCACGACCTTGCCGGCCTTCCACGCCTGCAAAACGGGCATGCCGTAGATGGGGCTCGACGGATCCGAAAGCGCGCTCGGGTTCACGATGTCGTTGGCGCCGATGATCAGCACCACATCCGTCGTCGAGAAATCGTCGTTGATCTCGTCCATTTCTTCGACGATGTCGTAAGGAACGTTGGCCTCGGCCAACAGCACGTTCATGTGTCCGGGCAACCGACCGGCGACGGGATGGATCGCGTAGCGCACATGAGCGCCGCGTTCGCCCAGGATCGTGGTCAAGTCGCGAACCGGATGCTGCGCTTGCGCGACCGCCATCCCATAGCCCGGCACCACGATGATGCTCTTGGCGCCGCTCAGCAGGTTCGCCACGGCCTCCACGGTGGTCTCCTGCACCGGCTTCGCTTCGACCCCGGCGCGGCTCGGCCCTGCGGCAGGCGCTGCGCCGAAGCCGCCGAATACGACGTTCCAGATCGACCGGTTCATCGCGCGGCACATGATGTAGCTGAGGATGGCACCGCTCGACCCCACGAGCGCGCCGGTAATGATGAGCAGATCGTTCGACAGCATGAAGCCGGCCGCCGATGCGGCCCAGCCGGAGTAGCTGTTGAGGAGAGATACGACGACGGGCATGTCGCCCCCGCCGATCGCCGCCACCAGGTGCATGCCCAACAGGGAGGCGATGGCCGTGATGACGAGCAAGGGCGTCAGCCCCTCCGGCGGTGCCGCGCGCAGGAACGCCACGCCGAAGACTCCGCAGGCAACCAGCATGGCGAGGTTGGCCAGGTGGCGTCCCGGCAGAAGGAGCGGCCGGCTGCCCAGAGTTCCTCGGAGCTTGAAGAATGCCACCACGGAACCGGTGAATGTCACAGCCCCGATGAAGACGCCGACGACGATCTCCACGTCGTGCACCGGGTCGGGGGCTCGGTTCGGCTCGAGGTAGTTCGCCAGCCCGACCAGCACCGCCGCAGCGCCGACGAAGCTGTGGAGCACGGCGACCAGCTCCGGCATCGACGTCATGGCCACGCGCGCCGCGAGCACCGAGCCGATGATGGCCCCGATTGCAATCGGGGCGGCGAGCCACAGGGCGGCCGAGCCGGGAGTGGCTTCACCACCCGTTCCCAGGAGGACGGCCAGTGCCGTCATCGCGACGGCCAGCACCATCCCGAAGGTGCCGTAGACGTTTCCGCGTCGCGCGCTCTCCTGCGCCGAGAGTCCGCGCAAGCTCAGGATGAAGAGAATCGCAGCCCCGATGTACGTAAGCCGCTGGACGGATCCGACCATCTCCATCATCGGCGGAACATCCGCAGCATTCGCTGTGTGACAAGAAAGCCGCCGGCGACGTTGATCGAGGCGAGCAGAATGGCGGCCGCGGCCAGCGCCGTAAACGCACCTGTCGCCGCGGCTCCCACGAGGAGCACGCCGCCGATGAGGATGATGCCGCTGATCGCGTTGGTCACGCTCATCAGAGGCGTGTGAAGCGCCGGAGTCACGTTCCAAACGACGTGCCAGCCGACGACGCAGGCCAGCAAAAACACCGTCAGGTGCTCGAGAAAGTCGCCGTGCGCAAAGAGACCTGCCGCACACAGGGCCGCGGCAATCGCGCCTACAAAAATGGGCCCCGCAGCGCTCGGCTTGGGCGGTGGGGGTGGGGGCGGCGCCTTTGCCTCGACGGGCGGGGCCACCGAGCGCGGCTTGGGTCGCGTCGGTGGAGGCCACATGAGAGTGCCCTTGTCGAGCACGACGATGCCCCGATGGATCTCGTCCTCGAGTTTGAGCACGACGTCCGCCTTGTTCGTGTCGAAGATGTCGGCGACGACGTTGTAAATGGCCCCCGCGTAGAGGTCACTGGCCTGCCGAGCCATGCGGCTCGCGAGATCGGTGGGTCCGAGAATTTTGACTCCGAACTTTTCGACGACCTTGTCGCGCTCGGTGAGAGCGCAATTGCCCCCCTGTTCGGCAGCGAGGTCGACGATGACCGAGCCTCGATGCATGCTGACGACCGCCCCCGAAGTAATGAGCAGGGGAGCGGGTTTGCCGGGAACGACCGCAGTCGAGATGATGACGTCCACGTCCTTCGCGTTTGCGGCGATGAGAGCCTGCTCCGCAGCGATGTACTCGGCGCTCATCTCTTTCGCGTAGCCGCCGCCGCCCTCGCCCGACTCCTCGAGCTCGATCGTCAGGAAGCTCGCTCCGAGGCTTTGGATTTGCTCGCGAACACTGGGGCGCGTGTCGAATGCACGCACGACGGCTCCAAGGCTTCGCGCGCACGCGATTGCGGCCAACCCGGCGACGCCGGCGCCGATCACCATGACTTGCGCCGGTTTCACGCGGCCCGCGGCCGTGATTTGCCCCGGAAAGAACATCCCGAACTGTGCGGCGGCCTCGATCACGGCTCGATAGCCCACGATGTTGGCGAAGACGCTGAGAGCGTCCATGCTCTGAGCACGCGTGATGCGCGGCATCGCGTCCATCGCGAGGACGGTCATCTGGCGTGCCGCCATTCGCTGGACGAGTGGCAAGTTCTGGCCCGGCCATATGAAGCCGAGGAGCCGGGTGCCCTCCTTCATGAGGTCGACTTCGTGACGCCCGTCGGACAGCTCCTGGGGAGGGCGAACCTTCAAGACGAGGTCCGCGTCGCGGTAGAGGGCCTCGGCGTCCGGCGCGATCGTGGCGCCTACGCCCATGTATTGCGCGTCGAGCGCCTCAGCGCCCTCGCCTGCGCCGGCCTGTACCAGGACTTCGATGCCGAGCTTGGCGAGCTTGGCCACAGTCGTCGGCGTCGCCGAAACGCGGCGTTCGCCTGCGGCGACTTCCTTGGGGATGCCCACTCTCATGGCCGAAGTTAGGGGCACCCTATATCACGCGCGGACGCGGGCTAAGGTCGCCATTTCACGCCGCGTTTGATCTGCTTGGGGGAGCGCGGGTCGGTCGGGGCGCCGTCGGCCTCGGCGCAGCAGCGTGTCGAGAGGTAATAGTACTTGAATCCCTCGTTGTGCGTGTAGATCTTGGGGCGACACTGGTTGCGGACGCCGTAGAGCCATGGGCCGCCGGTTGTCACGTTGTCGTACGGGCTGACGGGCCCTTCGGTTTCGCTGGAGGCCAGCTCGTCGGCGTTGCCGGCCATGTCCCAGACGCCGTAGTCGCTCACGCATTCTGCTTGCGATCCGCTCTCGACGCCTTGCCAGAGGCGCTGCATTTCCGCGGCCGCAATATCAGGATCCCTCGATGCAAACGCCAGAAACGGGCGGCCCTTCGCGTCGTGCCCGCGGACAGCCGGTTCGATGTAAGGCCGGTCGCCGTTGCACGTCCTCGGATTTCGCACATACCCGTAGGGGTACGGCTTGTATTCGGGCCCTTCACACGCCATCGTCCAGTCGGTCTCGGTGCACACTCGTTTGCCCTCGGCCGCGCACAGGCGCTGCGCGTGGACGAAGTCGAAGCCCACCCTCGGCGCCTGCCCCTTTTGATTGGGATACTCGTAGGTGTCGATGCAGAACCGCTTCCGCGTTCGATTTCCGACGCACTTCGATGGCTTGTCGAACTCGTTGCAGATGGTCTTGTCGTTCCACTTCGCGTACCAGCTGTCCTTGCAAGTGAGCTCGAGCCGCGTGCAATAGTCGCCGTCCACGAGCACCATGCCACCCGGACAGGCCGGGGTCGCGCCCGCATCGGCGCCTGCGCCCAGGCCCGCGTCGGCGCCCGCATCGGCGCCTGCGCCCAGGCCCGCGTCGGCGCCCGCATCGGCACCTGCGCGCGCGCCCGCGTCGGCCCCCGCGCCCGCGTCGGTGCCCGCGCCCACGTCGGCGCCCGCGCCTGGGGCCCCGTGCGAGCAAGCAACACCCGCCCCGAACGCGGACGCGGCCAGCAAGGAGAGTGCGGGCGATTTAATGTTCAGGCTCTCAGCGAAGGACGCTGCGGACTTTCACTTTGACCTTGTCGCGGCCGTCGACGAGGAAATCGACCGGTACCACGGTTCGTGACCAGCTCGAGAAGAGCTCGGGCCCCGCGCTGTCGTTGGCCGGACGAAGCGCGTCGAGCGTGAACGCGGGCAGCCGCTGAATGACGTGCCCCCGGTAGGCCAGGCCCTGCGAGGGCACCCTGAACTGCACCACGATGCTACGGGGGGCCAGGTTCTGGCGTGGCTCGTTCGCCAGTAGCTCATCGAGACTCTCCGGCGCCGCGAGCTCGGGGACCACTTCCCATCCCGGTACGACCTCGAGGTCCACGTCCTTTCCGGCTAGCTCCTGGGGGAGCGTTACCTCGACCACGCGCGTGACCTCGGGCCCGTATTGCGGCATCAAATGCAAGCGAAGGCGCGCCCGCTCGCCAGCGTCGACGACCGCATCGAGGACTTCGACACCGCGCAGGTGCCACACTTCGAGGGCATAGGCGACTTCGAGGTGGACTTGCACCTTCTCGATGCGGGGGTGCTCCCACGGGTTGTTCATGATGTCGCCCAGCGTCACGGCGAGCTTCGAATGGCCCAAGTCTTGGCCGTCCGGAGTACCGAGCCCCACGTCCTCGACGTCGACACGGCCATGCGCGGCCACGGTCACTTCCGATCGGAGCTTCCACGTCAGGTCGCGCCTTTCGCTCGTCGTCGACTCGATGACCGATTCGATGGCTCCGACGGCAAGGCCAGACGCCATGAACTTGTCGTCCGCGACTTCGAAATGCCAGTGCGTGCGTGGGGCGCCAACGACGCCCGCTATGTCGACGTCGAACGGAATGACGGGCGCCACGACATGCTCGTTGACGACGACCGCCGAGGGGCGATCTTGCACCAGGGTCCCGAGAGAACGGGCGCACTCGCCGATCTTGTGCGATGCGGCGGCGCTCGCGTCGATCCAGAGCACTGTGCCAATACACGTCGGAAGGGCCTCGGCTCCGCCGTTGAGCATCGGATGACCGAAACCGGCGATCTTTCCCGCGCCATCCACGTAAGTCGCGGTCCCGAGCGCCATGGCCGACGAGTCTCCTCGCGTGAGCTGCACGCCCAGGCCCCCGCCGTTGACGAAGTGTGTGGGCGCCTTCGGATCGTTGGTCGTTCCGCCCCCGCCCTGAAGCGGCTCGAGGCCCAGAGGTTCGAAGAGGGCGCGCAAGGTCGCGGCCGCCTTGTCACTGAAACCGGCCAACATCAGCGGGGTGGCGGCGGGGACGAAGCCGCCCGTGCCTGCGGTGGCGCCGAAGCGAGCGGCGAGCTGCCGGGCGTGCTCCTCGATATCGTATTGGCCGGGCGCCCCGAGGAACCTAGTGGACGCTCCGGCGGATTCGGTGGCGGCAGTGGGTCGAGGCCCATGCGCGAGCGGCGTCGCTCCCCCTTCAAGAGGCCAGAAGCCCGGTGGGATTGGGCGCCGCATCTCGGTCAGCATCAGATCGATGGGCGTCACCCCCGCGACCGGCTCCGTCTCGAATGCGGCCAGGCTGTAGGAGTACGCACCAGCCAAGCGCCCATCGAGGTAGATGGGACTCCCGCTCATGCCGCGAACGGTCTTCACGATGTCGAGCCGCGGGTTCGGCGTCTTGATGAGCAGGAGTGGCTGACCGGGGCGAAAGCTTTCGAGCACGCCGATGACTTCGACGTCGAAGCGTTCGGGCTCGGTACCTCGAAACACCGTCAGGCCATAGCCTTTCATGCCCGCCTTGATCTCGGACGGCGGTATCGTGAGCCGGCCCGCGTCGCTTCTCGCGAGCGGAGCGGTGACCCCGAGGGCGAGGGCGCCGCCCATGACCGTGGTGACGAGCAGGGCGGTTGGACTCCTCGCGAGGATAATAGAGTGCTGCGCAGCGCCCATGGCCCGGCAGTCTAGAGCAACAGGTTGCTCGCACAACTTGACAGCCAGATCGTAGACCTGCACTGGCACGGGAACCAGAGAGCGCGGTCGAACGGGCAGTTACTCGAGTTTCCTACGACTCGGCCGAAATGTGTGACGAGTCGTGACGCAAGCCACGCTCCTTCCTGCACATAAGGGACAGGAAAGAGTGGGCACAATGCATCTAGTCTTCAGAACGGCCAGGCAAATCCCGCTGAGGAGTCAGCCCCGGGGCAGCGCCCATGGCACCGGAGCGCTCGTGGCCGTGCTCGCGTTCGGAGTAGGTCTGGCTGCCTGCGGCGGTTCGACGGGTTCCGGGTCGAATTCGACGGGTTCCTCGTCGAATGGGAACGTCGGCTCATCAGGTAGTGGAAGCGGCGTCAGCTCGGGCAGTTCCAACGCCACGAGCTCGGGGGCTACGTCGTCGCAAAGCGGAGCAGGTCTCGACGACGCGGGCGGCCCGACGACGGACGCAACCAGCACCGTGACGACGTCGCCAGGAATGTGCCCGACGCCGACCGTGCAGATTGATTTTTCTCCGATGTACTCGGCCTTCGTTCCCGGAAGCACGACCCATACGTTCCAGATCCCGGCCGTGACCGACGACGGCAATTCAGCCACGTGGAGCCTCTCGGATTCGACTCAGGCCCAGCTCGTTCCGCAGACGTTCGGTGACCTTCCGGGCGTCATGATCACCGTCGAAGGCGTCGGAACCGGCACGACCGGCGAAGTCACCGTCTATGCGACCGAGAGCGACGGCTCCTGCGGTGCGTCCGTGCTCACGATCACGTCTGCAACCGAGAACGATTGGCAGATAGGCAATGCGCGCTACAACGACGGGGTTTCTCTCTCGCTCGCGCGCCCGGACGGCGGCGGCGGCGGCGGCGTGGGTGCCGGCCCACGCACGGCCGATGGCGGCAGCTTTTTCGAGCGAGATGGTGGGACCGCATGTACCAACTGCCACGGCGTGACGGCCACGACGGGGCCGTTCCGAAACGTTTCCCACACACCGGAGCAGACGGGCGGTTTCAGCGACACCGACCTGATTCAGATCATCACCAAAGGAGAGATCCCCGACGGCGGCTATTTCGACCCGACCGTCATCAATACAGCGTGTGACGGCGGTGCCGCGTGCACCCAAGCCGCCCTCAACGAGTGGCACTCGTTCCATCAGTGGGCTGACATTACATCCGACCAGTACCCGGGCATCGTCGTCTATCTGCGATCGCTTCAACCCGAGCAGCAAAACGGCTCCCCTGCCGCGAACTTCGGAGGCGTTGGGCGAGGGCGGCGCGATGGCGGTGCCTTCCGACGCGATGGCGGTCCCGGCTTCCGAGACGCGTCCACGGATTGACCGAGCTCTTTGACGTCCTCATGAAGGCGCTCGGTCTCGTCTTTCTCGCGGTTCCGCTGGCTTGCGGAAGCGGCGACGATACCGTGGCGCCCTTGGTTGGGACCGAGGCAGGGCCGGATGCATCGACCGATTCGTCGGCTCCGTCCGCTGCGGACGCGGCTTCGACGATCGACGGTCCTTCCACGGATGCGTCGCTGAGCCACGCCGAAGGAGGCCCCACCGATGCGGGTTCCCTCGACGCGCCTGAAGGCTCCGAAGCTGGGGCGAATCCGTGCGCGGAAGCAGGGGTCCCTCCTTCCACGCTCGAGTGCGCGGGGCTCTACGCCGACTTCTCGACCCAGACCCTATCCCCGAATGCGAAGTCCTACGCGCCCGCGACCCCACTTTGGTCGGACGGCGCGACCAAGGAGCGCTGGATCGAGCTCCCGCCCGGTCAAGCGATCGACGTGAGCGATCCGAACGAGTGGGTCTTTCCGGTCGGTACGAAGGTGTTCAAGCAGTTTACCTACGAAGGCGTGCGCGTCGAAACGAGGATGTTCCAAAAGACGGCGCCAAACTTCTGGGTGCACGCCACTTACGCCTGGAATGCAGACCAAACGGCCACAGCGATCTCCTTCGGAGCTACCGTTCCCGTAGACGCCGACGGCGGCACGTGGGTCATCCCCACGCCCGACGACTGTGACTTGTGCCATCGCGGGAGAAACGATCGGATTCTCGGCTTCGAGCAGGTCTCGCTAGGCCTCGAGGGGGCGACGGGCTTGACGCTTCTGCAGCTCGTCGTGCAAGGCCTCGTGACCCCCGCGCCAACGCAGGTAAACCTTCGGATTGGGGACGACGGGACCGGGCTCGATGCTCCGGCGCTCTCGTGGCTCCACATCAATTGCGGAGTGACGTGTCACAATACGAACGAGAACTCCGACGGATACGGAGCGCTGATGTTCCTGCGCCTGGATCCGACTCTGCTCGACGGATCCCCTGCGAATTCGAGCTGGGATCCGTTGCGAACGACGATCGGCGTACCATGCGTCTCGGGAAGCGTGGCGGGGCAACCTCGCATCGTCCCGGGAAACCCATCTGCGAGCGTCATCATCGAGCTGACGAGCGAGCGTGGCGTTCTGCAGATGCCCCCGATTGCCTCGCGGGTGGTGGATACGACCGACGTGGCCGCGGTAGCGGCTTGGATCCAGCACATGTCGTCCCCGGCGCCAGCCGACGCTGGCCTCGCCGGCGACGCGCAGAGCCCAGACGACGCTGGCCTCGCGGGCGACGCGCAGAGCCCAGACGACGCTGCGGAGGGTGATGGAGGCGCCTCGTCCGAAGCGGGGAGCCCGACCGACGAAGCCGGCCAGGAGTGAGTGTAGGGAGATAAGCTAAGCAAGCGGCGGCAGAGCCGTCGCACTGGGCGGCCTCGCGGTCCGGGTTCGACGCGAGACCGCCGCGGGCGACGGGTAAGCAAGACGGGGTTCCCCCCCCGCTGTCCTCCATTAGTCACGCGAGGTCGGGCAGCCTGCTCATATTTTTGAGCCTCAGAGGCGGCGCCCAAAGCGCGCGATTCGCGAGGGCGCCTAAATTGCGATCGACATCGGCGCGAAACGCGCACGCAACGGGTCCGCTCTCACACTGGGAGCAAGGTGCACAGACCATGATGCGCGCAAGCCTTGCCCTGGAGGTCGAATCCGCGTTTTTCGCATCGATGCCCGAGCGCTACCGAGAAGCGTTCGATGCCGCCGACGCTCGCGAGCACGCGGCCATCGTCGCCCGCCGTGGGGGGGCCGCGGGTCACCTCGAGATATGGCGTCGAATCCCCGACGGAGGGGCGATCGTCTGTGTGGTTGGGGACGACCGTCCTGGTTTACTCAGCTTCATTAGCGCGGCCCTGCTCGTCCACCACATGGACGTCGTCGCGGCGAAGGTCTTCACGCGCCGTGCGGGTGCTGCGAGCACGACCGGGGGTGCGGAGGCCGTCGATTTCTTCTGGATCCGGCGGGACGCCACGCTCCCGATGCCGGTTTTACGCGCAGACATCCTCGGCATTGGCGACGTGCTTGGTGCGCTGGTTGCGGGTGAGCTGACGGTCGAATCGATCGCGCGCCAATCGCGGGCTCTGCGTCCGGTCCCGCGCGGAGCCTCCACTCACGTGACCTTCGAAGACGGCGTGGAGGACGGTCTGACGGAGCTCACGGTGCGGACGTTTGACCGCCCCGGCCTGCTTCTATCCATCACCCACGCGCTCTTCCGCGCGCAAGTGCAGATCATCGAATCGGAGGCGTCGACTCGCGAAGGCCACGTCGTCGATCGGTTCACGATCGCAGAGCTCGACGGCGCGCCCGTAAGCCGACAGAAGCGGGGAGTCGTCCAGATGGAGGTGCTCGGCGCCATCGATGCCATGACGCGCGGCTCCCTCAGCTAACGCGCAAGCGCGCGAAGCTACGGGCGCGATCGCGCGAGCGCTTTTGGCTCGCGTGGGAGTCAGCTCTTGGCTGATTTTCGGGGGGCGTCCGCGGCGGTCGCGCTGTACCCCTCGACATGAATCGGGAAGCTCGGCGTGCCGAGGCGACGACGCTCGCGCTTGTTGCGCTTGCCATTCGTCGTCATCTTCCGCTTGCGAATGCGCTCGAATTGCTGAGTCGACGAAACCATGGGACGGCTCTCCGTGACGTGGAGCTTGAAGGGGCGGACCAAGATGACGGCGCTCGGGCCTTTTGTCAAACGGCGCGCGGTCACCCCAAGTCGAGCACCACCTTGCCTACCGTCTCGTTCGACTGAACGAGCCTGTGAGCTTGCGGAGCATCCTCGAGCTTGAGAACTCGATCGACAACGGGGCGCAGCCGTCCGAGGGCGAAGAGCGGCAAGAGGATTCCTTCCAGAGTCTGTGCGAGAAGGATCTTCTCCTCGAGAGGGCGCGATCGAAGCATCGTCCCGCGGACGATGGCCCGCTTGGCTAAGAGCGCACCCAGGTCGACGTTGACCTGGGTGCCGGCCATGGTGCTCGCGACGACGATGCGTCCGCGGGTCTTGAGACATTCGAGGTCTTGCGCCACGTAGGCGCCGCCGACGAGGTCGAGGACCACGTCGACCCCGAGGCCTGACGTTTGCGCCAGGACCTGCGCCGCGAACTTCCCATCCAGCACGCCCACCCCGCGGGTCAAACCGAGCGCTTGGACCCGGAGCAGTTTCTCCGGCGTCCGAGCCGTGCCGATTGAGGTAGCCCCCAGCGCGTTCGCGATCTGGACTGCCGCGGTCCCGACGCCGCTTGCCACAGCGTGGACGAGCAACGTCTCGCCCGCCGAGAGATGGGCTTGGGTGACGATCGCGTCCCAGGCCGTCAAGAAAGCCTCGGGGATCGCAGCAGCGTCCGTGAACGTCATCGGATCACGGAGATGCGCTAGCGCTCGCGCATGCACCACGACGTACTCGGCATAGCCGCCGCCGCCGACCAGGCCGAGCACCCGGTCGCCGATGCAGAGCTCGAGGACTCCGTCGCCCAGGGCATCGACCTCGCCGGCGATCTCGATCCCCGGGATATCGGCGGGCGACCCAGCCGGGGCCGAATACTTCCCGAGGCGCTGGAGGATGTCAGCCCGATTGACAGCGGTCGCGCGGACGCGAACGCGCACCTCCCCCCGCGACGGCTCAGGAGTTGGGACTTCGCGAATCTCGAGAACGTCCGGATTGCCCGGCTCACGAATCACGACTGCGCGCATGTGGACGGCTCCCTCTTGTCCTCGAGGACGCTGTGTTAGAGCACCGCGAATGCTCTTCGTTCGTCCTGTCGTACGAACCTACAGCTGGCCCTACCGGGAGCAAGCGGCCGAGTGGGTTTGGGCCGGTGGCCATGCGCTCGTCTGGTTTTCCACGCGCAAGGCCCGGCTCGTCTTTCCTAGGCCGCGATCGGGCGACGAGAGCGACCTCGGATGGTGGTCCGTCCTCGACCTGGGACGCACGCGATATGTCACCCCGCGCCGCGGGCCCTTCGCAGGCCTGGCCTACCTCCGCGTTTCGCACGATGCCTACGGGATCGTACGCGAGCGGGCGCAGCGGGATTCGGTTCACGAGGGCCCCACTCGACAGATCGAGCTCGATTGCCTGGCCTGCGGCGCCTGCTGCAAGGACAACCGGGTCGAACTCGAAGAGGGCGACGTCGCTCGCTTCGAGCACGGAGGACGGGGAGACCTCGCACGTCCGCCCTTTGCCAGGCGCGACGACGGAAAGCTGGTGCTGGTCCTTCGAAAGGACAAATGCTGCAAGCACCTCGGTGGGGACAATCGCTGCGCGATTTACCCCATTCGGCCCGACGCGTGCAGCACGTTCCCTCCGGCGAGCGAGTGCTGCCTTTCGGCGCGCGAAGAAGAGCTGGGCATTTTCGACGGGGCCGCGCCGGGGTGATCCTTCGTTCGACCGCGACCGCTCAGCATGACGGCGCCGGCCATCGGGCCATGGCGTGGGACCTGACGGTACGACGCCCGCACCCGTCGTGCGCGACGCCTGCGCAGAGAGGGGCGAAAGGAGACTCCGAGGTTGCGAATCTGTACGACGGGGCGGGAGTTGCGGCCGGTGATTGACTCTATCGAGAAGAGTGACCGAGACCTCGCGCGGCGACACCGGCGAGCTTCCGCGAGTGTCGCGCTCCATATGCAAGAGGGTGACGGGTCACAGGGGGGCACTCGGCTCGAGCGAGTTCGCCATGCTCTCGGGTCGGCGCGGGAGCCGGGCGCGCGTCTCGCTGTGGCTCTGGCGCTCGGTACGTGAGTGCGAGGGATGTAGCGCTGCTCGATCGATTCGATCCACGTACGCGCGGTGCTCGTGAAGAACGTAACGGCGCTGGTCGACGACGGGCGGCAGAGGAGTCTCATCCCCCCGTGCTCATGGCCGCGCCCGTACTCGCGCGAGTCAGCTTACTGGCAGATAACCTTGGTGCCGGACACGCACTTGCCGCTGAAGCACACCGCGGCCACGTCACAGGTCTGAGTCGGGTCACTCTGCGTACACACGTCTCCGTCTTTGACGATCGTCGGGCAAGCCGGGACCTCCACTTGCGGGCAACTGCCCACCAAGCATCGAGCCAGATCTCCATCGCACGGCTGCCCCGCGCTCTGCCAGCTGATGGGTCCGCAGGTGCCCGCGGCCTGCGAACACCCGAGGCCTTTCTCACAGAACTCGTCGAAGAGGCACGGCGTCCCGGCGACGCCGGGTGCCTGGCAGGTGGTGCCGGCATTGTTCGTGACGTTGCAGACGTTCGGAAAGCTGCAGCTGAACGGATCCGAGCACGCCGCCCCAATGCCGGGGGGCTTCGAGCACGTCAGCGTCGTGGGGTCGCAAATGAGGCCGCTCGCGCAATCGTTGCTCGTGGTGCACGTCGCACCGACGACCCCGAGAGTCACAGCGGTGCAAGTCGCGCTCGTCGCGGAGGAGATGCAGCTCGAGCCGAGCACGCACAAGTTCGCGGTGCCGGTCGGGTCGCAGGCCTGCCCGAGCGCTGCTGGAGCAACGCAATTGCCGCACGGGGCCTGCGAGAGCGTGCCCAGGCATGCGCCGCTCGCGCACTGCGCTCCATTTTGATTGCACGCTGCATTGGCCGGTAGCGTTCCGGCCGAAAGGCACGCGTCGGGCGGGTTCTGGTTCGTCAAGCAGTCGCCCGTTTCGAGGAGCGTGAGGCATTGATCGAGCGCCGCAGCCGTGAGCGTGCTCCCGGGCATGGCCAGGAGGTCTTCGCAGTGCTGGGCCCAGCGCGGCGTCACGCGCTCGACTTCCGCGGGGGGAAGCGCGGGAGCGCCACACTCGCCGTCGGTGACGTGGCTGGCGTAGTGCAGGCAAACGGCCGAAAAGGCGAGTGTGGTCGCGCCGTCCCCGGGACCCCCCGGAGTCGAGGGGGAGTCGGGATCGTCGCACGAGAAGATGGCTAGCGCCCCATAGAGTGCGATCGGACCAAGAACAAAGCTTCGGTGCATGGGGATCTAGGGCGCTTCTCCGACTCCTGCCGACCGTCTCATCAACCCGCCACCAACGCAAGCTCCGCAGCGGTGGGAGCTTGCATGGCAACCGCAAGGCGGCGATTTAGCGTGTCTTGCCGAGGAGCGAGGCTCTCGTGAGGGCCCATTCGTCGTCGAAACGGTCCGCGATGCGCGCCGTAACTTCTTCAAGCGCGACCGCGCGCCTTCGTTGCGCGTGGGCCTCCGGGAAGAGATCGCGCTCCGCACCCGCCTCGACGAGCCCGCTCACACTCACTCCGGTGAGTCGCACGCGTCGGTGGTCGAGTGGGATCCGTTCCAGGAGCGTGAGCGCGGCATGGTGAATCGCGTCGGTCGCCTGCACGGGATCCGAGAGCGTGGCTCGGCGGGAGCGCAACGTGAAATCGGAGTATTTGATCTTCACAGTCACACAGCGAGCCGCCAACCCGGATCGCAGGAGGCGCCTCGCGACGCGCGCCGCGTGCTCGAGTAGCGTCTGCCCGACGGCCTGCGCGCCCTCGAGGTCATGCTCGTAGGTTTGCTCGGCGCCGATGGATTGTGCGAGGGAGTCGGGGCTCACGTTGCGGGCGTCGAGACCGCGCGCGAGTCGCGCCACCTCGGTGCCCCAGCTTCCGAGCGCCCCGCGAAGCGTCGCCTCGTCCGCTCGGGCAAGGTCGCCGAGCGTCTCGTAGCCGAGCGCGCGCATCTTGGGAGCGGTCTTGGGTCCGACCCCCCACATGCGTTCGATCGGAAGCGGAGCGAGGAAGGCAGCGGCTTCATCGGGCTCGACGACCACGAGCCCGTCAGGCTTTCGCAGATCGCTCGCCACCTTTGCCACGAACTTGCACGGTGCCACTCCTGCCGACGCCGTCAGCTCGAGCTCCCGCCGGATGTCCCCCTTGATGGCCTCGGCGATCGCGCGCCCGCTGCCGAAGAGCGAGCGGCTGCCAGTCACGTCGAGAAACGCCTCGTCCAACGACAGGGGCTCGACGAGAGGAGTGTAGCGATGCAGCACCGAGAGAATCCGCGCGCTCGCCTCCTCGTAGCGTTCTCGATGGGGCGGCACGACGATCGCCTTGGGCGCCCGCCGCAGAGCTTCGGCCATCGACATCGCGGAGCGCACGCCGAACGGCCTTACTTCGTAGGAGGCGGCCAGAACGACGCCACGTTTCGAGCTGCCGCCGACGATGACCGGTTGTCCTTTGAGTTTGGGATCGTCGCGTTGCTCGACCGAAGCGTAGAACGCGTCCATGTCGACGTGGAGGATCGTTCGCGGTTGCACGCTATGGCCCAGGTTACATCGACGCCGACCGAGGCGCGCCCGCGGCCGACCTCGTCAAGTGCGGGCGTTCGCGGTACGACTTGGGGTGGGTGCGCGGTGAAAGCGGAGCTCGTCCTGGCCGGTGTCGTTTGCCTTGCGGGCAGCGGCTGCGTCGCGGAGATTCATGAGGAACGGCTCTTTGGTGCCCCGCATACGCTCGCCGTATCGAGGTCGGAGACGATCGAGGATCGTCCGATCGACAACGCGACGCCGGGGGGCGCGTGTCGCGAGGTTACCCTGACGTACCCGATGGTCCGGGACGTGACCGTCCGGCGCTCTTTCGCCGATGATGCGCAAACTCGAAACGTGGCCCTGGCGACACTGCTCGGAGCGGGTATCGCGTTCATGGCATACGGCGCGGACCAGTCCGCGTGCTCCAAGCAGACGGGCGTGTGTCCCGATTTTGCGCTCGTGACGACGGCGGAGGCGTCGCTGCTGGCGCTCGCGGCCATCCCGATCGCCCTCATCGGGTACAACGCGATTCGCGTTCAAGATGCGCAGACCTTCGAGTACGTGAC
>Ga0070761_10000551_pt1 | contig 24390 bp, 12 predicted proteins | sample HubBroMetageREF1_FD_66724 | JGI IMG/M metagenome (GOLD analysis project Ga0070761, IMG submission 66724) | Reference soil microbial communities from the Hubbard Brook experimental Forest, New Hampshire, USA - Hubbard Brook CCASE Soil... | ecosystem: Environmental > Terrestrial > Soil >... | reverse complement strand
GGCCGTTTGGGGCCAGTGTCACCCTGGCCCCGATAGATGGGGGCGGGGGTACCCGCACCCCATACGAGGCGCCCGATTGGGCGGGCTGATGGGGCGGGGGAGCGGGGGCCGGTGGCCGCTGTGGTGGACTTACTGGTGAGTAGATAGGCTGGTTGGCGACCCAACGGGAGGTTGTGCTCCATGGATTTCGCTTACGACGACCGGACGCAGGACCTGCGTGAACGCCTGCTCGCGTTCATGGACGAGCAGGTGTACCCGGCCGAGCCGGTGTTCAGGGAGCAGGAGGAGGCAGCCGAGGCCGCCGGCCGCGGATGGGAGCGGGTGCCCGTCACCGCGGACCTGAAGGCCGAGGCGCGTCGCCGCGGGCTGTGGAATCTCTTCCTGACCGGCAAGGCCGCCAAGGCGGTCAGCTCGCTGGATCCGGCGCTCCTTCCGGACCCGCCGCTGACCAACCTGCAGTACGCGCCGCTGGCCGAGATCACCGGCTGGAGCGGCTCGCTGGCGCCGGAGGCGCTGAACTGCGCCGCGCCGGATACCGGCAACATGGAAGTGCTGGCCGAGTTCGGCTCGCCGGACCAGCAGGAACGCTGGCTCCGCCCGCTGCTCGAAGGGACGATCAGGTCGGCGTTCTGCATGACCGAGCCCGCCGTCGCCTCCAGTGACGCGTCCAACATCGCCACCACGATCACCAAGACGAGCGACGGCTACGCGATCAACGGCCGCAAGTGGTGGTCCTCCGGCGCGATGGGCTCCGACTGCAAGATCTTCATCGTGATGGGCGTGACCGGTGAGACCACCGAGGGCCACGGGCGGCACTCCATGATCCTGGTGCCCCGCGACACCCCGGGGGTCGAGATCAGGCGCGGGATGCGGGTGTTCGGCTATACCGACGGGACGCACGGCGGCCACGCCGATATCAGCTTCACCGACGTGCACGTCCCCGCTGAGAACCTCATCGCCGGCGAGGGCGAGGGGTTCGCGATCGCGCAGGCGCGGCTGGGACCGGGGCGCATCCACCACTGCATGCGGCAGATCGGCGCGGCCGAACGAGCCCTGGAGCTCATGTGCCAGCGCGCCCTCTCCCGCACCGCGTTCGGCAAGCCGCTGGCCGAGCAGGGGGTCATCCAGGAGTGGATCGCCGAGTCCCGGGTCCGGATCGAGCAGGCCCGGCTCCTCGTGCTCAAGACCGCGTGGCTGATGGACACCGTGGGCAACAAGGGCGCGCACAGCGAGATCCAGGCGATCAAGATCGTGACCCCGGCCATGGCCGAGTGGGTGATCGACAAGGCGATCCAGGCCCACGGCGGGGGAGGGGTCAGCCAGGACTTCCCGCTGGCCAGCCTGTGGGCGCACGCGCGCTCGCTCAGGTTCGCCGACGGCCCCGACGAGGTACACAAGAGGTCGCTCGCCCGCCGCGAGCTGAGGAAAGTCGAAGCGGCACGCACCACGGCCCGTTCGGAATAACAAAGGAGACACTAAGTGACACAGACAGTCGCGATCGTGACGGGCGCGGCCCGGGGTATCGGCGCCGCGACGGCGCGCAGGCTGGCCGCGGACGGGTTGGCCATCGGGGTCCTCGACCTGGACGAGGCCGGCTGTGCCGGGATCGTGAAGGAGATCGCCGACGCCGGCGGGCGGGCGGTCGCGGTGGGTGCCGATGTCAGCCAGCGGGATCAGGTCGAGGCCGCGGTCGAGCGGGTAGCCGGAGAGCTCGGCGGGCCGACCGTCCTGGTCAACAACGCCGGCGTGATCCGCGACAACCTGCTGTTCAAGATGACCGAGGACGACTGGGACCTGGTGCTCGGGGTGCACCTGCGCGGGGCGTTCCTGATGAGCCGCGCAGTGCAGAAGTACATGGTGGACCAACATTACGGGCGGATCGTCAACCTCTCGTCGTCGTCCGCGCTCGGTAACCGCGGCCAGGTCAACTACTCCGCTGCCAAGGCCGGCATGCAGGGTTTCACCAAGACGCTCGCGATCGAGCTGGGGCCGTTCGGGGTCACCGCGAACGCGGTCGCGCCGGGCTTCATCGTCACCGACATGACCGCGGCGACGGCGGCCCGGATCGGCGTGCCCTTCGAGGCCTTCCAGGAAGCCAGGGCCAAGGAGATACCGGTACGCCGGGTGGGGCAGCCCGCCGACGTGGCCAACGTGATCGCCTTCCTGGTCAGCGAGGGCGCGGGCTTCGTCTCCGGTCAGGTCATCTACGTCGCGGGCGGGCCCTTGTGCTAAAGGCCAGGAAACTGTGCTAAGGAAGACACTGTGCTTACATCGGAAGAGCTCCGTGAGCGCGTCCGCGCGTTCCTGGCCGAACATGACCCGCACGCCACGCCCCAGCAGGACTTCCTGAACGCGCAGTTCGACGCGGGCCTGGCCTGGGTGCACTACCCAGAGGGGCTCGGCGGGCTTGGCCTGTCTCGGTCCTTGCAGCAGATCGTGGACGCCGAGTTCGCGGCGGCCGGTGCTCCGGGCCACAACGCGGACCGTAACGCGATCGGCCTGGGCATGGCCGCGCCGACCATTCTCGCCTACGGCACCGACGAGCAGCAGAAGCGGTGGCTGCGCGAGCTGTGGACGGGCCGGGAGATCTGGTGCCAGCTGTTCAGCGAGCCCGGCGCGGGCAGCGACCTGGCCGCGCTGGCCACCCGCGCGGTCCCTGATGGGGATAGCTGGGTGGCCTCCGGGCAGAAGGTGTGGACCTCGCAGGCGCATCTGGCCAAGCGCGGGCTGCTGCTCGCGCGCACCGACCCCGACGTGCCCAAGCACCAGGGCCTCAGCTATTTCGCGGTGGACATGACCGCCCCCGGCGTGGAGGTCCGTCCGCTGCGGCAGATCACCGGCGAGGCCGAGTTCAACGAGGTGTTCCTGACCGACGTGCGGATCGCCGACGAGGACCGGATCGGACCGGTGGGCGAGGGCTGGAAGGTGGCCAACGCCACGCTGATGAGCGAGCGGGTCAACATCGGCGCCTCCCGGGCCGCGCCCCGTGAGGCCGGCATGATCGGCCCGGTCGCCGCCACCTGGCGGTCCCGCCCCGAGCTGCGCACCCCCGGCCTGCATGACCGGCTGCTGCGGCTGTGGACGGAGGCCGAGGTGGCCCGGCTGGCGGGGGAGCGGATGCGCCAGCAGCTGGCGGCGGGCAAGCCCGGTCCCGAGGGTTCGGCCGCCAAGCTGGTCTTCGCCCGGCTGAACCAGGAGATCTCCGGGTTCGGCGTCGAACTGTCCGCCGGCGACGGCCTGCGCTACGACGACTGGACCATGCGCCGCCCCGAACACGCCACCTTCTACGGCCGCGGACCGGGCTACCGTTACCTGCGCGCGCGCGGCAACTCCATCGAGGGCGGCACCTCGGAGATCCTGCGCAACATCATCGCCGAGCGCGTGCTGGGCCTGCCGCCCGAGCCCCGCACCGACAAGGACATCCCCTGGAAGGACCTGCCGCGATGAGTGACAAGGCGGACCTCCCTGATCTGCTTTATTCAGATACCGAACGGGCGCTGGGTGACAGCCTCAGCTCGCTGCTTGCCGACCGGGGGAGCCTGGACAAGGTACTGGCCCGCACCGAGTCCGCCGATACGTATGACGACGGGCTGTGGCAGGCCGTGGCGGGTGACCTGGGCCTGGCCGGCCTGCTCATCCCGGAGCGCGACGGTGGCGCCGGCGCCTCGTACCGCGAGGTGTGCTCGGCCGCCGAAGCGCTCGGCGGTTCCGTCGCGCCGGTGCCCTTTCTCGGCAGCGCCGTGGTCGCGACCGCCGCACTGCTGAGCGTCGCGTCGGGTATCCCGGCCGAGGGCACCCCCTTCACCCCCGCGCGAGCAGCGGCCGACCTGCTGCGCCGGATGGCGGACGGCAGCGTGACGGTGGCGCTGGCGGTGCCGTTCGCCACCGTGCCAGAGGGCGGGTTCCCGGTCTCGGTCCGGGTGTCCGCGCCCAAGCCCGGCGACACCCAGACCAGGGTCACACGGTTGCGCGGAACCGTCAGCGGGGTCGCCGACGCGTTGCCCGCCAGCGTGCTGCTGGTCCCGGCCGACGGCGTCCCGCACGCCCTGTACCTGGTCGACATGTCGGCCTCCGGCGTGGCCAAGGCCCCGGTGGTGTCGCTGGACATGACCAGGCAGCTGTGTGACCTGTCCTTCGACGACGTCCCCGGCACGCCGCTCGCGTCCGGCACGGCGGCGTCGCAAGCGGTCGAGGCGGCGCTGACCGCGGGCGCGGCCGTGCTGGCCGCCGAGCAGGTCGGGGTGGCCCAGCGCTGCCTGGACATGACGCTGGCCTACGTGAAGGAACGCCGTCAGTTCGCCCGGCCGGTCGGGTCGTTCCAGGCCCTCAAGCACCGGCTGGCCGACGTGTGGGTCGAGGTCAGCCAGGCTCGCGCGGCGTCCAGGTACGCGGCGGCCTGCCTGGCCTCCGGCGACCCGGACGCCAAGGTCGCGGTGGCGCTGGCCAAGGCGTACTGCTCGGAGGCTGCCGTGCACGCCGCGCAGGAGTGCGTGCAGTTGCACGGCGGCATCGGCTTCACCTGGGAACACCCCGCGCACCTGTACCTCAAGCGGGCCAAGGCCGACTCCATCGCCTTCGGCACCCCCGACGCGCATCGCGCCGCCCTCGCTTCCCTGGTCAACCTGCCCGCCCCGTGACGGCGACACTGTGACGGCGACACCGTGACGGCAACACTGTGACGGCGACATCGTGACCGGCGCTGGCGTTCCGGACGAGGCCGAACTGCGGCGCCGGGTTGGCCGCCTGTCGCTGGAACAGAAGATCCGGCTGCTGACCGGGGCGGATTTCTGGGCGCTGTACGCCGAGCCGGACGTCGGGCTGCGCCGTCTCGTACTGTCGGACGGGCCGGCCGGGGTCCGCGGCGAGTCCTGGGACGAGCGAGACAGCTCCGCGAACGTGCCGTCGGCGACGGCGCTGGCCGCCACCTGGGACACCGGCCGGGTGGAGGCGATCGGCAGGCTGCTCGCGCGTGAGGCTCGGCGCAAGGGCGTCGACGTCCTGCTGGCCCCGACCGTGAACCTGCACCGGACCCCGTACGCGGGCCGGTGTTTCGAGTGCTTCTCCGAGGACCCGGTGCTGACCGCGCGGATCGGCGCCGCCTACGTGCGAGGGCTGCAGCGCTCCGGCGTCGGCGCGACGGTCAAGCACTTCGTCGGCAACGACTCCGAGACGCAGCGGATGACCGTCGACGTCCGCATCGACGACCGGACGCTGCGCGAACTGTACCTAGCGCCGTTCGAGGCCATCGTCCGCGACGAGGGCGCCTGGGCGGTGATGGCCGCCTACAACGGCATCAACGGGTCGCCGATGACCCAGAGCCCGATGCTGCGTGACATCCTGCACGCCGAGTGGGGCTATGACGGCCTGGTGATGTCGGACTGGACCGCGGCCCACGCCACCGAGGCGACGGCGCAGGCCGCCCTGGACCTGGCCATGCCGGGGCCCGCCACCCTGTACGGCCCCTGGGGTGACGCCCTCCTCGAGGCGGTCCGGAAGGGCACGGTCGACGAGGCGCTGATCGACGACAAGGCGGTCCGCATCCTCCGCCTGGCCGCCCGGGTCGGCGCGCTGGCGGACGCACCGGCCGCACCCGAGCTGACGCTCGCGGCACCGGATTCGGTGACGGTCGCGCAGGAACTGCGGGCCGCGGCGGCGGCGGGCTTCGTGCTGGCCCGCAACGACGGTCTCCTTCCGCTGCCGCGATCCCGGCCCGCCGAGCGGCTCGGGCCTTTGGGGACCGACCGGCGCCTGCGCGTGGCCCTCCTCGGGCCGAACGCCGAGACCGCACGGACCATGGGCGGCGGCAGCGCCACCGTGTTCCCGCCCTACACGATCTCGCCGCTGGACGGACTGCGGGCCGCCGGGCTGCACGTGACGTACGCGCCCGGGGTGACCTCGCACCTACGCGCCGGGGAGGCCCGGGGACCGTGGCTGCTGCGGCCGGACCGGCCGTTCGACGCCGGTACCGGCGCCGAGATCCGGTTCCTCACCGAGACCGGCGAGCTGGCCGGGTCAGAGCTGCGCGACGGGGCCACGTTCCTGTGGCTCAGCGGGTTCGGGATCTCGGGGATCACCGAGCCGGTGGCCAAGCTGGAGGTCCGCTGCGTGATCCGGGCCACCGTCGACGGCGAATACCAGCTGGGCGTCTCCGGCCTCGGCCGTTACCGCCTGCTCGTCGACGGGGCCGAGGTCTTCGACGTCACCTTGGTGCTGCCGGAGGACACGGACATCTCCGAGGCCTTGATGCGCCCGCCGCAGCACCTGGTCCCGGTCCGGCTGGGCGCGCACCAGTCGGTTGCCGTGGTGGTCGAGCACGACGTGAACTCCTCGGCGTTCGCCGGGCTGGGCACGCTCATGCAGCTCAACCTGGTGCCGCCGCACGGCAGCGACGACGAGGAGATCGCCAAGGCCGTCGCTCTGGCCGCCGACAGTGACGTGGCGGTGGTCGTGGTCGGCACCACCGCGCAGGTGGAGAGCGAGGGCTTCGACCGCACCACGCTGGCCCTGCCGGGCCGCCAGGACGAACTGGTCCGCCAGGTCATCGCGGCCAACGCGCGGACCGTGGTGGTGGTGAACTCCGGCGCCCCGGTCCTGCTGCCCTGGACGCAGGACGCCGCGGCGGTGCTGCTGTCCTGGTTCGGCGGCCAGGAATACGGCGACGCGCTGGCCGACGTGCTGCTCGGCGACGTGGAGCCGGGCGGGCGGCTGCCGACGACGTGGCCGGCGTCCGAGGACGGGCTGCCCTCGACCCAGCCGGCCGACGGCGTGCTGACCTACCGCGAGGGCCTGTTCATCGGGTACCGCGGCTACGACCGCGACGGCCGGGAACCCTTGTTCCCGTTCGGTCACGGCACCGGCTACACCACCTGGGCCCATGAGTCCGTCACGCTGGACCAGGCCCCGGCGGGTGCTTCCGGCGTCGCGGTGTGCGTGACCGTGCGCAACACCGGCTCGCGCCGCGGCCGCGAGGTGGTCCAGGTCTACGCCTCCCGGCCGGACTCGGCGATCGAGCGCCCGGCCAAGTGGCTGGCCGGCTTCGCCGCCGTCGACGCCGACCCCGGCGAGACGGTCACGGTCGGCATCCTCATCGCCGAGCGTGCCTTCCAGCACTGGACCGCCGCCGGCTGGTCCACCGAACCGGGCACGTTCGTCCTGGCCGCGGGCCCGTCCTCCGCTTCCCTCCCGCTCACTGCCCGCACTGATTTCCCTCCAATCACATCATAACCATCTGCAACACGATTCAAAGAGTAATAAAGATCCTTTTCAGTTAGCCTGCCCTCGTTCGACCGAATCGCTACTATTGCGGCTAATCACGCGTCCCCTTGGCATCTGTGGAGACGCTTGTGGGGTCTCAACACACGGCCGCGATCCGGCCGACATGCCCTGGGGGGGAGATTGAATTCGCGTTGCTTCCGTGCTCCGCCGCTCATTGCGACGATGATCATATTCCTGGCTGCCGGATGCAGCACCGCGGGTAACAACGCGGCGCTTAGCTCAGCATCCAAGCCGGACATCACGCTCGCGGCGCTGCCGACCGCCGACCTGGCTGGCCTGTACATCGCACAAGATGACGGGCTGTTCGCTCAGCAGGGACTGCACGTCAAGATCGAGAAGATACCCAGCAGCGCGGCGATTATTGCTGATCAGCTGAAGGGGGAGGTCGACGTCAGCGCCGGAAGCTATATCCCCTACATCCTGGCGCAGGCGGCGGGCGCCAAGTTCCGCATCCTCGCCGAGGCCTCCACTCTCCGGCCGTATACGCGCGTGCTGGTTACCGACGCTGATTCGCGCATTACGACCATCTCCGACCTGGTAGGTGGGAATATCGGGGTCAACGGGACTAATAGCATCGGCACCCTGCTGATCAGCGCGCTGCTTTCCGCGCGGGGAATCTCGCCGAACGAAGTCCATCTCGTAACCGACTCTGACGGCTTCCCCGCGATGCCCGCCCAACTCCAAGGCGGAGCCTGGGATGCGGCTTTTCTCGCCGAACCCTACGTTTCCCTCGCGGGAGAGCAATACGGCGAGCGAGTGCTTGCCGACCTCGACCAGGGCGCTACCTTGAATTTCCCCATCGACGGGTACGTCGCCACCCAGGCGTGGGCAGCGAAGTACCCGCAGACGGCGGCCGCATTCGTGCGGGCGCTCGAGGAGGGACAGCGGCTGGCCGACACCGACCGCGCCGCCGTCGAGACCGCTATGAGGGAGTCGGACAATCTGCCGTCTGAGGTAACGGCGGTCATGGCCCTGCCCGATTTCCCGGTGGGCCCCGTGGATGAGGCGAGCATTCAGCGCGAGGCCGAGGTCATGCATCAGTTCGGCATGCTAGGCAGCGGATTCACCACTGAAGCTGAGCAAGGAGCCCTGGTCGGATCGATGATCAGTCCCGGCTCGTGAGCCGGGCTTGCCGATGGCGTCCCGCGCCCGGCAGCTCGCCTCCTGGATGAATGGGCAGCAAATCCAGCCGGGCGCTCGCCGGTGCGGCGATCCGGCTGTCAGAACCCCAGCGGCCCCGACATGGGGAACGTTCCGGAGATTACGTCACGCTGCAGGTCAAGCAGCAGCTGAAGGACCCGGTCATGAAGGCCCGTATCCCAGTGCGTGACGACGGCCTGGCGGAGGACCCTGCCCGCCTCACCAGGGCGCCTGCTGCGGTACAGCGCGACTCCTAGCGCCGCCAGCAGCTCTATCTCATCGGGGTACCGCAGGGTAAGCGGGTATAGCTCGCCGATCGCCTCCCGGTGGCCCCCCAGGCAGATGGCGGTCTTCTGCTCGGTGATCAGCGCTTCCTTGTTGACCTCTTCCAGCCGCAGGATCGCGGGCCGGGCGAACGGCCGCTCCCTGGCATCGGCTAGGGGCTCGCCGCGCCACAGCCTGCGCGCTGCGGAGAAGCGCCCGGCGGCCTGCTCATAGCGGCCCTCCCGGTACGCCTGCTGGCCGGCGGTGGCCACGGCGATGAACTCGTCGGCGTCGACTCGCACCTCGCTGGCGAGTTCGTAGGCGGACAGGCCGCCACCGAGCCGGATGGTCAGGACGAGTCCGGCGGTGGTGCCACCCGCTTCTACCAGGGCGCCGCGTATCCGCCGGATGTGACCATGAACGGTCTTGGTCGAACCTGCGGTGGGAATGTCCCAGATCAGCTCGGAGAGCCGGACCGCGGTGAGCGCGATTCCCGCGCTCCACAAGGCCAAGATCACAACATCCTGCATCGGCTGCAGGGTGAGGAGCCTGGCCCGGTAGCGGGCCACAAGCGGTCCAAGCACATCGATCTGAATCATTAGAACTCCGATGGTCCTGTCGGCCCCCCGATCGGAAGCTAACAACCATTCATGGCCTGCTGTCTAGTGTCTGACTGTGCGTGATTGTGATAGCCGGAGGCATCGCTGAGCCGTGTTTCGAAAGTTGTCCGAGTGGCTTGAATGCCCGCGCGTCGCTTTCCCGGAATGAGATAGGCCTCCGGCCAGGAGGAATGCACTCGGAGCGCACCCGGAGTGCACCGGGCGACCACTCGTGTGTGCACATGATTGGGCCCTGTCGGGTAACCGCGATGAGGCCTGGTGGTGATCGGCGATGATGGGGAGCGGCACCGTGCGGATCTGGCTGGTTCTGATGGCTTTGGTCGCGGCTGGTGCGGGAGCCGCGGCCTGGCTGGTGTGGCCCCGCCCGGCGCCCGTACCGCAGGCACGCCAGTACCTCAACGTGTCCGCGTGTCTGCTTACCGACTCTCGCGGCGTGGTCCCCGGTACCCCGGCCGCCCCGGTCTGGGCCGCGATGGAATCCGCGTCGACGGCCACCCACGTGATGGTCAGCTACCTGCCCGACACCGGACCGGCCGATGTCACGCCGATGCTCGGCACGCTGATCCAGCGGCAGTGCGGCGTCATCATCACCACCACGGCCGACGCCAGCCAGGTCATCTCGGCCGCCAAGGCCGACCCTAGCCAGCATTTCCTGGTCGTCACGGGGGCCGGCGCCGTCACCACGCCGGCTCCCGAGAACGCCACCATCGTCGCCCCGGCCGCCGCGGCCGACCGTATCGATCAGACCATCCACGCGCTGGCTGCTCAAGCCTGACGGACCTCCTGGAGGCATCATGACGGGTCGGCTGTTTGGTCGCCATCAGGTAGTCAGCCGGGCGCGGCTGCGAGCTGTCGCACTTGTGTCTGCCGTTTGCTGCCTCCTGGGCCTCTGCGCGCCGGGCGCCTGGGCGCAGCCGAACACGGACGGCGGCGGGGTGCCGGCGGCGAAGATGTTCGGGTATGCCGCCGGGCCGGCGCAGCAGATGGGAACCGCCGCCGGGAAGGGGCACTACGTTCCGGCGTCAGCGACGGGGGCCAGGGCGGAACTGGGGAACGTCACCGGACATGCGGCGCCGAAGCCGGACCTGGCGCCGCCCGCGATGGGCACCAGCGTGCAGGTCACGGTCGGGTCGGGGCCGCACGTAACGGGCCACCTGGTCGCCGACCACCAGCTGGCCACCTCGTCCACGCCAGCGGCCAGCACGTCCCCGTCGCCGTCTGCCTCTTCGTCGCCGTCTGCGTCCCCCTCGCCGTCCGCGTCTGCCTCGGGGTCCGCGTCTCCTTCGCCGTCTGAGTCTCCTTCGCCGTCCGCGTCTCCGTCGGGATCCGCGTCCCCGTCACCGTCTGAGTCTGTTTCGCCATCCGCGTCAGCGACCAGCACGGCGAGTACGACCAGCCTGGTCCAGCTGGATTCCGGCGGCGGGACCGATAACGCCTCCTACAGCGTGGCAGCGTCGTACGACACGGTGCCGATGGCCGATCAGACCGGGCGGATCGCGGTGACGCTGACCAACACCGGCACGTCTACCTGGAGCGGGTACGCGCTCGGATCACAGGTGTTCCCGTCCGGTGACACCACCGGGACCGGGACGCCGGTCACCACCGGCGCGAACGTCGCCATCAGCGCGACCGTCGCGCCGGGCGGGAACGCCACGGTGGAAAGCGTCACCCCGGCCGAGAACCCCGGTTCGTACGAGATCTGCTGGGACATGGTCAACGCGGCCGGCACCTACTTCTCCGCCGAGGGCGCGGACGAGTTCTGCGCCGCGTATACGATCCAGCAGTACGCGCCGGTGATCAACGAGCAGGAGCCGCTACCCGGGACCGATGTGGACGCGCAGAAGCCGACGCTGGCGGCTTCGGCGGTCGTCCCCGGCGGCTACCCGGCCACCACGTCGTTCTGGTACGCGTTCGAAATCGTCAGCGGTCCTAACCTGAGTACCGCCACGGTGGATCAGTCGTCCGGCTGGGTCGCGAACAACAGCAATAACTGGACCCCGACCACCGCGCTGACCTGGGGTCAGACGTATTACTGGGTCGCTACCGTCAGCGACGCGACCACCCCGCCAGCGATCGGCAGCTCGCCGTTCACCCAGTCGAACCTCACCTGGACCACGCCCATCTCGTTCGTCGTCGGCGATGCCCAGGCGCAGGTCGGCACGCGGCTGGGAAATGCTTATACGGCGCAGGACGGCAACCCGGTCATGACCTCAGACCTCGGCGGCACCGACTACACCGGGTCGGGCAAGACCGTGGACCCGAAGTCGGGGAACGTGTCGATGCAGGCCACCGACGCGAGCGTGGCCACGGTCGGTCCGGCGCTGTCGGTCGTGCGGACGTACAACTCGCTGGACCCGCGTACCTCGCAGGCGTTCGGCGCCGGTTGGTCCTCCGTGGTGGACATGTCGATGGTCCCAGACCCCGACGGGTCCGGCGCGCTGATCCTCACGCTGGCGAACGGGCAGCAGGTTCGGTTCGCGAAGAACGCCTCAGGCGGGTACGCACCGCCGGAAGACATGTACGCGGTGGTCACGCCGCTGACCGGCGGCGGGTTCTCGGTCACTGACCAGACCGGCACCACGTACGACTTCGGGGAGGCAAGCGGGTCGTCGTGGCTGATCTCGGAGATCACCGACGAGATGGGTATCTCGGAGACGTTCAGCTACACCAGCGGCGCGCTGACCGCTGTCACTAACACTTCCTCCGGCCGGGCGCTGCATTTCACCTGGAGCACGCCCAGCGGCGCGAGCTACTCGCACGTGGCCACGGTGTCCACCAACCCGGCCACAGCCGGGCAGCCCAGCACCGCGCTCACCTGGACCTACGGATACCACGGCGATCTGCTCACCTCGGTCTGCTCGCCGGTTTCGACCACCCAGTGCACCAGCTACGGGTACATCACCAACGGGTCGCACGCCCCCACCGCGGTGCTGAACGCGAACCCGACCAGCTACTACCGGCTCGACGACCCGGCCGGGGCGACCTCGGCCGCCAACCAGATCCCGGTCAACGACCTGAGCACCGTCAACCCGCCGGCCACCGAGATGAACACCACCCCCGGCGCCACCGGGCCGGTGCCCGGCGTCACCGCGACCTCGTTCAACGGGAAGTCGTCGTGGATCCCGCTGGACGGAGCCTGGTGTACTACCCCCGGCTCGGTGAGCTCCTGCAGCACGAGCGTCGGGGACACCGGCCGGGTGCTCGGCAGCACGGCCACCAGCGAGGCAATCAGCGTCTGGTTCAAGACCAGCACGGCCGGCGGCGTCCTGCTGAGCGCCGATCCGGTGCTGCCCGGCAGCCAGTGCGTCTTCGTGTGCACGCTCGCCCCGGATCCGATGCTGTACATCGGCAGCAACGGCGACCTAGAGAGCCAGGGCTGCGAGCTCGACGCGTGCATTACCGTGCTTTCCTCCACCACCGCGGTCGACAACGGCTCGTGGCACCAGGCCGTCCTGATCCCGGGCCAGGCCTTGTACCTGGACGGCAAGGAAGTAGCGACCTCCAGCATGGGCCTCACCACGATCGATAACCCGGTCGCGATGCTCGGCGCGGGCATGGTGGCTAGTACCTGTGAGGAGGACTGCGGGTCGCAGTACTCGTGGTCGTACTTCAACGGGTCGCTGGCCGACCTATCGATCTACCAGGATCAGCTACCCAGCGCCGGCACGGTCGCCGCGCAGTACGCCGCCGAGACGACCGCCGCCGCGGAACTGTCGTCGGTGACCACCCCAGCAGGCCACACCGAGTTCGCCGCCACCTATGACACAGTGAATGACCGGGTCGCTACGGTCACCGACGCTAACGGCGGCACCTGGACCTACAGCGACCCCGTGAACACCGCCTCCTCGGGCGCCTACGACAACGCCGTGCTGAGCTCCTCACCCGAGGACTTCTGGCCGCTCAACGACGCCGCCGGCCCGCTCGCCCACGACATGATCGGCGGCGCGGCCACCGCCGCGAACCCCCGGCCGGCAGCTACCTACGCGAACGTGACGCTGGGCGCGGCCGGCCCGACCGGGTTCTCCGACGGGACCGCGGCCAGCTTCACCGGCAGCGGCTCCCAGATCAGCATCCCCGGCGGGTACTGGGCCGGCACCGGCGCCGAATCGGTCGAACTGTGGTTCAACACCACCAAGTCCGGGACGCTGCTATCCAGCGGGGCCGGCCCGACCGGCGGCAACCCGGTGAGCCTGTGGGTCAACGGCGCGTGCCTGGAGGGCTCGATCGGCGCCACCCAGCTCAACATCCCCGAGGAGCCCGCCCTGTGCACCGCTGGCTCGGGCGTCAACAACGGCAAGTGGCATCAGGCGGTGCTCACGCTCAGCCCGGTGACCAGTTCCACCGGGATCTTCGGAACGGGCGCCACTTACAGCCAGACCGCGACCTTGTACCTGGACGGCAAGAGCATCGCCACCGCGACGGCCTCGCTGGTGAGCGCCTCCAGCACCGGGTATACCGCCTACATCGGCAACGGCTCCGAGGGTGACTTCACCGGGTCGATCGCCGACGTGTCGTTCTACACCACCGAACTGACCTCCAGCAACGTCACCGCTCATCAGAGCGCACTAGCGGTAGCCAGCGGGGTGACCAGCGGCCTGCCGTCCGGGGTGACCGCGCCGGTGCTGAACACCCAGACCATCACGGTCACCGACCCGGTCGGCAAGAACGCCAGCTACATGTACGCCAACGGATCGCTCATCCAGACCACCGACGTGCTCGGCGGCACGACCAGCTACGGGTATGACATCGACAGCCGGGCCGCGACGATCACCGACCCGGACGGCGATACGACGTACCAGACCTACGATGCGCACAACAACGTCACGTCGGTCACCACGTGCGTGGCGGTCAATGACTGCCAGACCGCGTACACGTCGTACTACGAAGACCTGGCCAATCCGCTGGATCCGCGCAACGACAAGCCGACCGACTCCCGGAACGCCCGGTCGTCCTCGCCGACGGACCCGACCTACGACACCATGACCACGTACACGCCGCAGGCGCAGGTGGCCACGGTCTCCACGCCGGCCACGACGGCGTGCCCGGCCGGGTGCACAACCAGCTACGCCTACACCAACGGGACGCAGGCGGCGGTCGGCGGCGGGACCGAGCCGGCCGGGCTGGCGGCCACGATCACCGCACCCAACGGCGGGGTCACCTCCTACGAGTACGACTCGGCCGGCGACCTGATGCAGGTCACCGACCCGCTCGGGCTGGTGACTAAATACGCCTACGACAACCTGGGCCGCGTCCTGACCCAGACGCAGATCTCGAACACCTATCCCGCCGGGCTGACCATCAGTTACAGCTACAACGGCGCGGACCAGGTCCTCACCGAGACCGACCCGCCGATCACCGACCGGGTCACAGGCGCCGTACATACCCAGGTCACCACGTACACCTACGACCCGGACGGCGACGTGCTCACTAGCACGCTCAGCGACGCGACCGGCGGTGACCCATCCCGGACCACCACGGACACCTACAACAGCGACGACGAACTGGCCTCGATCACCGACGCCATGGGCAACACCACCTCTTACACCTACGACGCGCTGGGCGACAGGATCACCGAGACCAACCCGGCCGGGGTCACCACCGCGTACAGCTACGACGCGGCCGGGAACCTGCTGAGCACTACCTTGGACGGCTACACCGGCAACCCGTCGGCGCCGATCGCCCCGGAGAACCTGGTGGAGGAGTCGCGAGCCTACGACCCGGACGGGCGGCTGGCGTCGGTCACCAACGTCAAGGGCACCACCACCAACTACACCTACTACGGCAACGGCCAGCTGGCCGCCAGCTACGTGGTCTGCTCTAGCTGCAGCAACGGCATGGAGGACGAGACCACCTACGCCTACGACGCGGCAGGCAACCAGATCGCGCAGACCCAGCCGGGCGGCCTGGTGATCAACTCCACCTATAACGCCGACAACCAGCCGGTCTCGCAGACGGTCGACCCGACTGGGGTGGACCGGGTCACTACCGCCAGTTATGACGCCGACGGCGACATCGTCAGCGAGTCGCTGTCCGGCGGCGGGGTCACCCAGACCGAGACGATGACCTACAACGCGATGGACGAGGCGCTGTCGCAGACCGTCGATGACTCCGGCGGGAACCTGACCACCACGTACGTGCGGGATGAGCGCGGGCTGGTCACCTCGGAGACCGACCCGGAAGGCAACACGACCTCCATCCAGAACGACGAGGCTGGCCGGGCGGTGGTGGTCACCGACCCGGCCGTGCAGGCGCAAACCGGCAACGGCTCCGCCCCCGTCACCGCGAACCCGGTCACCACCACCGGCTACGACACGTTCGGGGACCAGGTCGAGACCGAGGACGCCGACGGCAATATCGCTAAGGCCGCCTTCAACCCCGACGGGGAAGAGGCCTCGGTGGCCGACCCGTCTTACACCCAGCCAGGATCGAGTACGCCGGTCAACGGCACCACCACGATGACGTACAACTCGCTGGGCGAAGAGACCGCCATGACCGATCCGCTCGGCAATACCACGAAGATGACCTACGACCAGCTCGGCAACGAGGCCACCGAGACCGACCCGGGCGGCGGCGTCACCACCTATATGTACGATCCGGCCGGCGAGCAGATCTCGGTGACCGACCCGACCGGGGCGCTGACCGAGTCCACCTATGACAACCTGGGCCGCCTGCTCACCAGTACCGACATCGTCCGGCAGAACGCCTCCGCCGCTTACACCACGACGTACGGCTACAACGACGCGGGCGACCAGATCTCGCAGACCAGCCCGACCGGGGTGCAGACCACCGCTGCCTACAACGCGGTCGGCGAGCAGACCTCCAGCACCGACGGGGCCGGCAACACCACCACGTACGCGTACAACCTCGACGGCGACCTGGTCAAGACCACGCTGCCGGACGGCAGCGCCACCACGGCGACCTACGACCTGGCCGGGCGCCCCATCTCGACTTCCGATTTGAGCTCCAGCGGGGCGGTCCTGCGCACCGAGAGCGCGAGCTACGACCCGGACGGGCAGATCACTTCCACCACGGACTTCAACGGCAACACCTCGACCGCGACCTACGACGCGACCGGGATGCTCACGTCGCAGACCCAGCCGGTCTCGGCCAGCAAGTCGATCACGGTCGGCTTCGGCTACGACCTGGACGGCAACCGGACCGCGCTGACCGACGGAAACGGCAACACCACCTACACCACATACAACTCGCTCGGCCTGCCGCAAGTCATCACCGAGCCGACGACCACCCAGAACCCCACCGCGGCGGACTCCACCACCACCGACATCTACGACGGCGACGGGGAGCTGACCGCCCAGGACCTGCCCGGCGGGGTGCAGCTCGGCAACGCCTACGACTCCGACGGCGACCTGACCAGCCAGTCCGGCAGCGGCGCCAGCGCCTCGACCGCCAGCCGCACGTTCACCTACGACGCGGCCGGGCGGCTGCTGACCGCCGGCACCGGCGCCGCAGGGACGCAGGGCAGCCCGGGCTACCAGCCCGCCACGTCCGAGTCGTTCAGCTACGACGACCGGGGCCTGCTGCTGTCCGCGTCCGGATCGGCCGGAACGTCGGTGTTCACCTACAACGGCAGCGGGCAGGTCACCTCCGACGCCGAGGCGGCCGGCACCTCCACCTACACCTACAACAGCGCCGGGCTGCTGGCCACCGACGCGGATGCGGCCTCCGGGGTCACCGGGACCTACAGCTACAACAATCTGGACCAGGTCACCGGCATCTCCTACGGCTCGGGCCACGACACCCAGTCCTTCGGCTACGACGGCCTGCACCGGCTGGCCTCCGACACCATCGCCACCGCGGGCGGCGCCCAGGTCGCGGCGATCAGCTACGGCTACGACAACGACGACAACGTCACCTCGATGACCACGTCCGGCCTGGCCACTTCGGGCGGCACCGGGACGGTGACGAATACCTACGGCTACGACGAAGCCAGCCGGCTCACCTCGTGGACGGCCACCCCGTCCGGCGGTACCGCCACCACCAAGACCTACGGGTACGACAACGACGGCAACATGACCAACGACAACGGCGTCACCAACACCTTCGACGCCCGTGATGAGCTGGTCTCCGAGAGCAGCGGCTACACCTTCACCTATGCCCCCGACGGTGACCTGGTCCAGCAGGGCAGCTCCGGCGGCCAGACCTACTCTTTCACCTCCGACGCCTACGGCCAGCAGATCACCGATCGGTCCTCGTCCTACACCTGGGACGCCCTCGACCGCCTGGTCACCGATACGGCCCAGACCGGCGGCAGCATCGGGCTGACCTACGACGGGATGACCGACGAGGTGGCCTCGGATTCGTCCGCGACCTATTCCCGTGATCCGGCCGGGCAGGTCACCGGCGTTGACAGCGCCGCCGGCGGCCGGGTGATCGCGCTGGATGACGGGCACGATGACCTGTCCGGGGTGTTCACCGCGTCGGGCACCACGATGGCCGGGTCGACCACGTATGACCCGTGGGGCCAGGTGCTGGCCACCAGCGGCCCGGCGATCCAGGTCGGCTACCAGGGTCAGTGGACCGACCCGGCCACCGCGCAGGTCGACATGGGGGCCCGGTTCTACAGCCCCGCCAACGGGAGCTTCATCAACCAGGACACCGACCCCGATCCGGCCGACACGGTCATCACCAGCGGCCTGCACGCCTACGCCGACGACAACCCCATGTCCCTCACCGACCTGACCGGCCACTCTCCGTCGGCCAGCGGCAGCCCGTCGGGCCCGAGTGCGGGCCAGGTGTCCGCGGCGGCGGCGCGGGCGGCGGTGGCGAGGGCCAAGGCTATGGCAGCGGAGGCGGCGGCCACCGCTGCCCGTGCGACGGCCGCCGTGGCGTCTGAGGCGGCACACGGTGCGGCCGCGGTGGCCCGCGCCCTGAACACGGTGGCCGCGAAGCTGGCCGCGGCGGCGTCCAAAGCGTCGCAGCTGGCCGCGGCCGCGTTCAAGGCGGCCCAGGCGGAGCTGAAGGTCGCCGAGGAGTGGCAGGACAAGGCCGACGCGGAGTGGGCGGCGGCCGCTGATGACCTGTCGAAGTCCCATTCGTGGTGGGATCTGACCGGCGATGCCGAGCACTTGTTTGACGCGGCGAAGGCGGCCGCCGAGGGAGCCTATGACGAGGCCCGGGCGGCCGCCGCCTACGTGGAGTACGGGGTGCTGCTGGCGGCCGCGTTCGCCCTGGAGGCCGCCGCCGACGTGGCCCATTCCCTCGCCGACGCGGCTGCGCTGGCGGCCAAGGGGGCGGCCAAGGCCGCGGATGCGGCCGACAAGGTCGCTGACGCCGCGGCCGGGGATGCCCGTGCCCTGGAGGCGGTGGCGGCCCAGGACGCGGCCGCCGCCGCTCAAGACGACGCGGTCGCCGCCAAGCTGGCCTCGGAGCTGGCCCGTGAGGTGGTGCACAAGATCAGTAAGATCGTGCACGCCGTCGGCCGGGTGATCAAGAAGGCCGCCCGCGTGGTGGCCAAGGCCGCCGTCGTCGTGGCCAAGGCTGTCTACAAGTACTCTGGCGCGCAGGACGTCGTGTCCTGCGTCACCGACCCCAAGCTGTCCTCCTGCGTCAAGGCCGCCCTGACCGTCGCCCTGGTCGTCGCCACCGGCGGCGAAGGTGAAGTCGAAGTAGCCGCCGTCGACGCCGCCGAAGACGCCGCCGAGGACAGCGGGGATGCTGCTCTGACGTTGTTCCGTGCGGATTCACGTGGCCCTGAGGAGATCTTCAGCAGCGGCTTCGAGCCCAAGGGTGGCAATATGGACCTCATGCAGCATGCCTTGGAGAATCCGGCGGACTCCGGCTATATCTCGACGTCCTCGAGGCTGGCCTCGGCGCAGGATTTCGCGAAGGATAACGGGCTCGACTACATCTATAAGCTCCGGGGAAGCGGTATTGACGTTAACGCTGAGCTTGGTGATGAGTCGCCGTTCCCCTTCGAGAACGAGATCGCCGTTCCGCGTCCCATTCCGGGCAGTGCGATCGAGGGGGTCTGGGGGCCGAAAGGCTGGATTGATAATCCTGGATATAAGCCGTGACGTGGGAGGAGGTTACAGTCCCGGCTGTCCGCGATGGTGAGCTGGTGACATCGCACGTGCGATTCGCCACCGGTGATGCGTGCGTCGTCGAGGTCAAGGTTGGTGACGTTGATTCCAGGGGCGAGGGCTCTGACTTGTTCGAGGCACTTGTGCAGGCTCGTCGCGGCCTAGAGGCCCAGGACGTGCTGCTGGGTTGTAATGGTGCCCGCCGTGATGTATTTCCGTCGGCTATGCAGCGTCAAGCTGCGTGGGGCCGTCGCGCCTATGTGCTGACGGTGCCGCGGACTACGGCGAGGCTGCCTGTAGTCGATATTTTCGCCGCAGCGCCGGAGCTCTCAGCGCTGAGTACGGTGGATGAGCAGCGCGCGTGGTTCGACAGATGGCGCGAGAGTGGCTCCGGGGAGGGAAGGTCGTCATGAGCATCCGTCGCGAGCTGCCGCCTGCTCTGATCACGGAGGCGAAGACGAAGCCGGGCGGATGGGTCTACGAGATTGTCGGCAATTACGGCCCTGATGATGCGGTGCCTCCGACCGCGATCCGCGGTGCCTGGAAGGTCGGCGACGACGGCCAGATCGTGGGCGACTTCCTGCCGAACCCCGTGTTCGAGCCGCCCGCGGGCTGAGCGGCTGGCCGAATTCGGGATATGACGAGAGCGTGGCTGGGCGGAGGGTCCTGGTGAAGCCCGCCCGCAAGTACTCTGGCGCTCAGGATGTGGTGTTCTGCGTCGCCGACCCCACGCTTTCCTCCTGCGCCAAGGCGGCCCTGACCGTCGCCCTCGTCGTGGCCACCGGCGGCGGAGGCGAAGCCGACGAGAGCGAGATTCTCCTTGAAGGAAGGAAGGATCGAGGGCTTGAAGGTGACGCAGCCGTGACATTCCGTAAGGTCACGCCGGATGAGGTTTTGGCAGCGCTCGGCGACGGCGGCGAGGATCAGTTGCTGGGGTTGACGCTCATTATGCGGGCAAGCACTTCATGGTTTACGTAGTTCCCTCCACTTTGAAGCCTGTGGGAGCCGTGATCATGTATGACCCGTTCCGTGCGTCAGCCACGCAGGGCATGAGGCGTTTGCGGGCCGCGGTGAGGCCGGTCCGTTCGGAAGAATAAAGATTTGACCCGGACGGACAGGAGCAGGTCCGCGGACGAGCGGCCGATGCGGACGGCGAACTCACCGGGTGGCCAGATCCAGGCCCGGGCCGTCTCGTCGTAGCGGGCGAACGCCCGGGCCGGAACGGTCAGCCTGACCTCGGCGGTCTCGCCGGGCCCGGCGGTCGCGGCGGCGAACGCGGCCAGGGTGCGTACGGGCCTGTCCGCCTCGGCCGTGGCCGGCTCCACGTAGGCCTGGACGACCTCCCGGCCCGGCCGGGAGCCGGTGTTGCGGACGACCACGGTCAGGTCCAGATCGCGGTCCGGGCCGGTGGCGGCCGGCTCTGTGGCGGCGGACACGTACTCCCAGGTGGTGTAGCCCAGGCCGTGGCCGAAGGCGAAGCGCGGCGCGATCCCGGCCCGGTCGTAGCCGCGGTAACCGATCAGCAGCCCTTCGGTGTACTCCAGCCGGCCCGCTTCCGGCACCGAGTGCAGAACCGGGCAGTCGGCCTCGGCGACCGGGATCGTGACCGGCAGGCGGCCGCCCGGTTCGGCCCGCCCCAGGAGCACGTCGGCCAGGGCCTCGCCCATGGCCTGCCCGGGCAGCCAGCAGCAGCCGATGGCCGCCACCTGGTCCGCCCACGGCATGAGCACCGGCATGCCGGAGTTCACCACCACGACGGTCCGGTCGTTCACCTCCGCGACCCGGCGCACCAGTTCGTCCTGATCGCCGGGCAGGGCGAGCCCGGGGCGGTCGAAGCCCTCGCTCTCCGTGGCCGGCCCGGACCCCACCACGACGATGGCCACGTCGGCGCTCCGCGCCGCCGCCACCGCCTCGCGGAGCAGCGCGTCGCCGTCCGGCGCGGGCACGATGCCGAACCGGATGGCCACCGGGCCCTGCGGCCAGTCCTCGGGCAGCAGCGAGATCGCCACCTCGGCTTCCTGGCCCTCGGCCAGCTCGACCGTGGCCCGGACCTCGCCCGGCCGGACCATGACCTCGACCGGGTCGGCGGGCACGCCGGGGTGGCCGGCCGCGACCTGCGTCCCGTCGACCGCGAGCGTGAGCAGGCCTACCCCGCCCGCCCCGATCACGTGCGGGCCGCCGTGGGCGGCCCGGTAGCGGGCCCGGAGCGAGATCGTGCCGCGGCCGCCCCAGCCGATGCCCGCCGGCAGGCCGTCCCACCAGGTGAACATGGTCGCGGTGCGGTGCTCCGTGCCCGCCAGCTCCCCGTTCTCGGTACGGAACTCCAGTCGGACGCCCGGCTCGCCGGTGTCCGGATCGCGCAGCGTCGCGAGCTCGGGCTCGGGCACGCTGCTCCACGTCACGCAACCCGGCCGCACGGCCACCCGGACCTGCGGGTCCAGGTCGGCCAGCGCATCGGTCAGCGCGCGGGCCGGGGTGGACACGCTGACCGGAGGGACGGTCGCGCTACCGCCGCCCTGGGTGACGGGGCTGACCGCGTTCGGCCCGATCAGCGCGATGGTCCGGATCGTGCTCAGGTCGAGCGGCAGCACGCTGGCGCCGTTGAGCAGCAGCGTGAAGGCCGCCGCCGCGCACCGGCGGAGCAGCGCCGGGTCGGCGAGCACCGGGCCAACATCAGAGGTAGCGCCGTTCGGGCCGAGCGCTCCCACCCGGCGGGCCAGCCGCAGGATGCGCAGGACCTTGGCGTCCACCTCGTCCTCGCTGACCTGTCCGGCCCGTACCGCCGCTGTGAGCTGGCCGCCCCACGGTCCGGCCGGGCCGGGCATGGCCAGGTCGAGCCCGGCGGCCGCGGTCGCCACCGTGCTGCGCGCGGCGTGCCAGTCCGACAGGGCCACGCCCTCGAACCCCCACTCGTCCTTGAGGATGGCCGACAGCAGCTGGGCATGTTCGGTCATGGTGACGCCGTTGACCATGTTGTAGCCGGTCATCACCAGGTCCAGGTCCGCCTCGCGCACGCAGGCCTCGAACGGGACCAGGTACAGCTCGCGCAGCACGTGCTCGGCGATCCGCGCGTCGTACGTCCAGCGCTGGGTCTCGGAGTCGTTGCCCACGTAGTGCTTGGCCGCGGCGGCCACCCCGGCCTGGCGCAGCCCGTCGACGTAGGCCACGGCCATCCGGGCGATGAGCACCGGGTCTTCGCCGAACGACTCGAAGCCGCGCCCGCCCAGCGGCGTGCGCATGACGTTGATGGTCGGCGCCAGCAGCACGTCGACACCCTTGCTCTTGGCCTCGGTGCCGAGCGCGAACGCAAGCTCCTGGACCAGCTCGGGATCCCAGGTGGCGCCGAGTGCCGATGGGCAGGGCAGGCTCGCCGACGGGTTGCGTTCGTCCATGGTCTGGCCGCGGACCCCGGCCGGGCCGTCGGACATGACCATCGGGCGGAGCCCGATGGCGGGCAGCGGGCAGGTGCTCCAGTTGTCCGCGCCGGTCAGCAGCCGCACCTTGTCTTCGAGGTCCAGCGCGGTGAGTAGATCATGGTTAAGGGCCCCGTGGTTATTAAGGGCCCCGTGGTCAAGGGCCCCGTGGTTAGAGGCAGGGCGGGGCTGCGCCCGGCCGCTGGTGCGGCCGGGCGCCCCGTGGGCGTGGTTCATAGGGTCCGGTACAGCTCAGGACGCCGGGGTGAGGTGCAAGAGCGTGTACTCCATGTAAGGGGCGTTCGGCACCGGGTCGATGTACTGGTTGGCCTGCGTCGGCCAGCCGGTGTAGTCCTTGGTGGAGTACTCATACCAGGCCGCTCCGTACAGCAGCGGGATCACCGGCGCCTGCGTGGAGACGATGGTCTCCAGCCCGTTCAGCGCCTGCTGCTGCGTCGTGGCGCTGTTGGTGCCGGCGTACTGCCCCAGCAGCGTCTGGACCTGCGGGTTGCTATACCGGCCGAAGTCGGCGCCAGCCGGCTTGCCGATCGGTGCGGTCAGGGTGTTGTCCATCCAGTAGTCGAAGTAGTCCCACGGAGTGGGTCCCTGGTTGCTCCAGTGGATGATCGCGTCGAAGTTCCCGGCGGCGAGGTCGGTGTACCACTGGGTGGCCTGGACGCCGTCGAACGAGACCTCGAAGCCCTCGGCGTTCAGCTGGTTGGCGACCAGCGACGCGTCGGTCGCGTAGTCGGTGTACGACGATGGGTCCTCGATGGAGAACTTGATCGGCTGCCCGTTCTTCATCCACTTGCCGCCGGTCTTGGTGTAGCCGTCGCTGGTCAGTATCTGGCTGACCTTGGCATTGTCGCTGGTGCTGGAGATGTCATTGCTATAGGAAGGGTCGAGCAGGGCGCTCTGGGTCGGCAGCAGCAGCCCGCTCGACGATGTGGCCGCCGGCTCGTAGCTGGTCTCGCCCTGGTCCGAGAGCTGCTGCCGGTCGATCCCGGCGCTGACCGCCAGCCGCACCTTCGGGTCGTTCAGCGGCGCCTTGGTGACGTTCGGCCACAGTGTCACCACGTTGTTGTCGGCGAACCAGGGCTGGTTGGCCGTCCAGGTGTGGTTGTCCGGGTTCGCGGACAGGTAGTCGGATGCGACGTTGGCCACGTCGTTGCCGGCGTAGCCGATCTGACCGCTGTCCAGCGACGGGTTGGCGGTGGTGTTGCTGACGTAATTGGGGAAGATCACCTCAGGCACGGTCACCTTGGACTTCTGCCAGTAATACGGGTTCTGCTTGAACGTGACCTTCTGCGAGGAGAACGAGGACAGCTCGTACGGGCCGGTGCCCACCGGGTTGGCGTCCCCGTAGGTGGCCGGGTTGGACTGGCTCTGCCAGATGTGCTCGGGCAGGACGTAGGTCGACCCGATCAGGAACAGGTTGGCGTACTCGGGCTGGCTGAACGTGAGCACAGCGGTGGTCGCGTTCGGAGCCGAGGCGCTAACCGGCAGCGGCGTCGGGCCAGGGGCCTGCGAGGCGAGGGTGCTGTTCTTTATCAGCAGGTTGAAGGTGAACGCCACGTCGCTGGCCGTCATCGGCGTGCCGTCGCTGAACTTCACGCCCTGCCGGATGGTGAACGTCAG